>Ga0102590_1002862_pt1 | contig 18939 bp, 13 predicted proteins | sample AraplaMF_Col_mMF_FD_76859 | JGI IMG/M metagenome (GOLD analysis project Ga0102590, IMG submission 76859) | Arabidopsis root microbial communities from the University of North Carolina, USA - plate scrape MF_Col_mMF | ecosystem: Host-associated > Plants > Roots > Endosphere | place: USA...
GAAGCCTGCTTCCACCGCTTTTGCGCGGGCAAGCGATATGCCGGCGAGCGGCGGAACATTTGCCACGACATCTAGCATCTCGTCCATATTGCCGTTGCAATGCAGCACGATATCGCATCCGCCTGCAATGATATTCGCCGCGCGTTCACCGATCGTGCCGGAAAGAGCGTTCATCGAGCTGTCGTCGGAGAGCAGCAGACCGTTAAAGCCGATGTGTTCGCGGATGATGCCGTCGATCACCTTGCGCGAGGTCGTCGCCGGATTGTCCGGGTCGATGGCGGCGAAAACGACATGACAGGTCATGGCCATCAACTCGTCCTTCATCGCGACAAAGGGCGGGAAATCATGGAGTTCCAGCTCATCGCGCGAGACGGTGACGACAGGCAGCTCCAGATGTGAATCCGCAAAGCCGCGACCGTGGCCGGGCATATGCTTCATCACAGGCAATAGGCCGCCGGCCTTCAGCCCTGCGGCAACCGCCCTTCCCATCGCGATGACGGTTTCAGGATCGCCGCCATAGGCGCGGTCACCGATAACGTTGCTGCTGCCCTCGACAGGCACATCGAGCACCGGCAGGCAATCGACATCGATGCCGAGGCTCGAAAGGTCGAAGGCGTGCAGCCGCGACATCAACCAGGCGGCGCGCAGGCCGAGCATACGATCGCGGCGATAGAGATCGCCGAGCGTCTGGCCGGAAGGATAACGCGCTAGAACGGGTGGGCGGATGCGCTGGACGCGGCCGCCCTCCTGGTCGATCAGCACCGGTGCATGCCAGCCGACACTGTCGCGCAGTTCGGCGACGAGATCGGTGATCTGCCGTGCTTCGGAGATGTTGCGCCCGAAGAGGATGAAGCCCCAGGGCCGTTCGCCCCGATAAAAGGCTTTCTCTTCGGATGTGAGGGAAAGGCCGCTGCAGCCAAGGATCATCGCTTTTGATTCGGTCATGTGAGAATCTTAGAGCCTTTCCTGGTCAGATTGAAACATTCTGTTGGCTCAAACGGAGTCGGATGGTCGACCGGCCGGCGCGCGTCGTAGCCCAGCTCTACGGCCAAGCCGGCCGGTCGATCAGCCGGCCCGTTTCAGCCAACCCTCCCGCAGATTTGCCGGGCAAATCTGCAAGACTTTAGAATCGCCGGACGCAGCTATTGCTTCGCATGGCGAAGCAGTGCGGCCGGTGGGCCGGGCATCTTTCCGCCAGGATCAGAGGCGATCGGCTTGGACGTACCAAGAGGTATGCCCGTCGCCAATCGCCTCTGATCCTGACGAAAACCTGCTCCGGCAGAATGCTGCAATCTGACCAGGAAAGGCTCTAGACGGCGCCCGGCCAAATGCGAGCAAGGTCGGGCCTGATGCACAAAAAAGAGCGACGGGCCGATCCGGCCCGCCGCTCCTATATTCTGTTCAAAAAACCGATCTACTTGGAGATCAGGCAGCTTCCGCCCGCCGCGCGATACTGTTCGCAGAGCGCTGCGGCCTCGTCCTTGGAACCGGCCGGAATGCGGACACGGTAGAAAGTACCCTTGCCGGCGATATCGGCCCTGCGGATCTCATGACTGCGGCCGCCAAGCACGCTGGCGAATTTCTTCGACAGGTTGGCATAGGATTTGGTCGCCTCGTCTTCCGAAGGCAGCGAGGCGATCTGGATGCCGTAGCCGCCGGCGGATGCGGCCTGCTGTGGCTTTGCGGCAACGGGCGCTGCGGCCGCGACCTCAGTCGTCTTCGGCTGCTGTGCGGGCGGCCGGACATTGCCCTTCTCGGTGACGGTGCTAACGACGTTGACGGGCTGGTCGGCCGGACGCGCGGTCGGAATCGGCGCGGTATCGGCAATCGCCGAGGTCTTGACCGGGCGCACCGGCGGAGCGACCGGAGCGGGATTTGCGGCCTGCTCATCGGCACCGCCGGCGAGCGGCGGCTGTACCGGCGCAGTTTCGGCAGGGGCTGCAGCACGCGCATCGGCGGAAGCAACCTCGGCGCTTGCCGGGAAGCTTGCGGCCGTTCCGCCGACTGGAGGCACGGGCGAGGTCGATTGCGCGGGCGGGGTCGACTGGGCCGTCAACGGCGGCTGAGCCGGCGGTGTCGGCTGGGCAGACGGCGTCGCCTGGGCAGACTGTGTCGCCTGAGCAGACTGCGTCGCCTTGGCAGACGGCATCGGCTGATCGACGGGCGCCGGCTCCTCGCGGGCAACCAACGTACCGTCAGGCTTGACGATCATCGTGCGGACCTTGCGAGGTGAAACGGACGGCGTCTTGTCGGCGTCGCTTGCCGAAGCGTTGTCGGCATTGTCCTGGTTCGGCAACAGACGCGGATCCTCCGTCTCACCGACCGCAGTCGGCGTGACCTGATCGTCAGTGTTGGCGTTCTCGTCGTCTTCAGGCAGCGCTTCCGGTGTCAGCGTGCGCTGGACGACATCGACGGGCGCCTCGTCGGAAGAAACGAGCGCCTTCTGCTTCGGCTCTTCGGCAGAACCCGCAACACGGTCGTAAACGGCCTTATCCTGGTTCGGCACAGTCTTGCCGCCAGGATTTTCCGGAACGACCTTGACCGGCTCCTTGTCGGCGGTGATCACGCGCGGCTCGCCGGACGCGACGATGCCGAGCCCCTCGCCGTTCCAGACGGAGGAATAGACACCATAAGCGACTCCGGCGAAGACCACGAGCACGACGGCCCCGGCAAGCAGCCGGCGCATTGACCGGGCGCGGCTGAAATCAGCGGCCTGGCTTGCCGATTCGATGCGAACCTCGGAGGTCTCGCGGCGCTCGACCGGCTCGCGCACGCTGCGGCGGAAATCCTCCTCCAGCGCCCGTTCGAAATCATCGAGGCCATCGGCGATGGTGGGCTTGACCGGCGTTGCCGCGGCCGCAGCCGTATCCCGGACTGGCGTCGGCGTTTGCCGCGGCTTGGCCGGTTCAAAGAAGCTGGCGATCTCCGCGTCGAGATCGAAATCGAAATCAGCAGTTTTCGCGACCGGCGCGGGCTGCTCGACCGGCGGCAGCGTCGGCACGTGCATGTCGTCGACGGTCTCGGGACGATCCTCCGGATCGGAGATCATCGCCGGATCGAATGGCAGGTCTTCGGTCGAGTCGGAGGCAGCCGCCCAGTTGAAAGCCGGAGCCGGAGCTGGAGCCTGCGGCTCGGGAACGAAGGCTGGTGCGGGCCGTGCAGGGGCGGTAGCGGCCGGCTGGAAAGCAGGAGCTGGCGGCTCTGGCGCAAAAACAGGCGCGGGCCGAGGCGTAGCGACGGCAGCGGTTGGCTGGGGAGCAGGTGCAGGCGGCTCTGGCTGCGGCACTGGCTCGGACGTCTCGGAGAAATCGAGGTCGGCGAGTTCCAGCTCGATGCCGGCAAGATCCAGCTCGAAATCATGGCCGGCGAAGGGGTCGTCGGCTTCCGGCACCGGCTGCGGCGCCCGCGAATATGCCGTTGCGGCAGGCTGGGGCACAACGACCTCGGCAAGCTGCGGCGCGATCGGCCTTGCGGCTTCGGAAGCATAGACCGGAGCCGGTTCGATCGGAGCAGGCTGGACGGGTGCTGCGGCGAGCGGTGCGGGCGCGATCACCTTGGGCTCGACAGGTGCGGCGGCCATGGGAGCAGCAGAAACGGGCGCTGCCTCGATCGATGCGGGCTGCGGCGAGACGGGCGTCGGATTGGCACGTTGCGGCACCGGATAACGCGAGACGTCGGCGAGCAGATCGTCAAGATCGAACGTGCCGGCGGTGTGCGGAACATCAGGCACGACCTCGGTCAGCGCGGCATCGGCCTGGATCTCGCCTTCGACGGCGGCGGCGATGAGATCGAAACCGGCATCGGACCCGAAATCCTGCAGGTCTTCCTCGATCTCGACGAATTCTTCGGCCTCGGCGGTCTCTTCCGATGCGATCACCTCATCATGGCGATCGAGCTCGGCGGGGAAGCCAAGCGACGGAGAAGCGGATTCGAATTCCTCGGAAGGCTCGATAGCAGCGACGGTCGCCGGCGGCTCGATGACAGGTTGCGGTTCGACCACAGGAAGATCGGCGGACGGTGCCTCAGCAACCGGTGCTGCGACCGTTTCGGCCACAGGCTCCGGCAAAGCAACCGGTTCATCGCGCTTCGGTGCATGGAAATTGGCAAGCGGCAGCCTGATGCTGGCAGCCGACCATTGCGGCGCCTTGGCGGGCTGCGCCAGCGAAGAAACGGGTGCTGCGCCGATCGACAGCTCAAGCTCCTCGATCAGGTCGCGCGCACCGCCGAAGGCCGATTGCACCGATGCCTCGGGCTCGGGCTCGGGGGAAAGCTGCTCCGCCCAGTCGGCGGCAGATGCGTCCCCATTCCCTGCGACGGGCAAAGCTACTTCTTCTTCAGCCTCGACTTCTTCAGCCTCGACGGGGGCGACGGAAACCGGCTCAGGAACCTCCGCACGTTCGGCGGCGGGAGAGGCGTCGAGAACGGGCTCGACGTAATCTTCAGGAGTGACATCATCAGAGAACGGCTCGGCGGGCCGGTCGAGCTCTGCGAGCGGACGTGGCGAATCGTAGCGGTCGAACTCGCGCCCAAGCTCGTCTTCGAGATCGAGGGCGGGCTCGCGGCGTGCGGTCTCAGTCACCGTATTCGCCGCAACACGCGGCTCGAAGCCGACGATCCGGGCAAGTTCAGCCAACGGATCATCGTCGGCAAACAGATCGTTTTTTCCGCGCGTATCATACGCAAGTTGTTTATCAGCCATGCCTATTCCCACTCGCAAACGCCAACGCTCAAATGCCAGCGCATTGTGGGGAAATGGTGACGTTATCGCATTTCGTCCGGTGCGGCAGTGCCTGTAATGGCGAGTCCCGACTTCAAAACCGACGCGACGGCGTACACCAGCCCAAGTCTGGCAATACTTGATTCTCGGTTTTTATCATTAACAAATCGTAATTCTGGCTGATCTTTACCTTTGTTCCAGTGCGCGTGGAAGGAACTGGCGAGGTCGTAGAGGTAAAAAGCGACGCGATGTGGCTCCTGCGACTGGGCCGCCGCATCGACGATACGCGGGAATTCAGCAAGCTTGGCGACGAGCTGCAATTCGGCCGGATCGCCAATGCCTGCAACGGTTTGCGCGAGATTCCCGGGCGAAACATCGAGGTCGGCAAAAGCCTCCCTCGCCTGCCGGAAGACCGACATGCAGCGAGCATGCGCATATTGCACGTAGAAGACTGGATTATCTTTCGATTGTTCCGTCACTTTGGCGAAATCGAAGTCGAGCGGTTCGGAATTCTTGCGATAAAGCATCATGAACCGGACCGAATCACGACCGACTTCTTCGACGACGTCCCGAAGCGTGACGAAATCGCCCGAGCGTTTCGACATCTTCACCGGCTCGCCGTTGCGATAGAGCTTGACGAGCTGGCAGAGCAGCACCGTCAGCTTCGCCTTACCGTCCGAAACGCCGCGTGCAACCGCTTCCAGGCGCTTGACGTAACCGCCATGGTCGGCGCCAAGCACGTAGATCATCTCGTCGAAACCACGGTCGAACTTGTTCTTGAAGTAGGCAACGTCGGCGGCGAAATAGGTGTAGGAGCCATCCGACTTGATCAGCGGCCGGTCGATATCGTCGCCCACCTCGGTCGAACGGAACAGTGTCTGTTCGCGATCTTCCCAATCCTCGGGAAGCTGACCCTTCGGCGGCGGTAGTGTTCCCTTGTAGACGTAACCCTTGAAGGTCAGGTCGTTGATCGCCGTGCGGATCGCGGCCGCACCATTGGCATGCAGGGTGCGCTCGGAGAAGAAGACGTCGTGATGGACGTTCAGCGACGCCAGATCGTCGCGGATCATCACCATCATCGCATCGATGGTGCGATCCTTGACGATCGGCATCCATTGGTCTTCCGGCATGTTGTGCAGACGCACGCCGTAATCGGCGGCAAGCGACTGACCGACAGGCACGAGATAGTCGCCGGGATAGAGACCCGAGGGGATTTCGCCGATCTTTTCGCCGAGCGCTTCGCGATAGCGCAGGAAGACGGAACGGGCGAGCACGTCGATCTGCGAGCCGGCATCGTTGATGTAATATTCCTTCTCGACGCCGTAACCGGCAAAAGCGAGCAAGTTGGCGAGCGCGTCGCCGACGACGGCGCCACGGCAATGGCCGACATGCATGGGGCCGGTCGGATTGGCCGAGACATATTCGACGTTGACCTTCTTGCCCTTGCCGAGCGTCGAGCGGCCGTAGTCGGTGCCGGCGCCGATCATCGAGGCGAGCAGCCGCTGCCAGTAGCCGACGGCGAGACGGATGTTAATGAAGCCGGGACCCGCGACCGAGACGTCGGCGACGTCGGCATCCTCCTTGAGCTTGGCGATGATGACGTCGGCCAGCGCGCGCGGGTTGGTTCCGAGCGGTTTTGCCAGCACCATCGCGGCATTGGTCGCCACATCGCCATGGCTCGCGTCACGCGGCGGCTCGACGGTGATGCGGCCGAAATCGAGCTCGGATCGCTTTTCCCTGACCAGATCGATCTGTTCAAGGGCGGTTTTGATCCTGGCTTCGAAGTCGGTAAAAAGGTTCATCGCACTCTTCCATGCATAGGCTGTGCCAAAGGCTCAAATCGGCCCTCGGCGTGGGCGACCGCTGCCTATCGCAAATCCGGAGTGTGGTCAAACAACCGCCTGTGGGCGCTGATGGCATAGGTGTCGGTCATGCCGGCGAGATAATCGCCGACATGGCGAGCCTTCGGCGCATCGGACAGGCCGGCGATATGATCGACCCAGTAATGGCTTTGCATCTCCTTCGGATTGGCCATGTAGGCGGCAAAGAGATCGCTGACGATCTGGGCGGCGCCGGCACGGATGCGCATGATATCCGGATTGCGGTAGATGCGTTTGAAGAGCATCGCCTTGATCTGCTTGTCGGTCTCGGCCATTCCCTCGGAAAAGCTGGCGATAACCTGGCCGGCACCGCGGATGTCGGCTGCGCTTTCAGGGCGCAAGAGCGACAGGCGTTGTTGCGCGACGCCGATCACGTCTTCCACCATGCGGGTAATCTGACGGCGCATGATCTCATGGGTGAAGCGGCTGGCCTCCAGATGCGGATATCGCTCCCGCACCTCGGCCATCAGCCCTGCAAGAAACGGGATTTCCTCCAGCATGTCGAAAGTCAGGTAGCCGGAGCGCAGGCCATCGTCGATATCATGGGTGTTATAGGCAATGTCATCGGCGATCGCCGCCACCTGGGCCTCGAGGCTGGCATAGGTTGCAAGCTCGAGATCGTGCAGCTCGCAATAATCGAGGATCGGCTGCGGAACGGGGCCGCGCGTGCCGACTCCCTCAGGCGTCAGAAGCGGGCCATTGTGCTTGACGAGACCTTCGAGGCTTTCCCATGTCAGGTTGATGCCGTCGAATTCAGCATACCGCCTCTCCAGCTTGGTCACGATGCGCAGCGATTGGGCATTGTGGTCAAAGCCGCCATAGGGCAGCAGCACCTCGTGCAACGCGTCCTCGCCGGTATGACCGAACGGCGTGTGGCCGAAATCGTGCACGAGCGCAACGCCCTCGGCCAGATCCTCGTCGAGCTTCAGGGCGCGGGCAAGAGCGCGGGCGATCTGCGCCACCTCGATCGTGTGCGTCAGCCGGGTGCGGTAGTGATCGCCGTCCTGGGCGATGAAGACCTGGGTTTTGTGCTTCAGCCTGCGGAAGGCAGTGGTGTGAACGATGCGGTCGCGGTCGCGCTGGAAATCGGAGCGTGTCGGGCTGCCGTCCTCCTGATAGAGCCGTCCGCGCGTCGTCCAGGGGTCGGCCGCATAGACCGCCCTTTCACTGCTGCCGAAACCCAAAGCACGCGTATCGATCGTCATTCTTCACCGTCATCCTGCATGTTGCCGCATCTGCCCATTGACGCCGCTTATCGCTCTTCATACCTATAGGTCGATGAAACGGCAAAGAGGCGCTTTCTTAACCGCTTCGGCGCATCATCGCCTTTTCGCGAAGATTATGGTAAGTTTCTTTGATATCAGGCATTTGAACATTCAAGTGCCAAAACCCATTCTCTCCGGATCTTGACCCCGGCAGGAGGAAACATGACGGATACAAGTGTAACCCTTTCAGATGCCGCGGCAAAGCGTATCGCTGCGATCGTCGGCGCCGAAGCCGGCAAGAGCGCGTTGCGCGTTTCCGTCGAAGGCGGCGGCTGTTCGGGGTTTTCCTACAAGTTCGATCTTGCCGACAGGGCTGACGACGACGACATCATCGTCGAAAAGAACGATGCCAAGGTGCTGATCGACAGCCTTTCTCTCGTCTACATGGCGGGCTCGGAGATCGACTTCGTCGACAATCTGCTTGGCCAATCCTTCCAGATCAAGAACCCGAATGCGGTGGCAAGCTGCGGCTGCGGCACCAGTTTCTCGATCTGAACGTCTAAACGCACGGACTCCCCATCAAACCGGCCGAAGAATCTCTTCCGGCCGGTTTATCGTCTTGTCCGCCGGTGAAAGACCACGATAAAAGAAGCGCACTAAAGCGCGCTGCATCGACGCTGATTCATGCGGTGCGCTTTAGCTCTTTGTTTTTTGTGCCTGTCGTTATCCCAGAACCGCTGCACACTTCTGGGCGACATGCATGATGCGGAACGGGACAGAGCCATGAAGATCGCGACCTGGAACATCAACGGCGTCAAGGCGCGCATCGACAATCTCACGCAATGGCTCAAGGATTCCGATCCGGATATCGTCTGCCTGCAGGAGATCAAGACGGTCGACGAGGGTTTCCCGCGGCTGGAGATCGAGGCGCTCGGCTATCATGTCGAAACGCACGGCCAGAAGGGCTTCAACGGCGTCGCGATCCTCTCCAAGAGTACACCTTTCGAAGTCAACCGCGGCCTGCCCGGCGATCCGCTGGACGAACAGGCGCGTTTCCTCGAAGCGGCGTTCACGCTGTCCGGCACGCGCATCCTGCGCGTCTGCTGCATCTACCTGCCGAACGGCAATCCTGTCGAAACGGAGAAATATCCCTACAAGCTCGCCTGGATGGAGCGTCTGCGGACGTTTGCAGCCGAACGGCTAGCCTATGAGGACATGCTGGTTCTTGCCGGCGATTACAATGTCATCCCGGAACCGCACGACTGCTTCGATCCCAAGGTCTGGGAAAACGATGCACTGTTTCTGCCACAGACGCGGGAGGCGTTTCGCAAGCTCGAAAATCTCGGGCTGACGGATGCCGTGCGCGCGACGACTGATGCGACGCAGTTCTATTCCTTCTGGGACTATCAGGCCGGCGCCTGGCCGAAGAACAACGGCATCCGGATCGACCATCTGCTGCTGTCGCCGGAAGCCGCCGACCGGATGACATCGGCTGCGATCGAAAAACATGTGCGGGCCTGGGAAAAGCCGTCCGACCACGTGCCTGTCATCGCCTATTTCGATTTCGCGGGCTGAGCGCCCGATCGGCGCTTAGTCGTCGGAACCGCTCGCGATGGTGTGCGAGAGGGATACCGCCGTGCGGCGGTCGGCCTCGTTCGCAACCGAGAAGGCCTGCTCCTGCAGCGCTTCCATCCAGCTGCAGTCCTTGGGCTTGCAACGGTCGAGTGCTGCCGTCATCAGGGCCAGACCGCGGGCCGTCTGGCCTTCATCGAACAGAATATTGCCGAAGACCGCCATGGCGCCGGGATGGCCGCTCTTGCGGGCCTGGTTCAGCCATTTCTTGGCTTGCTGCGGGCTGGCATTGCCGCCCTCGCCGGCCAGCATCATCTGCGCCAGCTGGAACTGCGCCTCGGGGACGCCAAAGGTTGAGGCCACCTGAAAATAAAGCTGGCGCGCCTGGCTGAGGTCGATCCTGACCGGACTGCCGGCAATGCCATGCTTGTAATAGCTGGCGAGCGAGAGCAGCGCGTTGACGAAGAAGCCCGTATCTTCCGAGCCGGGTTCGACGCCCTGTTGGGCAATCTCGCTGTAGATCTTGAATGCTTCGAAATCGTCCTGCGTAACACCGTCACCATCGGCATACATGTTGGCGAGCGCCCAGCGCGAACCGGTGTGGCCCTTTTCGGCGGCGTATTTATAGGCTTCGACCGCTTCTTCCTTCTGGCCGTTCTTATAGGCTTTGAAGCCGAACTTGAAGAGATCGAAGGGTCCGGATTCCTTGCTGACGCCACCTTTGATGTCGAATGCGCGGCACGGACCGGACAGCGCCAGCGCTACGGCTATCGACATGCCCATCAGCATGAATTTGAACAGTTTGAACTCGGACGTCACCATTTCAACCGATTTCTTTCGCTCATCTCAGGCAGGCGGCAACGGCGCTCGCACCGTGCATCCCGCGGATGTATTTCTTCGAGGCGAGCGATCCCGCGGCGAGCTCCATGGCTCCTTTACCCGCGTCGCATCCAGCCCACTGGCCTTTTCTCAAAGGCGATATTCTCAGTCCATCCTTCAGAACCACCCGGCTCCCGGCATGGCTCGACTGCAATCTCCGTGGCACTCTTTCGGTAGGTGCGGTATTCGCCTTCCCGCCTTTATCGCATTCGTAAACAGTAAATGTGACGAAACCGGTATCGACATTTTCGGCAAAGCCGGGCTGCTCATCCGAGCGGGTCGAAAACAGCGACAATGAACGGATCGACGACTTCATCGCGAGGCCGGATTGGCGGCCGGAACTGCCTTGTTCGGAAAGCGAAACGACCGCAATCGAACGAATGTCGCCAATCGCGCCGTACGATCTGATGTACCCGGAAAAAAATCGACCCATACTACTATTTACACGCACCGTACGCCTGCCATCTCCTCGCCTGCGAATAGCGCTGCGCCCTCTTTGTGGCGGGAAATGGACAAATTCGCCCTGCCGCCACCATACGCCAAACGTCGTAAAAATGTGTTGCTGAATCGTCACAAATTGGAACGTCGATTTGTCTTGCCAACACCCAAAGAAAAGCCCGGCGAACTGCCGGGCTCTAAGACTTCTACTTGGGCAGCAAGATCAGAACTTGACCTTTACGCTGGTGGAAAGGGCCGCCAGCAGATCGTCGCCGAAGGAATAGGAGACGTCGTTGCCGTAGGTCCGGCCATTATACACGTAGGTGCCGGATTCTCCGCCGGTCATGATGCCGAGCGCGCCGGCCAGACGCCACTCGACATTCTCCACCGGCGTATAGGAGACACCTGCGCCGAGCGTCCATGTGTCGGTCTGGGCGCCGTAGCCCTGGCTCGTGCCGCGATCCCAGGTCAGGCTGAGGGCGCCAGCCCATTGCTCGTTGAACTTGTGGCCGACGCCACCGCTGATCGTCCAGCCGTCGCGATAGAAGAGATCGAGCGAGGTGAGCTGGCTGCTGGCGGAGCAAGCGACGACGCCTTTGGTGGCCTTCGGGCAGAAGGCGATCGACTGCAGCACGCTCCAATTCGTCCACTTGACCGAACCGAAGGCGAGCCAGTCGGGCGCAATGCCGCTCTGCAGCTTGAGTTCGACGGAATCCGGCGCCTCAGCCGAACCATAGACCGGCGTCACGACGCCAAGGTAGGGATTGGCAGGATTGGCGGCCTTCGGCACCTCGGTCAGGTCGACCGTGCCGGTGAGATCGTCATACTTGACCTTGCTGTTGTAGACCAGGCTGGCGCGGAAGGCATATTCCTCGATTTCGTAGGCGATGCCCGCCCGCCATCCCATGGCCTGGTCGGCAAGATCCAGACGGCCGGTGCCGTCATAGACCAGCGCGGCCGCCCCTGTGATCGGCGCGACGAGGCGTGTCTTGAAACCATCGACCGTCTGATAGAAGCCGCCGCCGATCAGGCGAAGCTGGCCGGGGCCCATATCGAAACGATAGGAGCAGGTGGCGCCGTAGTTGCGGGTGCTGATCTTTGTTTCGATGTTGTCGTTGACACCCAGCCAGTCGGCGCCGGGATTGGTGTGTGCGCCGAAGGGTGTCGAAAAATCGCCCATACAGTCGATGGAGTCGCCGAAACCGACCTTCACCCCGAGATAGGGGATCCAGTAATCCTCAGTATCATCAGCCGTGGTCGAACCTCCGCCAATGCCGTTCGTGCCGAGGCCATCGGTGGGATCGGTGTCCTTGACGTTTTTCAGCTTGCGCTGCGGCATGACATAGGTCGCGCCCGACTGGACGGCGAACCTCGAATTGTCGAAGAGAAGGTCGATATTGTATCCGCCGCGCTCCAGACCGCCGGCGAAGGACGGCGATGCAAGCGACGAAAGAAGAACGAGCGATGTTATGCCCTTGGAAAACCTACGAGATGCCATTGTGTCTCCCCCACTCCAGCAATTGATGTGACCCCACTCTAGTAAGTGTTCGCGTTATATGGCAACGCGCCCCACGGCAGCGCTCCCAGGCATTGCAGTGGCTAACTTACGTAAAGAAATTGACGGACACGTCAAAAAACCTGGTTAATAAAATTTTATTCCAGACCTATCGAATTTCAGGTGGGCTTTTGGGTTTTCATTCCAAACATTGCAGAAGCTGTATCAATCCGACAACAGTGGCAGTTTTCGCCCGCTGGAGCTTCGCATGAGAGCAATCCACAGGATGAAGTGCTGAAAATGCGCTGTTTCACGCGCGAACCGCACGAATCACAACAAAAAAGACGCGCCGGCGGAAGGGCGCGTCTTTGAAATAACTTACCAAAATGGGTCCGTGAAACTTACCCGGCTTCGCTCACCCTGGAAAGAGCGGTCCTCAGGCTTGCGATCTGCCCCTTCAGTTCCTCGAGACGATCGCGCTCGGCCTCGACCACTTCGGGATTGGCGTTGGCGACGAACTTCTGGTTGGAGAGCTTGCCGTCGATGCGGGAGATCTCGCCTTCCATCTTGGCAATCGCCTTTTCGAGACGGGCCTTTTCGGCGGAAAGGTCGATCAGCTTGCCGAGCGGCAGGCAGATGGTCGCTTCAGCGACGACGATCTGAGCGGCACCCTTGGGCGCATCGTCAGCCAGCGATATCGCCTCGACGCGTGCAAGCCGCTTGATGGCGGCGTCGTGGCGGAACAGCCGTTCACGCGTCAGGTTGTTGGCCTTGACGACGACGAGCGGGGCTGTCGCCGACGGCGGGACGTTCATTTCAGCGCGCACCGAGCGGATGCCGGAGACGAGGTCGATCAGCCAGTTGATTTCGTCGGCCGCCCCGTCGTCGGCATAGGACGGCGCCGGCCATTCGGCATGGCAGACCAATGTGTCGCGCTCTTTGCCTTCGCCTGCCGTATGGGCCCAAAGCTCTTCGGTCATGAAGGGCATGAAGGGATGCAGCAGCTTGTAGATCTCTTCGAGAATGTAGGCGCTGCAGGCCTGGGCTTCGGCCTTGGCGCCCTCGTCCTCGCCATTGAAGACCGGCTTCAAGAGTTCGAGATACCAGTCGCAGACCTCGTTCCAGACGAAGCGATAGAGCGCGCCGGCGGCATCGTTGAAGCGGAAGGCTTCCAGCGCTTCCGTAACGTCACGTTCCGTGCGGGCAAGTTCCGTCAGGATCCAGCGGTTGATGGTAAGCTCGGCCGCCTCGGGTACGAAATGCGGGTCGCTCTTTGCCCCGTTCATCTCGGCGAAGCGTGTGGCATTCCAGAGCTTGGTGCCGAAATTGCGGTAGCCGGCAATGCGGGCCGGATCGAGTTTCACGTCGCGACCCTGCGCCGCCATGATTGCCAAGGTGAAGCGCAGCGCGTCGGCGCCGTATTCGTCGATCAGTTCCAAGGGATCGATGACGTTGCCCTTCGATTTCGACATCTTCTGCCCATTCTTGTCGCGCACCAGCGCGTGGACATAGACGGTCTGGAAGGGCTCGACCGGTTCGCCATCCTCGTCCTTCATGAAGTGCAAGCCCATCATCATCATGCGGGCAACCCAGAAGAAGATGATGTCGAAGCCGGTGACAAGAACGTTGGTCGGGTAATAACGCGCCAGCTCCGGCGTCTCGTCCGGCCAGCCGAGCGTCGAGAAAGGCCAGAGTGCGGAGGAGAACCAGGTGTCGAGCACGTCCTCGTCACGCGTCAGTATCTCGCCCGGCTTGAAGTTTTCGAGCAGGTCCTCGACATAGGCCTTCATCGGCCCCTCATGCGAGAGGTAATGCTGGATCGCCGCCTGCAGCGCCTCTTCCTCGGTCTTTTCGACGAAGACCTGGCCGTCCGGGCCGTACCAGGCGGGAATCTGGTGACCCCACCAGAGCTGACGGGAGACACACCAGGGCTGGATGTTTTCCATCCATTCGTAATAGGTCTTGTCCCAGCTCTTCGGCACCATCCTGGTGCGACCTTCGCGGACCGAGGCGATCGCCGGTTCGGCGAGCGTCTTGGCGTCGACATACCATTGTTCGGTCAGCCGCGGCTCGATCGGCACGCCGCCGCGGTCGCCGTGCGGGACCATGTGCTTGTGCGGCTCGATCTTGTCGAGAAGGTCTGCCTCTTCGAAAATCTCGACAATGACCTTGCGCGCATAGAAGCGGTCCTGCCCTTCCAGGCGGTCCCAGGCGCCATGCAGCGCCGCCGGATTGTCGAGGCCTTCGAGGAAATCCTCATTGTCCTTGATGGTGATCGTGCCGTCGATATTCAGGATGTTGATCGAGCGCAGGCCAGCCCGCTTGCCGACGTCAAAGTCGTTGAAGTCATGCGCCGGCGTGATCTTGACGGCACCGCTACCTGCCGTCGGATCGGCGTAGCTGTCAGCAACGACCGGAATGCGGCGGCCGACGATCGGCAGGATGACATGCTTGCCGATGATCGACTTGTAACGCTCGTCCTCCGGATTGACGGCAACACCGGTATCGCCCAGCATCGTTTCCGGGCGCGTGGTGGCAACGACCAGATAGTCGCGCGTTTCCCATTCGGTCGGCTTGCCTTCCTCGTCGAAAGCGATCGGGTACTGGTAGGTGACACCCGGCTCGAGCGGATAGCGAAGATGCCAGAGATTGCCCTTGATCTCATGCTGTTCGACTTCAAGATCGGAGATCGCCGTCAGCAGCTTCGGATCCCAGTTGACGAGGCGCTTGTCCTTGTAGATCAGCCCTTCCTTGTAGAGCGTGACGAAAACCTCGAGAACGGCCTTCGACAGGCCCTCGTCCATGGTGAAACGTTCGCGCGACCAGTCGCATGACGCACCCAGACGCTTCAGCTGGTTGAAGATCAGGCCACCCGATTCCCCCTTCCATTCCCAGACCTTGTCGATGAAGGCTTCGCGGCCCATGTCGCGGCGGCTGGGCAGCTGCTGTTCCATCAGCTTGCGCTCGACGACCATCTGGGTGGCAATGCCGGCATGGTCCATGCCCGGCTGCCAGAGCACGTCCTTGCCGCGCATGCGCTCGAAGCGAACCAGGATGTCCTGTAGCGTGTTGTTCAGTGCGTGCCCCATGTGCAGCGAACCGGTGACATTCGGCGGCGGGATCACGATAGTGAAGGTCTCCGCTCCGGGCCGGGCGTTCGCACCGGCACGGAAGGCATCCGCCTCGTCCCATTTCGCGGCGATTTTCGGTTCGACGGCGGCGGAATCATAGGTCTTGTCGAGCATTTTATGACCAATTTCGAGGTTCGAGGGTGGCGTTTGTAAATAGGATGGTCACGGCCAAGTCAATAAAAAAGCCGCCCCGGAGACCGGAGCGGCTTTTCAAGAAAAAGCAATCCGATCAGCGACGCGGGCCGCGTGCCACGCGCTCGATTTCTTCGCGCACCAACCGCTCGACCAGTGTCGGCAGATTATCATCAAGCCATTCGCGCAGCATCGGGCGCAGCATGTCCTCTGCGATCTCGTCCAGCGACCGGCGCTCTGCGCCGTCGATTGCCGCGGCGAGCTCCTCGAAAGAGCGGCTGATCTGCAGGCCGGCATTCTCCGAAAGCAGCGTCGGCTGGACCTCGTCCAGAACGCTCGGCAGGAAACGCTCGGTCGACGACTGAGCGGGCTCCATAGCCGGCGGCGCTGTTTCGACGGCAGGCGCCGGCTCGGCGACGGCCACCCCAGGCGTTTCCGCAAGCACCGGCTCGGCCGGCTGCTGGATCGCAACATGCTGAACGGGCGCTGCGGCAGCGGGGAAAATAGGCTGTGGTTGCGGTTGCGGTGCCGCGGCGCGCGGCGGTTCCGGCATCACGGCCGGCTGCGGTTCGGGCTGGCGGAAACCGCTCGGAATTTCGCGCAGGGCTTGACCGGCCTGCACGGCGCTGCGCTCGGAGGCGGCGCGAACGCGGGCGGCGACATCGGCAAGCGACAGGGCGCGGGCCGGTACTTCTGCTTCGGGGGCGGTGCCGGCCGAATTGGCGGCGACGAAACGCGGATCGGAGGAGCGCATGACCGGTTCGGGGAATTCCACGCCGGCATAGGTGTCGTCGACCGTCAGATGAATTTCGGAGCCGTTGTCATCCTCATCGGCGCCGTAGACCGGCGGCAGGGATGCGGAAATCGCCTTGCCGGCGCCGGGCTCATTGCTTTCGATGATCTGGCGGATGGAGGCCAGAATTTCTTCCATGGACGGTTCACGCGCTACACTTGGCTGAGCCATTTCTATCCCCGTTATCCCAAAACAACGACCGGATGGTGTGGAGCATTCATCCGAATCACCACGACCTTAGAATACCCCAGGCGTGAAAAAAATCATCGCGAATCAAATGAATGCCGCCATGCACAGTTTTGTTACCCAATGTTTGCGACCCGCAAAGCCTGTCGCGATTTTGCTGCGGCGACATCCATGAAACAGAACTTGAAGCGCACGGCCTCTATCCAGTCCGCCGTGGTCGCGTCAGCGTAAATGATGTTTGTGAAGGCTTTCCAGCGGCATTGATAAAAAACGGGCGCCGATGGCGCCCGTCGCTGAATTTCGTCGATAAGAACGATGTCAGAAAACGAATTCACGCGCCTTGGCGAAACCCGGCAGCGGCTTGACCGAGGCATTGAAGAAGACATTTTCCGAAACAGCGCCGCGCTCGGCGACGAAGACCTTGGCGCGGGCGGCATTGCCGTAACCTTCGACCGTGATCAGACGGCCACCATCGCGCAATTGACCGAGAAGAGTTGCCGGAACCTCTTCGACGGCGCCGTTGACGAAGATCAGGTCATAGGGAGCACCGGCAGCGTAGCCATTTTCGAGCGGGCCGGTCACAACTTCGACCTTGGCGTATCCGGCAAGCTGCGTCTTCGCCTCGGCGGCGAGCGCCTCGTCGCATTCGAGCGCGATGACGGAGCCGGCAATGATCGACAGCAGCGCCGATGTGTAACCCGTGCCACAACCGACTTCGAGTACGAAATCATCCTTGGTGATCGCGGCCAGCTGCAGCAGCTTGGCGAGTGGCGACGCCTCCATCAGGAAGCGGGCCGGCTTTCCCGGTGCGGCTGCTGATATCTCGACATCGTTGTCGATATAAGCCAGCAGCTTCGCCTTCTCCGGCACGAAAGTCTCACGCGGCACCGTGAGAAACGCCGTCAGCACGGAATGCGAGGTAACGTCCGTCGTGCGAACCTGGGTATCGACCATCTTTGCGCGCGCTGCTTCGAAATCCATCATGTCCTCTCGCTCTTAAAAAGCGGTTCCTGTCCCTCGTCTCTTAATCTCCACCACGGATGCTTTCAAGGCTTGGCAGCCGCAGGCGGAAAGAATCCGGCCGGCGCCTCTTCCGTGCCACAGGAGACAGGATGGACGCTGCAACTCCAGCGTGGAACCTTCCGCCGCCTCATGTTATGATTTGCAACGGAGGAAATAGGCCATGTCTGCGATTTTTGAATATTTCACGCTGTTCGATTTTTTCATCGTCGCAGCGCTGATTGGCATATTCTGCTGCGGGCTGCTGGACGGCGAAAAGACCTGGAGGCGATAGGGCGCCGAAGCGCATTCGGAGATATCCCCCGCATCGCGGCTGCGGCAATTCATGTCGGCGGGCGCAGGTCTGACATGCGTTCTTTCCCTTTGAAATCCAGCCTTCGACAGCCGCATGCGCATTAACGTTACGTCAACCATTTTGTTGCTGCGCCCTCGCCTTCCGCTATGGGTGCGCGCATGCAAACCTTTCTGATCCAATCGCGCGGCATAGACGCGCTTCACTACAACGCCGATGCCCGCCTGCTGCTGATCAAATACAGCAGCGGCGACATTCGCAGCTTCACCCGCATTTCGCCGCAGGGCATGCGACGGCTGCTCGGCGCCGGCCCCGAAATCGATGACGGGCCTGAACTGAGCGATCTGGAATATCAGGCGGAAATCCGCAAGGGCGGCCTGAGGGCGCTCTACCGACTCACGGGAATCAATCCGTCACAGTTGGATTTTTCGCCCGGCCAGCGGATCTGGTAGCATCGCAAAGGCCGATGCCGACCGCTGCGCCAGCGGCGTTTCACATTGATTCTATGATGTGGAAGAATGTTGGAGGCCTCGCCCGGAATTGAACCGGGGTACAAGGATTTGCAGTCCTCTGCGTCACCACTCCGCCACGAGGCCTCACGCGCTCGTTATCTGAGCCGTGGCGAGCGTTTAGAATGATCGTAAGGAAATCGCAAGAGGGCATTTCGGAAAAACGCCATTCCGCAGCTGCTGAAACGAGCATTTTTCCATCCCCAAACGGAGTGGGCGCAGGCTGGAATTTTCACGGCCGTGACGATGCCCCATTTCCTGCCAATGATTGCATTTGAAGCAAATTCTTGACTTGACTTCGATCATCGTCCGGGCCTCAATTATCCTCGGGAGGGTATAGGAGCTTGCGATGGATTGGGCTGCCCTCAAATCGAAGCACGTGCATGCGGCATTCGATGCCGAAACCCGGGATCTGCATGTAAAATTCCCAGGTTCTCCGCCGGTGAAACATGCAAATATTCCGCTGCACGTCTACCAGAACCTGCTGGAAACGGATGATCCGCACTTCTATTACAAATACTATATAGCGCCGTCTCGCGTATCACCGGGCCGCCGACAACCGGTCTCCGTGGCATCCTACGCAGTAAAGCTCGTCCTTCTCCTTGCCGCTTGCAGCTTGTTGCTGGCGACCAGCCTCGATCCGGACCATGGCGGGGTTTTCGAGGAAAGCGAACTCAGATCCAACTAGAC
>Ga0102590_1002868_pt1 | contig 18906 bp, 19 predicted proteins | sample AraplaMF_Col_mMF_FD_76859 | JGI IMG/M metagenome (GOLD analysis project Ga0102590, IMG submission 76859) | Arabidopsis root microbial communities from the University of North Carolina, USA - plate scrape MF_Col_mMF | ecosystem: Host-associated > Plants > Roots > Endosphere | place: USA...
CCGCGTGATGATGTACCTGGGCACGCTGGTGGGCATGAGCGGGCCGCTGGCGATGATCGAGGGGCACGACCTGCGCGACTGGGGCCAGCGCCAGCCCGCCTGCCATCCCTACCTGTCCAACCGCGCCGGCTTCTGGACCGACTACGCCTGGAACCTGCACGGCCGGCTGGTGCTGGACCGCCCGCCGCGCATGGCGATCCCGCCGCGGATCGCCGGCGACCGGTTCTACCGTCTCCTGGAGCGGACCTGGATGCTGCAGCAGCTGCCCGTGGCGGTCGTGCTGTTCGCGGCCGGCGGCTGGTCGTGGCTGCTGTGGGGCGTGTGCGCGCGGGTCTGCGTCTCGGTGACCGGCCACTGGTTCGTCGGCCGCCTGGCCCATCGGACGGGACCGCGGCGCTGGATCGTCGAGACCTCGGGGATCCAGGCCCACGACGTGCCGTGGGCGGCGATCCCGACCATGGGCGAGGCCTGGCACAGCAACCACCACGCCTGGCCGGGCTCGGCCAGGCTGGGGCTCTATCCCGGACAGACCGACTGGGGCTTCGCGTTCATCCGGCTGCTGGAGCGGCTGGGCCTGGCCTGGGACGTGCGCACGCCGGAGACCTTGCCGAAGCGGGCAGGGCTGGTTCAGCTCGGCGGGTTTCCGCGTGAGAACGAGAGATCGTGCCGGTGAACACTTGCCCCCACCTGACCGCTGCGCGGTCTGTCCGTCCCAGAGGGGGCGGAGCCGCGAGGCGTCGACCTCGGGGCTCTTCCCCCTGCGGGAGAAGACGACCGCGAAGCGGTCCGTAGGGGGCTGCGGCGGCGGCCGTCCCCCGCGAGGCGCGGAGCGCGGGGAGCCCTAAGGCAGCGGCCGGGGCTTCCGGTCCTCGCCGATGGCCACGAAGGTGAACACGCCCTGGGTCACCTTGTGGGCCTGCTCGCCGTCGCGGCGGCGGCGCCAAGCCTCGACCTCGACCTTCAGCGAGGTGCGGCCCACGTGCACGACCTTGGCGAACAGGCTGACCTCGTCGCCGACGAACACCGGGCTGAGGAAGGTCATGCCGTCGACGGCGATGGTGGCGCAGCGGCCGGCCGCCCGGTGGAAGGCGATCGAGGCCGCCGCCAGGTCCATCTGCGACAGCAGCCAGCCGCCGAAGATGTCGCCCTCGGGATTGGTGTCGGACGGCATGGCGATGGCCCGCAGCACCGGGGCCTCGTGCGGCCACTCGGCGGCTTCCCAGGCCTTGGCCAGGGATTCGGCGCGCTGGGCCGAGGGAATGATGTCGGTCATCGCAGCGAAAGCCGCCTAGTGGCCGCCGGAGCCTTCGTAGACCCCCGGGGCCAGCTGTTCGTCCTCGTCGTGGCCGGCGGCGGTGGAGGCCACGAAGCGGCGGTCGCAATAGGAGCAGTCGACGAAGCCGGCCGCGCCCATCTCCAGCCAGACCCGCGGATGGCCCAGGGCCCCGCCGACGCCGTCGCAGGCGATGCGGTGCGAGCGGACCATCACGGTTTCGGGCGCGGGACCGGCGCCGACCTCGACAACGGTCGGCTCCATGGCGGTGGGAGCGGTGGACTTGGCCTTGCGCGCCATGTTCGTGAAACCCTTGAAAATCAGACGCGGCCTTGGCGTGGCGGCGATGCAGGCATACCTATGCGACCCGTCCGGCCGCCGTCAATTCACGGCGCGCCGCTTCGTTTCCCAACAACCGCTGCAAAGCGGCGCATCTGGACGTTCCATGGACCTGCCCGCCTACGCGATCGAAGCCGAAGGCCTGTTCAAGACCTATCCCGCCACCAAGACCGGGCCCGAGAAGCGCGCCCTGAACGGCATCGACCTGAAGGTGCCGCGCGGCTCGATCTTCGGGCTGCTGGGGCCGAACGGCGCGGGCAAGTCGACCTTCATCAACATCCTGGCCGGCCTGACCCGCAAGAGCTCGGGCAAGGTGCGGATCTGGGGTCGCGACATCGACGAACGCCCGCGCGACGCCCGCGCCGCCATCGGGGTGGTGCCCCAGGAGCTGGCCGCCGACGTCTTCTTCACCCCCCGCGAGTCGCTGGAGGTGCAGGCCGGCTTCTACGGCGTGCCCAAGGCCGAGCGCCGCACCGACGAGCTGCTCAACGCCCTGGGCCTGGGCGACAAGGCCAATGCCTATGTCCGCCAGCTGTCGGGCGGCATGAAGCGCCGGCTGATGGTGGCGAAAGCCATGGTCCACCAGCCGCCGGTGCTGATCCTCGACGAGCCCACCGCCGGGGTCGACGTCGAGCTGCGCCGCCAGCTCTGGCAATATGTGACGGGCCTGAACCAGCTGGGCGTGACCATCGTGCTGACGACCCACTACCTGGAGGAGGCCCAGGAGCTGTGCGACCAGATCGCCATCGTCAACCGCGGCGAGGTGGTGGTCTGCGAGCCCACCGCGACCCTGCTGCGCCGCATGGACAGCCGCAACGTGGTGGTCACGCCCGAGGAGCCGGTGACGGTCGCGCCCCTGCTGCCGGGCTTCGAGACCAAGCTGCGCGGCGCCGGGGCCTTCTCGGTCTCGTACCGCACCGGCCAGTCCAGCGTCGAGCAGGTGCTGGCCGCGGTCCGCGCCGAGGGCCTGAAGATCAAGGACATCGCCACCGAGGATCCGGACCTGGAGGACGTCTTCGTGTCGCTGACCTATGGCGATCCGAACGCCAAGGATCCGCTGAAGACCTGAACGCCGCAAAGGCCCTCCCCCGTGGGGGAGGCGGCCCGAATGGGCCGATGGGGGGAGGCGTCGGGCGGCGGATCACTCCCCCCCGTCGGCTTCGCCGACACCTCCCCCACAGGGGGAGGGCCTGGCGTCTAAGGCAGCGCCTTCACGAACGCCCGGACCACCGTCGCGGAGTTCTCCGCCGCGAACTTCAGGAACACCGGGAACTGGTTGCCCGCCGGGTCGCCGCCGGCCAGGTCCGAGAGGCTGCGGAAGGCGATGAACGGCGTGCGGTTGACATAGGCCACCTGGGCGACGGCGGCGCTTTCCATGTCCAGCACGCGGGCCCCGAACACGTCGTGGGCGTATTGCCGGAAGGCGGCGTTGTCGACGAACACCGGCCCCGAGCCGCCCACCCCGCCGACCACCACCTTGGGCGGCTTGGCCAGGCACTGGTCGGCGGCGCAGCGCTTCAGGGTCAGGCCCGCGACGCTGCGGCGGGCCAGGTCCAGCAGGGCCGGGTCGACGGGGAAGTCCTTGTGGTCCTCGGATTTCAGGCCTTCGCCTGGGACCGGGTCGCGGGTCACGGTCACGGCGCGCGGATACATCATGCCGAAGTTCGTCCGGCCGTCGGTCAGGCCTGGGGTGGGGGCGAAGCCGCCGGGGACCTCGCGGGCATAGGCCATCTCCGACGACTGCACCCAGCGTTCGGGCGCCACCACGTCGCCGACCTCCAGGGCCGGGTCGGCCCCGCCGGCCACGCCCGAAAAGACGATCCGCTCGATCCTGAACCGGTCCAGGGCGTTCTGGGTGGTCATGGCGGCGTTGACCATGCTGATCCCGCTGAGAAACAGCACCACCGGCTTGCCCTCCAGCGTCCCGGTGACGAACCGCGCCCCGGCGGCGGTGTAGGCGTGCTTGTCGCCGGTCGCCGCCTCCAGGGCCGCCAGCTCCGGCGGGAAGGCGCTGATCACCGCCGTGCGCGGAGTGGGATCCAGCACGTCGGCGGCGTGAGCGGAGTAAGGGGCGGAAAGCGAAGCGCTGGCCAGCAGCAGGAGGGTCAGGAGGAGGCGCATGGACGGCTTTCGGGTGAAGGCGATTCGCCGGCACCCTAGCCGCCGTCGCGGCCGTGAGGCGAGGCCTCCATCGCCACCGAGCCCGGGATCGGGCGCCGACGCCTCGTCGATGCGCAGGGCGAGGCGGGTCCGACCCGCGCGGCGATCCCCGATTGCGTCGCGGACCGCATCGGTGGAGGTTCGGCGCCGGATTCGGATGGGGCCTTGCATGCGCGTTTTGTGGTTTCGGATCGTCCTGACGCTGAGCGTCGCGCTCGGCCTTGGCCTGGCCGGCGCCCGGGCGGCCGACCGCCTGCCGGTCAAGGTCGTGATCGTCACCACCTTCGAGATCGGGGCCGACACCGGCGACATGGCCGGCGAGTTCCAGCCCTGGGTCGAGGGCTGGCCGCTGAAGCACGAGATCGCCATCCCCGGCGTCCGCCACGTGGCCCGTTATTCCGACGACGGGGTGCTGGCGATCGTCAGCGACATGCGGGGTCGGGCCCGCGAGAGCGTGGCGGCCCTGATCCTGTCGGACCAGTTCGACCTGTCCAAGGCCTATTGGATCGTCAGCGGCATCGCCGGGGTCGATCCCGCCGTCGCCTCGGTGGGCAGCGCCGCCTGGGCCCGCTACGTGGTCGACGCCGACCCGATCTACGAGGTCGACGACCGCGAGACCCCGGCCGACTGGCCCTACGGCCTCTACGCCAACGACGCCGAGCGCCCGAACGTCAAGGGCAAGGCCGAGGGCTCCAGCGCCATGGTCTGGACGCTGGACAAGGGCCTGGTCGATTGGGCCTACGGCCTGACCCGCGACGTCAAGCTGCCCGACTCCGCCGGCCTGCGGGCCCTGCGGGCGCCGTACGCCGGCGACCCCGAAGGCCAGCGGCCGCCGTTCGTGCTGCGGGGCGACGCCCTGGGCACGGTGCGCTTCTGGCACGGCGCCCGCCGCACCCGGTGGGCGGAAGACTGGGTCAGGCTCTGGACCGACGGGGCGGGAACCTTCACCATGACCGACTGCGAAGACCAGGGAATCCTCGACGTGCTCGACGCTTACGCCGCGTCCGGAAAGATCGACCGCCGGCGGGTCCTGGTCCTGCGCACGGCCAGCAACTATTCCCGCGCGCCCCGGGGCCGGACCAGCCTGCCGCATGTCTTCCACGGCGAGGGCCTGAAGGCGGGGTTCGACGCCACCTTCAGGGTCGGCGGGGTCGTGGTCCGCGAGCTCGTCGCCCACTGGGACCGCTACGCGTCGGAGATTCCCACCGCCGCCCTCACCGCCACCCCGACCGGCCGGAGCCGCTAAGTCCATGCTCGAACGCCTCTTCGGCCTCAAGGCCCAGGGAACCGACGTCCGCACCGAGGTGCTGGCCGGCGTCACCACCTTCATGACCATGGCCTATATCGTGGTGGTCAACCCGGCGATCCTGGGCGAGGCCGGCATGCCGGTGGCCGCCGTGGCCGCCGCCACCTGCCTGGCGGCCGGCTTCGGCTCGATCCTGATGGGGCTGATCGCCAACTATCCGCTGGCCCTGGCCCCCGGCATGGGGCTGAACGCCTATTTCACCTACACCGTGGTCAAGGGCATGGGCGTGCCGTGGGAAGTCGCCCTGGGCTGCGTCTTCCTGTCGGGCGTGGCCTTCCTGGTCCTAACCCTGGTGGGGGTGCGGCAGATGATCGTCGCGGCCATTCCCAAGCCGCTGTTCTCGGCGGTGGCGGCCGGGGTAGGGCTGTTCATCGCCTTCATCGGCCTGAAGGAGGCCGGGATCATCGTCGCCAGCCCCGCCACCACCGTGGCCCTGGGCGACCTGACCACCCCGACCGCCGCCGTGGCCATCCTCGGCCTCGTGCTGATCGCCGTGCTGCAGGCCTGGCGGGTCAAGGGCGCGATCCTGATCGGCATCCTGCTGGCCGCCGCCGCCGGCTGGGCCCTGGGCCTGGCCAAGATCGCGCCGAGGACCTCCAGCCTCGCCGACCTGACCGCCACCGCGTTCAAGATGGACGTGGCCGGCGCGTTCCACCTGCAAGGCGGCATGGCGCTGGCCATGCTCGAGATCGTCTTCGTCTTCCTGTTCGTCGACCTGTTCGACAATGTCGGCACCCTGGTGGCGGTGACCAAGAAGGCCGGCCTGCAGGCCCCCGACGGCTCGATCCCGCGCCTGAACCGCATCCTGCTGGCCGATTCGGCGGCGACCATGGTCGGCGCCGCGGCCGGCACCTCCACCGTGGTCAGCTATATCGAGAGCGCCTCGGGCGTGACGGCCGGCGGTCGCACCGGCCTGACGGCGGTGGTGGTCGGCCTGCTGTTCCTGGTCACCCTGTTCTTCGCCCCCCTGGTCCAGGCGATCCCGGCCGCCGCCACCGCCCCGGCCCTGATCCTGGTCGGAGCGCTGATGGTCGGCTCGCTAGTCGACGTCGACTGGGCCGATCCCACGGTCGCGATCCCGGCCTTCCTGACCCTGATCACCATTCCGCTGACCTTCTCGATCGCCAACGGCCTGGCCTTCGGCATCACCAGCTACGCGGCGCTGCGCCTGCTGACCGGCAAGATCGGCAAGGGCGACTGGCTGCTGCTGATCCTGGCGGCGCTGTTCGTGGTCCGCTTCGTCTATCTGGCGAAAGGCTAGCCCAAGAGCACGCAAAGACCCGTTTGCGCAGGCGCGGCCTTTCGGCTAAGACCGCGCTTCCGCAAGGCGGAAGCACCCGTAGCTCAGCTGGATAGAGCGTTGCCCTCCGAAGGCAAAGGTCACACGTTCGAATCGTGTCGGGTGCGCCATTTCCCCAATGAAATCGACAGGCTGACCGCTCGCGCACGCGTGCGGGCGCCCTAGAGGTACTTGCTCAGGCTCAGCGACGAGAGCGTGCTGATCATCGAGTAGAGGGCCTCCAGCTGGGTCTGGTACTGGGTGGTCAGCACCGCCGCCTGCGTCAGGTCCGCGCCCTTCAGGTCGGTGACCAGGGCGTCGATGGCGTCGATCTTGGCGGTGTTGCGGTCGGTGATCGTCTGCAGGGACGAGGCCTGGATGGCGATGGTCTCCTGCAGCGTGCCCACGCCGGTCAGGGCGGTTCCCGTCAGGGCGTAGGCGCTGGCGATGGCGTCGGTGTCCGTCGGGTCGGCGGCGACCGTGGCGATGGCCCGGGCCAGCTGCTCGAAGGCCGACGAACCGGCCGAGACCGACAGCGACACCGTCTGGCCGTCCGAGCCGGAGAAGGTCCGCCCGGTGGCCGAGCCGCCGTAATAGGTGGTGTCCGCCCCCGCCGTCGGATCGTAGCCGGCGGCGGTGAAATCGACCGGGGCGGCGTCGGTCGCCTGGCCCGAGAACAGGTAGGTCCCGCCCTGCTGGCTGTTGAGCAGGGCCTGCAGGTCGGTCAGCCAGTCGGCCGCGTACTGGCCCGCCGTGCCGGCGTCCAGGGTCGAGCTGCTCATCATCGAGGCCAGCTGGGTCTTGATGGTGGTGGCGAGGTCGGCGATCTCGCCCACGGCCGAATAGGCCGCCTGGACATAGGCGGCGGCGGACGACGCGGCGGTGTTGTCGGCGGTCAGGCGGGCGCTCTGGTTGCCCAGGGTCAGGATGCTGGCCGTGCTCTGGGCGATCCCGCCATAGGTCTGGGACTTCAGGCCCGAGGCCGTCTGGGTCTGCTGGTCGGCCAGCTTGGCCTGGACCTTCAGGCTGGCCGCGGTCATGGCGCTGGTGTGGGCGAAGCTGGCGACGCGGTTCAGCATTCAGCTCACCATGTTCACCAGCGTCTCGAACAGCTCCTTGGCGATCGAGATCAGCTGGGCGTTGGCTTCGTACTGGGTCTGGTACTGGGTGATGTTGGCCAGCTCCTCATCGACGTTCACCGCCGTCAGGTTCTGCAGCCGCGAGATGGCCGCGTCGTTGGCGGCGGTCGAGGCGGCGCTGGTGGTGGAGGCGGTCGAGATCAGGGCCGCGGCCTGGGAGACGAAGCCCGACGCGTAGGACGCCAGGCTCACCGTCTTGGCGCCCTGGCTTCCCGTGGCGGCGAACGACACGGCGGTGGTCAGCAGGCTGGAGAGCGCGTCGGCCACCGTGCTGTCGCCCGAGGCCAGGGCCAGGTCGCCGGTCGCCAGGGTCGCGGTGGTGGAGAGGGCCGCCGTCGGCAGGCCGCTGGCGTCGCCGGCCAGCCTGGTCGACACGCCGATGTCTGATGCGGTCGAGCCGGTGAAGAGGTCGTTTAAGCCGAACCTCGCCGAGATCGCGGCGCCGTCGTCGGCCAGGGCCACGCCGTTGGCGCTGTCGGTGGTGGCGATGGTCAGCTTGCCGTCCGAGCCGATGGCGGCGGTCAGGCCCGAGACGCCGTTCAGGGCGGTCACCAGGTCGCCGACGGTGGCGTAGCTGGAAAGGTCCAGGTCCTGGGTCGAGACCACCTTGCCGGCGGAGTCGGTCACGGCCACCCGCAGGGTCCCGGTCGCCGACAGTGCGTCGGACGCCGAGACCGTCCCGGAGCTCGTCAGGCTGGCGGGCGCGGGGACCGAGGTTCCGGCGTTGGTCACGGCGTTGACCTGGGTGATCAGGGTCGCGGCCAGCTGGTCCAGCTGGTCCTGCTGGGCCGGCAGGGTCTGGTCGCGCAGGGTGACCAGGGCCCCCAGCGCGCCGGTGGACTGGCCGGCGGTGATGTCCTTGCCGTTCAGCAGGATGCCGGAAATCGATCCGGGATAGGTCGCGCCCGCGCCCAGCTGGCTGGAGGCGGTGTAGCTGAGTGTGGCGGCGGTGGTTCCCAGCAGGGCGTCGCCGCCGGTGGTGTAGACCCGCAGCTGGTTGTCGGCCGTGACGTAGCTGCTGACGCCCATCAGGCCCGACAGGGTGGTCAGGGCCGCGTCGCGCTGGTCCTCCAGGCTGGTGGTGTCGCCGCCCTGGGCGGTGACGGTGGCGATCTGGTCGTTCAGCGAGGCCAGGCTCTTGAGCGTCTGGTTGATCGTGCCGACCGTGGTCTCGATCTGGGTGTTGGCCTGGGTGCGCAGGGCCTGGACCTCGCCCGACAGGCTCTTGATCCCCTGGGCCAGGTCGGTGGCGTCGGAGACCAGCTGGGCCTTGCTGGTGGCGTCGACGCCGGACGACAGGGCCGTCAGGGCGGTCTGGAAGGCCGAGACCAGGCTGGAGACGTCGTCGCCGGTGGCGGTCGAGCCCAGGGCCGCGTCATAGGACTGCAGATAGCTGTCGGTCACCGCGTCGCCCCCGGCGGCGGCGGCCGTCTTCAGCACCGTCTTGCTCAGATACGCGTCGGCGACCCGCAGGATCGTGGCGTCCGACAGGGTCTGGGTCGTGGTGCTGACCGCGCTGGTGACGGTCTTGCGGGTGTAGGTCGCGTCGTCGGCGTTGGCGACGTTGAGGTTGGCCACCGCGATCCGGGACTGCGAGGCCGTCAGGGCCGAGCCCGCCGCGCCGATGATCGAGGACAGCGACATGGCGGTCAGCCCTTGCGAGGCCCGTCGCCGCGAGGCGACAAACGACCGGAGTAGCGGGTGTGTGCCGACAGGCCGCGGTTGACCGCGCCGATCCGCTCGCGGCCCTCGCCCATTTCGGCGTCCAGCCGCGCCAGCCGCGCGCCCAGCGCCGCCTGCACCTCGTGCAGGCTGGCCAGCAGCAACAGGCGGTCGGCCTCGGGGGCGGCGGCCAGGCCCTCGGCCACGCCGCGCGCCAGGGCCCGGGCCTCCTCGACGGTGGCGACCAGCGGGGCCTCGCCGCCGACCCGGCGGGAGCGTTCGGCGCGCAGCCTCAGGCGTTCGATCGTCCCCATCAGCGCACGGCCTGGATCAGGGTGTCGAACATCCCCTTGGTGGTGGTGATCACCTGCGAGGCGGCCGAATAGGCCTGCTGGGCGATGATCATCTTGTTGAACTCGGTGGCGATGTCGGTGGTCGAGCCCTCCAGGGCGCTGGCCACCAGCGTGCCCGAACTGCCGTCGCCCGGCAGGTTGACGTGCACCTGGCCGGCGTTGGTGTTCTCGTCATAGACCGTGCCCGAGACGTGGGTCAGGCCGTTGGGATTGCTGAAGGTGGCGACCGGGATCTGGTAGATCGCCAGGCTGACCCCATTGTCGAAATTGGCGGTGACCAGGCCGTTGGCGTCGATGGTCACGCCCGACAGCTCGCCGTAGTTGGCGCCGTCCTGCTCGATAGTCGGGGTGATCGACAGGGTCGAGGAGGTCGAGGCGAACTGGGTCAGGCCGTCGGTGCCGCCGGACGTGCCCAGGTTCAGGGTGATGCCGCTGGTCGCCGCTCCGGTCGAAAAGCCGGTGATGCTGATCGCCACCGGCGAGGGGTTGGTCGAGGCCAGGCTCCCGTCGGTGTTGAAGGTCACCGACACCGTGGAGGGGCTGATCACGCCCGAGGTGGTGGTCCCGTCCGAGGTCAGGGTCGGATTGGCCAGGGCCAGCGACCAGGTGTTGTCGGCGGTCTTGGTCCAGGTCTGGCCGACCGTGTGGCTGACGCCGAGCGAGTCGATCACCTCCATGCTGGTGGTGAAGGACTGGCCCGTCGTGGCGTCGGCCGGCAGGTTGGCCGACATGGTCACGTTCTCGGTGGCCTTGGCCGTGCCGCCGATCGAGTTGAAGTTGATCGCCTGCAGGCTGGAGAGGTCGCTGGCGTTGCTGGCCAGGACGTTGCCGTCGGCGTCGGTGGGCAGGCCCTGGAGGTAGTAGCCCTCGCTGTTGACCAGATAGCCGTCGGCGTCGGTCGAGAAGCTGCCGTTGCGGCTGTAGACCAGGTCCGACGAGGTGTCGCCCGGATGGGCCGAGACCACGAAGAAGCCCGCGCCGTCGATGGCGACGTTGGTCGAGGTGGCGGTCGAGGAGATCACCCCGCCGACGTTCAGGGCCTGGCTGGCCTTGGCGACCACCGAGCTGGTCGACTTGGCCGAGCCCATGGCGCCGGTGACCAGCGACTGGAAGTCGACTTCCTTGGTCTTGTAGGCGGTGGTCGACGAGTTGGCGATGTTCTCGGAGATGGCGGCCAGGGCCATGCTCTGGGCCGACAGGCCCGACACCGCGGTCGAGAGGGCGGAGGACAGGCTCATCGCGCGCGCTCCTAGCTCTGGCCGGAAGCGAGCAGCTGAACCTGGGTCAGCAGCGACGACATGTTGTCGGACATCGTCGTCAGCGTCTGGTTCATGTTGATCTGCTGCTCGAGGCCCGAATAGGTCGCCAGCTGGCTGGTGAACTCGGTGGGGTCCTGCGGATCGAGCGGGTTCTGGTTGGTCAGCTGCGTCATCAGCAGCTTCAGGAAGTCGGTGGTGCCCAGGGCCGTCGTGCTGGACGACGAACTGGTGGCGGCCGTGGTCGCGGCGCTGGTGGTCGAGGCGATGGCGGTCATGGGAACCCTCCAATGACGCCGGGCGGCGTCGTTCGCAGGGTTCAACGGAGCCGGGCCGCCGGATGGGGCGGTGTTTTTTTGATCGCCTCGAAAGGTCCGGGTCGAAGAGGGGGACACACACTCACGGCAAGGCCTGAGCGACCCTGGCGGCGGCTTCGGGGTGAGTGTGTGTCCCCACCTTCTGGCGCAGGCGAAAATAGTCCGCCCCATCCGGCGAGGGGGTCTCGTTCAACCCGGTGAAGCCTGGCCGCGCAGAACGGCGGGAGGCTTCCCGCGCCGGGTCGTCCGGCGCGGCCTCTAGCTAGAGAGCCGGATTAGAAAATGCCTGTCATCTCCACCAACACAGCGGCCAACACCGCCCTGCGCTACCTGAACACCAACAGCGCCGCGCAGAGCGAATCCCTGGCCAAGCTGTCGAGCGGCTCGCGGATCGTGAGCGCCAAGGACGACGCCTCGGGTCTCGCCATCGCGACGTCCATGAACGCTGACATCACCGTGCTGAACCAAGCCGCCACCAACGTCACCAGCGGCACTTCGGTGCTCAACACGGCCGACGGCGCCCTGTCCAACATCGCCGACATCCTGCAACGGATGAAGTCGCTGACGGCCCAGGCGCAGTCGGGCAGCTCCAGCACCGACGACCTCAGCTACATCAACGCCGAATACACCCAGCTGAAGGACGAAATCGACGACATCGCGTCGACGACCAACTTCAACGGGGTGGCCCTGCTGTCTTCCAGCGGGACCTCGGTGACGACCACGCTGGGAACCGCCGGTTCCGCGGGCACGCTGGACACCGACTACTTCAAGGTGGCCACGGGCAACACCAGCCTGGGCGCCGTCAGCTATCTGGCCGACGGCACCGCGACCACCGTCGAGGTGGGCGACTATGTCGACGACACCGGCGCGCTCCTGCTGAACGCCGCCGGCACGGCCAAAGCCACCGCCGACGACCTGCTGGCGGACTCCGTCAACACGGTCACCTGGACGGCCACGGCCGGCACGGGAACCAGCGCCTACACCAACGGTACGGGCGTCGACTTCCTGGTCGGCACCAGCAGCAGCGATACGATCAGCGTCAAGCTCGAGGCCGCCGACACGGCGTCCCTGGGCATCGACGCGACGTCGATCACCAGCGCCGCCTCGGCGGCCACGGCGATGGACGCGATCGACACCGCCATCACCCAGGTCTCCGAGGCCCGGGCCAATGTCGGCGCCACCCTGTCGCGCTTCGACTACCGCGGCGACGTGATCTCCACCTCGTTGGAGAACCTGCAGTCGGCGAAATCGGCGATCTCGGACGTCGATATCGCCTCGGAGCAGACCAACTACACCAACGCCTCGACCCTCACCTCGGCCGCCATCGCCGCTCTCGGCAAGGCCAACGAGATGAGCCAGTCGCTGCTGAAGTTGCTGCAGTAGGTCCATCGACGGACGCCGTCGGCTCCCCGCTGGCGTCCGTGACCTCGGCGGGAGGGCCTCCCTGACCCTCCCGCCGCTTTTCCCCGTCCTCCCAGCAGGCCCGCCCCAATAGGCCAACCATGACCACGACCAGCAGCGTTTCGACCTCGGGCTCGACCAGCTACGTCACCGGCACGGTGTCGGGCCTGGACACCGACGCCATCATCGACGCGGCCGTCGCCCAGAAGACCGCCCGCGCCGACACGATCGACGCCAAGGTCACCGCCAACAAGACCAAGATCTCGTCCTACCAGACCCTGCAGTCGCTGCTGCAGGCGGTGTCGGACTCGATGTCCAGCCTGGCCTCGTCGACCTACAGCGCGATCTCGACCACCACCAACGCCTTCGACGAGAAGCAGGCCTATCTGACCGCCTCGGACGGGGCGGACGCCACCGACATCCTGGCGGTCAGCGCCGACAGCGATGCGGTCGCGGCCTCGTACGAGATCACCGTCACCCAGCTGGCCAAGGCCCAGAAGGTGGCTTCGGCCATCCAGGCCTCGGCCAAGACGGCCCTGGGGCTGGACGGGGCGATGTCGATCGGCGCGGCGAACGGGACCGCCGTCGACATCACCGTCACCAGCGGCATGACGCTGAACGACCTGTCGACCGCCATCAACGCCCAGACCGCGACCAGCGGGGTGACCGCCACGGTGATCAGCACCGGGACCGGCGCGCGGCTGGTGCTGTCGACCAGCGACACCAACCAGGCCATCACCGTCGCCGCCACGTCGGGTGACGACGTGGCCCTGGGCATCGGCCTGATCGACTCCACCGGCGCCTTCGCCTCGGAGCTCCAGGCCGCCCAGCCCTCGATCGTCACCGTCGACCAGCAGACCATCACCAGCGACGGCAACGAGCTGACCGACGTGATCCCGGGCCTGTCGATCTCGCTGCTGCAGGGCACGACGGCCGGCCAGACCGTCACGCTCGACGTCGAGGCCAACTACGACGACATCAAGACGGCGATCACCGGCTTCATCACCGCCTACAACGCCCTGCGCGCCTTCGTGGCGACCAACCAGACGGTGGGCTCGGACGGCACGGTGCCCGAGGATGCAGTGCTGTTCGCCGACAGCATCCTGCGTGACGTCAACCGCCAGCTGTCGGCCGTGCTGTCGGGCTCGCCCGCCTCGTCCGGCGACGACGTCTCCGACCTGTCCGACCTGGGGCTCACCTTCGATTCCAACAACCAGCTGCAGCTGTCCAGCGAGACCACCCTGGACAACCTGCTGCTGACCGACCTCTCCAGCGTGGCCGGCTTCTTCGAGACCAGCTTCTCGACCGACAACGCGGGCCTGAAGCTGATGAAGAACGCCACGACCCAGTCGTTCGACTTCAGCTTGGACGTCACCGCCGTGGACGGGGCCATCACCGACGTGGCGGTGGGCGGCAAGAGCGGTCTGTTCACCGTGGTCGGCAGCCTGATCACCGGCGCCAAGGGCACGATCTACGAGGGGCTGTCCTTCGCCCTGTCGCCGGCCACGAGCGGCGCGATCGCCGTCAAGGTGCAGCAGGGCTTCGCCAACCAGGTCACCAGCCTGCTCGGCGGCTACGCCAACACGACCAACGGCACGATCCAGACCCAGATCGCCAGCCTGGAAACCATTGACACCGACCTGACCAGCAAGGCCGACGACATCCGGACCGACGCCGAGGACTACCGGACAAAGCTGGTCGCCAGGTACGCGACCATGGAGAGCGAGCTCTCGGCCGCCAAGCTTCTTCAACAGCAGATCAAAGCCATTCTCGGAGCCAGCACCAGCGATGACGACGACTAACGCAAGAGCCCTCGGGGCCTACGCGGCCGCGCGCAATCTCAACCAGAACCCGCGCGACGTGCTCGCCGCCGTGCACGAGGAGCTGCACCGCGCGATCGCCTCGGCAAAATCGGCCCACGAGGCCGGGGCGCTGGATCAAATGTGCCGTCACGCCGCCCGCGCGACCCAGATCCTGATGGTGCTGTCGACCAGCCTGGATTTTTCGGCCGCCGGACAGGACGGCGCGATGCTTCGCCGGTTTTACCGTTCCTTGCTGGAAACGCTCACCGAGGCCTCTCGCCGAAGCAGTATGTCGCCTCTGTATCAAAAAATGCTGGACCTGCTTCAACCGTTTTGCAAATGTCTCAGAGGGAAACAATAGTAAGGCAATAATATTGCCACCAAATATCCGGCCGTTTTACTAACGCAGTTATTCGAAATGTGGCCCCTGTTTTGCCTGTCCTATTTTCAGACAAGCTCTGGATTGGACCGAAACAATGCCTGGTTCGACGAACAACATTCTTCCCGACGATCGCTCGGACGAGGATCTGTTCCTGGCCTGCGCCGGCGACGAGCCGGGCGCGTTCCGCCTGCTGGTCGAGCGCCACATGCGGCTGGTGCGGCGGCTGGCGCTGAACGTGCTGGGCGACGTGCACGAGGCCGAGGACGTCGCCCAGGAGGTGTTCGTGGCGGTGTGGCGGGCGCGGCTGGACTGGCGGCCCGAGGCGCGGTTCTCGACCTGGCTGCACCGGGTGGCGGTCAACAAGGCCATCGACCGGCGTCGTTCGCTACGCGGCGTCTCCCAGGCCTCGCCCGAGCCGCAGGAGGTGATCGCCCGCCTGGCCGACGCCGACCAGCGCGTGGCGCGGCCCGAGGGCGCCCCGGAAGACGCTCATGTCCGTCTGGAACGGATGGAAAGCGCCAAGGGCCTGCGCCTGGCCCTGGAACGCCTGCCGGCCGCCCAGAACCAGGCCCTGACTATGTTCTATTTCGAGGAGCTGGACGTTGGTAGAATCGCCGACGTCCTGGACTGCTCGGAACAGGCGGTGCGGTCGCTCCTCAAACGGGGGCGTGCGGCGCTGAAGACCAATCTCCAGAGACAGAAGAAGATCTGTAGCCATGGATATCGCCCGGTTCAAAGCCAGCCTCGCCAGCCTGGGGGCCGATCTTGAGCGCTGGCCGCCCGACGAGGCGCAGGCCGCCGTCGCCCTGCTGGCCGCGTCCGACGAGGCCGTGGCGCTGTTCGCCCAGGCCAGCGCCGACGACCTGACCCTGTTCGGCGACGACGCCGGCGACCTGGACGGCCTGGTCGACAAGACCCTGGGTCGGATCAGTTGATCCAGCCGCCGTCGATGATGTGGATCTGGCCGGTGGTGAAGGCCGACTCGTCGCTGGCCAGGTAGAGCGCCAGCTGGGCCAGTTCCTCGGGCTTGCCCAGGCGACCCATCGGCTGGCGGGCGGTGAAGGCCGCCCGGGCGGCCTCGTAGTCGCCGGTGTCGGCCAGGCGCTGGTTCAGCGACGGGGTCTCGACCGTGCCCGGGCAGATGGCGTTGCAGCGCACGCCCTGGCCGACGAAATCGGCCGCCACGGCCTTTGTCAGGCCGATCACCGCGGCCTTGGTGGCGCCGTAGGCGAAGCGGTTGGGCACGCCCTTGATCGAGCTGGCCACCGACGACATGTTGACGATCGAGCCGCCGCCGGCCGCCAGCATGGCCGGCAGGAACGCGCGGATCATCCGGTACTGGGCGGTGACGTTCAGGTCGGTGGAGAACGCCCAGGCGGCCTCGTCGCAGTCCAGGATCGTGCCGCTGTGCACAACCCCGGCGCAGTTGAACAGCACGTCGATCGGGCCCAGCTCGGCGGCCAGGTCGAGGATGGCCCGCGGGTCCAGCACGTCCAGGCGGCGGGTCTCGCAGCCTTGCAGCTCGCCCAGCAGGGCCTCGTTGACGTCGGTGGCGATCACCCGCGCGCCTTCGCGGGCGAACAGCTCGGCGCTGGCCTTGCCGATGCCCTGGGCGGCGGCCGTGACCAGGGCGGTCTTGCCGGAAAGTCTTCCCATCGTCGTTACTCGCTAACTGGTCCGCCGCAGCGGCAGGCAGGCCGGACCGATCGGGTCGAAGGCCTTGTAGGTGAGGATGAATTCCTGGTGGCCCAGCGCTTCGGAGACGGTGCGCCGGCCGCCGGCCACGGCCAGCACCAGGTCGTGGATCTCGGTCCCGACCTCGTCCAGCGTGCCGCGCCCCTCCATGATCCGCCCGGCGTCGACGTCCATGTCGCCGGCCAGCTTGCGGTAGGTCTCGGGATTGGCGCAGACCTTGATCACCGGCGAGATCGCCGAGCCGACCACCGAGCCGCGGCCGGTGGTGAACAGGGTCAGGTGGGCCCCGCAGGCGATCAGTTCGACGATCTCGGCGTTGTCGGAGATGTTGGGGAAGCCGAAGCGCGGCTCGCCGTCGGGCACCACGTCCAGCAGGTAGAGCCCGCCGCTGGGCGGCAGGTCGCCGGGCTTGAGGATCCCGACGATCGGCGCCGATCCGGACTTGGAATAGGCCCCCATCGATTTTTCTTCCTGGGTGGTCAGCCCGCCCTCGGCGTTGCCGGGCGCGAAGCTGCCGTAGCCCATGACGGTGTAGTAGGCCTCGGCCTTCTGGACGCTGCGCTCCAGCTCCAGGCCCAGCTCCGGCGTGATCGCCCGGTCGGCCATGATCCGCTCGCAGCCGACCAGCTCGCCGGTCTCCTCGAAAACGCAGGCCGCCCCCGCCGCGCCCAGGCGGTCGAAGGCGCGGCCGACGGCGGGGTTGGCGGTGATGCCGCTGGTGCCGTCCGAGCCGCCGCAGATCGTGCCGATCACCAGCTCCGAGACCGCCATGGGCGTCGTCGGCGTCTCGGCGGCGATGGCCCGCAGGCGCGCCACCGCCTCCAGGCCCTTGGCGATCGTGCTCGCGGTGCCGCCGCTCTCCTGGATCACCAGGGTCTCGACCGGACGGCCGCTGGCCTCGATGGTCGCGCGCAGCTGCTCGCGGTTGAAGCTCTCGCAGCCCAGCGAGATCAGCAGCACCCCGCCGACATTCGGATGGGTGGTGATCGCCTGCATGACCTTCAGCGCATAGGTGTTGGGATAGCAGCCGGGGAAGCCGATCAGGTGGACGTCGGCGTCGTCGCTCCGGGTGACGATCGCGCGGGCCACGTGGTGGGCGCATTCGACCAGATAGGCCACGGCCACCACGTTGCGGATGCCCTTGCGGCCGTCGGACCGCAGATAGCCTTTCAGGGCCTGGTCCATGGTCAGTGTCCTTCCGAACCCGTCGCCTGCCGGGTGTGGCTGGCGATGTAGTCGCTCTTCATGTTGTGCAGGTGGACGTGGCCGCCGGCGGCCACGGGGGCGGTGATCGAGCCGATGGGCGCGCCGTATTTCAGCACCTTGTCGCCGACCGCCAGGGCGCGGCGGGCCAGCTTGTGCCCGACCCCGACGTCGGTCCCGGCGGTCACCGCCTGGCCGTCGATGGTCAGGACCTGGCCGGCGCGGACCGGCGCGCTTAGCACCAGCACGTTGTCGTCGGGATGCAGCAGGATCAGACTCATCGAAACCTTCTCAAGCCTTCCCCGCCGCGCGGGGCGTCGGCGCGTCGGGATGCAGCAGGCCCAGGGCGCGGAGGTCGTCCCACAGGGCGTCGGGAATGGCGTGCCCGGCCCAGGCCAAGGCCTGGCGCACCTGGGCCGGGCTGGAGAGGCCCGGGATGACGCTGACCACCTGGGGATGGGCCGACGGGAACCGCAGGGCCGCCGCCGCCAGGGGCGTGGCGTGGGCCAGGCAGACCGCTTCCAGCCGGCGGACCCGGTCCAGCACCTGCGCCGACGCCGGGCCGTAGTCGTAATGGGCGCCCGCCTTGACGCCCTCGACCAGGACGCCGGAATTGAAGGGGCCGCCGACGATGATCGACACGTTTCGGGCCGCGCAGCGCGGCAGGAAGCGGTCCAGCGCCGTCTGCTCCAGCAGGGTGTAGCGGCCGGCCAGCAGGAAGACGTCGAAGTCGCCCTCGTCCAGGGCCGCGTCGCAGATCTCCCACTCGTTGACGCCCAGGCCGATGGCGTCCGTCGCTCCGCCGTCGCGCAGGGCCCGCATGGCCTTGTAGCCGCCCTCGAAGAACTGGCGTCGCCGCATGGCGTCGTCGGCGCCGTGGGTGACCGGGCCCAGGTCGTGGGCCAGCAGCACCTCGACGCGGTCGCGCTTCAGGCGTTTCAGGCTGGCCTCGAACGACCGCATGACCCCGTCGTAGGAATAGTCGAACACCGGCTCGAACGGCGCGGCGGCGACGAAGCCGTGGCGCTCGGTCGCCGGGTCGGCCTCGGGCGCGGGACGCAGCAGCCGGCCGACCTTGGTCGAGACCTTGGCTGTCGGCGGCAGGATGGCGCCCAGGCGGGTCTCGCTGAGGCCGAAGCCGTAATGCGGGGCGGTGTCGAAATAGGTCAGGCCGGCGGCCAGGGCGGCCTCGACCGCCTCGCGCGCCGCCGCGTCGCTCATGGCGGCGTAGAGGTTGCCGATCCCGGCGGCCCCGAAGCCCAGCGGCGGCAGGCCCAGCCGGTTGGCCGGGCGGTCGCGGGAAACCGGCAGGGGATCGGCCAGGTTCACGGGGTCGGGC
>Ga0102590_1002869_pt1 | contig 18904 bp, 17 predicted proteins | sample AraplaMF_Col_mMF_FD_76859 | JGI IMG/M metagenome (GOLD analysis project Ga0102590, IMG submission 76859) | Arabidopsis root microbial communities from the University of North Carolina, USA - plate scrape MF_Col_mMF | ecosystem: Host-associated > Plants > Roots > Endosphere | place: USA...
TCGTCGACTATGCCGCAATCGATTCCGGCATTCCGGCGCCGCCCTATGTGCTCTCGATCTTCGGCCCCGACCGCCTGGCGAACTGGCAAGGACTGACGGTCGACGAATACCGCGACAAGCGCACCCGCTGGCAAGACGCCATGGTGGGTACCCTTGACAGGGAGTATCCCGGCCTGGCCGGCGCGGTCACCGCGTCGTCCTTCAACACCGCGCTTTCGGTGAGGCAGTATCTCAACGCGCCCGAGGGCGCGGTCTATGGCTTCGCGCCATCGCCACCGGGGCCGATCTGGCGGCTGCCCAGCCGGTCGCCCCGTACGCTGGTGTCGGGTCTATACCTGGCATCGGCCTATGCCGGATTTGGCGGTTACACCGGTGTGGTCCACTCCGCTGCGGCCTGCGCCGACATGATCTTGCGCGAGACGTGATTTCAAAGCCCGCGGCGCCAGCGCTCAGGCGATCACGTCCAGCCCTGACGTGGTGATAACGGCTTCGTCGTCCCGCATTTCGACGAGCCCCATGGCGATCAGGGTTTGCAGATGGTCCGGATCGACCGGCGTCAATTTCCAGCGCTTCGCCCTGATGTCGCGGAGCGCCCAACGCAGTTCGATCGCGTGCTGAATTTCGAGATGGGCAAAGGGATTATCGTGATCAGTCATAGCCACGATGTCGGCGCGATAAGTGGCGATTTTCCGGCCGAGGGCCGCTGATATTGGCCATTATCCAGGCTAGTTGGTATTGAGGCGAAATCGCAGCGTCTTGGCCCCCGCGAAGATCACGAGATCGTCCTGCCGCTTCCAGGTCGTCACCTCGCCCAACGCCGCAATCAATTCATCGTCGGCCTGCGCCCGCGCCGCGGGGCAATTGCGCTCCTCCAGCGGTCCGGCGACGAAGATCACGGTATTGCCGGCCACCGAGAACTGGCCCTTGCCGCCCTTGCACCACAGCTCGACGACGGTCTCGCCGCTGTCGCCGATCTCCAGGTTCGGACGCCGTTTTGAACCGGGTTGCGGAGGAACATCCAGGGTCATCTCGAACCCGAACGGGAACTCGTCGGCGGCATGGGCCGGAGGACTGAAGACAGCAGGCGTTGAAATCAGGGCGGCCATCGCCGCGCGCAAAAACGTCGTCGCTGAAATCATGAGGGCTCTCGCAATGATGGATCCGACAATCGGCGCCGTTCTACGCGAGGTCCGCACGCTTGACCAGATCAGGCGTCGCACGCGCCTGGCGTGCAAAAACCAGAATCCCCGCGACGGCAGTCGCGGGGATTGGCAGATGCTCTGCGGCGAGGTGCTACTTCAGGACCATCAGCGTGAACGGATAGACATAGGCCTGCAGCATCACGAACAGGCCGACCAGGCAGGCCAGCGCGATCGAATGCTTGAACACGAAGCGCAGAATGGTGCCTTCGTGGCCGTACCAGTTGGTCGCCGTGGAGGCGACGACGATCGATTGCGCGTCGATCATCTTGCCCATCACGCCGCCGGAGGAGTTGGCGGCGCCCATCAGGATCGGCGACAGGCCCAGTTGCTCGGACGTAATCCTCTGCAGGTTGCCGAACAGAATATTCGACGCGGTGTCGGAGCCGGTCAGCGCGACACCCAGCCAGCCGAGCAGAGTGCCGAAGAACGGATACAGCACCCCGGTCGCGGCGAACGCCAGACCCAACGTGGCGTCGACGCCCGAGAGGCGCGTCAAGGTGCCGATCGCCAGCATGGCCGAGATCGTGATCAGCGAGATCGCGCACAGCCTGATGGTGCGGCCGTATTCGGCGAGCATCTTGGCGGGCGAGAAGCCCATCAGCGCACCGGAGATGATGGCCGCGATCAACATGCCGGTCCCGGTGAAGGACAGGTAAGTGAATCCGAAAATGGCCCGTTCGGCCGTCGCCTTGGCGGCGACGGGCGGCACCTTATTGATCATCTTGTCGAGTTCGGGAACCTCGTAATTCCAGACGAAGATCGAGTTCGCCCAGGACTTGAACGCTCCGTTGCCCCAGATCAGCATCACGACGCAGACGATGATCCAGGGCAACAAGGCGCTCCAGAGCTCGGCCTGAGTCAGCGGCGTCTTATCCAACGTCTTCGGCGCCGTCATGGTCGCCGCCGATTCATCGGTCCCGCGCAACGCCGGCGACAGCCAGAGTTGTTTCGGCTGCCAAACCTTCAGGAACAGGATCAGGCAGCCCATCGAGATCAGCGATGCGCCGATGTCGACGATCCAGGGATTGATGAAGTTCGAAATGACGAATTGCGGAATGGCAAACGATACGCCGGTGACGAGAATGGCCGGCCAGACGTCCTTCATGCCCTTCCAGCCGGCGAATGCCCACACCACCCAGAACGGAACGATCAGCGAGAACACCGGCAACTGCCGCCCGACCATCGCACCAAGCTGATACGCCAGGGGTCCGACCTGATCGGGAGTGCTTGCCATCACGCTGGCCAATCCCTGGATCGGGGTGCCGAGCGCGCCATAGGCGACGGGCGCCGTATTGGCGATCAACGAAAGACCGGATGCGGCAAGCGGCGAAAAGCCGAGACCAATCAAAACCGCGCCCGTGACCGCAACAGGTGTGCCGAACCCCGAGGCTCCTTCGAAAAACGCGCCGAACGAGAACGCGATCAGCAGCAATTGCAGGCGGCGATCCTCGGTGACACCGCCGACCGCGCGTTTCAGCAGCTCGAATTTTCCGGTCACCACCGTAATCCGATAAAGGAAGATGACGTTGAGCACGATCCAGCCGATCGGGAAGAAGCCGGACACGATGCCGAGCACCGAGGCGCGGATCGACATGCCTGGCGGCATGGTGAAGACGTAGATCGCGATCAGGTTGGTCAGCACGACGGCGATGATCGCCGCGATGTGCGCCTTGACCTTGCCGCTTGCGATCAAGACCAGCAGCGTGACTACCGGTATCGCCGCGGCGATGGTCGACAGCACGGGACTGTTGAGCGGATTATAGACCTGATTCCACATGGCATTTTCTCCCCCGCGCCATTATCTGGCCACCCTGCCGGCGTGGATGGCGAGGGCACCGTGGCGTGATTGCGGGCGATTTCTCAATAAACGCCGGGATGGACGATATATTCCGGCGATGCCGGACCCGCTCACAACCCCGCGAACTGGGAAGGCCCCCCGCCCCTCGCCGTTGCGGCCATGCTAGGGTCGAGGGCAACGTTGGGACAAGTCGACGCGCGTCAAAATGTCTGCGACTTTAGTCTAGATTGTTAATTACCTGAATATGCAAGCCTTTTCAGGCCCCGCCCGTGGAGACCATCCTCTGTGAATGACATCCGTTCAACAGTCGCGGCCGTTTGGCGAATCGCGGCGCCCTATTTTCGATCCGAGGACAAATGGATGGCGCGGGGGCTGCTGCTGGCCGTCATTGTCATCGAACTGGCGGTTGTCGGCCTGACGGTGTTGTTCAATCGCTGGAACAACGTTTTCTACAATGCGCTGCAGGAAAAAAACTACGACGTCTTCACCTACCAGATCGGCTATTTCTGCGTGCTGGCGGCATTCTGGATCGGCCTGAAGGTCTACCAGCTCTATCTCAATCAGTGGCTGCAGATCCGCTGGCGCCGCTGGATGACCGATCGCTATCTCGGTGGCTGGTTGCACGACGCCAATCACTACCGGATGCAGCTCCAGGGCGACGCCGCCGACAATCCGGATCAGCGCATCGCGGAAGATACCCAGCTGTTCGCGGATCGCACCCTGACGCTTGGCATTGGGCTGTTGAGCGCCGTCGTCACTCTGATTTCGTTCGTCTTCATCCTGTGGGGTCTCTCCGAGGCGGCGCCCCTGCACATGTTCGGCCGCGACATCCCGATTCCAGGCTATCTGGTGTGGGGCGCGCTGATCTACGCGATCTTCGGCACGGTCTTGACCCATCTGATCGGCTGGCCGCTGGTCGGGCTCAATTTCCAGCAGCAACGGTTCGAGGCCGACTTCCGCTTCAACCTGGTCCGCGCCCGCGAGAACGGCGAACAGATCGCGCTGCTGAACGGCGAAGGCGCCGAGCGGTCGCGGCTGTCTTGGCGCTTCCAGCGGGTGGTCGAAAATTGGCTTGCCATCATGCAACGCACCAAGAAGCTGACCGCCTTCACCGCGAGCTATTCGCAGGCTTCCATCATCTTTCCCTACATCCTGGTGGCGCCGGCCTATTTCGCCGGCAAGGTTCAGCTGGGCGGCATGATGCAGACCGCTTCCGCCTTCTCGAGCGTCCAGGACGCGCTGTCGTTCTTCATCACCGCCTATCGCACGCTCGCGGAGTGGCAGGCGGTGGTGGCACGTCTCGAAGGATTCGAGGCATCGATAGCCGGTGCGGAGGCGCTCCACGCCAGGGCCGACATTCTGCAGCCGGGCTCCGACCACGGCGCCATCGACCTTTCCGAACTTCTGGTCGGCCTGCCCAACGGGACGCCGCTGGTGAGCGCCGACAGCTTCAGTTTCCGCGCCGGCGAGCGCACGCTGGTCACCGGTCCATCGGGTTCGGGCAAGTCGACCCTGTTCCGGGCCATTGCCGGCATCTGGCCGTTCGCAAGCGGTGCGATCAGGATCCCGGCAAAGGCGACGCTGATGATGCTGCCGCAGCGGCCGTATTTTCCGGTCGGCTCGCTGCATGCCGCGATCGCCTATCCCGCGGAGGCAAGCGCGTTCAGTCCACAGCGGCTGAGCGACGTCGTCACCGCCGTGGGGCTGCCGGCGCTGGCGGCGCGGCTGCAGGAAGATGCGCACTGGAACCGGATGCTGTCGCTCGGCGAGCAGCAGCGTCTCGGTATCGCCCGCGCCCTGCTGCATGCGCCGCAATACCTGTTTCTGGATGAGGCGACCGCGTCTCTCGATGAGCCATCGGAGGCCGCGCTCTACCGGCTGATCGAGCAAACGCTGCCGTCGACGACCGTCGTTTCGATCGGACATCGCAGCACGCTCGAGGCCTTCCATCAGCGCAAAGTCAGGCTGGTGCGAACCGGCGATGGCTTCAAGCTGCAGGATAGCAAAGCGACCGTCGAATCGTCGTAAGCGGTCCTGCAGCCAGCGCGGCGGCCTTGGCCATCCGCGGATCCGGCGGGGCCAGACCAACGCAAACCCCGCCACCAGCGGCGCGCCGGCAAACCACATCCCGGCCGGCGGATGAAGGGTGCCGGTGATGGCCCTCGCCAGCACGGCGACGCCGGCGCCGACCGCGGCTGCCCAGGCCTGCGGTCCGGCTCGTTTGAGCATCGCAAACCCGACCAGGGTCGCCGGCAGGTGCCCGCGGACCAGCGCGCGGCGCTGCGCCGGCTCGGCGTCCGGCGCCCCGATCACGAGCACATGGAGGTCGCGAAGGGAACGATGACCAGCGGATGGTGCGAGGCGGTCGCCAGCCATTCCATGCCGCCGATCGCAATGGCGGCGCCGGCTCCCGCGACCGCGCCGGCGAGACACCGCTGCGGCCCATGCAGCGGGCGACATTCAGCGCCGTTTGCCAGTTCATGCCCAGGCGCGCTCAAAGAAAAAGGGGCGGCAGATTGCTCTGCCGCCCCTTCGGTCTCGAGCGAAGGTCTTACTTCAGGTTGGTCATCGCGGTCAGGTCAGCCGAGAGCTTGACGACGCCAGCCGCGCCGCACCAGTTGGAACCGGCGCCGAAGGGGTTGATCGCGGTCGCGTTGGTGGTGCCCGAAGCCGTGAAGTCGCTGGTGAATGCGTTGCAATCACCCTTCGAAAGGTTGGTGTCGGAGTAGCGAACGTCGAGCGTAAACACCTTGTAGGTGAAGCCGACGCCGATATTCCAGGTGTTGTAGTCGGCATAGTTGATGCCGTTCGGGAACGACGGGAACGGAGCGGGTGCGCCGTTGGTGCCGTAGAAGCGGTCCGAAGTTCCGAGCCACTGGCGGCCGAACTCGCCCGACACGTACATGCCGAGACCGGTCGAGCCAAACCATGCGCTCGGCGCGATCGCCTTACCCACGATCGACGCATAGGTGCCGTCCGCGCCGCTGTTCAGGAAATTCGGCGAGTAGTAGCCGTTGGCGCCCACCGAGAAGTTGTCGTTGATGGTGTAGTTCACCTTTCCGTAGACTTCGAAGAAGCTCACGTCCTTCTTCATGCCGTTGAAAGCCGGCAGGGCGACACCGAAAGGTTGACCCGCGGGACAAACCGCCGCGCCGCCGGGACCACCGAAGCTCTCAGTGCACTGTCCGCCGGGATAGAGGTAACCCCAGACGCCGATATCGAACGCAAAGGCGCCGAACGTCGGGCGGATACCGCCATAGATGTCGACTTCAGCCGCGGCCCGGTTGGTGAAGGAAATGCTCTCGAACGAGCTGCCGATGTAGAGCTGCAGGTCCTTGGTGACGTTGTAGCGGGGTTCGAAATAGGCCGTGACCGAGGGCTTGTGGTTCGACTGGGTGACGCCGCGGAAGAGATAGTCATTCATGATCGCGGCACCGAAGGCGATATCCCACGGATCGAACGCCACCACCGGCGGAGCCTTCTTGTAGGCCTTGACCGGCATATCGGCGGCCGAAGCGGCGCCAACCCCGATCGCGAGCATCGCGGCGACTGACAAGATTGTTTTCTTCATGGTGATCCCCATCACATTAAGTTTCAGTCGTTCCGGCGCCCCAAGGCACTTGCGATAACCAACTGTATGAACGTCGTTAACCTGACGCCAATCTGCGGCGGGACCGCTAATCCCGGAAGCAAAAAAGTCAAGCATGTGCCGCCTTTTTGGGCGAACCGCCAATTTGGGGCCATGTTGTTGCCGGGTGTTGCATTAGAACAACAATCTTAGGGGGGGGCCGCGCGCTGGGGGAGCTGTTTGGCGGGCGCTTCAACTCACCTGACGAATCAGCGAGCTGCCCCGGTTTCACAGGGTCGGCGGGTTCGAAAGCCGTTGGTATCTGACCCGGGTTTGGCCCGCGAAACGAAAAAGGCCGCAACGACGAGCGTTGCGGCCTTGATCGGTTCCGCCTTCAAGCGGCTCTGTCAGGTGCCCTCGTGGCGGCTCTCCCCGTCGTCGGAACCATGGCTGGACGCTTCGCCATGACTGTCCGAGGCCTCCGCCGATGACGCGTGAGGGGTGTCCGGGGTGGCCCAGCTATGGATCGGCGGCGAAGCCGCCGCCTCGGCGGCCGGAGCCTCAACGGGCGGTGCGGCGGGCTTGGGGGCGCGCGGCTTGCGAGGAGCCTTTGGAGCCGCCGGCGCTGGAGCAGCCGTTTCGGGCGCTGCGAGCTTTGTCGGGCTCTTCGTGGCGGACTTCTTGGGAGCCGCCTTCTTCGCAACGGCCTTTTTCGCCGACTTCTTTCCCGCCTTCTTGGCTGATTTCTTCACCGCTTTCTTTGCGGATTTCTTCGCGGCCTTCTTGGCGGATTTCTTGGCGGATTTCTTGGCGGATTTCTTGGCGGATTTCTTAGCAGCCTTCTTGGCAGATTTTTTTGCGGTCTTTTTCGTCGCTTTCTTCGCGGACTTCTTCGATGCCTTCTTTGCGGACTTGGTTTTCGCCATCAGAAGCTTCTTTTTGTTCTTTTTATCCTTCTTGCCTTTTTTGCCCTTTTTGCCTTTAGCCATCGTGGTCCTCCTGTTGCCGCTGATCCGTGTCCATCAGGCGTTTGAAGTCTTCCGTCATGGCGCGCGTTCGGAAATCGATGCTTTCATTTCCGGCCGCGGCCCCCCGGCCGCCCAATCGAGAAGCTCAATCGTGTGGACCACAGGGACTGACGTTGCACCGGCAATCTGCACCATGCATCCAATATTGCCGGCGGCGATCACGTCCGGCTTGACCCTGGCGATGTTGGCGACCTTTCGATCGCGCAACCTGCCCGCAATGTCAGGCTGGAGGATGTTGTATGTACCCGCCGAACCGCAACACAAATGACTCTCGGGCACATCTTTCACCACGAATCCGTTCTTGGAAAGCAATTCTTTCGGAAGCTGCGTGATTTTCTGGCCGTGCTGCAGCGAACACGCCGAGTGATAGGCGACGACGAGTTCGCTGGATTGCGCGCGCACCGGCAGATCGAGGCCGGCGAGATATTCGGTGATGTCCTTTGCGAGCGCGGATATCCGTGCCGCCGGCGCGGCGAAATCGCGGTCCTCGCGCAGCATGTATCCGTAGTCCTTGATCACGGTTCCGCACCCCGACGTGGTCACCAGGATGGCGTCGAGACCGCCGCGCTCGGTCTCGGCAAGCCAGGCCCGGACGTTGGCGCGCGCCAGCGCCAGCGCCTGATCGTCGCGGCCAAGGTGATGGGTGAGCGCGCCGCAGCATTGCTCGTCGCGGACCAGCACGACCTCGACGCCGAGCCGGGTCAGGAGGCGAATCGCGGCCTGGTTGATGCGGGGAGCCAGGACCTGCTGGGCGCAGCCCTGCAGCAGCGCAACCCGTCCGCGCCGGACGCCGGCGGCCGGAAACAGGCTTCCTGCGGCCGGCCCCGCCGCCGGAAGCGTGCCCGGCGCGAGCGATAGCATGGCCTTGATCCTGCGGAGCAACGTCGGTCCGGGCTGGCTGCCCGGCGACGGCAGCAGCGCCGCCAGCGGGCGCGCCAACCGCGCCAGCACCATGCTGGCCCGAAACAGTCCGGGGCGCGGCAGCACCCATGCCAGCAGGGCCCGCAACGCGCGCTCGGCGAGCGGCCGTACATACTGCTGCTCGATCCGGACCCGCGCCTGGTCGACCAGGTGCATGTAGTTGACGCCCGAGGGACAGGTGGTCATGCAGGCGAGACAGGACAGGCAGCGGTCGATGTGCTTGACCACCTCCTGCGTCGGCGGCTTGTCCTTCTCGAGCATCTCCTTGATGAGGTAGATCCGGCCGCGCGGGCTATCCAGCTCGTCGCCGAGCAGCACGTAGGTCGGACAGGTCGCGGTGCAGAAGCCGCAATGGACGCAGGCGCGCAGGATCCTGTCGGCCTCGGCAATATCCGGATCGGCGAGCTGCGCCAGCGTGAACTCGGTCTTCATGTCGCGCTTTTCATGCGTTGAAACCCCGCGCCAGCCGGCCACGATTGAGGATATGTTTCGGATCGAAGGACTGCCTGACGCGCTCGCCGAGCGCGGCGACACCGCCATCGAGCGGATGAAAGACGTCGACGGTGCGGCGCAACGGCTCGGCGGCGCGAATCAGCGTGGCGTGACCGCCGATCGCGGCGGCACGCTGGCGCAGCAGGGTGGCCCGGGCGTCGGCCGAGGGCGGTAGCGCCGCCCAGATCAACCCGCCACCCCAGTCGTAAATCACATCGCCGCCGGTCTCGCGTGCCAGCGCCTGGCCGAACGCACCGCCGGACGCCGGCGGCGCGAGGATGCGCCATACCGGCCAGGCGCCCAGCGCGCCATGCGCCGCGAACGGCGCGACGTCGCGAATTGAATTCCACAGCGCCGCCGACACCCCGTCCTCGACGATGTCAGATGCGCCGAACCGCCCCAGCGCGACCGCAAGCGACGCCGCGCGATCGTTTGCGGAAGCGGTGATGCCCTCCAGCCGCAGCAGCGTCAGCGGCTGTCGCGGCGAGCCCAGGTCGGCCAGCGCGCCGCCCGCCGGATGCAACGCCGAGACCGGCAGATGCGCCGCCCCGGAGACGTCGTACGGCGAGCCGAGCGCCGCAGTCATCGCCGTGTTGGCGGTCACGTCGTCGAGGCCCCGCAGCACGAGCGTACGTTCGCTTTCGGCCCGCGGCATCACCTTCAGCGTCACCTCGGTCATCACCGCAAGCGTGCCCCAGGAGCCCGCCAAGAGCTTGCAGAGGTCGTAGCCGGTGACGTTCTTCACCACCCGCCCGCCGGTCTTGAAACTGTCGCCGAAGCCGGACACCGCGTGCGCCCCGAGCAGATGGTCCCTCACGCCGCCAGCCTTGACGCGCCGCGGTCCGGCGAGGCCGGCACCGATCATGCCGCCGATGGTGCCGCGGTTCGCCGGCGTGCCCAGCAGCGCGGAGGTATCGACCGGCTCGAAGGCGAACTGCTGGTTCTTCGAATCGATCAGGGAGAGCACGTCGGCCATCGGAGCACCGGCCTGGACGGTGATGATCAATTCATTCGGCTCGTAAGCCACGACCGCGTTCAGCGCCGACAGATCGAGCAGCGCATTGGTTACCATCGGCTGGCCGATCGCCCGCTTGGTGCCGTGCCCGATGATTTCCAGCGGCTGCTCGCTGGCGAGCGCCGCGCGGACCACCTGCCCGACATCGGCGGCGTCACGTACTTTGAGGGTGTCCACGCGTGCGCCCGATCAAAATCGCGGAAGATCTGGGAACGCGAGCTTGCCGCCGTGGACGTGCACCCGGCCGAGCTCGGCGCAGCGATGCAGCGTCGGAAACACCTTGCCCGGGTTGAGCAATCCCTTGGCGTCGAAGGCGCATTTCAGCCGCTGCTGCTGATTGAGATCGATGTCGCTGAACATTTCGGGCATCAGATCCCGCTTCTCGATGCCGACGCCATGCTCACCGGTCAGTACGCCACCGAGTTCGACGCAGGCGCGCAGGATGTCGGCGCCGAAGGCTTCGGCCCTGTCCATCTCGCCGGGCTTGTTGGCGTCGTAGAGGATCAAGGGATGCAGATTGCCGTCGCCGGCATGGAACACGTTGGCGACGCCGAGGCCGTATTTTTCCGACAGGGTGCGGATCCGCGCCAGCGCTTCGGGCAGTGCGCCGCGCGGAATGGTGCCGTCCATGCAGAGATAATCCGGCGAGATCCGGCCCACCGCGGGAAACGCCGCTTTGCGGCCGGCCCAGAACAACAGCCGCTCCTGCTCCGAGGTAGAGATCTGGCAGGTGGTCGAGCCGCAACCCTGGGCGATCGCCTCGACCCGCGTGATCAGTTCATCGACCTCGACGCCGGGACCGTCGAGCTCGATGATCAGCAGCGCCTCGACGTCGAGCGGATAGCCGGCATGAACAAACGCTTCGGCGGCGTGGATCGCCGGCCTGTCCATCATTTCCATGCCGCCGGGAATGATGCCGGCGCCGATGATGCGCGCCACGCACTCACCCGCCGCCTCGACCTGCGCGAAGCCGACCATCAGCGCGCGGGCGGTCTGCGGCTTTTGCAGGATCCGCACCGTCACCTCGGTGATGACGCCGAGCAGGCCTTCGGAGCCGGTAATGACTCCCATCAGGTCATAGCCGGCGCTCTCGCACGCCTTGCCGCCGACTTTGAGGATCTCGCCATTGATCAGCACGATCTCGCAGCCGAGCACGTTGTTGGTGGTCATGCCGTATTTCAGGCAATGCACGCCGCCGGAATTTTCCGCGACATTGCCGCCGATCGAACAGGCGATCTGCGACGACGGATCGGGCGCATAGTAGAATCCGGCATCGGCCACCGCCTGGCTGATGGCGAGATTGGTCACGCCGGGCTCGGTCACCACGACGCGGTTGTCGAAATCGATCTCGCGAATCCGCTTGAATTTGCCGAGGCCCAGCAGCACCGCATCGGCCAGCGGCAGCGCGCCGCCGGACAGCGAGGTGCCGGAACCGCGCGGCACCACCTTGATGCCGTTGTCGAAGCAGTAGCGGAGCACCTTGGACACCTGCTCGGTGGTATCGGGCAGCACAACCACCATCGGCGGCTGGCGATAGGCCATCAGTCCGTCGGACTCGTAAGGCAGCATCTCGGCGGCGCTGTCGATCACACCCTCCCCCGGCACGATGGCCCGCAGCGCCGCGACGATGGCATCGCGGCGTCCGAGAACCGCCTGGTCCGAAGCGGGCATCATGATCGTCATGTCAAAACTCCGGCGAACGCCGATTTTATCGCGACAAATCAAGCACGTCTCAATGGCTTTGGGTAGCTCCGACGGAACCGGGCGGTAGCCGCCAGGTTAGGATCGGGCCGTGCCGCTTGTACATCGCAGCGCCGCCATGCCACAAACGGCGCGGAACCCCAAAACCAAACGGCATAAAGAGCAGCATTCCATGAAAAACCTGACTTTGAGCGCGCTGATCCTTGTCACCACCTCAGCCGCGGCATCGTCGCTGGCGCTGGCGCAGGACGTCACGGCCGGCAAGTCGTCGTTCAACAAATGCCTGGCCTGTCACGCGATCGGCGAAGGTGCCAAGAACAAGGTCGGCCCCGAGCTCAACGGCCTCGACGGCCGCAAGTCGGGCTCCGCGCCGGAGTATAACTATTCGGATGCCAACAAGAATTCCGGAATCACCTGGAATGAGGCGCAGTTCAAGGAATACATCAAGGATCCCAAGGCCAAGATTCCCGGCACCAAGATGGCGTTCGCCGGCATCAAGAAAGACACGGAGATCAACGATCTGTGGGCGTTCATCAAGCAGTACGGGGCGGACGGCAAGGTCAAGTAAGCAAGGGACGAACGGGGAGCAGCGGATAGAACGTCGCCTGTCCCTGCTCGCTATTCGCCACTCCCCAACCCCTCATGCCCCGACCAGAATCTTGGTCGGCAGCACGGCCTGCACCACGAGGCCGCGGGCGCGGGCGTCCATTACGCCCACCCCGCGCAACGCCAGCAGCGTCACCGTCTGCACGGCGTCGCGCAGTTTTGCCGGATCGTCGAGATTGTCGGGGGCCAGCGGGCCCACCAGCGATTCGTGCAACGCGCCGAGCAGCGCGGTGGCGGCCAGCGCGGTGTCCTGCGCCGGCAGGTGTCCGGCGCGCACCGCAGCGCTGATCCGCGATTCGATCTCATCGGCAATTTCCCGGCGGCTGGCCAGCCGTGACTCGGTGACGTCGACGTCAACCGGCTCGGCGAGAATCCCCCATGCCAGCTTGCGATGCGACAGCGCATGCACCGCGACCGTGGTGACGGCGGCCGCCAGCGCCGAAGACGGACCAGGAGCGGCATCGGCGGCGCGGCGTATGGCGGCCAGTTCGTCGCGGGAGACGTCGACAATCAGCTCGGAAATCAGCTCGGCCTTGGACGGGAAATAGCGATAGACCGTGCCCGCCGCGACCTTTGCCCGATGCGCCACCGGTGCGATCTGCACGGCGGCCATGCCGCCGTCGGCCGCGGTCTCCCGCGCCGCCGCCAGAATGGCGCTCCGCCGCGCCGCGAGGCGCTTCACGACCTGAGTGGTCCGCCGGTAAACCATGGCGCGTTCCCATCCCCGAACCGGCTCTCAAGCCATTTTGGCTGTCCCAGAGAACCCGTGCGTCTTCAGTGTTTTGAGGCGAAATACAGCGGTTCGCCTGGAAAGAACTGAACACCAATTCAGAGAGGATGACAAGAGCGATCACAGAGCTGAACGACAAATCAGTTTGATCACTGAGCTAGCCGGCAATGCCGAGCGCCCGGGCCAGCGCGGCGACCGCCATGCCGGTGATGACCGCAATGAAATCGTTGCGCCCGATGATGGTCACCAGCAGCGCTGCGACGATGGCAAACATCACCACCGGCCCGCCATTGACCGCGACCGGAAGCGCTGCGGCAACGATGATCGATCCGGGCAGCGCGTCGAGCATGCGGCGCACCCGCGGCGTCACGGTGACGTAGCCCATCAGCCAGTAGCCGCCGAGCCGCGAGGCAACGGTGACGGCGGCCATCACCGCGAAGGCGATCATGACGTCGCTGCGCAGAAAATCGTTCATGGCGACTTCCCGCCGTGCCGGGCCGGCTCATCCATCAGACCGGCGCTGATGCTTCCCGACAGCGCGCCGGCGATGATGAACCACCATCCGCCCGCCAACCGGTGCACGATCAGTGCCACGACGCCTGAGACCAGCCATGGGATTGCCCGCCGCGGTCCCTTCCAGGCCGGCACCAGCATGGCGGCGTAGAATGCCGGCATCACCAGATCGACGCCGTATTTCCTCGGATCGGTGAGTTGCCCGGCCAGAAGATAACCCGGGATCGCCGCGACCAGCCATAACGCATAGAGCACGAGCGCACCGCCGAGATAAAACCAGGCGTTGGCGCCGCCGTGATCGCGGTAGCGCATCGCCGCCAGCCAGCCGCCGTCGGTGACCAGCAGCATCGCCGGATAGGCCTGCCAGAGCGGCAGCGTGCCGAACCACGGCCGCAGCGTCGCACTCATCAGCGCGAAGCGGATGTTGACCGTCGTGGTCAGCAGCGCCAGCGTCGCGATCGACGATGGCGTGAGGCTATCCGGCCACGACTGCACCGCAACGAATTGCGACAGCCCGCCATAGACCAGGGCCATCATCATTTCGACTTCGGAGAGCGTGAACTGCTTTTGCGCACACAGCGCGCCGAACGCCATGCCGAAGGCCAGCGTGCCCGGCAGCATCGGTCCGATCGCGACGATGCCCGGCCAAAGAGCCTCGCCCGACCAATAGGCCGGCGCCTTGGTGATGGCCGAATTCATGAAAGGATCCGCATGAGCTGCATCGGTGCGGGTCGGGCGCCGTCAGGTCAAGCCTTGCCGGTTCATACGCGCTATGCGCGCGCGGGAAGCGCGCCTGCCGTGGCGGCGGCCGTGCGCCAAAACCGGCAGCGTCCGGCGATCAGCGCCGCGACAATCAGCGTCGCGGCAAAGCCGGTCGGCGCGGCGAACAGGGGATAGAACATCAGCAGGAAGGCGACGAGACCCAGCGCCGGCACTTCGTAACGACGAAAGCCCACGCCAAGACCGAGGCGCACCAGGAAGGCGATCGGTATGGCCAGCACCATCAGGTCATAGAGAAACAGATACGGCGTCACCAGCAGCGTGCCGGTGGCCAGCGCCGCAGCCTTGAGCGAATAACGCACACGGCTGCGCCACAGCACCACGAGAACGACGGCCACGACGCCGGTCATGATCCATTGCAGCACCCAGGCGAACTGCTCGCTGCCGCCGAAGAAACGTGTCAGCGCAAAGATGCTCTGCATCTTGCCCCAGTAGGCGCGCCCCTCGGTCAGGAAAGCCTGCGAAAACATCGGCAGCCAGTTGACGAAGGCCTGCCAGCTCTCGGTGCCGAAGGCGAGCCATGAGGCGAGAGCGATCATCGCGGCGACCAGCGCCGCGCTGAAGAACACCCGCCATTGCGCCGTGGCGATCAGCACCAGCGGAAACAGCAAACCATATTGCGGCTTGTAGCTGAGCAGCCCGAGACAGACGCCCGCCAGCAACGGCCGCGTCGGCAACAGATACAGCATGCCGCCGATCAGCGACGCCGTCAGGAAACCGTTCTGGCCGACCAGCACATTGGTGAGCACCACCGGAAACGCCGCCGCCAGAACCAGGCCGAAGCGCCGGCCGACGATCGCCTGGATCACGAGCGCGTAGGGAATGAAACTGACCGCGGCCCATCCGGCATAGGCCACCGCATAGGAGAAATGCGCCAGCAGGCTGGCGATGAACAGGAACGGCGGCGGATAATGCCAGGCGAAGTTGCCCTCGTAACTTTGGCCCAGCACCGCGACCTGAAGCTGTTTCTGGATCGTCCAGTCGTAGGCGGACGCCGGATGGCCATCGAGGGCGAGCCTGCCGGCCGACCAGACATTGATGAAATCGGTCGGGATGCCGAGGCCGCGCTCGTCGAAGATCCACCAATGGGCGAAGAACGCCGTCGGAAAAAACACGGCGTTGATCACCAGCAGCACGAAGCAGGCGTTCTGTAGCGGCGCCGGTATTACGGCACGCTCGTCGCGCTGGGAGGCAGATGGTGGCGCGATCATCCGCAATCCTCTGGCGCGGGAAAATGCCGTGCAGTCTGGCGAGGAGAAGATTGAGGATGTCTTAAAACACCCCCGGATCCCGCCCGGAAAGGTCGGCCTGGCAAATGTGACCATTCCAGCCGCGGATATATCCATCCGGCCCCTTTGCAGCACTCAATCAAAATGATATTGTAGACCTAAATTGAAGCTTTTGATTGTGTTGGTCGAACATGCCGCCACCAGAGCTCGATCTTTTCCGAACCACATATGAATTGCGGGTTGGACCGAACAAACGCGTCACGGTCAGCAAATCCAATGAGGCACGCGCCGAATCGGCGGTCGCGGTCAATCCGCTCAATCCGGCCAACATGATATGCGCGTCGAAGCGCTTCTATGATCGGGCAGCCTACAAGTCGTCGATCGGCATCTCGTTCACCAAGGACGGCGGAACCACCTGGACCGAAGTCCCGTTGCCGGCAACGCCGAAACATCCTGAATTCACCTGGCTGGTCGATCCAGATGTCGCCTTCGACAGCAAGGGCAATTGTTATCTCTGGGCCGAGCCCGTCGACAAGCCGCCCCAGTTGGAAACCATCGCGATGGTCGCTTATCGCTCGACCGACGGCGGCGCGAATTTTCAGGAGACCGCCATCATCCACAACGACGGCAACGATGACAAAGGCTGGATCGCCGCCGACCAGCGGCTGTCTGGCGCCCACGCCGGAAGGCTTTATGCCGTCTGGGGCGCCTCGACACCGCTGCGCTTCGCCAGGTCCTCCGATCAGGGTACGACCTGGACCGGCATCGGAGGGCAGACCGCGGGTGCCGATGTTCAGCCCCAGCATAATTCGTTCGCGCCGGCCATGGCGATCGACGATGACGGAACGGTCCACGTCGCATGGCAGATTCCGGGCACCACCAGACTGACCTACACGCGCTCCACCGACGGCGGAAACAGCTTCGAGCCGTTTCGCGACATCTGCGACAACATCGTGAGCCTGACGTCGGCATTGACGAAACAGGAGAACTGGCCGGTGCTGCCGGGCGGCAATTTCCGGCTGCTGACCATGGCGACCCTCGCCGTCAACGGCGATGAAGTGATGGTCGCCTGGCCCGACATGCGCGACGGCGTCTGTCGCATCTACATCGCCTCTTCCGGGGATGGCGGCGACACGTGGCCGGCGGCACTCTCCGGCGTGCCGCTGTTGCCGGACTATCCGCTGGATGCGAACCATCATTTCATGCCGCAGATCGACTGTGCCGGCGGCATTTTTGGCTGTGCCTTCTATGAGTATGATACGACCCTCAGCCCGCACAAGATCCATGTCGATATCTCGGTGCGCTGGCCCAGGCGCGATACCTTCGAGCCTCCGGTCAGGGTGACCGATCATCCCTGGGACCCCACGATCAAGCCTCCCACCGTTCACGCCACGACGACCGTGACGTTCATCGGCGATTACTTCGGGATCGCGGCCGGCGATGATTTCTACGAACTGGTGTGGACGGACACCCGAACCGGACAGCAGGAACTGTTTTCCTGCACCGTCAAGATCGAAAGCCACACCAAAGGTCCGCCGGAGATCATCGCGACGATCATTGCCGGCGTGGTGCAGGATGGCGGCGGCTGGATCATCGTCGGCGGCCATCTGGTCAAGATCCCGCCCTGGGACCCAGGTGTCGACATTTTGCACGCGCTGGCGTCCGCAGCGACCGCCCGCGGCATCCCCGGCAGCGTTGGCCGCGCACTGGAGGCACAGGCGCTTCGCGGCGTGGCAAGCCTCGCCACTGCGGCTGCAAAGAAATCCGCGGCCAAGGCGGCCGCCCAGAAATCCGCCGGTGTCTGATCGCAATCCGGGAGGGTCAACATGGAAGAGCTTTTTCCAATCGTTGGGGGCGTGTTGCTGGGCTTCGCCTTCGCCGGATTTGCACCGCTGCAGCCGGTTTGGATCAGAATTACGCTGGTGGTCGTGCTCGGCGTGACCGCCACGGTGCTATCCGGAGAGGCCGAGCAAAACTGGGGCTTCGTGCTGGTCGATATCGGGGAAGTCGGCCTTTTGGCCTGGATTGCTCATGTCGCCGCCGGCGCGTTCAAGACTTGGTACAGCAAGCGCGACGTTGCCCGTCCGCCGCCCTGATTGGCGCACAGGACGTCCCGCAAGACGACCGTCAGGCGGACGCGGTATTGCAAGGGCTGCTCTCATTCCCGATCATCGACTCCGGAAACCAGCTCAGAAAGCCGATCTTCGGCCTCGCGCGCTCCGCGAACGCAGGCCGGCCAGCGTCCGGCGCGTTCGCTTGTCGCGCCGCTGTCGCAATGTTGGTTCGATCTTCGTGTTGACATTCGGAGGCCGCGGGCGTATCTCCCGCGGCCTCGCGAACATCGGGTTTGCGAACCAACATGAGCCCCGTGATGCAATACGGAATTCAAATGCGCGTCGAACTATCGAGCGGCTCTCGGCCGATCGATGGAGGATGCCTGGCTCATGGGAGCGATCTCGCTTAGGCGACATCGACAGTCCGATCGCTACGGACCCTCCCGAGCCCACTGCTCCGGAGGGTTTTTTGTTGTCCGAAGCACGGCTCATTCGAAACATCCCGGCGCAGGCCGGAACGGGAGACCCGGATCCCGGGGCTCGCGCGGAAACGCGCGCGGCCCAAGCGCGCGGGGCCTGTCGGAGGGAACGAGGCGAAAGCCGGATACCGATGGCAGAGCGAACCTCGAGGGGTTCGCAATGGCGGCGCCTCTCCAGGCGCCGCCGCAAAGTTTTTTTATCGGTCTGCCGCGTGTTGCGGTTCGACCAACGCTGGTGGTGAAGATTTCGGATACTTCGCGCAAAGGAAAGAGCGGGTTCGAATCCCGCCTGTGAAGTCACGCACCGTGGAGCGGCCTGGCAAGGGACCCGCACGCGCCACGGCTCCTGCTCGTCCTTTCGGAAAAGCGGGAGTTGAATCACTGACACCGATATCGCCCGTTCCCCAGCGTAGCCATCAACGGCCGTTGCCTCGCATCGGCCTGGCGGTGGTGAAGATGCCTGTTACTTCGGTAAGGCGCCACCGCGCCGAGCGGGTTCGAGGCCCGCCCGCCCGAAACGGCGGCAACAGCATCGTCCGTTCCCCGCCAACCCCATCACGATCCGTGGTGAAGATCGCTGTTACTTCGTCTATCCCACGAGAGACGCGGGTTCGATTCCCGTCCGGCGTACCATGCGCCGGTAGCTCAATGGCAGAGCGCTGCCTGGCCTGCAGGGTAAGCTGCAGGCCGGGGTCTCAGCATCGCCTGTTCCCGGATCGTGTTCATTGCGCAAACGCTTCGCGTTTGTCGCGCGCTTAACGCCGGTGGTGAAGAGCGCTGTTACTTCG
>Ga0102590_1002870_pt1 | contig 18903 bp, 16 predicted proteins | sample AraplaMF_Col_mMF_FD_76859 | JGI IMG/M metagenome (GOLD analysis project Ga0102590, IMG submission 76859) | Arabidopsis root microbial communities from the University of North Carolina, USA - plate scrape MF_Col_mMF | ecosystem: Host-associated > Plants > Roots > Endosphere | place: USA...
TCACCAAGCATCTGAAGAAGGGCTTGAACGACGTCCAGGGCGCGACCATGTGGTTCATGCAGAACGCCATGGCCAAGCCCGACAATGCCGGCGCCGGCTCGACCGACTACATGCACCTCTTCGGCCTCGTCATTCTCGGCTATATGTGGGCGAAGATGGCGAAAGCCGCCGAAGATGGCCTTGCATCGGGCGATGCGGCTCGCGAGGATTACCTGAAGAACAAGCTGATCACCGCCCGCTTCTTCATGGAACGCCTGATGCCGGAAACCGCGCTTCGCAAGGCACGCATCGAGGCCGGCGCCGACACGATGATGGAACTGGCCGCCGAAGCGTTTTGAGCCGATAAACTCGCTCCCCTTGTGGGGAGGGTTGGGGAGGGGAAAATGGTTTCGAAAAATGACCTGAGCGACTGGGTGGTGGATGCTCTCAAATCCAACAACGGCACAGCTTCAATTCTATATGTCGCCAAGCATATCTGGAAACATCACCAAAAAGATCTGGAGGGAAATCCCCTTTTCTATTCGTGGCAATACGACATGAGATGGGCCGCGACAGCACTCAGAAAGAAGGGTCGTCTCGTTGCTGCTGACGACGACCGACGTGGAAAATGGACGTTGAGCGAATGACTAGCGGATGTCGCAACAATTCGCCGTCAGGGAGATGAGACAAATGACCGAGGTTTTCATTTACGACCACGTGCGTACGCCGCGCGGCCGCGGCAAGAAGGACGGCGCCCTGCATGAGGTGCCCTCCGTCCGCCTCGCGGCAAAGACGCTGGAGGCAATCCGCGACCGCAACGGGCTCAATACGGAAACGGTCGATGACATCATTATGGGCTGCGTCGATCCGGTCATGGATGCCGGCGCCGTCATCCCCAAGGCCGCCGCCTTCGAAGCCGGTTACTCCACCAAGGCACCCGGCATGCAGATCTCCCGCTTCTGCGCCTCCGGCCTCGATGCCGTCAATTTCGGCGCCGGCAAGATCGCGCAAGGGGCCGACGATATCATCATCGCGGGCGGCGTCGAAAGCATGTCCCGCGTCGGCCTCGGCATGTCCGGCGGCGCCTGGTTCATGGATCCTTCGGTGAATTTCCCGGCCTATTTCATGCCGCAGGGCGTATCAGCCGATCTGATCGCCACCAAATACGGCTTCAGCAGAACCGATGTCGACGCTTACGCGGTCGAGAGCCAGAAGCGTGCCGCCCATGCCTGGGAAAAGGGTTGGTTCGACAAGTCGGTCGTCCCGGTCAAGGACCAGAACGGCCTGACGATCCTGGCTAAGGATGAACACATGCGCCCCGGCACGGATATGCAGGCGCTCGCCTCCCTCAATCCGTCCTTCCAGATGCCCGGCGAGATGGGCGGCTTCGAGGCCGTCGGCATCCAGGCCCATCCGGAGATCGAGCGCATCAATTACGTCCACCATGCCGGCAATTCCTCCGGCATCGTCGATGGCGCCAGCGTCGTCCTGCTCGGCTCCAAGGCCGGCGGTGAGAGCATGGGCATAAAGCCGCGCGCCCGCATCAAGGCTTTCGCCAATATCGGCTCGGATCCGGCCCTGATGCTGACCGGGCCTGTCGACGTCACCGAGAAGCTGTTGAAACGATCAGGCCTGAACCTTGCCGACATCGACCTCTTCGAACTCAACGAGGCTTTCGCTGCCGTGGTGCTGCGCTACATGCAGGCCTTCGACATCGATCACGACAGGATCAACGTCAATGGCGGCGCCATCGCCATGGGCCATCCGCTTGGAGCCACCGGCGCGATGATCCTCGGCACGGTGCTGGACGAACTTGAACGCCGCGACCTCAACACCGCGCTGGTGACGCTCTGCATCGGCGCCGGCATGGGTACCGCAACGGTTATCGAAAGGGTCTGACGATGGGCTTCAACACCGGCACGATCGAAACCGAATATGCCGAGGTCACCGAGCATTGGTCGCCCCGCGTCATCGCCGATCTCAACGGCCAGAGCGTCAAGCTCGCCAAGGTCCAGGGCCAACTGACCTGGCATTCCCACCGCGACGAGGACGAGCTTTTCCTCATCTGGAAGGGGTCGCTGACGATCGAATATCGCGACCGCCCGCATGTGCATCTGAGCGCCGGTGATTTTCATGTCGTGCCGAGAGGAGTCGAGCATAATCCGGTTGCGCCTGAGGAATGCTGGATCGTGCTTTTCGAGCCGTCGCAGACCAAGCACACCGGCGATGTCGTCACCGAAAAGACGAAGACCTTAGACGCGCAGCGCAGCCATTTGCCGGCCTGATCGGGGAGGAAACCCAATGACCTACACCAATTTCACGCTCGAAACCGACGCCGACGGCATCGCTCTCGTCACCTGGGACATGCCCGGCAAATCGATGAACGTCTTCACCGCCGAGGTGATGGCCGAACTCGACGCCATTATCGACGCCACGACCGCCGATGCCGCCGTCAAGGGTGTCGTCGTCACCTCGGGCAAATCCTCCTTCTCCGGCGGCGCTGATCTGTCGATGATCAAGTCGATGTTCAGCTCCTATCAGGATGAGAAGGCAAAGAGCCCAGAGACAGCGGTGCAGAACCTCTTCGGCCTGGTCGGCCGCATGAGCGGCCTATTCCGCAAGCTCGAAACATCGGGCAAGCCCTGGGTGTCCGCCATCAACGGCACCTGCATGGGCGGCGCTTTCGAACTGTCGCTTGCCTGCCACGGCCGCGTCGCCTCCAATGCCAAGAGCGTCAAGATTGCACTGCCCGAGGTGAAGGTCGGCATCTTCCCCGGCGCCGGCGGCACGCAGCGTGTGCCGCGGTTGGCGAACGCCCAGGATGCGCTGCAGATGATGACGACGGGCCAGTCGCTGACCGGCTCCCGCGCCAAGGCGATGAACCTCGTGCATCAGGTGGTCGAGCCGGATCAACTCATCCCGGCCGCCAAGCAGATGATCAAGGATGGCCTGAAGCCGGTCGCCCCCTGGGACGAGAAGGGCTTCAAGGCGCCTGGCGGCGGCATCTGGACGCCGGCCTCCGCCCAGCTCTGGCCGGCGGCGCCTGCGATCCTGCGCAGGGAAACATCGGGCAATTATCCGGCAGCGCTTGCCATCCTGAAATGCGTCTATGAAGGCCTGCAGGTGCCGTTCGACACCGGTCTGAAGATCGAGCAGCGTTATTTCACCGAGGTGCTGCAGACCCGCGAAGCCTTCTCGATGATCCGCTCGCTGTTCATCTCCATGCAGGAGCTCGGCAAGGGCGCCCGCCGCCCGGCAGGTCACGCGAAGACCGAGCTGAAACATATCGGCGTCGTCGGCGCCGGCTTCATGGGCGCCTCGATCGCTTATGTCACCGCCGCCGCCGGTATTCCGGTGACGTTGATCGACCGCGACATCGAAGCGGCGACAAAGGGCAAGACCGTCTCGGAAGGTCTGGTCAAGGATTCGGTCGGTAAGGGGCGTCTTACGCAGGATGAAGCGGCCGCATTGCTCTCCCGCATCACGCCGTCTGCCGACTATGCCGCCCTCGCCAATGCCGATCTGGTCATCGAGGCGGTGTTCGAGGACCGAGAGGTGAAGAAAGCGGTCATCGAGGCGGTCGAAGCCGTGCTGCCGGAAGGCGCGATCTTCGCCTCCAATACCTCGACCCTGCCGATATCGGGTCTCGCCAAGAATTCGAAACGCCCGGCCGATTTCATCGGCATCCACTTCTTCTCGCCTGTCGAGAAGATGATGCTGACCGAGGTGATCCTCGGAAGCGACACCGGCGACAAAGCGCTGGCCGTCGCTCTCGACTATATTGCAGCCATCAAGAAGACGCCGATCGTCGTCAACGACACCCGCGGCTTCTTCGTCAATCGCTGCGTTCTGCGCTACATGTCGGAAAGCTACGACATGCTGATCGAGGGCGTGCCGCCTGTGATGATCGAGAATGCCGCCAAGATGGCCGGCATGCCGGTTGGCCCCCTGGCGCTAAACGACGAGGTCGCCATCGACCTCTCGCTGAAAATCCTCAAAGCGACGGTCGCCGATCTCGGCGAAAAAGCCATCGACCCCAGGCATATGGAGCTCATCTCCCGCATGGTGGAAAAGGAAGGTCGCTTCGGCCGCAAGAATTCCAAGGGCTTCTACGACTATCCACCGAAACCGGCGAAGAAGTCCCTCTGGCCTGACCTCAAGACCTTCTACCCGCAGAAGCAGGCGGACGAGGTTGACGTCAACGTCCTGAAGCAACGCTTCCTCGTGACCATCGCGCTGGAAGCCGCCCGCACCGTGGAGGAAGGAATCGTCACCGATCCGCGCGAAGCGGATGTCGGTTCGATCCTGGGCTTTGGCTTCGCGCCCTATACCGGCGGAGCGCTGAGCTATATCGACGGGATGGGTGCGAAGGCTTTCGTGGAACTGGCTGAGAAGTTAGCAAGTACTTACGGAAATCACTTCAAGCCGACGCCACTGCTGAAGGACATGGCCGCCAAGGGCGAGACCTTTTACGGTCGGTTCGACCCCTATGCAAAGGTGGGGAAGGCGGCTTAGGCCGCCTTTTGAGCTGTACCGCTCTTGCCGGGTTTCAAATGTTGAATGGGGCAGGGGGTGACGGCAATCCGTAATCGCCAAGCAACACACGCCTCGCTGTCACCCGGATCGGACCGCCCATGCAACCATCCACCGACATCCTCGCCTTCGCCGATCCATTGGAGTGGGAATCCTGGCTCTGCGTGCATCACGCAGCATCGACCGGCGCCTGGCTGAAGATCGGTAAGAAAAATCCGAAACGAACTCTCATCACCATCGATGAGGCGCTGGATGTGGCGCTCTGTTACGGCTGGATTGACAGCCAACGCAAGGGGTTTGACGCGAACTCCTACCTGCAGCGTTATTCGCCCCGGCGCGCCAAAAGTCCGTGGTCCAAGCTCAATGTCGATCGGGTCACAGCACTCGCAGAAACCGGGCGCATGCGGCCCGCGGGGCTTGCCGAAGTCGCTGCCGCCAAAGCCGACGGACGCTGGGCTGTCGCCTACGCTCCACAACGCGATGCCGGCCTACCGGACGATCTGGCGGCGGCACTCGCTGAGAACACTGCCGCTGGCGCTGCCTTTGCTCGGCTCGACAAGACCGGCCAATATGCAGTCGTCCTGCCACTCCTGAAGGCAACGAGCCCGGAAGTGCGGGTCGCCCGCCTCGGCAAGGCGATCACCAGGTTGGCGCAGGCCGAATAGACGGTATTTCAGTTTCTGCAAAAAAACTCGCCCCCGGTTTTCCGCGCCACGCGGCAGGGAAAGACCTGTCCGCGGTGTCTGAAACGTCACCGATTTCCCTTGGTGCGGCCTTGTCACGGACACAATTTCCGATTACATATCCGCGCATCGATCTTGCTAGATGAACTTTGAAACGGCCTCGCGTCGTTCCTGGCGAACTTCCTCCAAAATCGGTTTTCATCGCCGCTCGGCATTTGTTCGAGCTGCATTCTTCTATGAACGATTCGAAAAGGATATCGTCATGAGCACAGGTACCGTAAAGTGGTTCAACGCAACCAAGGGCTTCGGCTTCATTCAGCCGGATGACGGCGCAGCCGACGTTTTCGTCCACATCTCCGCCGTTGAACGCGCTGGCATGCGCGATCTCAAGGATGGCCAGAAGCTGTCTTACGAGCTCGTTCGCGACAACAAGTCCGGCAAGATGTCGGCAGACCGCCTCCAGGCGGCCTGAGCCTTCAAGGCTCTAAATATCATCTCCGGATCGTGACCACGGATGTACCGGCACGGTTCGTTGAGATAGCAGGGAAGGTCGGGTTAACCCGGCCTTTTTTTGTGTCTGGCCGGCGGATGCCGTGCCTTATCCGCTCGGTTTCCCAAGACATGCCGTGGTGAGTTATTCAGCCGCGGGACGCCTCATCCGCCTCCAGCATCTCCATGACCCGGGCCATCACCGCCCGTGCCGCATCGAGTTCGGCTGACGTGAAGGCGCCGCCCAGCCCGTCGGCCCATCCGGCTTGCGCGATCTCGATGACGCCGAGCCGCGCCGCCCCTTCTTCCGTCAGCCGCACCAGTTTGGCGCGCTGGTGCTGCGGATTGTCGGCATAGGCGATCAGTCCTTCACCCTCCAGCACATCGGTAAGCCGCTGCACGCCCTGGCGGGCGACGCCGAGCGCGCGGGCGATCTGCGCCACCGACATGCCGCCGCGTCGTGCCGCCGCCAGCACCTGCCAGCGCGCGCTCGTCTGTCCTGCCGGCTTTGCCAAATGGTCGCCCGCCGCCGTCAGATGGCCGGCGAGGCGAAGGGCGGTGATCGCAAAAGCGGAAAAGGCATCCCCCTCCATCGTCCGCTCCGGTCGATTTTGTTTGACAACATGTTGTCTATTTTGTATCTCATCCATAATGACAACATATTGTCATATCCGGAGACTGAAGGCAACGCCGAAGGAGGAGAGCGCCGTGAAGAAAACTTACAGAGGAAGCTGCCATTGCGGCAAAGTGCACTACGAGGTGGACATGGATCTCGAGGAGGGCACCGGCCGCTGCAATTGCTCGATCTGCGCCAAGCGGCGCTATTGGGGCGCCAACGTCAAGCCCGAGGATTTCCGGCTGATGTGCGACCAGGCGGAAACGGCCGACTATCAGTTCAACACCAGGAGCGGCCATCACCGCTTCTGCCGCACCTGCGGTGTATCAGCCTATGGCGACGGTTATGTCGAAGCGATTGGTGGCGCCTATGTCTCGATCAACATCGCTTGCCTTGACGATATCACCCCTGAGGAACTGGCAGCACTGCCTGTCCGTTACTCCGACGGCAGGCACGATGCCTGGTGGAACGAACCGGCGGTGACGAGTTATCTTTGAAGCAATTCCAGCAAAGCTGCGCAGCAGTCTTGCTGGAATTGCGCAAACGGAAATGCATCCCTGTCGGATCGTCCTCCTCCCCTTCGTCCTCTGTCCATAACGGAGAAGGAGAACGACCGTGAAAGATGAAGCGAATGCCAGGATCGAGGAAGAGGCGATCATCGCCATGCTGATGATGCGGGCCAAGGCGCTGGGTGAGAAGAACGCCAGCGACGCGCTTTCCTATGAGGCCGAGGATTCCGTCGAATTTTCGCTGGCGCCGCCGCTCGTCTATTACGGCCAGGACGAGGCGGGTCTGCAAGCCTGGTTCGATACGTGGGAAGGCCCGATCGGCGGCGAGGTGCGCGATGCCAGACTGACGGCCGGAGAGGATGTCGCTTTCTGGAGCGGCCTCATGCGCATGACCGGGACCAAGACCGATGGCACCGAGGTCGATCTCTGGTTCCGCCAGACCCTCGGTCTCGTCAAGCAGGACGGCCGCTGGTTGGTTGCCCACCAGCACGCCTCGGTGCCCTTCGCCATGGATGGCAGCGGCCGGGCGCTGCTTGATCTGAAGCCGTGAACTGCATCCTCAGGCAGCGCTCTCCGCCACCCTGCGCCGGTCGGCGCGAATGCTCATCATCCCGACGCCCATCAACAGCAGGATCGCCGTCGCATATATATCGGTCGTCAGCGCGTAGCCGGTCGATTTTGCCAGGAACCCGGCCAGGATCGCCGGCAGGCTGAAGGCGAGGTAGCTCTGGACGTAGAAGGCCGACAGCAGCCCGGCCCGCTCATCCGGTTTGGCGAGCGGCATGATCGTGCCGACCGAACCGAGGAAATTGGTGCCGAAACCGGCGCCGGTAAAAATCGTGCCGATCAGCAGCAGCGGCACATTGGCGAGATGTACGCCGGCAACGACGGTCAGGATGCCGAGCGTCTTGGTCGATACGCCGAAAGCGAGATTGGCCGATGCCGTCTTGCTGCGCCTCAGATAGACGGCGATCGCCCCGCTCACCATCAATGCGGTGACGACGGCCCCGCCGGTCAGCGGCGCCCGACTGCCGGTCGTGGTGGCGACCAAAGACGGGACCAGCGAGAGATAGAAACCGGCAAGCGTCCAGTTGGCGATGTTGATCGGCGTCACCAGCGACAGCGGCCGCTTCACCTGCGGCGGAACGGTGACCCGCGGTATCAGCGAGCCGAGCGCGCCCGGCCGCGTGCCCCCGGTCTCGCCTATCAGCCAGATGGCCGCCGCCTGCAGCGTGAAGGCGACGAGCAGCAGCGCATAGATCAGATGCATCGGGAAGGGGCCGTATTGGATCAAGGCGCTGGTGCCGACCGCACCCACCGCCATGCCGGAAAGCGGCGCGATCGAGTTGACGATCTGTCCCTTTGCCCGGTCGACATCGACGAGCGCTGCTCCGAGCGAGGCGCCGGCGATTCCCGTTGCCAGTCCCTGCACGATCCGTGCTGCGATCAGCCAGCCGGGACCGCTGGCGACCACGAAGAGCGCCATGGCGACGATTTCGAGCACGAGGGCGAAAAAGATCACCGGCTTGCGGCCGAGATGATCCGAGATCGAACCGGCGGTCAGCAGCGCCGCCAGCAGCGCGAAGGCGTAGACCGCAAAGATCACCGTGATCAGCACCGGCGAGACGGAAAAGTTTTCCTGATAGATCCGGTAGAGCGGCGTCGGCGCCGCGGAGGCGCCGAAGAAGGTCGCGAGCGTCAGCGCATGAAAGCCGATCGAGGGGCGTGGCGAATTCTCGGTGGATTTGGCTGCGGCGAACATATATAAGCCCCTTAAAGCTAAGCCGTTGCGTTAGCTTATGTAGAGCTGGCGGCTCATAAAAGCAAATTATTTGCGTTAATAGTTCTATCAAAGATTTTGAACCAACGGTGTCAAGGGGCGAAAGTCGGGTTGCAGGCATGACAGTCAAAGAGAACCTCCGTCCGGGCGGCAGAAGCGCCCGGGTTCAGGCATCGGTGCACAAAGCAGTCCGTGAGCTGCTGGCGGAGATGAGCCGCGCCGAGGTGACGATCCCGCTGATCGCCGGCAAGGCGGGGGTGACGCCGTCGACCATCTATCGCCGCTGGGGCGACCTGCAGGAGCTTCTCGCCGATGTCGCCGTCGATCGGCTGCGGCCGGATATGCAGCCGATCGATGCCGGCAGCGGCAAGGCCGATCTGGAAGCTTGGGCCGAGCAATATGCCGAGGAAATGTCCTCCGGCCCGGGCCGCGAGATGATCCGCGACGTACTGGCGGCGCAAGCGAGCGCAAATGCCTGTAAATGCGCTGAATTTACCCGCCAGCAGGTCGGTCTCATCGCCGAGAGGGCGAAGGCCCGCGGCGAGGCCTTTCCGGATGTCGAGCGCGTCATGGATCAGGTCGTGGCGCCGATCATGTACCGCATCCTGTTCGGCGATGTGCCGAATGCAGCGCGCGTGCGCAATCTCGTCTCGCGCGTCATGGGCGCGCCGCTGTAGGCTGCCTCTTACTCCGCAGCTGCGCGCTTGAGGCCGGAAATCTGGGTGATATAGGCGCGCAGCGCCGCCGGCCGCACCGGCTTGTGCTGAACGGCGATGCCGTATCGCTCGGCCTCGCTGCGCACCTCCGGCGTGCGGTCGGCCGTGATCAGCAAAGCGGGGATATCGGCGCCGAACTGCCGGCGCAGATGCAGGATTGCGGCAATGCCGGTGCCGTCGCCGAGATGATAATCGGCGATGACGATATCAGGCGCTCCCTCCTGGCCATCGACGGCGGTGACGTCGGCGAGGCAATCCAGCGCCTCCACCTCGCAGCCCCAGCCGCTGATCAACAGCCGCATGCCTTCGAGGATCTTCGGCTCATTGTCGATGCAGAGGATCTTCAACCCGTTCAGCGGCTGCCCCGGACGGTCGGCAGGCGTGATTGCCGCCGTGGCCGCGGCCGGGCGCGAGGCGTCGAGCGGCATGGCGATGCGGAATTGCGTGCCCTTGCCATGCGTCGACTGCAGCTCGACCGGATGGTTGAGGACGCGGGCGATGCGGTCGACAATCGACAGGCCGAGCCCGAGGCCGGAGGCGGTTTTCGCACCTTCGTCCAGCCGCGCGAATTCCTTGAACACCGTGCGGAATTTCGACGGTGGGATGCCGATGCCTGAATCGATGACCTGAATGATCACCTGGTTGCCGTGCCGCCGCGCCCCGACCAGCACCTTGCCTGAGATCGTGTATTTGATGGCGTTGGAAACCAGGTTCTGCACCAGTCGGCGCAGAAGATTGGGGTCGGAGCGGACCCTGAGCGACGTCGGCATCACCACCAGCTTCAGCTGCTTTTCGCGGGCGATCGGGGCGAAATCGGTCTGGATACGCTCCAGCAGGTCGGAGAGCGCGACGGAGGCGAGCCGCGGCCGCATGGCGCCGGTATCGAGCCTGGAGATATCGAGCACCGCCCCGAGAATGGTCTCGACCGATTCCAGCGCGGAATCGATGTTGCGGACGATCGGACTGTTCTCGGATTGCGCCATGCGTTCGACCAGTGCCGAGGAATAGAGCCTGGCGGCATTGAGCGGCTGCAGGATATCGTGGCCGGCGGCGGCGAAAAAGCGTGTCTTGCCGATATTCGCCTCGTCAGCGGCGGCGCGCGCCTCGCCGAGTTCGCGGTTGACCCGGGTTAGCTCGGCCGTGCGTTCGGCGACGCGCTGTTCCAGCGTTTCATTCGCCTGTTTCAGTGCCTGGTCGGCGCTGACGCGCTGGGTGATATCGGTGAAGGTGGCGACGATGCCCTTGTCCGGCATCGCGTTGGAGCGCACCTCGATGATCCGCTCGCCGCCGCCGAGCACCAGTGAAAAGGGTTTGTCGAGCGTCAGGAAATGCCGCACCGTCTGGCTGAGATCGCCGGGCGCGATGTCGCCGCGCTGGCTGAGCGTGGTGACGATATCGGACAAGGGGAAACCGACCTGGCCCGCACTTTCCGGCAGATCCAGCAATTGCCGGAAGCGCCGGTTCCAGATCGTCAGCCGGTTGGAACTGTCGAAGACGGCAATGCCCTGGTCCATCTGCGATAGTGCCGTCTGCAGCATGTCCTGGTTATATTGCAGCGCCTCGCTTGCCTGATCGAGCAGCCAGGCCGTGTCGGAAGAGGCATCCTCGATCTTCTGCAGGATCAACGACAGCACCAGCCGGGCCGAGGACGAGCCGATGGCGCTGCCGAGCAGCTGTTCGCTGAAATGGATGAGCGCCATGTCGGCCGGCTGCTCGTCCTCCAGCTTGCGGCCGGAGCCTTGTTCGTAAGTCGTGAACGAGCGCTGCATGCGTTCTTCGCCGAGATAGCGTGAGATCGCCGCCTTGAGATCGCCGACGCTGATGCGGGTCTTCCAGCCGCGCGTGGCAAATTGCGAGCGCGAATGCCGCTTGACGAAGATGCCGGCCTGAATGCGTTCCAGCGGCTTGGCGTTGCGGGTGAGCGAGCCGACGACGAAGAAGGCGGTGTTGACGAGCAGGCTCATCGACGTCGCATTGACCAGCGGATCGGCGTCGGCTGCGGTGAATAGCGAGGTCCCGGGAAAGATGAAGCCGAGCACGGCGCTCGCCACATACGAATAATCAGGCCCGCCGAGCGAGGGCAGGAACAGCAGGTAGACCCAGATGACGAAGCCGGAGGTCAGTCCGAGGATCGCGCCGCGCGCGTTTGCCCGTCGCCAGATCAGCCCGCCGAACAGCGCTGGGGCGATTTGCGCGATCGCGGCAAAGGAAAGAAGGCCGATCGAGGCAAGGCCTGCGGTGCTGTCGGTCGAACGGTAATAGGCGTAGCCGAACAGCAGCACGGCGAAAATGGCGCTGCGGCGGATATTGAGCAGCGTCTTGGCAAAATCGTCGCGCTGGCTGGCGCGGCCGGCGAGTTTGCGCCTGAGGAAGATCGGCATGATGATGTCGTTCGACACCATGATCGACAGCGCGACGGAATCGACGATGACCATTGCCGTTGCGGCGGAGAAACCGCCGATGAAGATGATCAGCGAAATGACGGGCATCTGGCCGGCAAGCGGCAGCGACAGCATGTAGAAATCGGCATTGCCGGTGCCGCCGAAGGTCAAGAGCCCGCCGATCGCTACCGGCAGCACGAAGAGATTGATTGATATGAGATAGGTGGGAAACAGGAAGCCTGCGAGTTTCAGCTGTTTCGGGGTTCGGTTTTCGACAACCGTCACGTGGAATTGCCGCGGCAGCAGGATGATCGCGAAAGCCGACAAGATGATCAGGGTGATCCAGCGGCTGATCGGCGTATGGTAGCTGAGCGCCGACATGACCAGCTCATTGTCGACGGTCTTGCGCCAGAGATCAGTCGGGCCATCGAAGAGAAACCAGATGACGCAGACGCCCGCCGTCAGGAAGGCGACGAGCTTGACGACGGATTCCATCGAGACGGCGAGGATCAGCCCATCTTGATGCTCCGTTGCATCCGTATGCCGCGTGCCGAACATGATGGCGAAGCAGGCAAGCACCAGCGTTGCGACGAGCGGCAGGTCGAGGAAATAGAGATTGCCGCTGCCGATGCCGTAATCGGACGGATTGACCATGGCGCTGACCGTGCTCGAGATCGCCTTGAGCTGCAGCGCGATATAAGGAATGGCGCCGATCAGCGAGATCAGGGCGACGATCGTGGCAACCGTCGGGTTCTTGCCGTAGCGTGCCGCGACGAAATCGGCGACCGAGGTGAGCTTCTCCGCCTTGGCGAGCTCGATGATGCGGCGAAGCAACGGCATGCCGAGCGTGAAGACCAGGATGGGGCCGATATAGATGCCGGCAAATTCCAGGCCGCGCTGCGCCGCAAGCCCGACGCTGCCGAAATAGGTCCAGGAGGTGCAGTAGATCGCAAGGCTCAGCGCATAGACCACCGGCCATCCGCCTTCCAGCGTGCCGGGGCCGCGGTCGAGCGTGCTCGGGCTGCGGTTCTTGCGGTCGCCATAGCTCGCCACGGCGAAAAGCAGGAGCAGATAGCCGAAGGCAGACGCGAATATGACCCAGCCTGGAAGCATTGACCCTCCGCCGGCGGAAAACCCGCCGGGACCTCCCGCAACGTGGGTCAGCTTAAGTTATTTCAAGCACTTTGAGAATTCCCGCCGGTCTAGGCCTTAAGTCAAAGACCGCACGGGGTATCCCCAAATAATTGCGATTGCCGATTGATTAATTGCAATGAAGATGTAGCTAGTAAAAACAATTGTATCAAAGGGAGACGGATCCGATGCTCAATGAGTTCAAGGCCTTTATCGCCCGCGGCAATGTCATGGATCTTGCAGTCGGCGTCATCATCGGCGGCGCCTTCGGTGGCATCGTCAAATCTTTGGTGGATGACCTCATTATGCCGATCGTCGGCGCCATTTTCGGCGGTTTCGATTTTTCGAATTACTTCCTCCCACTGTCGTCGGCCGTCAACGCACAGTCGCTCGCCGCCGCCCGCGAGCAGGGAGCGGTGTTTGCCTATGGCAGTTTCCTCACCGTGCTCATCAACTTCCTCATTCTCGCCTGGATCATCTTCCTGATGGTCAAGGGCGTAAACACCCTGCGTGCCCAGGTCGAGCGCCAGGAAAAGGTGGCACCGGAAGAGCTGCCAGCGCCGCCGGCAGACGTTCAGCTGCTGACGGAAATCCGCGATCTTCTCGCCACGCGCCCGACGGCTTGATCCGGGCTGGAGCCCGTCCGCTCCGGCCGGGCTCAATCATCACGAAAATAGATATGCTATCACTGGATGTCATGGGATTTGCCGGCCCAAATCCGCTATGAAGGCGGAAACCGGAGATATGCATGTCGATCGTGAGCAGCCTCAGCCCGCGCGCCGTAGCGGCGCCCGAAAGCGGGATCGTCGAAGTCGTCAATTATGCCCGTGGCCGCGAAGGTCTGCTGCCGCTCTGGGTGGGTGAAGGCGATCTGCCGACGCCCGATTTCATCAGCAGGGCGGCGATGGACGCGCTGGCCGCCGGCGAGACCTTCTACACCTGGCAGCGCGGCATTCCGGAGCTTCGCCAGGCGCTTTCGGATTATTACACCAGACATTTCGGAATCCGGCTTCCGGTTGAGCATTTCTACGTCACCGGTTCCGGCATGCAGGCGATCCAGATCGCCGTGCAGGCGCTGACCTCGCCGGATGACGAACTGGTTTACCTCTCGCCTTCCTGGCCGAATATCGCCGCCGCTCTCGAAATATCCGGTGCGCGCTCCGTCGGTGTTGAACTGCAGTTCGAAGGCGGTAAATGGGTGGTCGACCTTGACCGCATCGAAACCGCGATCACGCCGAAGACCAAGGGCATCTTCATCAACACGCCGTCGAACCCGACGGGTTGGACGGCCACGAAACAGGACCTTCGCGATATCCTGGCGCTTGCCCGCAGGCACGACCTCTGGATCATGGCGGATGAAATCTACGCCCGCTACTATTTTGCCGGCGGCCGCGCACCCTCTTTCCTCGATGTGATGGAACCTGATGACAAGATCATCTTCGTCAATTCCTTCTCGAAGAACTGGTCGATGACCGGCTGGCGCGTCGGCTGGATCGTGGCACCCCCTGAGATGGGACAGGTGCTCGAAAACCTCATCCAATATTCGACATCGGGCGTGGCGCAGTTCATGCAAAAGGGCGCCGTTGCAGCCCTTGATCAAGGCGACGATTTCGTCGCTGCCAATATCGCCAAGGCGGCCCGCTCCCGCGATATTCTCTGCGATGCGCTGATCGCCACCAATCGGGTCGAGACGCTGAAGCCGGACGGCGCAATCTACGCCTTCCTGAAGATCGACGGCGTCGCCGACAGCCGCAAAGCAGCGCTCGACATCGTCGACAAGACAGGCGTTGGCCTTGCCCCCGGAACCGCTTTCGGTCGGGGTGGCGAACTCTTCCTGCGCGCCTGTTTCCTGCGTGACCCCACGCAGGTAGCGACCGCAGCCGAGCGTCTCTGCGACTATATCCTCAAGCTCTGAGAAGCACTGGCCGCAAGAGGTATCGTGGCGGGTGGCCGGATCGATTTTGTGCCGGAATCGCCGGATCGATAAAACTCTAGCAAAGCCCGAAATCGGCCTCTAACCACGACTCCAAACATACCCGTTCAAAGCCCCTTGAAAGGCCATTCGATAAGAAAATTGGAAAGAAAAACCGGCGCCTGATGCCCCTGCTTATAAAAACGAAAGCAGGGATGCGGGACATGGCGGTTTTGGTGACGGGCGGCGCCGGATATATCGGCAGTCACATGGTGTGGGCGCTGCTCGATGCGGGCGAGGATGTGGTCGTGCTCGATCGACTCTCCACGGGCTTTCGCTGGGCCGTGGCGCCGGCGGCGCGTTTTTATCTCGGCGATATTGCCGATCCCGATGTCCTGAAAAAGGTCTTCATCGAAAACGACATCGAGGCGATCATCCATTTCGCCGGCTCCGCCGTCGTCCCGGTCTCGGTCGCCGATCCCCTCTCCTATTACGACAACAATTCCGGCAAGACCCGGGCGCTTCTGAGCGCTTCGGTCAAGGCCGGTATCCGCAACTTCGTCTTCTCCTCGACGGCCGCCGTCTACGGCCAGCAAAAGACCGACCTGCCGGTGAAGGAGACCGCCCCCCTCAATCCGGAAAATCCTTACGGCCAGTCGAAGCTGATGACCGAGTTCATGCTGCGCGATGCCGCCGCCGCCTATGATTTCAACTATGTCGCGCTTCGTTACTTCAACGTCGCCGGCGCCGACCCGCACCACCGTGCCGGCCAGTCGACCTCAGGCGCCACGCACCTCATCAAGGTCGCCTGCGAGGCAGCACTCGGCAGGCGCGACAGCATCAATGTCTACGGCATCGACTATCCCACCCATGACGGCACCGGCGTGCGCGACTACATCCATGTCAGCGATCTCACGGATGCACATCTGAAAGCGCTGCAGCATCTGCGCAGAGGCAAGGGCTCGCTCGTTGCCAATTGCGGTTATGGCAGCGGCTATTCCGTGCTCGACGTGTTGAACATGGTCACCCGCCTGCACGGGCATTCCTTCAAGATCCATATGGCGCCGCGGCGCGCCGGCGATTCGGCAAGCGTCGTCGCAGACGCTTCGCTCGCTCGGCAAGTGCTCGACTGGAAGCCCAGATACGATTCGCTGGAAACCATCGTTCAGAGCTCGCTCGATTGGGAACTGTTCCTGTCGAACAAGAGCGTCGACGACCTGCACAGCATCCACCGGGCACTCGCCGCCGCTTCGTTCTGATGCTGGAGCCTGTTTACGGTCCCCGCCCATGCGGGGGCCCAATGCCGTTACGTGAATAAGGAAAAATCAAGCTTTCTCTGGCTGGCTCTGGCCAACGGAAAAGAGAAGATGAAGAACTTTCTGGCCTCATTGCAGCTGCAAAAAGACAATCCGACGCTTCTGCTGGCGCAGTTCCAGGCCCTGTCGTCGCAGATTCCCATTCTCTATGTCCTGCTGATCATCAACGCCCTTGCGGTGGCGATCACCCACCTCAAATCCGCGCCCCTCTGGCTCTCGCTCTACATTCCCGTGACCTTGAGCGTCGTCTGCGTCTTCCGTCTCTGCTGGTGGGAGATCAGGGGCAAGGAAGACGTGACCGCCGAGCGGGCCTACAGGCTGATGAAGATCACCATATCAGGCGCCGCCATCCTGGCCGTCGCTTTCGGCAGCTGGGCAATCGCGCTTTACCAATATGGCGATGCTTCCCAGCAGGGGCAGATCGCCTATTTCCTTGTCGTGACAGGCATTTCCTGCATCTTTTGCCTGATGCATCTGCCGATAGCGGCGGCGCTGACCACTGTGATCACCTTCTCGGCCATGGTTGCGACCTTCATGTTCTCCGGCAATCCCGTTTTCGTCGCGACTGCCGTCAGCGGCCTCTTCCTGATTCTGCCTTTTCTCAGGGTGATCAACAGCTATTTCCAGAATTTCGTCGGTCTCGTGCAATTGACCGAGGAATTGAAGCAGAAGCAGGCGGAAGCCGAGGAGCTGAACCTCGTCAACAGCCGCAACGCGCTGCATGACCAACTGACCGGCCTTGCCAATCGTCGCAGCTTCTTTCTCTCGCTGGAAAAACGGCTGCAGAAGGATCCGTCGACGCCGCCCGTCCTCGGCATTCTCGATCTCGATGGCTTCAAGCCTGTCAACGACGTCTTCGGCCATGCCGCCGGCGATCTCGTGCTCAAGGAGACGGCCCGCCGCTTCGTCACGCTGGTCGGCGAAGAGGGCATCGTCTCTCGTCTCGGCGGTGATGAGTTCGGTATCATTTTCCCCTGCTCGATGACACGCCAGGCGATCGCCGATCTTGGTCAGGCGCTCTGTGCTGCCGTCCGCGATCCCTACGAAATCCCCGACGGCTCGGTCCGTGTCTTCGGTTCCTGCGGCATCGTCTATCCCGATATCGGCGAGTACACGGCCGAGGATCTCTACGAGAAAGCAGACTTCGCCCTCTATCAGGTCAAGAGCAAGCGCAGCAGCGGTGTCGAATTCTTCTCGGCCGAGCACGAGAAGATCCTGACACAGCGCCACCTGATCGAACTCGAACTGCAGGCGAACGACTTCGCCCAGGAATTGAAACTTGACTATCAGCCGATCGTCGAATTGAGGAGTGGCCGCGTCGTCGCTTACGAGGCGCTCGCCCGCTGGGACAGCGCCCGCTTCGGCCGGATCAGTCCCGAAGCCTTTATTCCCGCTGCCGAGCGCACGGCGGTCATCGGCCGCATGACCCGCATCCTCTTCGCCAAGGCGCTCGAAGCGCTGGCGATCATTCCACGGCATCTCAGGCTGTCTTTCAATCTCTCGGCGCGCGATATCTGCGACCACGAGACCTCGATGGCGCTGCTTGCCATGATCACCCGCTCCGGCATCGATCCCAGGCGCATCGAATTCGAGATCACCGAGACGGCACTGCTCTCCGATTTCGACACCGCCGACCAGGTAATCACTATGCTGCGCGCCGCCGGCATCTCGATTGCCCTTGACGATTTCGGCACCGGCTATTCGAGCCTCAGCCATATTCATCGTCTCGGCTTCGACAAGCTGAAGATCGACAAGTCCTTCGTGATGAATTTCGATCGTGACGCCCGTTGCATGAACATCACCCGCTCGGTCGCCAATCTCTGCCAGAATCTCGGCATTGCCTCCGTCGCCGAAGGCGTCGAAAGCGAAGAGATCGCCGAGGGATTGAAGGCGATGGGCGTTCGTCTGGCGCAGGGCTATCATTTCTCGCGGCCGCTGCCGCTGGAACTTGCCATCGATTACGCCGCCCGGTGCGAGGCCGCAGCCTCCGCCCGCAATTCGCTGTCTGCCTGAACCAATCTTCGACCGGTCTTAAATCGACTGGAGCGATGCTGCATCGTCGGCTATTCATGGTTCAACAGGATGAGGTGAACCATGCAAGACGGCGAAGTCATCATTGAACGGCGGGAGACCGCGGGGGTGATCCGGCTCAACCGGCCGCGGGCGCTGAACAGCCTGACGCTGCCGATGATCCGGGCGATCACTGGGGCGCTTCACGATTTTGCCGGGGATTCCGAGGTGGCGAGCGTCGTGATGATGGGGGAGGGCGAACGCGGCTTCTGTGCCGGTGGCGATATCCGCGCCCTGCATGAAAGCGCCCGCGCCGGCGATGGCCTGGCGGCAAGCTTCTGGCGCGAGGAATTCCGCCTCAACCATCTGATTGCCTCCTATCCCAAACCCTATGTTGCGCTGATGGACGGCATCACCATGGGCGGCGGCGTCGGCCTGTCGTCGCACGGCCGCCACCGCATCGTCACCGAGCGCACGCGGCTGGCCATGCCCGAAACCGGCATCGGCTATGTCCCGGATGTCGGCGCCACCTGGCTGCTGCCGCGCGCGCCGGGCGAAGCCGGAACATGGATCGGCCTGACAGGGCTCGATATCGGCGCGGCCGACGCGATCCACGCTGGGCTTGCCGACCTTCAGATCGCGTCGCCTCGGCTGGGTGAGGTGATCGATGCTCTCTCGGGCCTGCCGCGTGGCAGTTCATCCAGCGACGTGGATGCCGTGCTGCAGGCGCTTTCGGAGCCTCAGGGAGAAAGCCGGCTGCGGCAGAACGCAGCAATGATCGATCGCGCATTCCGTTTCGACAACGTCGAGGAAATCCTGGCAGCGCTTGCCGGGGAGGAAGGCGAATT
>Ga0102590_1002871_pt1 | contig 18902 bp, 17 predicted proteins | sample AraplaMF_Col_mMF_FD_76859 | JGI IMG/M metagenome (GOLD analysis project Ga0102590, IMG submission 76859) | Arabidopsis root microbial communities from the University of North Carolina, USA - plate scrape MF_Col_mMF | ecosystem: Host-associated > Plants > Roots > Endosphere | place: USA...
TCGTCGGCCCCTCGGGCTCCGGCAAGTCGACGCTGCTGATGGTGCTTGCGGGCCTGGAAAAGCTCGACAGCGGCGAGATCAACATCAACGACACACCGCTTCATGCGCTGAGCGAGGATCAGGTCGCCGATTTCCGCGGCCGCAACATCGGCATCGTCTTCCAGTCCTTCCATCTGATCGCCAACATGACGGCGCTGGAAAATGTCGCGGTGCCGCTTGAGCTCGCCAATATTCCCAACCCCTTCGAGATCGCCGAACGCGAGCTGAACTCCGTCGGCCTCGGCGAACGCCTGAGCCACTATCCCGGCCAGCTCTCGGGCGGCGAGCAGCAGCGTGTGGCGATCGCCCGCGCGCTGGCACCCTCGCCTGCCCTGCTGATTGCTGACGAGCCGACCGGCAATCTCGACACCGATACTGGCCGGCAGATTGCCGACCTCCTGTTTTCCAAGCAGGCTGAACGCGGCACGACCCTACTACTCGTGACCCATGATATCGGTCTTGCCAACCGCTGCTCACGTCAGATCCGCGTCCGCTCCGGCCGCATCGAAGGCGATAGCGCCGTCCGACAGTCCGAGGCGGCGATTGCATGACGATCGTCACCCCGCACATCTCGCTCGCCTTCCGCCTGGCGCTGCGCGAGCTGCGCGGCGGCCTGAAGGGCTTCTATATTTTCCTCGCTTGCATCGCACTCGGCACTGCGGCAATCGCCGCCGTCAATTCGGTGTCGCAGTCGATCACCGATACGATCGCTTCGCAGGGGCAGGAGCTTCTCGCCGGCGACGTTCGCTTCGAGCTCAACAACCGTGAAGCCACGCCGGAGGAGATGAATTTCCTGCGCGGCCTCGGAGAAGTCTCCGTCTCCACCGGCCTTCGCTCCATGGCCCGCAAGCCCGACGGATCCGATCAAGCGCTGGTCGAGGTCAAGGCCGTCGACGAGGCCTATCCTCTCTACGGCACCTTCGAAGCAGAACCGAATTATCCGCTCGCCTCCATGCTATCAGGAGAAGGCGGCACCTACGGCGCCATTGTTGCCCCGCTGTTGCTGGAGCGGCTGAGGCTGCAGATCGGCGATGAATTGCTGCTCGGCAACGTCAAGCTCAGCATCACGGGCACCGTCAAGACGGAACCGGATGCGCTCTCGGAAGGCTTCGGTTTCGCCCCCCGCATGCTGGTCAGCCGGAACGCGCTTCAAGCCTCCGGGCTGATCCAGACAGGCAGCCTTGTGGAGCATGCCTACAAGATCAAGCTCGAAGACCGCGGCACGATGGCCGGCATCCAGGCCCGCGCTACCAGAGAATTTCCTTCGGCCGGCTGGTCGATCCGCACCAGTGATCGTGCGGCACCGTCGCTGACGGAAAACATCACGCGCTTCTCACAGTTCCTGACGCTGGTCGGCCTGACCGCGCTGATCGTCGGCGGCGTCGGCGTCGCCAACGCGGTACGCGCCTTCCTCGACGCCAAACGAACCACCATCGCGACCTTCAAATGCCTCGGCGCGCCGGCGGCCGTCGTGGTATGGATCTATCTGTTCCAGATCGCCATCATCGCTGCGGGCGGCATCCTGATCGGCCTGGTGCTTGGCGCGCTGTCACCAATGCTGGCCGCACAGTTCCTTGCCCAATTCCTGCCAGTTTCTACCGATCCGACGCTCTATCCTGGCGCGCTGTTGCTTGCGGCCGTCTTCGGCATGCTGACGACACTCGCCTTCGCCATCCTGCCGCTCGGCCATGCACGCGAGGTTCCGGCAACGGCGCTCTTCCGCGAGCAAGGCTTTGAGACTCGCCGCCTGCCCTCCTGGCCCTATATGCTGCTGGCCATGCTCTTCATGGCCGCATTGGCCGGTCTTGCCATCTTTACCGCCTATGACCGCTTCATCGCTGTGGTCTTTGTCGGAGCCATCATCTTCGCTTTCGTCATCCTACGCCTTGTTGCGGCCCTGATCGCCTGGCTGGCGCGCAGGAGCCCGCGTGTAAGCTCGCCGGCGCTCCGGCTGGCAATCGGCAATATCCATCGCCCCGGCGCTTTGACACCCTCCGTCGTCCTTTCGCTCGGTCTTGGCCTTGCGCTGCTCGTGACCCTGACGCTGATCGACGGCAACCTGCGCCAGCAATTGACCGGCCGCATGAACGAAGGTGCACCGAATTTCTTTTTCGTCGACATCCAGAGCGCCGAGGTCGGTGCCTTCCGCGACCTGATCCATACCCAGTCGCCGAACGGCAAGCTGGTGGAGGTGCCGATGCTGCGCGGCCGCATCATCGCTTTCAATGGCCAGGATGTGACCAAGATGAATGTGCCGGCGGCGGGCCGCTGGGTGCTGAATGGCGACCGCGGCATTACCTACGAGGAAAGCCCACCGGAGAATTCCGTCCTTACCGAAGGCCGGTGGTGGGGCAAGGACTATAGCGGCGAGCCGCTCGTCTCCTTCTCGGCGGAAGAGGCCCATGAACTCGGCCTCAAGATCGGCGACACCGTCACCGTCAACGTGCTTGGCCGCAACATCAGCGCCAAGATCGCCAATCTCCGGCGGGTCGAGTGGGAATCGCTGTCAATCAACTTCGTCATGGTCTTCTCGCCGAATACCTTCCGCGGTGCGCCGCATGCTTGGCTTGCGACACTGACCGATCCCGCGTCGACCGAGACGGAAGACGCCGCAATCCTGAAGTCGGTGACCAATGCCTATCCGACGATCACGAGCGTGCGCGTCAAGGATGCGATCGATATCGTCAACCAGTTGGTCGGCGAGCTCGCAACCGCGATCCGCGCTGCAGCCTCCGTCGCCCTCATCGCTTCCGTCCTCGTGCTGGCTGGTGCACTTGCCGCCGGCAACCGTGCGCGAACGCATGATGCGGTGGTGTTGAAAACGCTTGGTGCGACGAGAGCCATGCTGATCCGCGCCTTCAGCTACGAATATCTGATCCTCGGCGTCGCTACCGCCATTTTCGCACTCTTTGCCGGCGGTGTGGCCGCCTGGTTCATCGTCAGCCGCATCATGCGCCTGCCCTCCAGCTTCATGCCCGATGTCGCCGGACTTACCCTCATCACGGCTCTCGTATTGACTGTCGGCATCGGCCTCATCGGCACTTGGCGCATTCTCGGGCAGAAGGCAGCACCCGTTTTGCGCGAACTGTAGCGGGTGGGATGCTCAAATCCCTTCACCTTACGGCGATTTAACCTAACGGCTGATTGCAAAGGCCTTGTTTGAAATGAGCGAAAGCCTCATATTGTCTGCAGGCATGCTGGAGCTCCGCAGCGGCGCCCGGGTCGTGAACCCGACACCGTATCTTCATCGGAGCTTGTAAGAGGAAACTATGGCTGATCTTCGAAACTACCAAAGCCGCGCGCAAACCGGCGAAGTGATTGATCAAGGCCTCCGCGCTTATATGCTCAAGGTCTACAATCTGATGGCGCTGGGTCTGGCGATCACCGGTGTGGCCGCCTATCTCGGATTCAACTTCGCTGTTCAGGACAACCAGCTTACGCAGTTCGGCGTGCTGCTGTTCCAGTCGCCGCTGCGCTGGGTCGTGATCCTTGCGCCTCTTGCGGCGGTCTTCTTCCTGAGCTTCCGCATCAACCGCATGAGCGTGGCCGCCGCGCAGACGACCTTCTGGGTCTATGCCGCGCTGGTCGGTCTGTCCCTGGCGTCGATCTTCCTGATCTACACGCAGTCGAGCATCACGCAGACCTTCTTCGTGACCGCCGCCTCCTTTGGCGCGCTGTCGCTCTTCGGTTACACGACCAAACGTGACCTGTCGGCGATGGGTTCGTTCCTGATCATGGGTCTCTTTGGCCTCATCATCGCTTCGCTGGTCAACATCTTCCTGGCCTCGTCCGCTCTGCAGTTCGCGATTTCGGCGATCGGCGTGCTGATCTTCGCAGGCCTCACCGCCTACGATACCCAGCGCATCAAGGAAATGTATTATGAAGCAGACGGTTATGACGTCGCTGGCCGCAAGGCCATCATGGGCGCTCTGACGCTCTACCTCGACTTCATCAACCTCTTCATGTTCCTGCTGCAGTTCATGGGCAACCGGAAATAAACGGCTCACACTGAAAACGGAAAAGGCGGCTTCGGCCGCCTTTTTTGTTGCGAGCGGTTGACCGGAGTGCTTCAACAAGAGCCTTCGTTCAACCGTGCCGATCGATCCGAAATGCCCCCTACCCTACGCGACGCCCTTCCTTCCGATCTTCCCGCCATCACCGAGATCTATCGCGAATCCGTGCTGAACAGCACTTCGAGCTACGAGATCGAACCGCCAACCGAGGCGGAAATGGCAGCCCGCTTCTCAGTCATTCGTGAGCAGGGCTACCCTTATATCGCCGCAACAGCCGAGGATGGGACGCTGCTCGGCTATGCTTACGCCTCGGCCTTCCGCACCCGTCCGGCCTATCGCTGGCTGATCGAAGATTCGATCTATCTGGGCACGGGGGCACGCGGAAAAGGCATCGGCAAACTGTTGCTCGGAGAGCTGATCTCTCGCTGCACGACATCAGGTTTCCGGCAGATGACCGCCGTCATCGGCGGTGCCAGCCCTGCCTCGATCGCGCTTCACCGGTCGCTCGGTTTCGAAGAGATCGGCCTGATCAAGGGTGCTGGCTACAAGCACGGCCGCTGGCTGGATACGATGCTGATGCAGCGTACACTCGGCGATGGAACGGAAACCCATCCAGATCCCGACGCGTATCCGGGCACGCTGTTCAAGGGGTGATACCGCTTACTTGTCGACGAGCTTCAGCGACTTGTCGAAAACCTTCAGGACAAGGCCAAGTTCATGGCCGCGCTTCAGGATCATCCCGTTGATGTTCACGACGGAATAGGCGCCCTGCTTGGCGGCAAGCTTCGGATTTTTTTCGATGCGGAAGAGCGGCATTTCGCCCGAACGCTTGAAGACGGAAAACACCGCCTTCTCCCCGGTGTGGTCGATGGCATAATCCTTCCACTCGCCCTCGCCCACCATGCGACCGTAGATCCACAGAATCTGGTCGAGTTCCCGCCGGTGAAATGTCACCGGCACCGGATCCTTGTTCTGTCTGTATTCCCTGAGATCAACGACGGTTGAAGAGCTATTGGCGACGGAGCGGCTTTCGCCGTGTCCCAAATCCGGCGTATCTGTCATCAGACTCCCAAGACCTCCACGTGTGACAGGAGGGTGACAGTTTGCCCGAGCCACGGCAAATTGCAAGGGTACGGACTGTCATACTGGGGACGAAACCGGCTTTCTCCGGAGCGCCGCATTTCAGTCAAAACAGCGCCTCATTTCCAAGAGAACTATAGGTTCCAGTTTGGCGCCAGCGCGCCAAAAGGCCCGGCGGAGCGTATCGACCTTAACCCCAGCCCCGAATACGCTTGGCCGGGCCGCCTGACATTCATCCGCAAGCGGATGAAATTCTTAGATATTTTTTCCCGCCATGACGACTGCCGCGCCGAGGATAGCTCCCGGATCGCCGTTAGCTGTCACAGACTGCAGGAGAATCGCCGAACCCTCGAGATCAGGTTTTTCCATCACGCTCGCCGGCAGGGTGAGCGTCGTGGCCTTGCCGTCCCACATGCCGACGGTCTCCACATCGGTCACGCTGTGGAGGTAGGAAATCTTCTGCCCGCTGTTTTCACCCTTCTCGACATCGATCGTTTTTTCCTTGTCGAAATAGACGATCACGACATTGGCCTTGCCCTGGCCGGCGCCGAGTTTGATCTCTAATTGGTCGCCGCCCATGCGAGCGCTGACAGGCACGGTCAGGCCTTTGCCCTCATTGGCATAGCCGTTTATCTTGCCGTTGATCCCGGCAAGATCGGCGCCTGCGAGATGGTCACGGCCATTGACGATTGCCTGCGGCGTGTAGACGTTGCTGCGGCCCATCATGCGGGCATAGCCGTACTGCCGCTCGGTATTTTCCTTCGAGCTCAGCGTGTCGGCCCAGCCGAGATAATTCCAATAATCGACATGATAGGCGAGCGCGATGACATTGCCCTGGCTGACGAGCTTGCGAAATGCGGCATCGGCCGGCGGACAGGAGGCGCAGCCCTGTGCCGTGAACAGCTCAACGACGCCTTTCGGCGTACCGTCTTCGGCCAGGAGCGGACCTGCAAAAGCAAGCCCGGCGATCAGCGGGATCATAAAACGCGGGGACATTCACCAGCACCTCTTTTCCAGGGCCGGCAGCGGTCGTGAACCGCCAGCTCTGAGATATGAACGTACGAATAATCCTTCCGGGTTCAAACGGAAAGTCACGAACGGGTGAGACGGAGCCCCAGGCGGATGGCGGCCGAAACACATCACCGTGAGCAGTGAAACAGCCTCGTTTCCGCAAAGAAAAACCGCCGGAGATTGCTCTCCGGCGGTCATTATCAGGCAAGTATCTTAACAATCAGGCTGCGAGATCGCGCAGAACCGTCTGCAGGATGCCGCCATTGTTGAGGTAGACGACCTCGTCCAGCGTGTCGACGCGCGACACCAGCGGAACGTCCTTCACCGTGCCATCGGCATAGATGATCCTGGCGATCTTCTTTTCGCGCGGCTTGATGTTTTCAAGGCCCTCGATGGTAACGAGTTCATCGCCCTTCAGGTTGAGGCTCTGCCATGTCGTGCCCTCTTCGAAGACGAAGGGGATGACACCCATGCCGACCAGGTTCGAACGGTGGATACGCTCGAAGCTCTGGGCGATCACGGCCTTGACGCCGAGCAGGTTCGTGCCCTTTGCAGCCCAGTCGCGCGAGGAACCGTTGCCGTATTCGACACCGGCGAAGATGACGAGCGGAACGCCCTCGGCCTTGTACTGCATGGCCGCATCGTAGATCGAGGTCTCTTCCTTGGATGGGTAGTGGATGGTGTAGCCACCTTCCTTGCCATTTGCACCGAGCATGAAGTTGCGGATGCGGATATTGGCGAAAGTGCCGCGCATCATGACTTCATGGTTGCCGCGGCGCGTGCCGTACTGGTTGAAGTCGGCAACTGCGACGTCGTGGCCAAGCAGGTAAGCGCCAGCCGGCGAAGCAGCCTTGATCGAACCGGCCGGGGAAATGTGGTCGGTGGTGATCTTGTCGCCGAAGAGGCCGAGAACGCGTGCGCCCTTGATGTCGGACGTGCCGGTGCCCTTCTTGCCCATGCCAACGAAGTAGGGCGGGTTCTGGACATAGGTCGAATCGTCGTCCCAGGCATAGGTCTGGCCTGGGGGAACCTGAACGGCCTGCCAGTTTTCGTCACCCTTGAAGACGTCTGCATACTTTGTTTCGTAAAGTTCGCGGGTAACGTACTTCAGGATGAATTCCTGAACTTCCTTTGAAGTCGGCCAGATATCCTTGAGATAGACGGGCTTGCCATTCTGGTCTTCGCCGATCGGCTCCTTCGTCAGGTCCTTCTGAACCGTGCCGGCAAGAGCATAAGCGACGACGAGCGGCGGCGAAGCGAGGTAGTTCGCCTGAACGTCGGGAGAAATACGACCTTCGAAGTTGCGGTTGCCGGAGAGCACGCCCGAAACGATCAGGCCCTTGTCGTTGATCGTCTTGGAGATCGGCGCCGGCAGCGGGCCGGAATTGCCGATGCAGGTCGTGCAGCCGAAGCCGACGAGGTTGAAGCCGAGCTTGTCGAGGTCGGCCTGAAGGCCGGACTTGGCAAGATATTCGCCGACGACCTGCGATCCAGGAGCCAGCGAGGTCTTGACCCACGGCTTGGTCTTCAGGCCCTTGGCAACGGCGTTGCGGGCGAGAAGGCCGGCAGCGATCAGTACTGACGGGTTGGACGTGTTGGTGCAGGAGGTGATGGCGGCAATCGCGACGTCACCATGGCCGAGATCGAAATCCGTGCCTTCGACCGCATAGCGGTTGTTGAGCTGACCGGGCTTCTTGTAATCGGCATCCATCGAACCGGCAAAGCCGGTAGCGATGTTTTCGAGCGCGATGCGGCCTTCCGGACGCTTCGGACCGGCCATCGACGGTACGACGTCGCCGAGGTCGAGTTCCAGCGTGTCGGTGAAGACGAGGTCGGAACCGTCGCCGTCGCGCCACATGCCCTGGGCCTTGGAATAGGCTTCGACGAGGGCGATCCGGTCATGTGTACGGCCGGACATGGTGAGGTAGTTGATGGTTTCGCCATCGACCGGGAAGAAGCCGCAGGTCGCGCCGTATTCCGGACCCATGTTGCCGATCGTCGCACGGTCGGCGAGCGGCATGTTGTCCATGCCAGCGCCGAAGAATTCGACGAACTTGGAAACGACGCCCTTCTTGCGCAGCATCTGCACGACGGTCAGAACGAGGTCGGTCGCGGTGACGCCTTCCTTCAGCTTGCCGGTCAGCTTGAAGCCGATGACTTCGGGCAGAAGCATCGAAACCGGCTGGCCGAGCATGGCGGCTTCAGCTTCGATACCGCCCACACCCCAGCCGAGAACGCCGAGACCGTTGATCATCGTCGTATGCGAGTCGGTGCCGACGCAGGTGTCCGGATAGGCGATCGTCTCGCCATCCTCTTCCTTCGTCCAGACGGTCTGGCCGAGATATTCGAGATTGACCTGGTGACAGATGCCGGTGCCCGGAGGAACGACGCGGAAGTTCTTGAATGCCTGCTGGCCCCACTTCAGGAAGCGGTAACGTTCGCCATTGCGCTGATATTCCAGCTCGACGTTCTTGGCGAAAGCTTGCGGCGTGCCGAATTCATCGACGATGACGGAGTGGTCGATGACGAGATCGACGGGAACGAGCGGATTGATCTTTTCCGGATCGCCACCGAGGGAAACCATGGCGTCGCGCATGGCAGCAAGGTCGACGACGGCGGGAACGCCGGTGAAGTCCTGCATCAGCACGCGGGCCGGGCGATAGGCGATCTCGTTCTCGACGGCGCCCTTGTTGTTCAACCATTCGGCAACGGCAAGGATGTGTTCCTTGGTAACCGACTGGCCGTCTTCGAAGCGCAGCAGGTTTTCCAGCAGCACCTTCATCGAATAGGGGAGCTTCGATACGCCGGGCAGGCCATTTGCCTCGGCCTTCGGCAGGCTGTAGTAGACGTAGTCCTTTCCACCAACGGAAAGCGTGGACCGACAATTGAAACTGTCAAGAGATTTAGACACGAGAGACCCCGTTTCTGATAGCCAACACAGTCGTGCGAACGCCTATGCACTTAATGCACATCAGGATGCGGGTACGGCCATTTCCGCTGTCCGCACGTGAGGAGAAGACCCCAAGTTCGGCGCAAGGATGAAATTCACGCCGACCGCTGGCGTGGTTGCAGGTCTTATAGATAATTTCGTAAAGACTTGCCATACCGACAAAGGCCAAAATTGGACATTTTTTGAGCCTGCCCGAGAGCGCAACGAAGAAAGAGCCGATGCATGCATCTTATCGCTGAAAATCTGGCTGCCCGGCGCGGGGAAGATCTGATTTTCGTTAACGTTTCCTTTCACTTGCAGGCTGGTGGGGCGCTGATTCTGACGGGTAAAAACGGATCGGGAAAGTCGACTTTATTGCGGGTGGTGGCGGGCCTTTTAAGGGCCGAAAAGGGCTCGGTCACGGTCTCTGATTCGGCTGATGGCGAGAGACGTCCGGCAGCAGAAGCGAGCCACTACCTCGGCCATCGTAACGCTATGAAGACTGAACTTACGGTTGCAGAAAATCTGGATTTCTGGAAATCCTTCCTTGGACCCGGCAAAGCCGCCGGCCTGAGCACCGAAGAAGCCGCCGAAGCTGTCGGCCTGCCCGGCATCACCCATCTGCCCTTCGGCTACCTTTCCGCCGGCCAGCAACGCCGCTTCGCCTTCGCTAAGCTCTTGATGGCTCATCGCCCTGTCTGGATTTTGGACGAGCCGACAGCGGCACTGGATGCGAGCGCTGATCGGCTATTTGCGGGGCTGATCGAAACGCATCGCAGAGAGGGCGGCATTGTGATCGCCGCGACGCACCAGCCCCTCGGCCTTGAAAATGCTGAGGAATTGCGCATGATCGGCTTTGCCGGCGTCGAACAGGGAGTATGGGGATGACCGCCCTCTTCCTTCGCGACCTCAGGCTCTCCGTCCGCGCCGGTGGCGGCGCCTTGATCGGCATTCTCTTCTTCCTGACGGTCGTCGCCGTCATCCCCTTCGGCGTCGGACCCGATCTCGCGCTTCTCTCCCGCATCGGCCCGGCCATCGTCTGGATCGGCGCTCTGCTTGCGGCTCTTCTCGGACTCGACCGCTTGTTCCAGGCGGAGCGTGACGACGGTTCGCTCGATTTGATGCTGATGCAGGAAACGCCGCTGGTGCTGCCTGTGCTCATCAAATGCGCCGCGCACTGGACGGCGACCAGCCTGCCTCTCGTCATCGCCTCCCCATTGCTCGGCCTCTTCATGAACATGAACGAGACGGCGATCGGCGCGACCATGCTCACGCTCCTCGTCGGCTCGCCGGCAATCACCTTCATTGGCGCCGTCGGCGCAGCGGTTGCCGTAGCGCTACCCCGCGGCGGCCTGCTGGTCTCGGTACTCATCCTGCCGCTGACAATCCCCGTGCTGATCTTTGGCGTCAGCGCCACCTATGCGGCGGTTGTGGGACCGTCTCCCTTCCTGCCGCCATTTCTGATCCTCATCGCCCTGACGCTCTTCTTCGCCGTCATCGGTCCGGCGGCGGCGGCCCTGGCGCTCAGAAACACGGCGGATTGATCGGCGCTTCGATTGCGGCTCCGGACGGATCAAGGTAAGGAAGCGGATATGAGCGAAACGAGCCTTGCCATCAGCAAATTCAGCGATCTCGCCAACCCGACGCGGTTTCTGGCGCTGGTATCGCGCGTCATTCCATGGCTGGCCGGCATCACCGCCCTCTGTTTTATCATCGGCCTCTATCTGAGCTTCTCGACGGAAGGGGATTACCAGCAGGGCGAGACCGTGCGCATCATGTATGTGCATGTACCCGCCGCCTGGCTCTCCATGATGTGTTATACGATCATGAGCATTTCGGCGATCGGCACGCTCGTCTGGCGCCATCCGCTGGCCGATGTGTCGGCCAAGGCCGCCGCCCCGCTCGGAGCCGCCTTCACCCTGCTTGCGCTCGTCACCGGCTCGCTCTGGGGCAAGCCCATGTGGGGCACATGGTGGGTCTGGGATGCGCGACTGACCTCGGTCTTCATTCTCTTCCTGATGTATCTCGGCCTGATCGCGCTGAACCGCGCCATGGATGAACCCTCCAAGGCTGCGCGCGTCACCGCCGTCCTCATCCTCGTCGGCTTCGTCAATATCCCGATCATCAAGTTCTCGGTCGATTGGTGGAACACGTTGCATCAGTCGGCAAGCGTCATGCGCCTTGATGGCCCGGCGATCGATCCGGAATTCCTGCGCCCGCTGCTGATCATGGCGATTGCTTTCACCCTGCTGTTCTTCACGCTGCATCTGATGGCGATGAGAAACGAGATCTGGCGCCGCCGCATCGCCTCCCAGCGCCGTATGGCCGCCCGCATGACAAGCCGGGAAGAATAGCGATGGGCAGCTATGCTTTCTACGTCTACGGCTCCTACGGCTTCGCCGCTCTGGTAACGATTGCGATAACGCTCTGGACCTGGTCTGACGGACGCGCGCGCCAGAAGGAATTGGCAGCACTCGAAGCCGCCGGCATCAGACGCCGTTCTGCCCGACCGAAGGATGGCGAATGACTGAAGCTCAGCAAGACAACAGGCTAAAAAGCCGCGGCTTCAGCCGCTATGCTTTTGCGCTGATCCCGCTCGTCGTCTTCGGCGGTATCGCGGCTATCGCTGCCAAGATGCTCTACGATCAGGATTTTCATGGCAAGAACATCGCCGAAATCCCCTCCGCGTTGATCGGCACCAAGGCGCCGTCGCTGAACCTGCAGCCACTTGAAGGCTCGAACTTGCCGGCGCTCACGGATGAAGCGGTCAAAGGCAAGCTTACCCTCGTCAACGTCTTCGCCTCGTGGTGCATCCCCTGCCGCGATGAACACCCCATCCTCAAACAGCTTGCCGAGGATGGCCGGCTGAACATCGTCGCGATCAATTACAAGGACAAGAACGAGAACGCCCTCCGTTTCCTCGGCGAACTCGGCAATCCCTACCATGCGATCGGCATCGACCCGAACGGCAAGGCAGCGATCGATTGGGGCGTCTACGGCATTCCGGAAAGCTATCTCGTCGCGCCGGATGGCACGATCATCTACAAGCGTGTCGGCCCCTTCGACGATATCAGCCTGAAGGAAGGTCTTTTTCCAGCAATGGAGAAGGCGCTGGGCAAGCCGGTTTCCTAAACTCCGCCCTGCCAGACCTTGATCGCCTCGATCGGCCAGATCAACATCAGCACATTGAGCGTCAGATTGTCCCGGATCATGTAACCGGTGAAAATCTCGAAGAAGATCGCAATGGCAACCGTCAGCGCCACGGCCGCTCTTGATGCAAAGAAGAAGCCGGCGGCCATGAAGATCGTGTCCATGGCCGAATTGATGATGCTGTCGCCGTAATAATCAAGCGAGATCGTCGCCGTGCGGTAGCGATCGATGATCAGAGGCGAATTTTCCAGAAGCTCCCAGCCGGATTCGACGAGCATTGCCAGAAGCAGCTTCGCCGCAAGCGGCTTGCCGCGAAGCAGGAGGTGCGCAAGCCCGTAGAACAGGAAGCCGTGGATGATGTGCGATGGCGTGTACCAGTCGGACAGGTGCTGGGAATTGCCGCTGGAATTGACCGTTCCTTCCCAGAGTTTGACGTAACCGCAGGTGCAGATCGGCACCCGGCCCATCAGATATTCGGTAACGATCTGGACGATCAGCACCGCAAGGCACGCGGAAAACCAGAAGATCTGATGCCGTGACCGGTCGGTGCCTTCGATAACAGTCACTTCTCGCTTTCCGCCTCGGTGGAAATGCTGTGCTTCAGCACCAGCGGCATCTGCGCCATCGTGAAGATGATGGTGATCGGCATCGTGCCCCAGACCTTGAAGGCGATCCAGAAATTATCCGAGAAATTGCGCCAGACGACCTCGTTCAGCACGGCAAGGAAGAGGAAGAAGATGCCCCAGCGGATCGTGAGCTTGCGCCAACCTTCGGCATCGAGCTGGAACGCGGCGTTGAAGACATAGCCGAGCAGCGACTTGCCGAAGGCGAGGCCGCCAAGCAGCGCAAAACCGAAGAGCGCATTGACGATCGTCGGCTTCATCTTGATGAAGGTTTCGTTCTGCAGCCAGATCGACAAAGAACCGAAGATCAGCACGACGATGCCCGAAACGAAGGGCATGATCGGCAGATGGCCGAGCATGATCTTGGAAACAACCAGCGAGAGAATGGTTGCGCCCATGAAGAGGCCGGTCGCCACGAAGAGCGGACCACCAAGCTCAGCCAATGCCGGAAAACGCGCAACGAGCCATTCGCCACGCAGATTGGCAAAGAAAAAGACCAGAAGCGGCCCGAGTTCCAGCGCCAGTTTCAGAAGCGGATGATGCCGGTCTGCGGCGCTCGGAGTAATATCGCTTTCAGTCGTCATACTTCTTCAAACCTGCTTTTTTTTGCAATGCATGCAAGCCATCGACGGCTAATCTGTGGCATCATTGGCCGATACCGGCAATGGCCTGCGCAAAATCCTCGGCCTCGAACGGTTCGAGATCGTCGACCCCTTCCCCGACGCCGATGAAATAGACTGGCAGCTTATGCTTGGCGGAGATCGCCACCAGGATGCCGCCGCGCGCCGTGCCGTCAAGCTTGGTCATGATCAGCCCGCTGACACCGGCGACATTGCGGAAGATTTCGACCTGATTGAGCGCGTTCTGACCCGTCGTCGCATCGAGCGTCTGGAGAACGGTGTGCGGCGCATCCGGGTCGAGCTTGCCGAGCACGCGCACGATCTTCTCGAGCTCGGCCATCAGCTCCGCCTTATTCTGCAAGCGGCCAGCCGTATCAATGATCAGCACATCGCATTTCCTCGCCTTCGCCTGCTCGAAGGCATCATAGGCAAGGCCCGCCGCATCCGCGCCGAGCTTGGTACCGATGAATTCGGACTTGGTACGATCGGCCCAGATCTTCAACTGCTCGATGGCGGCAGCGCGGAACGTATCGCCAGCCGCCACCATCACCTTGAGCCCGGCGCCGGAAAGCTTGGCTGCCAGCTTGCCGATCGTTGTCGTCTTGCCGGTACCATTGACACCGACCACGAGGATGACATGCGGCTTGTGCGAGAGATCGAGTTGCAGCGGTTTGGCAACCGGCTTCAGCACCTTGGCGATTTCGGCCGCCATGATGCGGCTCACATCTTCGCCGGTCACATCCTTGCCGTAACGTTCGGAAGCGAGCGTATCGGTCACGCGCATTGCTGTCTCGACGCCCAGGTCGGCCTGGATGAGCAGGTCTTCGAGATCCTGCAGCGTCTCGTCATCCAGCTTGCGCTTGGTGAAGAGCGCGGCGATCTGGCCGGTAAGCTGAGAAGACGTGCGCGCCAGACCATTGCGCAGGCGCTGAAACCAGGAGAGTCTCGGCTGCGGGGCGGCTACCGGTCCCGGTTCAGCGGCCGGTCCGGTGGCGAAGCCTTTGGGAAGGATGGGGTTCGGTGCCGGCTCGTCGGAGGTGGCACCCCCCTCTGTCCTGCCGGACATCTCCCCTACTGGGGAAGAGATCGGCAAGGGTAGAGAATCCTGCTCCGCCTCAGCCGGAACTTCCTGGGCGCCATGCGTCGGAATCTCTTCCGGAAATGTCTCGGTTGGCTCGACCCTGCCTTCTGCTCTTACGGCAGCGTCATCCTCGAAACGATCTCGCCCAGTGTCGGAGAGTGGTGCCGCAACATCATCTTCGCTCGCTTCCGCCTCGGCTTCCAGCAGCGACAAAGGCACAACGCCCATATCACCGAGATCATCGGCGGTCGGGAGTAATTCCGGCTCATTCTCAATAGGTTCCGGCTCTGTCGCGCCGCCCTCTCCGACATCTGCTGCCGGGCCGCCAGCCATATCCATTTCTTCGGCAAGAACCGGATCGTCGGCAATTGGCAGATCTTCGTCGCGCGAGCGCGGCTCCAGTTCCTTCTCCACGGCTTCCGGCACGAGATCTTCAGCCGGCTTGTCCTTGCCGAAAGTGAAGACCTTTTTGATGAAACTGAGCGCCATGAAGCTGTCCGTGAAGTCAGGCCGCCGCGGCAGCCGTCAATTGCATGTCGAGATGCTTGCCATTGTGGCCTGATATCGTCGCTTCGACTATATCGCGCGGGCGAAGACCGGGCACGGCGACAAGCGTGAAGTTCTCCGTATGGGCAAGACCGTTATTTTCCACCAGCAGCCATTGCCGCGTTCCGACCATCTTGTCCAGATGGCGCTGGTGCAGCATCTGTCCAGTGCTACGCAGGCGGGCGGCGCGATCCTTGATGAGAGAACGGTCGAGCTGTGGCATGCGCGCGGCGGGCGTGCCGGGACGCGAGCTATAGGGGAAGACGTGCAGATGCGCGATGTCAGCCTCTTCCGCCAGCCGCACCGCATTTTCGAACATCTCTTCGGTCTCTGTCGGGAAACCGGCGATCATGTCCGCACCAAAACTCATCTCCGGCCGCAGCCGGCGCACGTCTTCGATGAAGCGCAGAGCGTCAGCGCGCAGATGCCGGCGTTTCATGCGCTTCAGGATCATGTCGTCGCCATGCTGCAGAGAAAGATGCAGATGCGGCATGAAGCGCGGTTCGTCCGCGATGAGGTCCATAAGGTGGCGATCGGCCTCGATGCTGTCGATGGAAGACAGCCGCAGGCGGCGGATATCAGGCACCTGCTTCAGCAGCGTTTTTGCCAGCAGCCCGAGCGTCGGCCGGCCGGGAAGATCGTCGCCATAACTCGTGGCATCGACGCCGGTCAGCACGATTTCGCGATAGCCGCTTTCGACGAGGTTGCGCGCCTGATCGACCACCGCCCCCATCGGCACCGAACGCGAATTTCCGCGGCCATAGGGAATGATGCAGAAAGTGCAGCGATGGTCACAGCCGTTCTGCACCTGAATGAAGGCACGCACATGGCCGTCGATATGCCTGACCATCTGCGGAGCAGTGTGACGCACGCTCATGATGTCGTTGACGCGCAGCTTCTCTTCCGCCGAAACGCCGAAATCCGGAAGCCCGCGATAGGAGGCAGCCTTCAGCTTCTCCTCATTGCCGAGCACGGCATCGACCTCGGCCATTTCGGCAAAGGTCTGCTTTTCCGTCTGCGCCGCGCAGCCGGTGACGATGATGCGGGCATGCGGATTGTCGCGGCGCGCACGGCGGATCGCCTGACGGGCCTGACGCACGGCTTCGCCGGTCACGGCACAGGTATTGACCAGAACGGCATTATTGAGCCCGGCTGCTTCCGCCTGCGATCTCATCACTTCGGATTCATAAGTATTGAGACGACAGCCGAACGTGATGACCTCGACGCCGCTCACTGCACTTCCGCTCCGCGTTCGGCATCACGCGACCATGTGCCGGTCGACGGATCGAGCGTACCAGACCATTCCCATTCGGCAGGACCGGTCATGACCACGTGACCGTCCTCGCGCCAGTCGATAACGAGCGGCTGGCGGATCGGGCTGGAGGCGACGTCGATCGTCACCTTGCGGCCGGTGCGGCCGGTGCGCGCAGCACTGACGGCAGAGGCGCAGGCAGCCGAACCGCACGCGAGCGTCAGGCCTGCTCCGCGCTCCCACGTGCGTGTCCGCAGCGCCGAATCCGAGATGACCTGTGCCAGCGTGATATTGGCCTTTTCCGGGAAGATCGGATGGTTTTCGAGCAGCGGCCCAAATCGCTCGAGATCGAAGCTCATCGGATCGCGGTCGACCCAGAAGATCGCATGCGGATTGCCCATGGACATGGTCGAAGGCGAATGCAGCACGGGATTGTCGATCGGCCCGATCTGCAGTTCGATGCGGCTCGTATCGTGGAATTCTTCGGCGAGCGGAATATGGTTCCATTCGAAGACAGGCCTGCCCATGTCGACGGAGATCGTACCGTCCTCATGCTCGACGGCGTTCAGGATGCCGGCAACCGTCTGGAAGGTGAAGGCCTTCCTGCCGGTTTCGGCAGCCAGCGCCTGCACAACACAGCGCGTGCCATTCCCACAGGCCTGAGCCTTGGAACCGTCGGAATTCAGAATGTCGATATAGGCGTCGGTGCCCTGCGCTTTCGGATCATGGATCGCCATGATCTGATCGAACTGGGTCGCGGCATCGCCATTGAGCGCGATCGCAGCCTGCGGAGTCACCCTGTCGGTCCGCCCGCGCATATCGACAACCAGGATCTTGTTGCCAAGCCCGTTCATCTTCGCGAATTCGACCGTGTTGCTCATCTGATTATGTCCACTGCGTTTCGGCTGTATATGGCGGAAATGCGCAGAGATTACCAGTGGGTGAGCGTCGGGTGAGGCTACATCCGCGAAATCGGAAGGGATGGGCGCAATCAACCCACGAGAGTCGACCGCAATTCAGATCTACCGCAGCGTGCCATCGGAATTGAAGGATGTGGCATGGGCTTCGACGATAGCCGCGGTGATGACCTTTCTCAGCTCGTAGACCAGCGAGCGGGATCGTTTTCGATCCAGGTCCTGTGCTGCCTTAGCCAGATTCAGACCTTCGTTCAAAACAATAGTATGGGCGCGCGCCAGCGCCCAGCTCTGGATATCAGAGTTTATCATTCGATATCTCCGCCGATTCATTCGGCATCAAGGATATTCACGAATCATTTTACAGAACGCACTTAAGTAGGAAGTAGAATCAGAAGCGAAGTATTTTGCAACGGGCCTTTGCAGCGAATTCGCCTCGCCGATCGAAATATTCATCTTTAAGAACTGAAGCACCGGCGAATTTTCAAAGCAAATATGTTAGTATATATAGATATATACTTCCGTTGCCACTGCCGTCTGCATGGCAGTGTGCTGACGGCACTCCTGTCGCACGACTTCGGAAAAGTCCGCCACGCTGTCGTTGAACGCATTCGCCTTGACTTTCGCGCAGCTTTCCTGTTTATCGCGCCAAATCCGCGACGAGCAACAGACTCCGAGCCGCCGACCGGGGCAAAGAACCCGGAGGTCAACACCCGACAGCGCGCTGCGCCCTCGGGTGCTTTTTGGCTTTGCGTCTTGTTTTCGTCAAGGAAAAGCACGACGTTTCGGGCACCGCGCCTGTCCCTTTCGAGGCAAAACCGAGAAAGTAAGGCATAGGCGCAAAATCAGAACTGAAACGTATCAAGGAAGAGCCCATGTTTGAGAACCTCCAGGACCGTCTTGGTTCCATCCTGAATGGACTGACAGGCCGTGGCGCGCTTTCGGAGAGTGATGTTTCCGCAGCGCTGCGGGAGGTTCGCCGTGCGCTTCTGGAAGCTGACGTTTCGCTGGAAGTCGTTCGCTCCTTTACCGACCGCGTCCGCGACAAGGCCATCGGCGCCGAGATCCTGAAATCGATCAAGCCCGGCCAGATGGTCGTCAAGATCGTCCATGACGAGCTGATCGAAATGCTCGGCGGCGAAGGCGTTGGCGTCGACCTTCATGCCGCCGCCCCTGTCGTCATCATGATGGTAGGCCTGCAGGGCTCGGGCAAGACGACGACCACGGCAAAGATCGCCAATCGCCTGACGACGCGCGAGAAGAAGAAGGTGCTGATGGCATCGCTCGACACGCGCCGTCCGGCAGCGCAAGAGCAGCTTCGCCAGCTCGGCGCTCAGGCAAACATCGACACCCTGCCTGTTATTGCCGGCCAGTCTCCGACCGATATTGCCGCCCGCGCCGTTCAGGCCGCCAAGCTCGGCGGTCATGACGTCGTCATCCTCGACACCGCCGGCCGTACCCATATCGACGAACCCTTGATGGTCGAAATGGCCGATATCAAGAAGAAGTCGAATCCACACGAAATCCTGCTGGTCGCCGACAGCCTGACTGGCCAGGACGCAGTCAACCTCGCCCGCAGCTTCGACGAACGCGTCGGCATCACCGGTCTCGTGCTGACCCGCATGGATGGCGATGGCCGCGGTG
>Ga0102590_1002874_pt1 | contig 18890 bp, 17 predicted proteins | sample AraplaMF_Col_mMF_FD_76859 | JGI IMG/M metagenome (GOLD analysis project Ga0102590, IMG submission 76859) | Arabidopsis root microbial communities from the University of North Carolina, USA - plate scrape MF_Col_mMF | ecosystem: Host-associated > Plants > Roots > Endosphere | place: USA...
CAGCCCCGAAGCCTTCTCTCGATGACCAGGGGAGTGCCCGGGGCTTCGCCGTGCCCGGGTCGCGGTCGCACCCGCTCCGACCAGCAAAAAGGCCCTCCCGGAGGGAGGGCTCTCAGCGGCGCCCCCGGCAGGACTCGAACCTGCGGCCAGCCCCTGGTGGTTCCGTTCGACGCCCCCTGTCGCAACCGCTCAAGGCCGGCGTGTCCCGTTGCCGTCCGCTGTCGTTGCCGTCAGCATTGCCGTCACCGCCGTCGACTGCCGGTTTGCCCGGAGAGCGCGAATTAGCGGACAAGCGCTGGAGCACGGCAGAGCGTAGACGCGCCACGGTGCATCGCCAGTGCGGAACCCTCACTTGTACAAGCTGATGTCGCCCTCAGGTGACCCTGACGCTCGCACTTGCTGGAGAGGCGGTTGACGGCCGTGTTGTCAGAGGTCGCGCCTAGGGTTCTGCAAGATCATCGGCGGTAGTGCCGAGGGTGTTCGATGCGGTCGCGGGGGTTGGGATGCATTGGTGGAACAGAAAGCCCGGGGACGTACGGGTGCAGTGGGTCCTTGAGCCGTTGGTGGGGGTGGGACCGTTGCGGTTCGGGATGAACCCCGACCAGGTGGCTTCGGCTCTGGACGGGGCGACCGCCTACATCTCGACCGGCCTGGGCAGCGGGGTTGGCTGGGGGGATTACAGCGACTGGGGTGTGACCGCGGTCTACGGGGAGGATTCCGGTCTGGTCGCGGTAGCCATCGATGCAATGGATGGGCCGCTGGTGCGGCTGCGGGACGTTGAGCTGATCGCCCGGGTGCCGTCCGAGGTGCGCGCGGATATTTACGGCCTCGCGCTCAAGGAGGGGGCTTCGGTGCGGGTGAACTGGAGCGGAGATCCGGAGGTCGCGGCATGGGGGATTTCCATGGGCGCCGCGCTGGAGCTGGGGTTGTCGCCCGAGGGATATACGGAGCGGCGGGACAGGGTGATCACCCATGCGCTGCTGGTCGGCCCCGAGCTGGCCAGGGACCCGTACACGTCCGAGCCCGTGATCCGGTGGAGCGACGTCCGTCACCGGGCGCCGAACTCGGGGGCATGGCCCGTGAAGGCCGAACAGGTCCGGCCGCGCTGGGACTGGACACCGCTGGAAGGCATCGGTCCGCTCCGGTTCGGCATGAACTCGGAGCAGGTGGCAGCCGTGCTGAATGAGGTGCCAGCCGCCCGCCACGGCCGGTACCCCTTTGGGCAGCCATGGGAAGGCTTCGGGACGTGGATGCTGCATCACGACCGGTTCGATGCCACCGGCGTGACCGCGCACTACACCTCCGGCTTTGGCGCGCCCCCCACCCTGGGCGCCGTCACTGTGCACGGACGTACCGGCCCACAAATCGACCTCGAGGGCATCCGGCTGATCGGCATGGCGGTCTCAGCCGTTGACACAGCTCTGATCCAGTACATCGAAGAACGGGAGATGGGCCTGGTCGTAGGCTGCAGCGGGGATCTCGGGCCGGACGGTCTCAACATGTACGTGCGGGCCACCAGAGCCGGGGACACCGTGGTCAGCGAGGCCCGCTTCTGCCAAGAGGGGTGGGAAGACCACGGCTGACGTGCGAGAAGGCTCGATCCCTGTGAGTCGAGGCACGCCGTACGGCTGACCTCTCAGATCCGGCCGGCTATCAAATCAGATGCGGACTGGACGTCGGACCGGCTCAAGGCCCAAGACCCGGACGCTTCACTGGCATAACAACCGATTTGTAAGCCTGGTGGTGGAGGTTATCGAGGGCACGCAGGTCAGAATGACGTTGGGGAGTCCCCAGCTCGGCGCGGTATCTCGACTGCGGCAAGCTGTCATTGACCGTGGCTGACCGTCCGATGTGGCACGAATGTGACACGGCACCTCGTGACCTGTAGCTCTACCGCTGCGCGATGGAATGCAGAGCCCCCCGTTCATCCGGGATGTTCGACTGCTAGCGTCCGGCACCATGTGGGCTCAAGAGACCGTGGCCGGCCGACCGGCTTGGCGACACACCCCCTCCGGAGTGGTGTTCCGCGTCGTTCCTGATGGGACGTTCCGGATGGGCTTGTCCGACGCGGAACTGGACGCGGTTCGTGCCATTGAGCGAGCCGACGGCGCCGATGACGACCTCGAATCGTTCTTCGCCGGTGCCGCCCAAGCCAGGCCGGTACGAGAAGTGCGGGTCGAGCCATTCATGATCGCCCGGCATCCGCTGACGGTCGCCCAGGTACGGCACTGGCTGCCCGAGTACGAGGACAGCTTCGCCGACTCCGCCTCGAGCACGGCCCGGCTCGAGGACGACCTGGACGACCTGCTCGCCACGTGGCCGTTCCGGCTGCCGAGCGAGGCGGAGTGGGAGTACGCGGCCCGGGCAGGCACGACCACCCTGACCTTCCGCGGAGATGACAGGCCGGACGAGGACCACGTGCTCGACGACTTCGCCGACGAGGAGCGGACCGCCGCGGCCGAGAACGCCTTCGGGCTGGTGGCGGTGGGGTCGGCGAACGAAATCTGCGCTGACGTCTGGATACCGCATTTCACGGACGCGCCGGTGGACGCCCGCCCACGCACCGGCGACGGTCCACGGGTGGTGCGCGGCGGTGCCGGCGACGTCCACCCGTGGCAGGGCTGTGACGAGTGGCTGCTGTTGCTCTCCGCCACCCGCTACGAGATCCAGGACTTCACCGCGGTCCGTCCCGTTGCACCCGTGCCAACCGGTCCGGGGCATGCCTAAACAGCGCGCGTGACAGCTGCCTTCCAAGTTCGATCCGAACCCGCTCGGGAAGCCGTCGTCGACGGGTGCGTCAGCCGGGCAGGGGTGTTGGTGCACACCTTCGTCCGGCGTCGTTGATGAAGCTCCTATAGGCCGTCAAGCGACCTGGATGAGGCGCTGTGGTGGGGTGTGTTGGCGGGTGAGGCGCTTGTAGATCTCGCGGGCGATGAAGCGTTTGAGGCAGCGCAGGATGTCCTTCTTGGACATACCTTCGGCGGTGCGACGGGCGACGTATTCCTGGGTGCGTTGGTCGTAGCGCATGCGGACCAGGGCGATCATGTGGAGTGCGTGGTTGGCCCGGCGATCGCCGCCGCGATTGAGACGGTGCCTGTTCGTGCGGCCCGAGCTGGCCGGGATGGGTGCCACCGCGCACAGATGGGCAAAGGATGCTCCGAGGTGAACCTTTCGGGGTTGTCGCCCGCGGTGATCAGGAGCTGCGCGGCGGTCTCGATGCCCACCCCGGGTAACGCGACCAGCTCAGGTGCTGCTTGGGCCATAAGGGCTTTCAACTCGGCATCGGCATCGCCGATCTCCGCGGTGAGGTATTGGTGGCGGCGGGCCAGTCGTCGCAGGGCGACCTTGACCGCGCAGGCAGGCTCGCTGGTCTGGGTGCGCGGACGGGAGCGGGCCAGGTGCTTGATCAATTCGGCTGGGGCTAGGGCGCGCAGCTGTTCGCGGACCTCGTCGGGTGCGGTGATGATGAGGGTGCGGATCTGATGGATGGTTTGCGTTCGGGCTTTCACGGCCGAGCGGCGCACGACCCGCAGGGCGCGGATTGCTTCCACGATGCCGTCGCGGGTTTTGGGCGTCCCGGTGGCCCGGCCGGTGAGGACGGCTGTGGCGGCGGCGAAGGCGTCGATGGGGTCGGACTTGCCGCCCGCCCTGCGGGCCCGGCGGTCGGGGCGGTCTACCTCGATCACGGTGACCTGGTTGTCCTGTAAGTACCGGGCGAGTCCGGAGCCATAGGCTCCGGTGCCCTCGACGCCGACGGCGATGAGGGCACCGTGGGAGCGAAGCCAGTCCAGGAGCCGGTGATAGCCGTCGGGCGTGGTGGGAAAGGCCTGGGTGGTCAGGTGCCGGCCGATGGAGTCGATCACGGCGGCCTGGTGGGAGTCGGTGTGGGTGTCGACACCGCCGACCACCGCTGTCTCGTCTGCCGTGCTGATGATGCTGTCCTTCCGTGCGACGCATGAGGGATGGCACGCGCCGCCGGTCGGGCGGGAGGACAAGACTGTGATGGGACCTTTGGCCGGGCTCCTATGAGGTCACACACGTCCGACCGGCAGCGCGCCGGACGGCACCGTCCGAAGTGGCCGACAAATCATCAACAGGACAGCATGCGTCGGTCAGACGGAGGGTCAGACCCCTCGGACGGTGCCACCTCCATGCTCACAGCCAGACATCACTCGGGGGCTTGACAGTCCTGGAGGTCCTCAACGACTGCGACCCCAGCGGCAAGCATCTTTGCCACTACGAGGTCTGACAGTTTTTCATCACAGATGACCTCGGCCATAGGCGGATCACCCCTGAGTATCGGCAGATAGCCCATGTCGCTTCGGAAGAGGGCCCACCGTTCCCGCTCAGTGGTCCACATCTCTTCATACTCAGACAGGTCCTGCTCGCTCATGAACACCCCCTGAGCGGCAGACTAGCTCGCCACCTCAACCCACCCACTCTCCCCAGCTCCCATCCCGTCCGCCGTCGACCCACACACCGTGGAGCGGGCGTGGTTCCTGGCGTCCAGGTGGAGCGCGCCACTGTACGAACGACCTGGACGCCAGGGGCCGCGTCTGCTCGGCTCTGCCTGGGTCGACGGCGGACGGGATGGGAACTCCCCGCGCACGCCACGATGTGCCCGCGACCGGGAACGGCGCCCCCTCCATCCCGGTGCCGGCCGATCCCCCGCCGGAGGCATCGTCTGTGACCGCAGGCCGCGAACGTCGGGTGCTCGACTCGTGCCTCCGGTCCTATCCACCAGTGGGCGGGCGTCGGCGCAGCCGGGGCGGAGCGGGCCGAAGGCAGGAGCGGCGCCCCGAGCGGCGCCGACGCCCGCCCGGCGGAGCGAAGCGCAGCCGGGTGCTTGATGAAGTAAGGGAAGTTCTATCCCGCTTGAGTCACATGCGGCGTCACATCCGAGGGCCATACGTGGGTCACGCGTTGCAAGAGAACAGGGGGATGCAGTGTCGGCAGCCATCGGGGTGCGGAAGGTGTGGAGGCCGTCCATTGCGGATCTCTGGGCGAACCGGCGCAGCAGCCGAGCCGCCCCCTGCTACGAAGCCGCCGCGTCAGTCGGTACGGCGAGGCGGCTTCAGCGTGTTGGACACCGTCCAGATCGTCCGCCCCGGCATCGCTGCCAGCCGGGGTGGGCGGCGGCAGTCCCGTGCCCGCCCCGGCTCCGCAGGCGCGTGTAGGACTGCGGCGGCCCTGGATCACTTCGCACCACGCACCCGGGCCCTGTGACGTCAGAAGACCGTCTCTGCGATCCGACCCGCGAGGGTGAATGCGTGTGTGCCGTAGACGGCGAAGACCGCGATGGCGGCAAGGACGATCAGCCCGAGCGGGACAGCCCAGCCGAGACGGATTTTCATGCGTGCTCCTTGTTCTTGACGGGCCCCGGCTCCGTCGCACTTCCGACGGTCAGTACGGTGTCGCAGCGGTCTCGGACGGCGTCGTTGTGGGTGGCGATGACCACGGCGCAGCCGTCGTCACTCATCGTGCGGAGAATATCCACCACCAGGGTGGTGTTCTCGTGATCGAGGGCGCCGGTAGGTTCGTCGGCCAGCACGAGGGCCGGTTCCTTGACGATGAGGCGAGCGAGCGCAACGCGCTGCTGTTCGCCGCCGCTGAGCCTATGGACCTGCTCCTTCTCACGGCCGTCGAGCCCGACACGTTTGAGGGCGTCGGCGACGGTCGGGGAGCCTCCTCGCTTCCTGCGCGGCTTCATGGCTACTTCGAGGTTGGCGGCGACCGTCGCGTTCTCGATGAGGGCGTAGTTCTGGAAGAGATAGCCGAGGACATCGCGCCGGTAGCGCCGGGCGGCGCCCGGCCCGAAGCCCGTGATGTCCTTGCCCTCATGGTGGATCGCTCCTGTACTGGGGCTGTCAAGAAGCCCGAGACAATTGAGCAGGGTCGATTTGCCGGAGCCACTCGGGCCGACCAGCGCAAGCAACTGACCGCGCTGGACGGTGAAGTCCAGGCCGGACCAGAGGGTTCGGGGGCCGTAGGACTTGCCGAGGTTTTCGATCTTGATCATGCGCTGGCTCCGGGAGAACGGTGCGATGTCATGCTTCTGCCGCCCCTTCTTTGACGATCCGGCGGTGGAAGACCGCCAGTGCCACGACAACCGCCGTGACCTCGACGGCGACGAGCAGGGCGTTGGCGGTGAGATCGAGGCCGGTGATCTCAATGAGGGCAGTGGGCCGCGCCGCTCCCAGGGCGGCCCGCTCAAGGTTCTGCTGGTTCTCCCGCCATATCTGGAACGGCATCCAGACAGCGAGAAGAACGGCCAGGACACCCTCCAAGGCCAGGAGAGAGCGGTGGGTGACGGGGAACCGCCAGCCGCTGATGTGCCGGGCGAAGATGGTCTGTGCGTTCTTCCGGGCATGGACGATGCACGCTCCCACGCCAGTAATGAGCAGGACCGATATCGCTACCGCCAGGTTGAAGAGCTGAAGCCTGAAGTCGGCGACGAGGTCCCGGAGGTTGAGGGCGGCGTTCTGGCCGACCGGGCTCATGCCGGTGACATAGGTCTCCAGGTGGTACTTCGCGATTCCGGCCGTGACATCGTGCGGGTCCTTGAAGACGAGACTCTGCTGCGAGGCATAGGACATGTACCCACGGTCACTCATGTAGGGAGACCCGTCGGGAAAGACGATGAGAACGGGATCTTGTACGAAGGACTCGTCCGCATCCGGGTTGGTTCTCCGCTGCAGCCGACCTCGGGGGTTGTAGGTGAAGAGACGTTGACCGTCTTCGATGGAGACAGCGGATACCCGCTTGCCGGGGACCTTGCCCGGTTCGTTCGGGTTCAATGTCTCCGGGACCATGGCGGCCAGCCGGTCGGTGTAACGGCTCAGACCCTTGGGCACCAGCAGCCGTATCCGGGTGCGGTCGGCTGTTGTCTCGGGAAGACGCCGACCGCCCGCGTCGAGGACCGGCTGCGCGGCGAGATAGGACTCGTTGACCAGAAGAAGATCACGGTCGGGGAGTGCGGCCCGGTTGGCGGAATCCCGGAAATGCCGGTGTCCGACGACAAGAACCTGTCCGTCTTTGTCCGCCTGGCGCAGCCACCCCCCTACCTGATCGGTGAGCGCCTTCAAGCCGCTCTCGCTTGCGACACTGCCGTTGAGAGCGAGCGCCGTCGTGTCCCCGATCTCGCGGTAGCTTTGGATGCTTGATTCACGGGCCATGATGTTCTGGCCGGCCAGGACGACGTCACCCGTGATGCCCACCGCGAGCAACAGAGCGGGAATCCGTACGAGGTAGGTGCTCACCGAAGCGGTACGGGTGGGCAGTTCACCCTTGAGGGCGCGCAGCAGCTCGGCCCGGAAGGTCAGTTGGAGGACGATCGCGTGGGCCGTCAGGGCGACGAGGCCCAGCGCGGCGGCGAACCCCAAGGCCACGAGAGCGAAGGTCCCGATCCAGGCCAGCCCGTTGTACCAGGCCAGCACTAGGAGGACCAGGGCGGTCACGACCAGGAGTGCGGCCATCCAGAAGACGGCCAGCTGACGGAAGTCCCGCAGGAGTATCCGCCCGAAACTTCTGCCCTGCAGCCGTTGGACCCCGTATGCCTTGGCGCTGAGCATGACGCCGGCACCTGTCATCGTCACCACGGCCAGGGCGACGATGAAGAAGGAGCGGAGAAGAGCGCTGCCGCTGTAGACCGGAGTCAACTGGTCGATGGAGTAGGGGTGGTATACCGCGGCCTCGAATCCGAGGCCTGCCAGGACCTGGACGAGTTCGCCGGCGGCTTGGTCCCGTCCGAACACGTAGTAGTAGCCGCGGGGATCGCGATTGCCGAGTTCGGCGATGGGGTGCACCTCGGTGCTGTAGTCGCGGTCGAACGCGGGGTAGCCATCGCGCAGCCAGTCCGAGCGGGGCCCGCCGGCGGTGAGATAGAGGTGTCGACGGCTGTACGGCGCCTTGAGATCGGGGGTCTCACGGGCGATTGTCGCCCGGTGGGTATCGGCGAACTCCGTCAGCACGTGGGTGACCTGTGCACCGCTGGTCGCACCGTGCGAATCCGTCACCCATACGACAGCTGAATGCCCCATGGCCCAACGCCCATCGAGGTCTCGGATGAACAGAAAGGCGAGTACTGCGGAGAACACCAGCACAGCGGCGTGAACGAACTTGATACTTCGGTGCAGCATGAACGACCCGGGATCGGGGAGCGCGGCTCCGGAAGGGCAGAGTCAGACAGGTGACGGGCCGTCCGCGCGAGACCTGGCGTCTGCGTCCGCGGGCGACCCGCTCACCCTGGGTCAGCGGGCGGGCAGGCCCGCCCGCATCAGCAAGAGGTGTTGTAGTAGGCCTTGTTCCCCGACAGCGCCACGTCGGCCTGCGCGAAGGACCAGCTGCCGCTGGCTGCCTCGTCACTGTCGATGTACTTACCGACGGCGGTCGAACCGTGGCACTTGCTCCCGTGGTAGTAGTCCGACCACACGATCGCCGTTCCGGCTCCGTGGTCCCAGGTGCCGCCCTCCGCCGGGTAGGTGATGGTCGCCAGCGCCGGGGTGGCAGCCGCGATGACCAAGGCGCCAGCTGCCAGGCTAGCCTTCAGACCGCTCTTGATCTTCATAGTCAACCCTCAAGTCGTCATGTGGAAGTCAATGAATGACATGGCCATGCAGATGATTCAAGATCGTCGCACCACCGGCTAGATCATTTTTCGGTCAACCCTGCGGTTGACGGATCGTCGCGTTCAGGCGAGAGCCAGAAGCCTTGGCGAGTGGCTGGAACGCGCTGGGGCAGCGTCCGCGCGGCGCGGAGTTGGCGCGAAGCAGGCGCTCAGCACGCCCGGGCGGCGACCGGCCCCGTTTCCGTTTCCCCTGGTCAGGGCGCTACAAAGATGACGAACGGTGACTTTGTACTCAGCGTCACTCACTGCCTGGCGGGCCGGATGCCCAGCAGACCGAGGCGAACCGCAGGCATTCGTACGGGACCGGCTCACCGGCCGCGCGACTGCTCAGCCTCCGCCGCTATGTGGTCCGCCCACGCTGGGCCGCTCACGGGGTGGACGGCCACCCGGCTTCGACGAAGACCGGTACCGGGAACACGACACCATCGAGCGGGCGATCGACCGGCTCAGGCGGCCGCGACGGACCATGCTCACTCTCGCGGAGGTCTGCGAGGAACTGGCCGACTCCCGTTCGACCTTCTACGACTGGCGGGCGGGACGCCGCGCGCCGCGCTGCATCAAGCTCCCGAACGGCCTGCGGCCCACGACCCGAGGAAGCCGTGGCCATGCGTGTGGCTGACGTGACCCTGCCCGAGCCCGACGCTGACGACCAGTGGTGCGAGCTGCTGATCCACACGGCGACCCCGGAGGTCGGCAAGCAGTGCACCGGCCCGGGGGAGATCCACGAACCACGCGAGCTGAAAGGTCGTGCGGAGGGTGAAACACGCACGGTGCTGGGGCACCCCGCCCTGACACGCATCCTGCGGCAGCACATCGCGGACGAACAGCTCAGGCCGGGTGATCTGTTCTTTCAAGATGAGAACGGCGGCCTCCTCGCCGGTTCCGTCATCCGTCGGGCGTGGCGTAGCGGGCGTAGGGCCGTGCTACCCCGCACATGTTCGACTCGCCCACCGGGCGATGCGCGTACGACGACCGGAACACGCGCCTCACGAAGTGGCTCAACGACGGCATCCCGCCCGCCCGGGTGGCGGAGTGGGCCCGGAACAGTGTCGTCGTGCTCCTGTCCACTTGCGCCCGCTGCATCGAACGGGCAGCTGCCGGACCTGAAACAGCGGCTCGAAGCCGCGGGCGACCCACCTGAGGTGCCGGGCGCCGGCTGACCTCCGGCCTCGACACGTATTCGACACGGCCACCCGCGAAAGCCCGGTGACAGCCAGACAGCCCCGGGACCTTCCCTTGATCATCGGGGGAGCGCCCGGGGCTTCGCCGTGTTGGGCTGCACCCGCTCTGAACAGCAAAAAGGCCCTCCCGGAGGGAGGGCTCTCAGCGGCGCCCCCGGCAGGACTCGAACCTGCGGCCAAGCGCTTAGAAGGCGCCTGCTCTATCCACTGAGCTACGGGGGCCGGTGTGGTGGCCTGTCGTGGTGCCCGGGTGTGGGCCGTTCCGTGACCTTGCCGGGGACAAGGATAGGGCTCTCCGCTCCTCGTCCCTGGTGCTTCACCTCCGTGGCTCGATGTGGAGGTTCAGTGAAGCGGTCCGATAATCGCAGGCAGGTGCGAATCCTGCATCGCTTTTGACGCCTGACGCCCCGGGTGTTGTGCACTCGTTATGCCTGCGTCCCAGTCGCGCCTTCCGTCCCTTGTGTCCTGTCGGCACGCAGGAACGCACATATGCTTCATAAAGCCAACAAAAGCGGGCATTCTTCGCATGTGGTGACCTTGGACGTACGGCCTCAGCTGCTCGACGCACTCTCCGCTCTGCGTGAGCGTGTCGCCGCCGCACGCTTCCCGCTGCCCCTGATGGGGGCTCCACGCGCGCGTGCGAACCGCGACGAGCTCCTCGCGCAACTCGACGACTATTTGGTGCCCCGGCTGAGAGAGCCTGAAGCGCCTTTGCTGGCCGTGGTCGGGGGCTCCACCGGAGCGGGCAAGTCGACCCTCGTCAACTCCCTCGTGGGGCGCAAGGTCAGCGAGGCGGGCGTACTGCGGCCGACGACGCGTACTCCCGTGCTCGTCTGCCATCCCGAAGATCACCATTGGTTCAGCGGCATGCGCGTACTGCCCGATCTCACCCGCGTCTGGGTGCCGCATCAGGAGACCGGCGACGATCTCGAGGGGGTCGGCGGGCGCGAGGAGCGGCTGCTGCGTATCGAGACCGCCGACACGCTCCCGCGCGGGCTCGCCCTTCTGGACGCGCCCGACATCGATTCCCTGGTCGCCGACAACCGGATGCTCGCCGCGGAGCTGATCACCGCCGCCGACATCTGGGTCCTGGTCACCACAGCCGCCCGGTACGCCGACGCCGTCCCGTGGCATCTGCTGCGAACCGCCAAGGAACACCGGGCGACGTTCATCACGGTGCTCGACCGGGTGCCGCACCAGGTCGTGTCCGAGGTGTCGCGGCAGTACGGGGCCCTGCTCACCAAGGCGGGACTCGGCGCCGTGCCCCGCTTCACCGTGCCCGAACTGCCGGAGTCCGCCTGTGGCGGCGGGCTGCTGCCCGCCACCGCCGTCGCGCCCCTGCGGGCCTGGCTCACCCTCCAGGTGAGCGATCCCGCCGCCCGGGAGACGGCCGTGGCGCGTACGGCGCACGGGGTTCTGAACTCGCTGAAGTCGCGACTGCCCGAGCTGGCCGGTGCGACCGCCGCGCAGTACGCGGCAGCATTGAGGCTCACCGCGGCCGTCGACGCGGCCTACGACGGCGAGTACGCGCGCGTGCGGAGTCGCCTGGACTCGGGGGCCGTGCTCGCCGGCGACGCCCTGAAGAGGTGGCACAGCTACCCACTGGACTGCACCGCGGGCGAGCTGCTGGACGCCCTCGTGGAGAGCCTGGGCTCCCTGCTGCTGTGCGCCGTCACGGCGGCCGACGAGCGCGTCGACGAGGCCTGGCGGCGTGAACCGGCCGCCGAGGCCGCTGAGCTGACCAATCGGGATCCGGCCCTGGAGAACGCCGAGCACCGCATCGGGATGGCCGTACGGCGCTGGCGCCGCGTCCTCGAGGAGTACGCCGAGGAATCGGTCCGCGACCTCGACAAGAGCGTCGCTCCGGACACCGAGGTGGTGTCCGCCCTTGTCGCCACCGTACTTCTCGGCGGACGCCGGGCGGGGGCGGCGGGCGAGGAACTCGCCGAACGGATCGGTGCCCAGGGTGCCTTGCGGCTGCGTGACCGTGGATCACGACTGCTGTCCGAGTATCTCGACCGTGCGCTGCGCACGGAGCGTGAGCGCCGCCTCGCCCCCCTCGACGCCCTCGGTGTGCACGCCGAGCCCCAGGCCGAACTCATCGCCGCGCTGTCCGTACTGCAGAAGGAGAGGTGACCACGGTGGCTGCCGTCACTGACCGCACGGATCACGTCGAGGGCCCCGAGGGCGAACCATCGAAGGCGGGGGCCGCGGCGACCGAGCAGCGACCAGAGGGCGAGGGGTGTGGTCCGGCGCTCCGCGAGTCGGGCCACGAAGGCGGACACGCAAGCGTGCAGCGCGGATCCGGCCGGGCGAGGCGGGACCGGGGCGCGGGCGCGGCGGAAGACGAGGCGGGCAGGGACACGCACGACACCTCCCGGAAGGCTCGGTCGGAGGACGGGACTCCGCAGGCGGACGACGGGGAGAGTACCGTCCACGCGCGCGTGGAGCACGGCACCGGGCACGCGCGTGTGGAGGACGACGATCGGGCGGACCGCGGCGAGGTGGCGGGCGAGTGGGACGACGGGCTGATCGCCCGGCGGCTGCCCGAACCGGCCGTGGCCCAGCAGGAGATCACGATCGTCGAGCCCCGTTCGCCCAGCGCGCGACAGCCCGCGCAGCTCGCCTACGACGGGCCCCTGCGATCGCGTCTGGACGCGTTGCGCGAGCTCGTGGGACTGTCGCGCACCCGGCTGGACAGCAACACGCTCGCCGAGGCCGGCCGGGTCCTGGACGAGGCGGCCGCGCGCCGCAGACTCTCCGGGGAGCACACGGTGGTCGCCATCGCGGGCGCCACCGGCAGCGGCAAGTCGACGCTCTTCAACGCGCTGGCCGGGGTCGCGCTTTCGGAGACGGGGGTGCGGCGGCCGACCACGGCGGCACCCATGGTGTGCAGTTGGAGCGACGGCGCGGCGCCACTCATCGACAGACTCGGCATCCCCGGGCGGCTGCGTCGGCGCCCTTCGCAGACCCCGGACGGCAAGACGCAACTGCAGGGGCTCGTCCTGGTCGATCTCCCCGACCACGATTCCGCGGTGGTGCAGCACCGGGAGCAGGTCGACCGCATCCTCGCGCTCGTGGACGCGGTGATCTGGGTCGTCGACCCCGAGAAGTACGCCGATGCCGTCCTCCATGAGCGCTATCTGCGGCCGCTGGCCGGGCACGCCGAGGTCATGTTCGTGGTCCTGAACCAGGTGGACCGGCTGCCGGGGGAGGCCGCCGAGCAGGTGCTCGACGATCTGCGGCGGCTGCTCGACGGGGACGGGATCGCCCTCGGTGAGTACGGCGAGCCGGGTGCGACCGTGCTCGCGGTGTCCGCCCTCACCGGAGAGGGGGTGGACGAACTCGAAGAGGTGCTGGGCCAGTTCGTGGGCGAGCGCGGCGCGGCCGCTCGGCGCATCTCAGCCGACATCGACGCCGCCGCCGTCCGGCTGAGGTCCGTTTACGCGACCGGTGGGCGCGGCGGGCTCAGCGAGGAGGCGCGTGAGGACTTCACCGGACGGCTGGCGGACGCGGTGGGTGCCACCGCGGCGGGTGAGGCCGCCGAACGCGTGTGGCTGCGCCATGCCAACCGTGCCTGCGGCACTCCCTGGTTGCGGCTGTGGCGGTGGTACCGGGAGCGGCGCGAGCCCTCCACCGGACGGCTCCCGGCGCAGGCACCCGCGGACGAGGAGGCCACCGCTCGGCAGCGGGTGGAGCAGGCCGTCCGGACGGTGGCGGACCGGGCCGCGCTCGGGCTGCCCGCGCCCTGGGCCCTGGCGGTGCGTGAGGCCGCGGTGCGCGGCGCGCAGGGGCTGCCGGAGGCACTGGACGAGTTGGCCGCGGGTTCCGCGGTGCCGCAGGGTCGGCCGCCCCGGCCCGGCTGGTGGCCCGCTGCCGTCCTCGCCCAGGCCACGATGACGCTATTCCAGGTCCTGGGGGTGCTGTGGATGTTGGGAGAGGTCGTCGGATTCGTGTCGTCGAACTTCGGGGTGCCCGCGCTGTTCCTGCTGGCCGGTCTTGTCGGAGGCCCGGTCATCGAGTGGACCTGCAGGCTGGCCGCGCGCGGTCCGGCGCGACGCTACGGGCTCGAGGCGGAACGTCGACTGAGGGAAGCGGCGGCCGGGTGCGGGCGGGCCCGGGTGCTGGACCCACTGGCGGCGGAACTGCTCCGGTTCGGGGAGGTGCGGGAGGAGTACTCCAAGGTCACGGGAGCAACGGCGGGCGCGCGTGTGCGGTGAGTTGCGTCCGGGCGAGGTGAGTTGCGTCGGGCGAGTTGAGGTGCGATCGGGCGACGTGAGCCGCGTCCGCGCGAGGTGAGCTGGGTCCGGGTCCGAGGTGAGTCGCGTCCGGGCCCGAGGTGAGTCGCGTCCGGTCGGTAAGGAGGACAGGGGGCGGAAGTACTCGTTCGGGTGGGGGACTTGTCCACAATCGGCCAGTGGCCCACAGCGCTCAGCGGGCCCGGCCCGTCGGAGGCAGTCTGATCTCGCGGCGATCGCAGCGAAGGCGATCGGCGCAGGGGCGGCGACGCGTGACAGCTGACCGCCGCATCGGACGCAGCCGTACGGGACGGGCCCGTACGCGTTTCTGCCCGGCCCGCAGGCCGGGGTGAGGGAGGGGTTCCGCATGAACGAGACGATGGTGTGCGTGGTCGGCAACGTCGCTACGCAGCCGGTGTACCGGGAGTCGCCGACGGGTCCCACGGCACGCTTCCGGCTGGCCGTGACCGCACGTTATCTGGACCGCGAGAAGAACGCGTGGACGGACGGACACACCAACTTCTTCACGGTCTGGACTCGCCGCACCCTGGCCACGAACGTCGCGGCGTCCGTGGCGGTGGGCGATCCGCTGGTGGTCCAGGGGCGCCTGAAGGTGCGGACCGAACAGCGGGACGGACAGGGCTGGTTGTCCGCGGATCTCGATGCGGCGGCGATCGGCCATGATCTGTCGCGCGGCACATCGGCCTTCCGGCGGTCGGCCAGGCCCGACGTGCAGACGGGTGCGCCACCCCAATCGGAGCCCAGTTGGGAAACCGAGCCGGAGACAGCGGCGGCCGGCCGGCCACAGGAGGCGGAACAGACCGAGAGCGCCGCCCAACCGCAGTTGGAGCCGGCCGGGGCGACCTGAGGGCCGGTGCAGGACGACGGCTGCGGTGGGCGCGTAGTGGCGGTCAGGGGCAGGGGCCTCCACAGCACCCGGCCGGATTCGAGCGTGCTGCCCCAACTGCCGCCTATCCACCACTACATCGGCCGGCGTCCGAACAGTCCTCATGTATTCGAGTGATAAGCGCAGCTCACATGCTGTGTGTGCGATAACGATTCCGAGTCGGATCGGTTATCTGACGATATGGCTGGGGAGAGGGGTGTGCCACGCTCCCTAGGATGCCAGGCATAGCTCTTGTGGCTTCTGATTCTGCTGGTGGGACCGTCCCCCCAATGTCAACGGGTCCTGCTCGAAGGGGAATTCTGTGTTTTCTTCGTTGTCTGCGTCGTCCGCGTTCAGGCGAGGGGCTGCCCGCCTCGCCGCCGCGACGCTGGTGTCCGGACTCGCCGTGGCGGGTCTGCTGGGCTCCGCGGGGATGGCGGCCGCCGACACGACACCGCAGAGCGAGGGCGGGGCGACCGCGACCATGGGCGGCCTCAAGACGTACGGTGCCGCCGTCATCCACGACGGTGGCACCGACGAGCAGGTGTCCGCTGGTCTGTTCGAGATGTCCGTCGACGGCGGCGGCACCCTGCAGACCTACTGCATCGACATCCACAACCCGGCGCAGAAGGATTCCAGGTACCAGGAGACGCCCTGGAGCGGTACGTCTCTGAGCGGCAACAGAAACGCCGGGAAGATCCGCTGGATCCTGAGCCACTCGTACCCTCAGGTGAACGATCTCGCGGCCCTGGCGGCCGAGGCCGGCGCCAAGGGCCTGACCGAGCAGGACGCTGCGGCCGGTACGCAGGTGGCGATATGGCGGTACTCGGACGACGCCGACGTGGACGCCGTCGACCCCCAGGCGGAGAAGCTCGCGGACTATCTGCAGAAGCACGCGCAGAACATCCCGGAGCCCGCGGCGTCCCTGACTCTTGAACCGGCCGCCGTCTCGGGTCACCCCGGCGAGCTGCTCGGCCCGGTCACGGTCCACACCGACGCCGACAGTGTCACGGTGACCCCGCCGGTGGACGCCACGACCTCGGGCGTCAAGATCGTCGACAAGGACGGCACGGAGATCGCGTCCGCGACCGACGGTGAGCGCGTCTACTTCGAGGTGCCGGAGAAAGCGCAGAACGGTTCGGCCGAGGTGACCGTGCAGGCGTCGACCACCGTGCCGGTCGGCCGGGCCTTCGCCTCCGAGACCCGCAGCCAGACGCAGATACTCGCCGGCTCCAGCGAGTCGACCGTCGCAGCGACGGCCACGGCCAGCTGGGCTGCCACCGGCGCGATACCGGCGCTCTCGGCGGAGAAGAACTGCGCCAAGGGGGGCGTGGACATCACCGCGGTGAACAAGGGGGACGAGGCGTTCACCTTCCAGCTGATGGGCGTCTCCCACACCATCCCGGCGGGCAGGACGCAGATTGTCACGATCCCTCTTCAGGAGGATCAGGCGTACGACTTCACGATCAAGGGCTCGGACGGCTACGAGAAGTGGTTCAAGGGTGTTCTCGACTGCAAGACGGAGAGCAGCACGGGCGGTCTGAGGGCGCAGACCTTCAGTGAGCCCAGCCCGGCGACCGTGGGCGGCACGGCGGCCACGGACACCAACCTGGCCGAGACAGGCGCCTCGAGCATGACCCCGATCATCGCCGGCACGGCCATCGGCCTGGTCCTGATCGGCGGTGCGACGCTCCTCCTGCTCCGCGACAAGCAGCAGCCCACCCGCGACTGACGGGCACGCAGCCGGGCCCGGTATGTCACCGGGCCCGGGGTCGCCATACACACCCTGTGGACCGCGGCAGCCGTCACCGTCGCGGCTGAGAAGACCCGTGCACTGCGTTCAGGCTCACCTGGGCCCCTGGTCCGCCGTATGACCGCTCAGGAGACCCTCCCCGGACATCCGGTTCAAAAGGCAGCCGGGGGTCCGGGCCGCGAAGATGCGTCCTGGGGGCAGACATCCAACTGAGAAACGCGCCCCCGCCGCCTGCACGCAGCCGGCGGCGGGGGGGGGCTTTCAGTAAGGACGGCCGGTCAGCACATCTTGTAGTCGACCCGAGTGGAGTTGTACGAGCAGGAGTCGATCCGGCTGCTGCCCTTGTACAGGGTGGCGGTGTCCTTGTCGTTGTTCCACACGTACCAGCCACGGCCCTGGTACACGTGGCCGCCGCTCTTGGTGCCCTTGCCGGTGTGGACCTTCACGGTCTTCCCCGCGCCGATCTTGTACGACGGGAACGTGTACCAGTGCCCGGACGCGTCCTTGACCCGGTAGCCCCGCAGTTCGATCGCCGAACGGCTGGTGTTCTTCAGCTCGACGTACTCGGCGTTGAGCGAGGCGTTGCCGCCGCGGTCGGAGCCGGGGCTGTCGTAGTAGATCTTGTAGATCTGAATGGAGCTTGCGGCCTGTGCCTGGGACGGCATGAGCAGCACGGTGGCGCACCCTGCGGCCACGAGGGCAGGCAGGACTGTACGGATGCGAGTCATCGGTTCCCCCCAATGATCAAGCCGCGCACACCCTGGCGCGCGGCAGGACCGACAATCTACAACACCGTTTCTTCACAACTCCACCATCGAGTTATTACATCATCGGCGCACACCCCCTGTGGTAGAGGCGGCGGTTGAAGCAGGGGCGTGCCAACAACTACTCGCAGCGGCTCCGATGCCCTCGCGAAGGGCGTGAACCAGGTGGTGTCGCGGGGATCAGCGGAACCGTCGGGAGTCGGCATGTGCGCTCGTCGGACGCTTGTTGAGACTCTGCGGGGCCACGGGTGCGTTTTTGCCGGCCGTAGGTGTCATAGGTGCGCTGTACGGTCCGGTCAAACGACAGGAGGGTCCTATGGCGACCGCATGGAGTTTGACGATCGACTGCGCGCGTCCGAGGAGGCTGGCCGAGTTCTGGGCGCTGGCATTGGGCTATGCGGAGAGGCCCGCACCCTCGGGGTTCGGGAGCTGGGAGGAGTGGTTCTCCCGTCACGGGGTTCCGGAAGAGGAGTGGGACGACGGCGCGTATCTCGCTGATCCGGACGGCCTGGGCCCCAATCTGTCCTTCCTGCGGGTACCGGAGTCGAAGGTGGTGAAGAACCGGCTGCACTTGGACGTGCAGGTCGGGGGCGGTCGTGAAACCCCGTGGGAGGTGAGGTGGCCGCGAGTGGCCGAGGCCGTGGAGCGGCTCACTGCTGCGGGGGCGACCGTGGTTCGTGAGGAAACATTGCAGGGCAGGCCCGATCACATGGTGATGGCCGATCCGGAAGGAAACGAGTTCTGCCTGGTCTGACGACGGCAGGCAGTCATCGGGCGAGCGCCTCCGACGGGCCCGGCATCGGCTGGCCAGGGAGCGGAGGCGGCGGCTGAGTACTTCGGCACCGGAGCGCTTTTGACCGCCGGGCCGTTCGTACAGTGATGCGCTTTATCCGGACGCCATGAACCACGCCCGCTTCATGATGTGTGCGTCGACGGCGGACGGGATGGGAGCTGGGACAGTGGCGGGTTGAGCTGACGGGGACAAAGCCGGGGTCCAAGGTCCCGCCAGGGTCCAAGGAGGTGGATGCCCGTGGGGCGGCAGTGGCCGGAGGGGCCGAACGCAGATCCTGATGCGGCAAGAGAGCGCTACAAGGCAGACATGCAGGCATCGCGGGGAGCGTTGCGGGAGCTGTTTCGCGTGGAAATGCCCGTTGCCCACCTGGGCTTGGCGACAGCGATCATTGCGACCATCGTCGTAGCAGTGGTCTGGTCGCCCAGAACGGGCGCAATCATCGCTGGAGCCTTTGCCGGGCTGTTCGTGATCGCCCTGGCTGTGGGCTCCTGGCAGGCAGCCGAGGTTGGGATGCGGCACGCGCCGCCTACAGGTTCACCTTTGGCTGGGCGGACTGGATCACGCCCTGACAGCGTGTCCCACGCACGCCCGATGGACGGGGAACTCACGGGGATCCACGGTTGCAAACGGGCAACGTGGATGACGAACC
>Ga0102590_1002875_pt1 | contig 18879 bp, 21 predicted proteins | sample AraplaMF_Col_mMF_FD_76859 | JGI IMG/M metagenome (GOLD analysis project Ga0102590, IMG submission 76859) | Arabidopsis root microbial communities from the University of North Carolina, USA - plate scrape MF_Col_mMF | ecosystem: Host-associated > Plants > Roots > Endosphere | place: USA...
AATGAGGGATCCGCACTCGTTTTGTGTGAGTAGTTCCGTTAGACGAGGCTTGCAAGAGGAGGACGTCGAAAGCATGCCGCAGGATTTGTCATTCTACTACGCCGCCGTGCCCGCCGTTCTGCTGGTGGGCCTCGCAAAGGGTGGCATGGGCGACGCTTTGTCGCTGATCGGCTTGCCCTTCCTCGCCCTCGTCGTCTCGCCGGTCGAGGCGGCGGCCATCCTGCTGCCGATCCTGGTCTTCATGGACATGATCTCGCTCGTCATCTGGCGCAAACATGGCGACTGGGCGACGCTGAAGATCATGCTGCCGGGCGCCGTCTTCGGTATCGCGCTGGGCTGGGCGACCTCGGCGCTGGTTCCGGGCAACATGCTGCGCATCGTCATCGGCGCGGTGACCATCCTCTTCTGCCTGCGCTATTTCTGGAACAATTTCGGCCCCGGCGCCGGCAAGGTGATCCCGCCGCGCGGCCAGCGGCCGGTGGCTGCCAGCCTCTGGGGGACATTTTCCGGTTACGGCAGCTTCGTCGCCCATGCCGGCGGTGCGCCCTTCCAGATCTATGCCCTGCCGCTCAAACTGCAGCCGCGCGAATATACCGGCACCAGCGTGCGCTTCTTCGCGATCCTTAACGCCATCAAGCTGATCCCCTATTTTGCACTCGGCCAGCTCGACACCCAGAACCTTGCGACCTCCGCGACGCTTCTGCCCTTTGCCCCGCTCGCCACCATTGCCGGCGCCTGGTGCGTGCGCCGCATGAGGCCACAGATCTTCTATCCCTTCATGTATGCAATGGCGCTGATCGCCGCCTTCCTGATCGTGCGCGAGGGCCTTGGCTGGTAGGAACCACTAAAGCATGTCGCGCAAAACTGTGCAGCGGATTTGCGATAACGACATGCGTAAAAACAAAGACCTGAAGCGCAAGCCGCGAATCTGAAAGATCGCGATGCGCTTTGGAAACCGCGGCACGCTGCAATGCACAATTTCCTTGCTGGCGCGGCCGGTTTGACGTAGCGTTCCTGCCATGTCGAACACGGACCCTTTCTCTGCGATTGCCGATCCGAACCGGCGGTTTCTGCTGGAGGAGTTGCGTCGCGCGCCACGGACGGTCAATGAGCTCGCCGAGGGCCTGCCGATCAGCCGCCCTGCTGTTTCGCAGCATCTGAAGGCGCTACTCGACAGCAATCTCGTCTCCGTGACCTCGGAAGGCACCAAACGTATCTATACGGTCAACAACCGCGGCTTCGACAAGCTCAATTTGTGGCTGGATCAGTTCTGGGCCTGAGGCAGGTCCCCATGAGATCTGGGGATACGATGCAAATCATAAGAACGCGATGTGAGACGTGGCGGACCCAAAAGCGCCAGCCACGATGCCGGATGCATCGGACTGGCGCAAATCTGGTGTCAAATCACCGGTTCTTGCTAATTTTTGGCGGAATGGATGGATTTACCTTGTTGCGCAAGATGATCGCCCGGCGACCCTTGGGAAGATTAGTGGACGGATGACTTAAGACGCTGAATCTCGTCCTTGATGCGCAGCTTGCGGCGCTTGCATTCGGCAAGTTCCGTATCGGAAATAGAGGGAGATGTTCTGAGCGCGTGCAACTCCTCCTCGAGAGCAACATGCTTTTTCTGGAGTGACTCAAGATGAGCTTGAACAGTCATATGACCCTTCCTTCCTCTTTACCCTCCCCGGCCATCATCGTCGGGGATCAAGGTGTCAACGGCCGGACTGTGACATATTTTTGAAGGCTTGTCGAAGGCCAAAAGATGGAGACTGGATGGCAATTTCATGATCAAGACTAACTAGCCGTTACCTGTATTTGGTGATAGGAGCTTGCGGAAATCATCGGCAGATCGGACAAGGTCCAGGGACGGTAACGGGGAATGCATATGGCCGATCAGGAACAGGCGGAAATCAGGCTCACGGTGGCGCGTCTGCGTCAGGAGCACGAGGATTTCGATGCCGCGATCAACGCCATGATCCAGACCGGATGCGATGCTCTGCGGATCCAGCGTATGAAAAAGAAAAAGCTCGTCATCAAGGACAGGCTCTCCAAGCTGGAAGATCAGATCATCCCTGACATCATCGCCTGAGAGGGAATAGCAGCAACGATGACAGACAGACCACCCGTCGCCATCATCATGGGCAGCCAGTCCGACTGGGAGACCATGAAAAACGCCGCCGACACGCTGGAGGCGCTTGAGATCCCTTATGATGCGCGCATCATTTCGGCGCATCGCACAGTGGACCGATTGGTCAATTTCGCCAAGGGCGCACGTGCGGAGGGCTTCAAGGTCATCATCGCCGGCGCCGGCGGCGCTGCCCACCTGCCGGGCATGACCGCCGCGATGACACCGCTGCCGGTTTTCGGCGTGCCGGTCCAGTCGAAAGCCCTGTCCGGCCAGGACAGCCTCCTTTCCATCGTGCAGATGCCGGCCGGTATTCCTGTGGGCACGCTTGCCATCGGCAAGGCCGGCGCGGTCAACGCCGCCCTTCTCGCCGCCGCCGTGCTTGCCCTTTCCGACGAAGAAATCGCCGACCGGCTCGACGAATGGCGCGAGCGCCAGAGTGCTGCCGTCGCCGAATACCCGATGGACGACCTATGACGGCAAGAACGATCGGCATTATCGGCGGCGGCCAGCTCGGCCGCATGCTGGCGATTGCCGCCGCCCGGTTGAATTTTCGCACCGTCATCCTCGAGCCGCAGGCGGACTGCCCGGCCGCCCAGCTCGCCAACCGGCAGATTACCGCCGCCTACGACGATCCCGCGGCGCTGGCCGAACTCGCCGATATCTGCGATGTCGTAACCTACGAATTCGAAAACGTGCCCGTCGCGGCCGCCGAAAGGCTCTCGGCGACCGTGTCGGTTTATCCGCCGCCGAAGGCACTGGAAGCCGCCCAGGACCGCCTCGTCGAAAAGCGCTTTCTCAATGACTGCGGCATATCAACCGCCCGCTTCCACGCGATCGACAGCCAGGCCGATCTCGAGACGGCACTGAAGGATTTCGGCGGCCAGGGCGTGCTGAAGACCCGGCGTCTCGGTTATGACGGCAAGGGCCAGAAGGTTTTCCGCTCGGCCGCCGACAGCCCGGAGGGCGCCTATGCCGCACTCGGCGGCGTGCCGCTCATCCTCGAAAGTTTCGTCGCTTTCGAACGCGAGGTCTCGATCATCGCCGCGCGCGCCACCGACGGGACGGTCGTCTGCTTCGATCCCGCCGAGAACGTGCACCGCAACGGCATCCTCCACACCTCGACGGTTCCTGCCGCGATCTCTGCAGCGACGGCGGACGCGGCGCGCCAATCGGCCGAAAAGATCCTTGCCGCGTTGAACTATGTCGGTGTCATCGGCATCGAATTCTTCGTGCTGGCCGATGGCGGCCTGATCGCCAACGAGATGGCGCCGCGTGTGCACAACTCCGGTCACTGGACGGAAGCCGCCTGCGTCGTCAGCCAGTTCGAGCAGCATATCCGGGCCGTCGCCGGCCTGCCGCTTGGCAGTGCCGAACGGCATTCCGACTGCATCCTGCAGAACCTGATCGGCGACGATATCCTTGCCGTTCCCGACTGGTTGCGGCGCCCCGACACGCTGGTTCATCTCTATGGCAAGACCGAGTGGCGCCCCGGCCGCAAGATGGGTCATGTCACCACCTTGACGCCGAAATCGCTGGTTTTGGCCTGAGAAAACACCCTTGTGCCTTGGGAAAAACACCTTCATGTGGTTGACACGGAAAAGGTGACGAGGTATCTGCTCCCCCACCTAAACAGCGCGCCCGATGGCGCGCTTTTGATTGTTAAAGATACGGGCGAATGTGAATTCCCCCATAGAGATCGCGGATCAGAAAAATGAAGATCAAGAATTCGCTCAAGTCGCTCAAGGCTCGTCACCGTGACAACCGTCTGGTTCGCCGCAAGGGCCGCATCTACATCATCAACAAGCTGAACCCGCGCTTCAAGGCTCGTCAGGGCTGATTTCGCGCGTCCGGATCGCCTCGCCGCGCAGGTTGCGCCGGTAGATATATCCGGTGGGTCGCTGCGGCGATCACGTCAAATTTGTTTGATCTTCGGCGTTGGCGGGCTAATATGTCCGCCATGCGCTTTTTTGCTTTGACGTCAGCGGCACTGCCGCTCACCCTCATCCTGCTCACCTCCCCCTTTCCGGCCGCCGCCGCGGAAAAGCCGGCTGTCGCCACGAAAAAGGATGTCATCGTCGAGCAGACGGATGTCAACGGTTCGCCGAAGCAGCACCTCGACCAGCTCTTCAGCCAGTTGAAGCGTGAACGCGACCCCGACAAGGCCAGCGGCATCGCCAATGAAATCCGCATGGAATGGAACGATTCCGGCAGTGCCACCGTCAATCTGCTGATGCAGTGGGCCGACAAGGCGATCGAGGAAAAGCGCAATCCCGCTGCCCTCGATTTCCTCGATGAGGCGATCGCGCTGAAACCCGATTATGCCGAAAGCTGGAACCGCCGCGCCACGCTGAATTTCGTCATGGGCAATTACCGCAAGTCGATGTCCGACATCGAACGTGTGCTCGATCTCGAGCCGCGCCATTTCGGCGCGCTCTCCGGCATGGCAGCGATTCTCAGCAATTCCGGCAACGACCAGCTGACCTTGAAGGCTTGGGAGCGTTTCCTCGATGTCTATCCCGCCGAACGCACCGCGCAGGAACAGGTCAACACGCTGGCGGAAAAACTCGCCGGCAATCGCACCTGATTCCCGGGCTGATATCTTGACGTCGGATCGTGCCGCGCAATTTAAAGCATGTCGCGCAGAAGTGTGCAGCGGTTTGCGATAGCGACATGCGTAAAACAAAGACCTGAGCGCGACGCGCTTTAGAATCCAGAGGGAACGATGTAGCGGTTTGTCCGCATGCAGGTCATCCCGCAATTATCGCTCGTTGAGATCATGCTTGCAGAAGTTTCCGCTCTTCTCGCCCCGCTCGCCGCAGCCATCGGTTACTCCACTTACAAGGCGCGGCAATTCGAACAGGCTTATCCGAATATCGGCGAACTGACGGATGTCGGCGGCTACCGCATGAATGCCGTCCACATCGAGCGTCCCGAAAATGCGGATCTTCCGGCGCTGGTCTTCATTCACGGCGCCAGCGGCAACCTGCTCGATCAGGTCGTCGCCTTCCGCGCCGCACTCGAAGGCCGGGCAGAAATGCTGTTCGTCGATCGTCCCGGCCATGGTTATTCCGAGCGCGGCGGCCCCGAGAATGCCGTCCCCTCCGGCCAGGCCGATGCGATCGCCAGGCTGATGGAAAAGCGCGGCATCGAAAAGGCGATCATTGTCGGCCATTCCTTCGGCGGCGCGATCACCGCCGCCTTCGGCCTGCGCCATCCTGACAAGACATCAGGCCTGCTCTTCCTCGCGCCCGCCACCCATCCCTGGCCGGGCGGCATCGACTGGTACTATCACGTGGCGACCGTGCCGATCGTCGGCTGGCTCTTCAACCATGCGATCGTCGTGCCGCTCGGGCTGAGCCGGCTGGAGCGCGGCACGCGGAACGTCTTCCGCCCTAATCCGCGCCCGGCCGACTACATCGAAAAAACCGGTCCGTCGCTCGTATTGCGCCCCGGCGCCTTCCAAAACAACGCCGCCGATTTCAAAAGGCTGCTCGCCTATGTGAAGGAGCAGTCGCTGCTCTATTCGCAGATCACCGCGCCGACCGTCATCATAACCGGCGACAGCGACGAGATCGTCTGGGAACACTTGCACTCGCGCGGCCTTGCCCGCGATATATCAGGCTCCGAACTCATCACCGTCAGCGGCGTCGGCCACAAGCCGGATTATCTCGCGACCGATGTCGCCATCGCCGCCATGGAAAAAATCGCCGGCAAGCCGCTCGACCTGCAGGCGGTTGCCCGCAGGGCCGAGGAGAGACTTGCCGCCGCATCACGCGATCGGACGGTCGTAACCGTGCCGTCGTTGGGGCCAGGCGCCCTGCACGGCGCATGACCTCTCCAGCTTGGATTTCCGGCCCGCGAGACCGTCGGCGGTCCGCCTGAATGCTGCTTCAAGCGCTGAGACGCACACCGCCGTCGCAGGTGATGACATGGCCGCTCATGAAGCCATTTCCGATCAGGAAGGCGATCGCCTCTGCAATATCCTCCGGCCTGCCGACACGACCGACCGGCGTGCGGCCGGCGAAATCCGCAAAAACGCTGCCGCGCTGCTCCGGCGGCAGGAAACTCCACCACGGCGTATCGACGACCCCAGGTGAAACGCCGTTGACACGCAGCGGCTTCAACTCGGCGGCAAGCACCGGCACCATCGCCTCGATGCCGGCATTGACGGCCGCAAGTCCAGCCGTGCCAGGCATCGCTGCCTGCGCGCTGACTGCCGAAACGAAGGTGATGCTGCCGCCCGGCTGCAGCAGCGGCAGTGCTGCCTGGGCTGTCGCGGCATGCGGAATGAGCTTGCTCTGAAACCCGGCAAGCAGATCCGCCATGTCGAGCGTCGCGAAGGCTCCGGCGCCGTGACCGCTGCCCATCGCCAGCACGAGATGACCGAATGCGCCGATCCCGGCAAAAGCCTCCCCAAGGCCGGAAAGCTCCGCCGCATCGAGCACGAGGCTGCGCAGCTCGCCCTCGAGCGATGCCGTCGCCGCGGCAAGCTTTTCGCCGTCGCGGCCCGCAATGGTGACCGTGTAACCCTGTTTCAAAAGTAATTTCGCCGTGGCAAGGCCGATGCCGGAAGAACCGCCGATGACGACCACATGCTGCAAAGACATGATGCTGCTCCTTGAATTGATCGAGCCGCAGACGCTTCAACCACCTGCGACACCGGCATCATGCGCGGCCCGGAAACGGCAAACAGTTCCGGTTTTATCCTGGTATCAATACTGATATGATTCCCGCCATGGACCAGAGATCCGACACATTCGAAGCCCGCCGCCGTGAATTCGCAGCCTTCCTGCGCTCCCGTCGCGAACGGCTGACGCCCTCCGAGGTCGGTTTGCCGGAGGGGTTTCGCCGGCGCACGCCGGGTCTCCGGCGTGAGGAGCTCGCCATGCTCGCCGGCGTCGGCACCACCTGGTACACCTGGCTGGAACAGGGCCGCGAAATCAGGCCCTCCATGCAGGTGCTCAACGCCCTTGCCGATGCGCTGCGCCTCGACGAGGCCGAGCGCCGACATCTCTTCACCCTCAACAATCGCCAAGCGCCGCAGGCAGTCTCATCCGCACTCGAATGCGTCGACGAGCCGCTGCAGCGCATGCTCGCTAACCTGACCCACCAACCGGCTTATGTACTTGGCCGCCGGTGGGACGTGCTCGCGTGGAACCGTGCCGCCGAGGTGCTGTTCGGCGGTTACGACACGCTCGACCGCGACGAGCGCAATACCATGCATCGCCTCTTTGCCGACCCCGCGCATCGCAAGCTGCTCGTCGACTGGGAGGCGGTTGCCCGCGTCTCGCTGGCGATGTTTCGCGCCGACTGCGCGCGTTATGCCGGCGATCCGGATTTCGAACGGCTGATCGCGCTGCTGAAACAGGCAAGCGCTGAATTTCGTGATTGGTGGCAGCGCCACGAGGTCGTCAATCCGCTGTCCGGCATAAAGCGCATCAACCATCCCCTCAAGGGCCGCATGTCCTTCGAGCATACCGGCCTGACACTGACGAGCCGGCCGGAGATGAAGCTCATCGTCTATACGCCGCTCGATCACGATGACACCAACCGGAAACTCGCCGAACTCCTCACGCTTTAAGTTTTGTTTTCGCATATCGTCGTCGCAAAGCCGCTGCACACTTTTGCGCGACATGCTTTAAAGCCAACCCCTTGCATTGCCTCAGGCTGTCGCAGCCCCATATGTTTTTTCATCATTGTCCATAGGAGGGGAAATCATGGGCCGCCTGCATATCCGGACGATCTCCGTCATATCAGCATTGTCGCTGAGCCTTACCTCGGCTTTCGCCGCCTCGCCTGCGCCCGTAGAAGCCGAGCACGGCATGGTCGTCACCGCTCAGCATCTGGCGACCGATGTCGGTGTCGAGGTGCTGAAAAGCGGCGGCAATGCCGTCGATGCGGCAGTTGCCGTCGGCTATGCATTGGCAGTCGTCTATCCCGCGGCCGGCAATCTCGGCGGCGGCGGCTTCATGACCATCCGCCTGAAGGACGGCACGAAGACTTTCCTCGATTTTCGCGAACGCGCACCGCTTGCCGCAACGAAGACCATGTATCTCGATGCCAAGGGCGATATCGTGCCACGCGCCAGCCTCGATGGGTATCTCGCCGTCGGCGTGCCGGGCTCCGTCATGGGCTTCGAGACCGCGCGCGAGAAATACGGCACCAAATCGCGCCAGGATCTGATCGCGCCGGCACTTCGCTTCGCCAAAGAGGGTTTCACCCTGGAACAGGGCGACGCCGCAAGTTTCGCCGGCAACGCCAAGCGCCTCGCCAAGGATGAGGCGGCGGCAAAGATATTTCTGAAACCGGACGGCAAACCCTATGCATCCGGCGAAAAACTCCAGCAGCCGGACCTTGCTTCGGTCCTGGCAGGCATCTCCGAAAAAGGCTCCGATGCCTTCTACAAGGCCGCGCCCGCTGAGGCGATCGTCAAGGCGAGCCAGGCCAAAGGCGGCATCCTTGCCAAGGAGGATTTCGAGCAATATGCCGTGCGCGAATTGAAGCCGATCGAGTGCAATTACCGCGGCTACGACATCATCTCCTCGCCGCCACCTTCCTCCGGCGGCGTCATCATCTGCGAGATCCTCAACGTTCTGGAAGGCTATCCGCTCTCCTATCTCGGCTATAACTCGGCCGAAACCGTGCACCTCATGGTCGAGGCGATGCGCTATGCCTATGTCGACCGCAATGCCGCACTCGGCGATCCCGATTTTGTCGAGAACCCGGTCGCCAAGCTTCTCGACAAGAAATATGCCTTGGAGACTGCCGCCAAGATCGATCCCTACAGGTCTGGCACCTCGGCGAACCTCAAACCGCTCGGCGGCAAGGAAAGCACCGAGACGACGCATTATTCGATCATCGACGACGAGGGCAATGCGGTCGCCGTCACCTATACGCTGAACGGCTCCTTCGGCGCCGGCGTCGTGGCACCCGGCACGGGCATCCTGCTCAACAACGAGATGGACGATTTCACCTCCAAGCCCGGCGTGCCGAACCTCTACGGACTGGTGCAGGGCGAAGCCAATGCCATCGCGCCGAAGAAGACGCCGCTCTCCTCGATGAGCCCGACGATCGTCACCCGGGACGGCAAGCCCTTCATGGTGATCGGCAGCCCCGGCGGCTCGCGCATCATCACCATCACGTTGGAAGCGATCCTCAATGTCGTCGATTTCGGCATGGATATCAGCCAGGCGGTCAACGCCCCGCGTCTCCACCACCAATGGCAGCCCGACAAGGTCTTTCTCGAACCCTATGCGCTTTCGCCCGATACCGAAAAGACGCTCGCCGCCATGGGCTACAGCTTCGATGGCGGCAATGACGCGCCGCAATGGGGCCAGGCCGCCGGCATCCTCGTCGGCGGCAAAAGCCTTGCCGCCATCGCAAAAGGCGGCGGTGCCCGCTACAACGGCGCCATGGATAGCCGCGCAGCGGAAGGCTCGGCAAGCGGCTACTGACGCTTCGGGGATCGCCCGATCAAACAGTCGGCGGAAGCGCAACGCGGCTCGAGAAGCAGCGGTGGCACCATTCATGTCACCGTGACAAAGTCGCCGTTCACAATTGGCTTGCCGCGCCCTATGCATGGGCGAACCCGCAAGCAGAAAGATTCCCGAATGGCCAGCATTGAAATGATTGTCGCAGCTCGCGCCCGTCTGCGCGGTCATGCAAGGCGCACGCCGCTTCTCTCCTCCCCTTTCCTCGATGAGATCGCCGGCCGGCGTCTGTTCGTGAAAGCCGAATGTCTGCAGCATTCCGGCTCGTTCAAGTTTCGCGGCGGCTGGTCGGCCGTCTCCGGCCTTGATGCTGCGGTACGCTCGAAGGGCGTCATCGCCTTCTCCTCCGGCAACCACGCCCAGGGCGTTGCGCTTGCTGCCAAGCTGCACAATATCCCCTCCGTCATCATCATGCCGAGCGATGCGCCGAAGCTGAAGATCGCCAACACCCGTGCCTTCGGTGCTGAAGTGGTGCTCTACGACCGCGTCAACGAGGATCGCGACGAGATCGGCGCGAGGCTTTCGGCCGAGCGCGGCCTGACACTGATCAAGCCCTTCGACGAACCGCTTGTCATCGCCGGCCAGGGCACGACCGGCCTCGAAATCTCCGAGCAGGCTGGGGAGGAAGGCGTGACATCAGCCGAAGTCCTCGTTCCCTGCGGCGGCGGCGGATTGACCTCCGGCATCGCTCTCGCCCTTGAAGCCAGTTCCCCCGGCTTTCATGTCCGCCCCTGCGAGCCCAAGGATTTCGACGACACCACCCGCTCGCTCGCCTCCGGCAAGATCGAACGCAACGCGACGGTTTCGGGCTCGATCTGCGATGCGATCGTTACCCCGCAGCCGGGCAACATCACCTTCCCGATCCTCAAGCGCCTCGCGGGCCCTGGCATCGTTGTCACCGACGAGGAGGCGCTGCGCGCCATGGCGCTCGCCTTCACGCGGTTGAAGATCGTCGTCGAGCCTGGCGGCGCCGTGGCGCTCGCCGCCGCCCTTTTCCATGGCGAGGCGCTGGAAAGCGACACGATCGTCGCCGTCACCTCGGGTGGCAATGTCGATGCCGATATCTTCGCCATGGCGCTCGAACGGTTCGGCTAGAGCGTGCAGGTGCAAGGTTGCAATCGGCCGCAAATGCCGTCAACGCTCTTGGGCCATCCGCAGCATATGCCGCGGATGGTTTTCGTCAGCAAACCATCATGCCAGCTTGTAACGCTTGGCCGGCATGCTGCGAGACAGGTTGGGCATCAATGCCTGGCGCGCCTGCTCGTAGGCCGAAAGCAAGCCTGCATCCTCAAGCGCCGGAATCGTTGCGAACTCACCCTGCTTAAGGCCGGCGAGCGATGCATCGACCATGTCTTCGGCCGACATTACGATCTCGTTCGGCAGATGCTCTATCGGCGTGCCGGCAATCCCCCAGAATTCCGTCGCCGTGGCCCCCGGTAGCACGGCCTGTATACGGATGTTCTTCTCCGCCAGCTCATGCTTCAGCGACTGGCTGAAGGCGAGCACGAAGGCTTTCGTGGCGCCATAGACGCCGTTCAGGCGCTCTGGCACGATCGCGACGATGGAAGCAATGTTGATGATCGTGCCACCACCGCGGGCAACGAAACCGGGAACGGCGGCATAGGTCACCCGCATCAGCGCCGTGACGTTGAGTTCGATCATCTTCTGCATCTTGTCGACATCGGCGGCGAGCAGCGGCGCCGTTCCGCCGACGCCGGCATTGTTGACCAGAAGCGTGATGCTCCGGTCTTGCTTCAGCACGCCTTCGACACGGGCGAGGTCGGCCGTGTTGCCGAGGTCAGCCACAACGGTCTCGACCGCCCTGCCCGTCTCCTCAGTCAGCCCGCTTGCCAAGGCCTTCAGCCGCTCGCCGTTACGGGCAACGATGATCAGGTCGTAACCCTGCTTTGCCAGCCTGCGCGCATAGACTGCGCCGATGCCCGAGGATGCGCCGGTTACCAGCGCAGTACCCTTGTATTCCTGTGTCATGATCCATCTCCTTCAATTGCGCCGGCGTCTGCCCTGCCCTTGAGGAGAGTCATACTCCGGATTGTCAGCGTCCTGAATGTCATATATACCACCTTTTAGGACATAGGAGCTTAGCCATGCAGACCATCGCTTTCCTGCTCTATCCCGGCTTCCAGATCATGGGCCTGGCGGCCGTGTCGGCCTTCGAATTCACCAATCTGCATTTCCGCGAGAAAGTCTACGACATCCGCTACCTCTCGGAAGCCGGGGGTTCGCTGCGCACCTCGCTCGGCATGACGATCGAAACCGAGCCCTTCGGCGATCCCGGATTCGATACGCTGATTGTCACCGGCGCACCCGGCATTGCGTTGCCAAGTCCCGGCGAAAGCGGCTTCATTCGCGCGGCTCTTGGCGCCTCTCGCCGCATCGCTTCGATTTGCACCGGCACCTTCTTCCTCGCCGAAGCAGGCATTCTCGACGGCCGGCGCGCGACGACGCATTGGTATCTCGCCCGCGAAATGAAGGCGCGTTACCCAAAGATCAAGGTGGAAGAGGATCGCATCTTCATCATCGACGGTTCGGTCTGGACATCGGCTGGCATGACGGCCGGGATCGATCTGGCACTCGCCATGGTCGAGAAAGACCACGGCATTGAAGTCGCCCGCGCCGTGGCCCGAATGCTTGTCGTCTATCACCGCCGTTCCGGCGGCCAGTCGCAATTTTCCGCGCTGCTGGAGCTGGAACCGAAATCAGACCGCATCCAGAAGGCGCTCGACTTTGCCCGCGGCAATCTGAAATCGCAGCTTTCGGTCGAAGAACTGGCGGAAGCCGCCCATCTCAGCCCCCGCCAATTCAGCCGAGCTTTCCGCGCCGAAACCGGGCAGTCACCGGCCAAGGCCGTGGAAAATCTCAGGCTCGAAGCCGCCCGGCTGATGATGGAGCAGAGTCGCCATCCGATTGACGTCGTCGCCGACGAGACCGGCTTTGCCGACCGCGAGCGTATGCGCCGCGCTTTCCTGCGCGCCTTTGGCCAGCCGCCGCAGGCAATACGCCGCAACGCCCAGCAGGAACTGCAGATGTGAGCACCCAGCCTGCGACGGGCTGGGTGCTTTCTGTCCTCGCTACTGTTGCTGAAGCGCCCGGCGGATCGCGATCTCGATCGGCGAATAGGCGCCGTCCTCCCGTTCGAGCCGGAGAGGTTCAGAAGGCGCAAGGCCGGGCTGCGCCATGAAGCGCGGCTGCCTGCCGCGATGCATCTGCGCTGCATGGATGACGAACGGATGGCACAGATAGACCGTGCCAGCCGGGCCCGTCGCTAACGCCAGCGGCCGGCCCTCCCCCACATGCTCCAGCCAGAGGTACGCCATTCCCGCCTCGCCCGCTGGTGCCAGGAGGCGTGCGATATCCTTGTGCGAACCGACGCGGATGCGGGTCGGCGCGTCCTCCTCTCCGACATCCGAGAACAGGAAAAGCATCAGCAACGCCCGCCCGCGCGAGGTGATGTTCACCCGCCAGGCAGAAAAATCCCGCTGCTCGTTCGGATCGGAACCCTCGCCGGGAAAGCTGAGGTCGACATGCCAGCCGGCATCACCGGGATCATCGGGATGGGGGAAGCGCACCGGAAAACTGCCAAGTCCATTGCGCGGCTCCCAGCGACCGGTGCCGACGAGCTGGTCGAAGGCCGAATGCAATACCGGCGTGTTGACGGCTTTCTCGAAAGGTCCGCCGCCATAGCCGGCAAGTCGCACGACGGGCTGCGCCCACGTCCTTGGATCATCCGCGGCGAAGGGAATGTCACGCCACATGATGGCACGGGCTTCCTCGGCCAATGCGGGGGGAAAAGCGTCGTCGATCCTGACGAAACCGTCCTCGATGAATCGCTCGATCTGCGCAGCACTCAGTGCCGGCGGGTAAACATCTGATGTCATGAAATATCTCTCTATCGCCAAACCTGCCGGCTCTTTCCTTGGCCAGACGCAGGGTGGTTACATCCACGGCAACGCACCAGCCACGAAGGCTGGTCAGCGGCCGCATCTTCTGATGCCCGAAGGCAGAGCCTTAGAGGCTCAAGAAGAAGACCGAAGCGATATTGAGGGTGAACGTCTTCATAGCGGTTCGAGGCTACAGGCTTGCGCCCGAGGGGGCAATGCGGAGAGGTCAAGCCAACACATCGCGCAACACGCCATGCACCGACTGAAGCACGAGCTCGGCAAGCCGGGCCGCAGCCGGTTGCGGTTCGGCTTCCGCCCGATGCAGGACCAGACCGAGCTTCGGCAAATCCGGCAGGCCGATCGTCTCCGGCGCGAGCGGCCGGACCTTCGCCGGCAGGCCGATCGGCGTGCGGATGGTGAGACCGAGGCCTGCCGCGGTCGCGGCCCAGAGACCGCCGAGACTGGGACTGACAAAGGCGAGCCGCCAGGAAATGCCCGCCTCATCAAGCGCCTTGGTCGCTGCACTGCGCAACAGGCACGGTGCCTCCAGCGAGGCAAGCGGCATCGGCTCGCCGCTTGCGGCTTGCCAGCTCGGCTGGCCCTCCGAAGGCCCGATCCAGCGCATCGGCACTTCGCCGATCCGCTCGCAATGCGCCGTCAGCGTGCCATCGCTCCAGGCAAGCGCCAGATCGAGCTTGCCCGACGTGACGCGCTCGAGCAGTTCGGCATTGCGCACCACCCGCGCTTCGATCCGGACCTTCGGATGCGCACGCGCAAAGCGGCCGAGCACATCAGGCAGCAGGGTCTCACCGAAATCCTCCTGTAGGCCGAGCCGCACCCAGCCTTCCAGCTCGACGCTGTTGACGGCCGCAGCCGCCTCGTCGTTGAGTTCCAGCAGCCGCCTGGCATAACCAAGCATCGTCTCGCCGGCATCCGTCAGCGCCAGCCCGCGCCCCACCTTGCGGAAGATCGGCGTGCCCGCCTGTTCCTCCAGCTTCTTCAGCTGCGCACTCACTGCCGAGGTCGAACGCCCGAGCCGCTCGGCCGCCTTGGCGAAATTGCCGAGTTCCATGCCGGTTGAAAAGGTTCGAAGCACATCGAGATCGAAGATCGTCCGTCGCATTACATAATCCCATTTTTCAGGATCATTAGTTCATAAAATTCTGATTTTCGGCATCATCGTGCCGTGCAATGGTTCAGCTGTCAAGGCCGACGGACGGCCTGAACCATGGAGATCCCGATGCCCTTCGTTCGCATTTCCCTTCGCAGAGGCAAGTCGCCGGACTACCTCATGGCGCTGGCCGACAACATCCAGCGCGCTCTGGTCGAGACCTTCGACGTGCCCGAAAACGACCGCTTCCAGGCCATTCATCAGCATGACGACAACGAGCTGATCTTCGACCGCAGCTATCTCGCCGGCCCGCGCTCGGACGACTTCGTCTATATCTCGATCACGATCGGCAGGCCTCGCACCGGCGAGATGAAGGCGGCGCTCTATCGGCGGCTCGCCGATCTCCTGGCGCAATCGCCGGGCCTCCGGCCTGAGGATGTGATGATCGTCATCAGCACCAGCGTGCCGGAAGACTGGTCCTTCGGCGACGGCATTGCCCAGATGACCGACCCAGACTGGCGGCTTCGTGTGGCTGGAGGCCGGCAATGAGCCCTTCGAACCCGAAGACCATGACCATCAGGCGCCCCGGCAAGGCAATCCGCTCGCCGGAGGGCGTCGCGACTGCGCCCTTCTGGGTCGAGATGCTGCTCGAAGGCAGCGCCGATGGCGAGAACACCGCAATGCGCGCCGCGCTCGATCCCGGCACCATTACCCGCTGGCACACGCATCCCAGAGGCCAGTTGCTCTATGCGCTTTCGGGCCATGGGTTGGCGCAGAACGACGGCGGTCCGATCGAAGCATTGCGTGCCGGCGATGCCGTCTGGTTTGCCCCCGGCGAGCGTCACTGGCATGGCGCAGCCGACGACAGCCCCTTCAGCTATATCAGCGTCCAGCCGACGGAAAACGGCAGCATCGTCGAATGGCTGCAACCGGTGGAGGGACAGTCATGATCACCATGCAGTACAGCTTCACCCTGCCCGCCGATTACGACATGTCGATCATCGACCGCCGCATCCGCGACAAGGGTCCGTTGCTCGACGGCTTTCCCAATCTCGGTTTCAAAGCCTATCTCAGCACCCGCAAGGGAGAGTTCGGCAGCCACGACAATCTCTATGCGCCCTTCTATCTCTGGCAGAGGCCGGAAGGAGCAAGCGACTTCCTCTGCAGTCCGGGGTTTGAGGCTCTCACCAGCGCCTTCGGCTGGCCGCAGGTGAGGACCTGGATCGTCTGGCAGGCCGAAATCTCGCCTGATATCGCCCCAGCCAAGTTCGCCACACGCGATGTCCTGCAGACAAAGCCTTATGCGCCGCTCGCCGACATCCGCCGCGCCGAAAGCGCGCAGGCTAAAGCCGACGTAGAGACAGGCAACGCACTCGCCTCCGTCTCCGGCTTCGAACCGACGACCTGGACGCGGGTGCGCTTCAGACTGTGGCGAGAAATTCCCGAGATCGGCGAGCACACGCAGGCCTATCGCGTCGGCCACCTATCCCTGGCTCGACCCTGAACTTAGACGGTTGCCCGGCGATACAATGCCAGCGAGCCGGCAAGCGCCAGTAGCGCGCCACCGCAGGCCCGCTCCAGCCACATGGCGCCTGAGGTCTTGAGGAACCGTACCGCCTGCGAACCGAAGAAGGCGTAGCCGAACATGATGAGGAAATCGAGCACGGCAAAGACCAGCGCAAGCAGCGCATATTGCGTTGCCTGCGGCAGGCTCGGGTCGATGAACTGCGGCAGGAAGGCCGAAAAGAACAAGTAGCCCTTCGGATTGGTCGCCGCGACCATGAAACTCTTCAGTCCAATCGAGAAGGGCGAAGTCGCACCCACAGGCGCTCCGGACTTCAACGCCGCATCGATCGTGCCCTTCGAACGCAGCAGCATGATGCCGAGAAAGGCGAGATAGGCGGCACCTGCCCATTTCAGCATCGAGAACCAGAATTCCGACGCAGCGAGCAGCGCACCGAGCCCGATCGCGACGGCGCCGATCAGCACGAAATCGGACAGCACCGCGCCGATCATGCCGGCAACTGCGCGGCGCAGGCCATGCCGAGAACCATTGGTCAGCGCAAGCAGCACCGTTGGCCCCGGCGTCGCGATGCCGACAAAGGAAACGGCTGCAAAAGCCAGAAGCGTGACGATATCCATGATGCTCCTCCGAACCCAGAGCATGTCCTGCTCCAGGGACCGAAACTTGCATGCGCCGCCAAGCTTGGCAATGCCGGGTCCGTCAACGAAAAAGCCCGCCGCCTCTTCAGGCAGCGGGCTTTCGAAGGGATGCGATTGGATTAGACGCCGCTCTGGCCGTCGGAGCCGATATAGGCAATGCGGATCATGTTGGTGGCACCGGGCGTGCCGAGCGGCACGCCGGCCGAGATGATGATGCGATCGCCCGGCTTGCCGAAGCCTTCGTCCGCGACGATGCGGCAGGCGCGATTGACCATGTCGTCGAGATCGGTCGCATCATGGGTGACCACGCAATGCAGGCCCCAGACGACGGCAAGGCGGCGTGCCGTCTTGATGATCGGCGACAGCGCCAGGATCGGCACCTGCGGACGCTCACGCGAGGCGCGAAGGCCCGTCGTACCCGACGAGGTGTAACAGACGATCGCCGACAGCTTCAGCGTCTCGGCGATCTGACGGGCTGCAAGCGAGATTGCATCGGCACCGGTCGCTTCCGGCTGGGCACGCTGGGCATAGATGATGCCGGGATAATGCGGCTCGCGCTCGATGGCAGTGGCAATCGACGCCATCGTCGCGACAGCTTCGACGGGATAGTCGCCCGAGGCCGACTCGGCCGAGAGCATGACGGCATCCGCACCTTCGAAGACGGCGGTCGCGACGTCGGAAACTTCGGCGCGTGTCGGCACCGGCGCTGAGATCATCGATTCCAGCATCTGCGTGGCGACGACCACCGGCTTGCCCGAACGGCGGCAGGCACGGATCAGCTGCTTCTGGATGCCGGGAACCGATTCGAGCGGCATTTCGACGCCGAGATCGCCGCGGGCGACCATCAATGCGTCGGAAAGCTCGATGATTTCCTCGATGCGCTCGAGAGCCTGCGGTTTTTCGATCTTCGACATCAGGCCGACACGGCCACGGGCGATCTTGCGCACTTCGGCAAGGTCGTCGGGACGCTGGACGAAGGAAAGCGCCACCCAGTCGACATCGTCGGTGGCGAGCACGGCATCGAGGTCGGCGCGGTCCTTATCCGTCAATGCGCCGACGCCGAGCAGCGTGTCGGGAAGGCTGACGCCCTTGCGGTCGGAGATGCGCGTGCCTGAAATAACAGTGGTGACGATGCTCTTGCCGTCGCATTTTTCTGCGCGCAGGGCGAGCTTGCCGTCATCGATCAGCAGACGGTGGCCGGGCTGGACCGACTCGAGGATCTCGGGGTGCGGCAGATAGACGCGGTTCTGGTCGCCGAGCGCTTCGTTGTTGTCGAGCGTGAAGGTCTGGCCGGGCTTCAGGTCCACCTTGCTGTCGACGAACTTGCCGACACGCAGTTTCGGTCCCTGCAGGTCGGCGAGAATGCCGATCGGCCGGCCGGAGCGCGCCTCGACCGAGCGAATGCGCTGGATAAGCGTACGCATCAGGTCGTGGCTCGCATGGCTCATATTGATGCGGAAGACATCGGCACCGGCCTGGTGCAGCTTCTCGATCATCGATTCCTCGGAGGAGGCTGGCCCGAGGGTGGCGAGGATTTTAACTTTGCGATTACGCTTCATCAATTCTGGCTTTCTTGCGTCCCTGGGGTGTCGGAGAGCTGAACCATCCAGCTACCCTGGCGGCCCGTATCATATTCCTTGAATCCCATCTTCTGGTAACCGCGGGCATAACAATCCTGCACACCCGTGATTTTGAATTCGTTTTCCGCCACGCACATCTGCACGTCACCCGTCCATCGTCCCCCCCGGGCGGCGTCCTCTGCGTAGAGGTAGTAATAGCGCGACTGCAATTCTCCCTCGATCAGCGTGGCGCAGGTCGTTGCCGGCACCTGCCACCAGCCCTCCGTCACCCAGCCATCCTTGGCCCGGTATCCGATCGCGACGCCGACGAGATTCTGTGTTCCGTTGCAGACGCGAAAATCGGCGCGTGCGGCGTCTGCGATGAAAAACGGCATGGCGGCTGCAAGAGCGAACAGAGCGAGACGGACCAGCGGTCCGGACCGCGTGAGGAAACTTGGCGCGGCTTGGATCAACACGGCTCCCAAATAGCTCCACGGTTATTCGTATCCGTGTCTTCTTGCGCCGC
>Ga0102590_1002881_pt1 | contig 18849 bp, 21 predicted proteins | sample AraplaMF_Col_mMF_FD_76859 | JGI IMG/M metagenome (GOLD analysis project Ga0102590, IMG submission 76859) | Arabidopsis root microbial communities from the University of North Carolina, USA - plate scrape MF_Col_mMF | ecosystem: Host-associated > Plants > Roots > Endosphere | place: USA...
GATGATGGAAGCGAGACGGCCAACGACCAGCCCTTCGGCGTCGATGATCACCCACTTCTTCTCCACCTCTGCAGGCTTCTGGGAGAAGGTTGCCATAGTGAATACTCTCTTTTGGGACCCTTGGCCCGAAGGCTTGAAGGGCGTTTCTTGTTGCTTGGATTGGCACGCTCGAGGCGATGCCAAAAAGAAAGCAGCCCGGATAGGCTGCGTTCTGGCGCGGTGTATAAAGGGAATACGACATGGGGTCAATATCGACTTTCCCGAGGTTTGGAAAAAAAATAAAGTAAAAACAATTAGTTAGATATATGGTATTATAATACCTCATATTTGTCGAGGTCCCAGGCTGCTGCGCCGGACGTTTTTGGCGTCGCCTCTGCCGGTTTGACGTAACGTCCGACGGTCGAAAGCAGCTCTCAACCTTTGAACGCGCGCAGGCATTTCATCATTTCGCGAAGGCCGCGTGTCAGATGTTTGTCCCGGCGTAGAACCATGCCGAGGCGGCGCGTCAGCCGCGGGTTCAGCGATGATGTCGTCACGAGGCCGGCGCGGTCGCGCTTCATCGCCAGCCCAGGCAGGATCGACCAGCCAAGTCCTACAGCCACCAGCTCCTTGATCGCCTCGATACTGCCAAACTCCATCGCAGGTCGGATCCTGGTATCCGGGGCGGCTAACCACGCGTCGATTGCGCGCCTGGTATTGCCGCCCTCATAGAGCAGCAGCGTCCTGTCGCGCATGAAAGCGGCGTCCGGCCCGTCTTCGGGCATGAGGCTGCCCGCGGGGGCGACGGCCAGCAATTCCTCTTCGTAGAACGGTTCGATCTCGAAGTTCCGTCCCGATGCCGGCAGGGCAACGACAGCGATGTCGAGGCTGTTGGCTTCCAGTTCGTGCAGAATGCCGTCGGCATCGCCGATGCGCACGGTGATTTCGAGCCCGGGCATGCGTTTTCTGGCGGCAGCAATGGCGCGAGGAAGCAGATGGATCGACGCCGTGCCGCCGCTACCGATGCGCACGCGGCCGCTCGCACCATCTCTGTACGGCACCATCGCTTCTTCCGCGGCGGCCGATTCCTGAAGTAGCCGCCTTGCATGCACGAGCAGGTCGAGGCCTGCAGCGGTCGGCTGTGCTCGCCGTCCGACGCGCTCGATCAGCCGGACGCCGAGCCGCTGTTCGAGCCCCTTGACCTGCAGGCTGACGGCCGGTTGCGTCAGGCCTTCCTTGTCGGCCGCAGCCGTAAAGCTTCCGAGATCGGCAACATTGACGAAGGTGGCAAGCTGATCAAGATTGAGAGGCATACCAAAGAAATCCTTATGCATATGATAATATCAATAAGCTTCTCTCGCGGCATTTTCCAGCGCATCTTTCACCCGTTCAAGAAAGGATGAAGCGATGGCTCTGGAATTGAGCGAGATCTTCGAAACACCTCGCGATATCGTTCGGTCGAGAATTCGCTGGATGGCGCGATGGATCCGGCGGCTGCTGATGACGGTCGAACATCACCTCGAAAAGCGCCGCAGCCGTCGCACGCTTTCGGAACTCACCGACGACGGGCTTTGCGATGTCGGTCTGACCCGTGCGCAGGCGAGGGCCGAGACATCGAAGTCGTGGTTCTGGTCCTGACTTCAGCGGCCAAGGCGGGGTGCGGATCCTGCTCGAAATTGCCGGCGCCTTGTGGCAAAACGTCTGCCTGAATCGAGCGCAGGGAGCAGCATCATGGCCGACATCGTATCTTTCCCGGACGCAGCCAGAGCGGAAGAGGGCGGATTGTTGATCCGCTCGCTGCGCGACGGCGTGCTGCGGTTGGTGCTCAACAACCCACCGGCGAATGTGTTTTCGATCGCACTTCTCGAAGCGCTGATGGGCGAGCTGGAGACGGCCGAGGCGGAGCCGGATGTACACGTCGTCGTCATCGCCTCGACCGGTAACGTCTTTTCCGCCGGGCATGATCTCAAGGAACTCACGACCCATCGCGCCGATGAAGATCAGGGTGCCGATTTCTTCGAAAGGACCTTTCGGCTCGCTGCCGATCTGATGCTCAAGATCGCGCATCTGCCGAAGCCTGTCATCGCCGAGATCGACGGGCTTGCAACGGCTGCGGGCTGCCAGCTCGTTGCCTCCTGCGATCTGGCGATCTGCACGGATAGTTCGACATTCTGCACGCCGGGCGTCAATATCGGCCTGTTTTGTTCGACGCCGATGGTGGCCGTTTCCCGTGCCGCGCACCGCAAGCAGGCGATGGAGATGCTGCTGACCGGCGAGACGATCGACGCCTCGACTGCCAAGGATTTCGGCCTCGTCAACCGTATCGTGCCCAAGCAGTATCTGGCGCAGGTGGTTTCCAAATATGCGGCTGTGATCGCCAGCAAGTCACCGCTGACGCTGAAGATTGGCAAGGAAGCCTTCAACCGGCAGCTCGAACTGCCAGTGGAGGCGGCATATGATTATACCGCCAGGGTGATGGTCGAGAACATGCTGACGCAGGATGCTCAGGAAGGGATCGGTGCCTTCCTCGGCAAGCGCAAGCCGGACTGGAAGGGCGAGTGACTACGCCAGTTTCAAAATCAGCCCGCCGATGGCGATGACGACGCCGGCGACGTAGCGCCAGATGCTGGCTTTTTCCTTGAAGACGGTGATCGAGATCACCAGCGCAAAGAGGATCGCGGTTTCCCGCAGCGCTGCGACGGTCGCGACCGGGGCTTTCGTCATCGCCCAGAGTGCCAGCCCATAGGAGGCGATCGAGCCGGCGCCGCCGATGAGGCCGCGCCACCAGTTGCGACGAACGTGACGCACGACGGCGACAGTGCCGCGTTGCGAAACCGCCCAGGAAAACAGTAGGACGGGTGGCAGCAGCGACATCCACAAAGTGTAGGAAACCGCATTGCCGGAGATACGCGCGCCGATGCCGTCGACATAGGTGTAGCTGGCGATGACACAGGCATTGGCAAGCGACAGCATGACGGCGCGGCTGCTGCCGCGCCGTGCCTCCAGAGCGAGTGTGAGGACGCCGGCGCAAATCGTCATCGTGCCGGCAAGGGCGCCGCTGGAAAGATTTTCCTTCAGGATGAAACCGCTTGTCGCGGCGATCAGTAGCGGTGCGCAGCCGCGCATCAGCGGATAGACGAGACCGATATCGCCGGCCCGGTAGGCGGCGGCGACCAACTGGAAATAAGCGAACTGCAGGATGGCAGAGGCGCCGATGAACGGCCAGGCCGAGGCGTGCGGCAACGGCAGGAACGCCAGGAACGGCAACGCCGAAACAGCGCCGCCGGCAGAGATCAGCGCCGCATCCAGGGATTTATCACTCCCCGCCTTGACGATGGCGTTCCATGTCGCGTGCAGCAGTGCGCCGAAGAGAACGAGCAGGATGACGTCGAGAGGCAAGGGAGTAAATCCGGAAAGGATGACAGGAAGCGGAATACGTCTCGCCTTCGGCGTTTCAAATTCCTGAAAAGACAACTGGGATTTGCACGAAAATGTACGGCTGCGGTCGCTTATGCGTTCATATGTCGAATAGCATCCTTCCACTATGTGAACAATGGCGGCGCATTGGAGCAATTTTTACGTGCGCGCGACATGCGTTCAATCCGCACGATCCTTTCAACTATGAGATGTTTCTAATGGATAGAAGAACAAAGGGCGGAATTACCACGAACAAAAAGAGAAAATATCTACAGGAGCGAGGGAGCCGATTATTCTATGCTGCTGAAATATAGATATTATTCTATAGCTTTGACATAGGGGGAAATTGAAGCTTCCGATTGTGAATCTTCAAGAAATCGCAGCGCACAATTGAGCCAAAACCTTTCGCAAACGCGAAAGACGTACAGTTTCGGCGGCTGTCACGACGTTGAAAACATCAAAGCTGATGATGCGGAACGAAGAGCATCCCGTCAAGGTTGTCGATGCTCTGGCAGTTCAGGACCTGGCAGCGCGGATTGTCCTTTGAGGGGATATGCGTCCATTCCGCATAGTCGGTCGCGTCGCAATAATTGCTGTTGCGGACATAGCGATCGTAGAGCGGCAAGCCACGGGGAGATTGGTAGCGGAAGACGACGGCGCCCTGATTGTGGATGGCGGCGCGCACGCTGGCACAGCTCATGGTGAGCGGATTGTAGCGCGAGATCGCCAGCGCCGGCGATGCGGCGAGCACGAGCATGAGGGCAAGAGCGATTTTTTTCATCGAATCATCCTCAGGGAGTATCCAATTCATATATACGGAAAAGATGCCCAGCCGGTTTCACGGAAACGCAATAAAACTGCGCGCCGTGGCGAAGGGCTTTCGGGAGTGGAGAAACGGATATGAATCACGACGTCTACACGGATGATTACCTCGCCGGAATTCTGCATTCGGTAAAGACCATCGCGCTGACCGGCGCCTCACCCAATCCGGCCAGGCCGAGCAACGGCGTCATGGGCTATCTGTTGTCGCGCGGCTACGAGGTCATTCCTGTCAATCCGGGGCAGGCGGGCAAACAGATCCAGGGCCGCAACGTGTATGCCCGGCTCGCCGACATTCCCATGCCGGTCGACATGGTCGACGTATTTCGCGCTTCCGAATATCTGGACGGGGTCGTCGAGGAGGCGCTGGCGCTGAGGCCGCTGCCGAAGATCATCTGGTCTCAACTTGGTGTCCGCGACAATGCGGCTGCGGCAAAGGCGGAGGCCGCCGGCATCAAGGTGGTGATGAACCGCTGCCCGGCGATCGAATATCCTCGTCTCATTGCCTGAGTTGCGGTTCGCGGAGACGGATTTTCCACGGAACGCCCATGGGTTGAAACGGATCGCGATTAACTTTCGTTCGCGAGAGGCTATGATCCCTCCCGTCAGCAATAACGGGAGGACGACATGGCCAAGAATGATCCGGGATTCAACACGTTGGCGATCCACGCCGGCGCGCAGCCCGACCCGGCGACCGGCGCGCGGGTAACGCCGATCTACCAGACGACCGCTTTCGTCTTCAATGATTCCGATCATGCCGCCGCCCTCTTCGGTCTGCAGGCTTTCGGCAACATCTACACCCGCATCATGAACCCGACACAGGCCGTGCTCGAGGAGCGCGTCGCAGCGCTCGAGGGCGGCACGGCCGCCCTTGCCGTCGCCTCCGGCCATGCGGCGCAGGTGATCGTCTTCCACAATATCATGCGTCCTGGCGAGAATTTCATCGCTGCCCGCCAACTCTACGGCGGCTCGATCAACCAGTTCGGCCACGCCTTCGAGAATTTCGGCTGGCAGGTGCGCTGGGCCGATGCCGCCGATCCCGCAAGCTTTGAAAGCCAGATCGACGACAAGACGCGCGGCATCTTCATCGAGAGCCTGGCCAATCCCGGCGGCACCTTCGTCGATATCGCTGCCATCGCCGACGTCGCGCATCGCCACGGCCTGCCGCTGATCGTCGACAATACGATGGCGACACCCTATTTCATCCGTCCGATCGAGCATGGTGCCGACATCGTCGTGCATTCACTGACGAAGTTTCTCGGCGGCCACGGCAATTCGATGGGTGGCCTCATCGTCGACGGCGGCACCTTCGACTGGTCGAAATCCGGCAATTACCCGATGCTGTCGAGCCCGCGGCCGGAATATAACGGCATGGTCCTGCACGCGACCTTCGGCAATTTCGCCTTTGCGATCGCTGCCCGCGTGCTCGGTCTGCGCGATCTCGGGCCGGCGATCTCGCCCTTCAACGCCTTCCTGATCCTGACCGGCATCGAGACGCTGCCGCTCAGGATGCAGCGCCACAGCGACAATGCGATCGCCGTCGCCAAGTGGCTGAAGGCGCACAGCAAGATCGCCTGGGTGAATTATGCCGGTCTCGACGACGATCCGAACCATGCCCTGCAGCAGCGTTACTCGCCGAAGGGCGCAGGCTCCGTCTTCACCTTTGGCGTCAAAGGCGGCTATGAGGCGGGCAAGACGCTGGTCGAGGGGCTGGAGCTCTTCTCTCATCTTGCCAATATCGGCGACACCCGTTCGCTCGTCATCCATCCGGCCTCGACAACGCACCGGCAGTTGACCGACGAGCAGCGGATCGCCGCCGGTGCGGGGCCTGACGTGGTGCGCCTTTCCGTCGGCATCGAGGACGTCAAGGACATCATCGCCGATCTTGAGCAGGCGCTCTCAAAGATCTGATGTAGTTCGTCACATACCTCTGACACCTACGTCAGTTCCTTTGACAACTTTTTTGAGCAGGTTGTATTGAGTCGACCGCCGAGAAACCCCTAAAAACAGGGCGTTTTCGGCGGTCAAAAGAATGCCAGATTGCACAATGGCGGCCTGGAACTTTGTGCTCCGTTCGGCCTTTCCGACCTTCTCGGCGGCGTTGTTCGTGCGAACAAAAGGCAGATCACGCGAGAGGTATACGAGCGGAAGGTCGACCGATGGATCAAATTCTGGCCCAAGCTCACAATCGTGAATTGGCATGAGGCAAATATGAGATGACGTAGGATCAAGTGCAGCGGCAGGACCTGCCGAGGCTAGGCTCCAAGCAGAGAGTTCAGAGCGATGACTACGCCTGCGCGGAATACCTGGTGAAGTGGCCTGACGGACTCGTAGCGCGAGCTTTCGCGGCATCGTCACGTTAATGCTGCTTTTGCTTCTTCTATGGGCTGCACTTCTTCAGGCCCCTGTCAACGCACCATAGACGAGTGCGCGCAGCTCTTTGCGCACAGGAATGGCGCTTGAAGGCAGAAGTTGCGTGAAGAGAATGACAACCATGTCGTCGACCGGGCTTACCCAGAAGAAGGTGCCTGCCGCGCCGCCCCAGCCATAGTCTCCCACCTGCGCCGAAATTTGTGCCTTGGCCGGATCAAGGACGACAGAGCCCAACAGACCGAACCCGACGCCATCAAACTGGGTTTCGGACCAAACTTCGGCTGCCAGCGAGGCAAGATCGCCCGGCAGGTGATTGCACGCCGCCAATCTCAAAGTGCGGGGACTGAGGATGCGTTCGCCGTTGAGTTCACCTCCAGCCCGCAGCATTTCGGTGAACCGCCAATAGTCGTCGATGGTTCCCACGAGCCCGCCTCCGCCGCAGAACGTATCAACCTTGCCTTGCCGCCATTCCGAAACCTCCGGCGCTTCGTGCAATGCCATTCCGCCAGCCATGGCCTCATAGAGTGGGGGAAAACGGCTGATCTCAGATTCCGGCACAGAGAAGCCGGTGTCGGCCATGCCGAGGGGCTCGAAGATGCGAGTCGCGAAGTACTTGTCGAGCGTCATTCCGGAAACGACTTCAACGATGCGGCCGATGACATCTAACCCGGTGCTGTATTGCCATTTCGTACCCGGCTCCCATTCCAATGGCAGCTCGGCGATCCTGCGCACCATCTTGTCGAGCCCACCGTAGGCAAGGGCGAGGCCGAGTTTTTCTTTGGCATAAGCTTCACCGAGCAGTCCGGGGTTCGTAAAAAGGCTTAGGCCAGATGTGTGGGTCAGCAGATGGTGGATCGTTATCTTCGTTTTGATGGGCACTGTTTGGTCCAGCGACGTTGCGCCCGGTATCAGAAGTTGCCTATTTTTGAATTCCGGCAGGTAAGCTTCGACCGGATCGTCGAGATGCAGGCGCGCCTCCTCGTACAGCATCATCAGCGCTACGGCGGTGACAGGCTTGGTCATCGAGTAGATGCGGGCGATGAGGTCGCGCTGCCAAGGCCGCTTGGCTTCGACATCGGCATGCCCGGCGCAGTCGAAAAAGGCGAGTTCTCCATGACGCGCAATGAGCACCGCACCACCCGGCCAGCGCCCGGTGTCGGCATATCGCTGCATCCACCGCTTCAGTCGCGCCAGCCGCGGCTTGTCGAAGCCGAGGTCCCCAGGATCACGAACTGGTTCGCCACCAAATTGACTCATCGCGCAAGTGTCCTGTCGCACGGCGAAGGCCCTTTGGACAATCCTGCGCTTTCCCCGCATTATTGCAATAGTTGCCTGCTTGTAGCGAGTTCATTGTGCTTCATTTTGGCCGGATTCCCTTCCTTAATCCTGTCGAGGTTGGGATACAGGAACGTATGAAGTGTCTAGGGGTATCGCAACCGCTTCGGCGCTCGCTCAGCGGCTATTTCTTGCGCGGTTCGTGTGCCGTAAAGCCTCGAAGGGCTTTCGATGATGGGATCGGGACGAACGTACATCATTTGTTACTTCGCACCTGCGGTAATTGTCATACGATTCAAAACGCTAAATAATAACAAAAATCAGTTGCTTAGTCGGGGTTTCTCGACTACCTTTTTTACAAGGGGATTTCCGAAATACCGGCCCTCGCCGGCGATACTCAGCGGTCGTTTGACCTCGCTTGAGGGAGGATGATGACGTTGTTTGTCCGACTTCGTTTCTTCGCAATGGTGCAGCGAATGCGTGATCTCGTCTCGATCCGATACCGACCTACGACGGCAATCTGACGCGTCGTAACCAACCCTTTGTTCCACTTTTCCAAGATGGTGCTCCCGTGTGGCGCGCCCGAGGTTTGTTATGCAAAAGCAAGCTGTCGTATTCAACGGTCAGGAAGTCGGGATCGCGGTCCCTGTCGAAAACCGCCTCAAATTCATCGCGGTCCGCTTCAATGTCATCGACCTGGACAACAGGCTCTTTGACACGGTTACCGAAATCCGGCGCGCCATCACAGAGCATCTCGCGTCCAGCGGTCGTGCGATCACCTCGCACTGAATGGCAGGAGATATTCTTCTACGTCATGCGGCGTCCGTCATCGGAGGCCGACATGAACGCAATCCCCATCTGCTTCACTACGCTGCCCGATTACGAGAACTCAAAGGTGAAGAATGGTGGACGAAAGAGCATCAGCCGAGGCGGGTTCAATGCCCCACGTCTCAACCATGAAACTCCCGAACACCATCATCGAACTGAATTCTCTCGTGGCTCCGAGGTCGGATGTCGTGTTGATGTCCAAGCTGATCGGCCAGTGCTCAGGGCTCTTGCTTCCTACTCACGAACTTCAAGCTTGTCGCCATATTTCAAGGCGAGCCGACGGCAGTCCTCGCAATTCAACATAATGCCCTCCGCCAAGACACTCGCGGCGGCGGTCGTGCAAACCGAAACGTCCAGTCTCGCGACATGCAGAATTGCATTACCCAGTAGCATATCGCAGGGCATAGTCTCCACTTCGGCCCCGCCCACGCTATGCGCAGGGACGCCGCGCACGGTCGCCAGCATTCCGCGCTTTCTTAATATGGTTATGTCGGCATCCCTTGTCATGACGATCTCTTCTGCCGCCCGGCCGCCGCTGGCTTCGAACATAGCGTCCCGTACCACCAACTACCCCGTATGTTACCGTTACATACTTGCGCATTCGCGATGCACGGTCACGATGAGTAGCTCCGTGTCCTGAGTCTGCATGACAGAGCCGCTGGATGATAGGTCTGCAACCGAGGGAACATCATGACGGCGCTTAAAAGAACGGTCTCGTTACTCGCAGCCGCGGATGGCTCTACCACGATCTATTTCGGCCCCGATCAGCCGAAATACGTCAAGCGAGGCAACTGGGTGCAGACGGTTCCCGGCAAGGGCTGGTTCACGATCCTGCGGCTCTACAGCCCGCTCGCACCCTAGCGAAACGCCCTTGGCTGGTCGCCTTTGCGTTCGGGCTGCTGCACGGGCTGGGGTTCGCGGGGGCACTGTCTGAACTGGCCCTTCCTTCAGGGGACATTCCGCTTGCCTTGCTGTTCTTCAATGTAGGCGTCGAGATCGGGCAGTTGATGTTCATCGCCACCGTGATCGACAACAGGCGCGTTCAACTGATCAATCTAGGGCTCCTGAAATAGGGAGTGGTCATAATCAAACTGGAGGATGTATGATGCTAAGACTCTCAGCAATAAGCATGATCGCCGTCGCGGCGAGCCTTCTAGCGGCATCGCCTGTCTTCGCGCAGGACGCCATTTCGGCTCCAGCGGAAAAGACGATAGGAGCGACCAAGTCAAAAATGGTGCCGTCGCTTGCCGTGCTGAATTCCGGTGGGGCGAAGCTCGAGGGTGGCAAGCTAACGATGAGTGGCATCTCGGCGGTGTCGATCGTGTTTGCCGACCGCCCGGTCCGATCGGCGGGCCACGTGCTGACCTCCGAGTTCATCAAGCAATGGGGTGAGGGGCCCGACAGCTTCGCGAAGGACCCACCCAACGCGACGATATCGGTACTCAGCGCCAAGGGTGATTCTGTTGCCGACGTGGTGGTCGTCCTGAAAATGCCGAAGCTTGAGGGCGGAGACCTGACGTTCGACGTAGCAGTGCTCGAAGGGGACCTCGCCGGAGCCGATGGGCCCGCATCGCTGTTTATCGACTGGTTCGCGGCACGTGGTCCCTATGGGGGCGTCGCCGTGGGAGGCGCTGGGTTCCGCGCGCCGGTTTGGCGTGGCGGATGGTACGCCCATCCAGGCGCGTACTATGGGGCGGGCGTCGTGGCGGGGGCGGCGATTGGTGCGGCCGCTGCGGAGCGACGTTATTACCCGCCTCCGGCATGTGGCTATTATCCGTATCCGCCCTGCTACTAGCACTCAGGGCAAAGTCCATGCTCGCGCTGGGTTCGGTCGTGGGACGCTGCACGACGCGTCCCACCGCAGGCTGAACACTGAGGACGCAAACGATTGGACCATCTCACCCACCCGAATCCAGTTCTGGAGATTCTTGTCGGCACCGTGTTTTTGATCGTTGTGATCTTTGTGCATGGCGTCGGAATCCGAAGCATCGGGCTTCAGTTCAGCAAGTCATGGGCACACGTCACCCCAGCCACGCCGCATTGGCGGCTGAATTTGAGGCTCGCCGTAACAATCGCCGCGCTAGCGGTTCTGCACTTCGCGGAGACTCTTATTTGGGCAGTTCCCCTGTATGTCAGGGACATTATCCCTTCGCTGCGCGATAGCTACTACTACGTCCTCGAAAGCTATACCACTCTCGGCGAGGGCAACGTCACTCTTCCAGACCGATGGCGTCTGCTCGGTCCTATCATCGGTATGTCGGGCCTGTTCACCTTCGGTTGGACTGGAAGCGTTCTCGTTAGCATCATGACCGATTTTGGCAAGTTCGACCGACTGCAGGCGAGGCGGGAGCGAGTGGAGGAGGGCAAGACGGAGTTGTGAGCAGGCTCGGTCTTCGCGATACGCCTGCACGTTCTCGCCGTCGGCAACGCTACCCGCCCACTGTCCGCCGCCATGCTTTCTGACCAGTGATGCGAAGCGCTTCATTCAGTATGTGTGAAGTCGATCAAGCGCGGCGTGCGGCTTCTTGGCGTCGAGGTCGCGGCGGATTGATGCCACGAGTTCGTCGAGTGTTTCACTGGGTTCGAAAGACTCGATCACCGAGCTGTCGATGTCCTGGCTTACCCCTTCGAACCTGCCAACGGTGATGAAATAGCTGGCCTCGAGCACCTGATCAGCGGGCGTCGTCGCACGGGTGGCGATGGAGCTGCGATAGTTCCAGAGTTCGCGGAGCAGCTTCGCAATTAAGGACGCCGGGGCGCGCTCAATGAAGGACCTAAGGCGCTTCGCTTTCGACGTGCCGCGCCCGTTGAAGAGGCGGCCTTCAGTCTCTGGGTCGATGCCCAGTCTCTCATGGAAGAAATCGTTGAAGGTCCGGTCCGAAAGATCGAGGACGTAACCTTGGCCCATTTCAAGGGCTAGCTCGAGCTTCTCCCTTTCGGCGCGCGGGATAAGCTGTTCGTAGGTGCGGGTCATGAGCTCTGGAACTCAACGACTACGGTTTCGGAAACAACAACTCTCATCGTCCTCCCCTCGCGGCTGTACGACAGCCAGTTCGGCGCAAGGCAAGCCTGCGATAAATCGTCAAGAAAACAATGGTTTAACTTGCGGTTGCAGAGTTGCTCAAGGGTATTTGACGAAAGGCACATACTTGAGCAAAGGTATGTGACGAACCACATCTGAGATCAGAGGGACCCATGGTGACCACGGCAAATTACATCACCCTCAGCATCGACGGCGTCGAACCCGAGTTCGGCGCCCCGGAGCCCGGCCGGATCATCTCCGGCGATCCGCATTTCCGTACCTGGAATCTGGAGGAGGCCGAAGGCGGCCTCTATTCCGGTATCTGGGAGGCGACACCGGGCAAGTGGCGGATCGTCTACGAGGAGTGGGAATATTTCAGCCTGCTGTCCGGCCATTCCATCGTGACGGAGGAGGACGGTGAGCCGGTTCATCTGAAGGCGGGCGACCGGATGATCCTCAGACCCGGCTTCAAGGGAACGTGGGAAGTCGTTGAAACGACTCGCAAGGATTATGTGATCAAGGTTTGAGCGGGCCAGAAAATCGACGTTGACGATTCCGCGCTTGTCCCGATTTGCGGCGATGATGGCCCGTCTTTCAGCGAATGGCTGCACCTGTTTCCGGGATAGAACGCTTTTAACCATTCCCATTAATCGTGCCTACATCGTCAAATGCTAAACCTTATCTGCAGCGCATTGCGGACATGATGTCTCCTGCCGTCCCACAGACATGGCCTTGCAATTAATCTTTTCGGAATTTGCATGTCGTCGAATCTTGCAGGTCGGCACGTTCGGACCCAGACGTCTTCCATCATCGCGACAACGGTCTGCTTCCTTGTCGTCGCCCTCGTCCTGACTGGCCTTGTGGCACACGTCGTCGTCACGATGACCCGGTCGGCCAACGAGATCGATGATGCCAGGGCCAGTCGCGCCGCCCGCGCGGCAATCGGTGCGTTTGTGGCTCGCCTCGGCGCGACAACGACTGATAACGCCGTATGGGACGATGCCTATAGCGCGATCTCGTCTCCCACCGCCGCGGATTGGGCCTATGAGAATTGGGGAAAGACCAGCGAGGATTACGCGCTTTATGACGGTGCGATCGTGACCGGCCCTGAGCGGTCTTCGGTCGTCTCGGCCTATGCCAAGGGCAAGCCCTTCCAGCCGGGCACGTTTTTCGGGGCAGCCTTTTATCAGCAGATCAATGCGGCTGCAGATCCGGCGAAGGTGCCGGTGGTCAATTTCATCAAGACCGAAAGCGGTATAGCGCTGATCGCCTCGCAGGCGATCCAGCCGTTCGACGCCGCCGTCGAGGTTCCGAAGTTCAGCGTGCTGACTTTCTACAAGGAGTTTACGTCGGAGGTTCTCGACACTCTCTCCAACGAACATGAACTCGAGGGGCTGAGCCTCGAGACGACGCCCAAGCCGGGATCCCTGAATACGCCGATCACCGACATGAAGGGAGCCGTCATCGGCTATCTCGTTTGGCCCAGCAAAGCGCCCGGAAGCGCCGTGTTTCATCAGGTCTATCCTTATCTTGCAGCTTCTACCGTCATCCTTTCGCTATTCTTGATCGGCGTTCTGTTGGTTGGGGCCTCCGAGGCGCGGCGCCTGCGCCAACTGGCGCAAACAGCGCTTTTCGAAGCGGGCCATGACAGCTTGAGTGGCCTGTTGAACAGACATGGGCTTCTCAACCTGCTGGCAGAGCTGGATAATTCTGGCTCTCCGCCACCCCGGCTCTATTTAGTCGACCTTGATGGCTTCAAGGCCGTCAACGATGCCTGGGGGCATGCGGTGGGGGACGATTTGATCCGGTTGGTTTCGAAGGCGCTGACAGGCTGCCACCCCGAAATCATTGCCGTGGCGCGGCTCGGGGGCGACGAATTTGCGCTGGTACACATCGGTTCTGCCACGTGCGGAGAGATCGAAAAGACGATTTTGGCACTGTTTGCCGAGCCCTTCAAAATCGACGGTCGAACGATCGAAATTGGCGCAAGCATCGGAGCCGCTGCTCGCAACGGCGACGTCCCGCCCCTGGAGCTTCTCCGCAGAGCAGACATGGCCCTCTATCGGGCCAAGGCAAATGGCAGAGGCCAGGCAATCGAATACGATCCCGAGCTGGACCGGGAACGCCAACAGGTCGCCGAACTGGAGGGCCTGTTGAAGAGCGCCATCAACAGCGGCGCAATCGAAGCCGTTTTCCAACCTCTCGTCTCGGCTTCGACCGGCGCTGTGACTGGTCTTGAAGCACTGGCGCGCTGGCGAACTGCAACCGGAAACATCAGCCCGGAGATTTTCATTCCTCTTGCCGAGAGGTGCGGCCTCATCGATGCCCTCGGCGTTCACATGCTGAGAACATCGATCGAGCATGCCAAGAGCTGGCCCGATCTGGCATTGTCGGTGAACGTTTCGCCAATCCAGCTCTGCAATCCGGAATTTGCCGCAGAAGTGATCTCGGTCCTGCAGGAGCTTGATTTCAATCCAAACCGCCTGACATTGGAAATCACCGAAGGTGTTCTGATGACCAATCCGGATCAGGCCCGGCGGTCGATAGACCAGCTCAAACGCGTCGGCATTAAGTTCGCGCTCGACGACTTTGGCTGCGGCTACGCAAGCATCGGCGCCTTGCGGCAGTTCGGGTTTGATCGCATGAAGATCGACCGCTCGCTCGTGTGGGCTCTCGACGAAGGTGCAAATGGCGCCGATGTTCTTCGGGCAACCATCTCGCTCGCGACCGCGCTGCGGATTCCGGTTACCGCGGAAGGTATCGAGACTACCCGCCAGGCGGCGATCTTGCGCGATGCCGGCTGCGACCAGCTTCAAGGATATCTGATTGGAAAACCTATGTCGGCATATGACATATCCAGCAAACTGGAAGAAGAGTCAGCTGCATGATGCTCGATATTGATGGCTGCCACCCCGCGCTCCAGCAGAGCGGTGACCGCTGAACACGGCTCCTTTCACTCGCTGCCGGATGTCCTGACCGTTAACCTGGACCGTCTGCCCCGCTGCAGCATTTCAAAAGCCGCGCGTGCCGTGGCGCTTCGCCCCGAGGTGCTTCTCCTCGACGAGCCGACCTCCGCCCTCGACTCGATCTCGACCGCCAAGGTGGAAGAGCTGGTCGCCCAGCTGAAGACGGAGTTCACCATCGTTATCGTCACCCACAACATGCAGCAGGTAAGCCGCATCTCCGATAACACCGCCTTCATGTATCTGGGCGAGCTGGTCGAATGCGGCCCGACCGCTGAGATTTTCCAGTCGCCGAAGGTCAAGCGTACGGAAGACTACATTACCGGACGTTACGGTTGAACCTCGCGCGGTGGATCACCTCTGCGAGGGATGGATCACCACTGCAAATCCAGCCGGTCCAGCCCGTGGAAATGGTAGACATCCTTGACCACCGGCGTCTTCGCTAGCCTCAGGCCGGCAAGCCGCTCGAACAGGATCGGCAACACGACGGCGAGCTCCAGCCGCGCCAGCGGCGCGCCGATGCAGAAATGGATGCCGGCGCCGAAGGAGAGGTTCGCCGCCTCGTTACGATCGGGCCGGAAGGTCAGCGGATCGGTGAATTTTGTCGGGTCGAGATTGGCGGCGGCGAGGATGAGGCTCACCTTGTCGCCGCGCTTGAAGGAGACTCCATCGATTTCCGCAGGCTCCAGCGCCCAGCGCTGGAAGATGTGGACCGGCGCGCAGATGCGCAAGGTTTCCTCGACGGTGCGCTCTGTCGTCGCTTCGTCCCGGAAGAGTTCTGCCGGATCGCAGCCGCTGTCGAGGATGGTACGCACGGAATTACCGATCTGGTGCACGGTCGCCTCGTGCCCGGCATTGAGCAGCACGATCGTCGTCGACACGAGCTCCTCATCGGTCAGATACTGGCCCTTGTGCTCGGTATGGATCATGTGGGTCAGCAGGTCGTCACGCGGTTCGGCGCGGCGTTCTGTGATGACCGTTTTGACGTAGTCGGAAAATTCCTTCGCCGCCCGCTCGGCCTCCTCCTCCTGGTCGCGCGTGCGGCCGAACATGTACATGCGAACATAGGCGTGCGACCAGGTAAGCAGTTGCGGTCCCATCTCTTCGGGAATGCCGATCATGCGGGCGATCATGGTCACCGGGATGATGTCGGCAAAGGCCGAGAGTAGCTCGACCTCACGCTTCTCCGCGAAACCGTCGATCAGCCGGTTGGCGAGTTCGGAAAGCTCCGGTTTCATCTTCTCGACATGGCGGGAGACGAAGGCGCGGTTGACGAGCGTGCGCAGCCGCGTGTGCTCCGGCGGTTCGAGTTCGAGCAGGGAATAACGTTCCGAGAGATCGAAACTGGCAAGATGCGGCATCGGCTCGGCAAGGCCGAGCTCCTCGCGGCTGGCGATATGCAGGATCTGCCGGCCAAAGCGGCGGTCGCGCAGCAGGCCGTTTACATGGTCGTAACCCGTGAAGAACCACTGCTTCTGCTCACTCCAGTAGAAGGTCGGGCAATGGGCGTGAAGTGCGGCATAGACGGCATTCGGGTTGCCGTAGAAGGCCGGATTGCGGCCGTCCAGCGAGACATGGCGGTTGGCGCGGTCGATCGAGAGAAAGGATGGGATCATCATGCCACGAGGCTTATCGGATTTGCCGAGCCTCGGAAAGATGCGGGGTGAGGGACCCAGGACTACCCGGCCCGTGACAGCGTACCCATGCGTCGCAGCGCCTCGACCTGGTCGTCGACCGTCGGCACGAGTTCGCCGGCGGTGCCGCTCGGCGTGGCCGGTGCCGGGGCAGCGGCCTCCGCTTCGCCGAAGGTGACCGTGCAGTTGCGGCCGGCCGCCTTCGCCGCATAGAGCGCCCGGTCGGCGGCCGAGATCAGTTTGTCGATATTGGCTTCGATCGAGGAGGCAAGCGCGATGCCGATGCTGACCGTGACCGGGACGATCGCTTCGCCGGTGCTGACGGGAAGGCGGCAGAATTCGGTGCGGATCGCTTCGGCGATCGCCTCGGCTTCCGTCTGGTCCGTGACTGCGGCGAAGGCGGCGAATTCCTCGCCGCCCATGCGGCCGAAGATGTTGTTTGGAATATACTGGCGGGCCATCCGCGCGAATGCGGTCAGCACGGCATCGCCGGATTGGTGGCCGAAACGGTCGTTGACACGCTTGAAATGGTCGAGATCGAAGAGCATCACCGCGACCTGGCGCTGGTCGTCATGGGCGTTTTCCTGGATGCCGTCGAAATAGCCAAGCAGGCCGCGGCGGTTGAGCACGCCGGTCAGCGAATCGGTCAGGGTGAGCGCACGCAGGTGCCGTTCGGAGCGCTCCATGATCAGCCGGCAGGTGAACGCGAAGGCGATGGTCAGCAGGAAGGCGCTGGCCATGGCGGAGGCGCCGCCGAGATTGGTCGCTTCGATATCGCTCGGCAGCGTCAGCGCCATCATCAGCGCTGAGCCGAAGCACAGGCAGCCCTGGATGACGAACACGCCCATCAGCTTGACGCGGGTACGCTCGCGGCGCATGTCGCCGGCGGCGACCGCCATAGCAAGTGCCGTCGCACCTGTCGCTGAAGCAAGGTTATAGAGCACCACCCGGTTTGAATAATCGCTGTTGACCCAGGGCAGGAAGACTCCGGCGAGCCAGATGACCGGCGGCAGCAGCGCCCACCATTCGATCCGCTTGCGGTCGAGCGCCAGAAAACCTGCCACCCAGGCGCTCTGGCCGAGCAGCGCGATGGCATTGCCTGCCTCTATGGAAAGCACGCTGGGGATTTCGCCGCGCAGCGCGACCATCGCAAAGCCAATACCGGTCAGGAGGAAGCCCAAGCCCCAATAGAGATAGGCCTCGTTCCTGACGTTGTGGCGCCAGGCGACGAACAGCACCAAAGCGAGCGTCATGGCCTCGGAACACCAGATAGCGAGACCTGTAGCAATATTGAACACGGCAGCAACCCCTTGTCTGTCGGTTCTCATCCTTGCCGAGGAAGCTCGCCACTTCCTTAATGTCGCTGCGCTGCGGCATTGTTTCAGGCCGATATCTGCCGGTAGGCTTTCCGTTGGGTAAACGTGTATGAGCACAGTCGAATAGAGTAAGCCTTCCTTCACACTGTCATGGAGAAAAGCCGGGGGAGATCGTACCAAGGGCTCGCCGTTAACAAGCGTTTGGGGGAAAGAGGCTACCAGGAGCCGCCTTGCCCCGCCTTCTTAACGTTATCCTCATGCGTGTCTTGAAGAGGAGGGCCGGGACACTCTATGTAGGGGTAAGACATTTTTCTTTGATTCCCGGCGCCGGCCGGCGAGACGTTGACAAAGGACGCACATGAGAAACCCAGTCGATACCGCAATGGCCCTCGTGCCGATGGTCGTGGAACAGACCAACCGCGGTGAACGCTCCTACGACATCTATTCCCGCCTGTTGAAGGAACGCATCATCTTCCTGACGGGTGCCGTCGAAGACCATATGGCGACGCTCGTCTGCGCCCAGCTGCTCTTCCTCGAGGCCGAAAACCCGAAGAAGGAAATCGCCCTCTACATCAATTCGCCCGGTGGCGTCGTCACGGCCGGCATGGCGATCTACGATACGATGCAGTTCATCAAGCCCGCGGTTTCGACGCTCTGCATCGGCCAGGCCGCATCCATGGGCTCGCTACTGCTGGCTGCCGGCCACAAGGACATGCGCTTTGCCACGCCGAATTCCCGCATCATGGTGCACCAACCCTCGGGCGGCTTCCAGGGGCAGGCCTCGGACATCGAGCGGCACGCCCGCGACATCCTCAAAATGAAGCGCCGCCTGAACGAGGTCTACGTCAAGCACACCGGCCGCACCTACGAAGAAGTTGAAAAGACGCTCGATCGTGACCATTTCATGGATGCGGACGAAGCCCAGAGCTGGGGCGTGATCGACAAGGTTCTGACGTCGCGCCTCGAAATGGAAGGCGAACAGGCCTAGTAATTAATAGGGATGGTGTTTTTGTCGCCACAGTTCTATCCCATTTGTGATTGAACAGGGGCTTTCATACGGCGACGAAGACGCTAATAGTAACTATTAATGCTATGTTGAATTTTTATGACATAGCATTCGGCATTCGAAGGGGAATTCGTTGCCGCCGGAACCCGGACATGATTGGTTGGGCCCGGTTCGTACCCCCTGAAGCCCTTCTCGGCAAAGGCTCCGGAAACGGAGT
>Ga0102590_1002882_pt1 | contig 18841 bp, 18 predicted proteins | sample AraplaMF_Col_mMF_FD_76859 | JGI IMG/M metagenome (GOLD analysis project Ga0102590, IMG submission 76859) | Arabidopsis root microbial communities from the University of North Carolina, USA - plate scrape MF_Col_mMF | ecosystem: Host-associated > Plants > Roots > Endosphere | place: USA...
GCGAACAGGCTGGCCGGCCGCATGTAGATGGTGCGCGGATCGGCCAGTTGCTCGATGCGGCCCTTGTTCATGATCGCGACCCGGTCCGACATCGTCAGTGCCTCCTCCTGGTCGTGGGTGACGAAGATCGCAGTGGCGCCGATCTCCTGCAGCAGGCGCCGCAGTTCGACCTGCATCTCCTCGCGCAGCTTGCGGTCGAGCGCCGACAGCGCCTCGTCGAACAGCAGCACGTCGGGTTCGACGGCGATGGCGCGAGCCAGTGCCACGCGCTGCTGTTGCCCGCCGGACAGCGCCGAGATCGGCCGGGCGCCGAGATGGTCGAGTTTGACCAGCGACAGCGCGCGCTGAACGGCGGCGTCGATCCTGCCGCGTTGTTGGCCGCGCACCTTGAGGCCGAAGGCGACGTTGCCGGCGACGCTGAGATGCGGGAACAGCGCGTAGCTCTGGAACACGACGCCGACATTGCGCTTGTGCGGCGGCACGTCGATGATGGCGCGGCCGGCGAGTTCGACCTGCCCGTGGTCGGGCTGGGTCAGGCCGGCAACCACCCGCAGCAACGTCGTCTTGCCGCAGCCGGACGGGCCCAGCAGCGTGACCAGTTCGCCGCGCTTAATGGTCAGGTCGACGCGGTCGAGCACCGTCGTGGTGTGGAAGCGCTTCGAGACGTTGCCGATGACGAGATGTGGCTGGTCCGCTGTCATGTCATTTCCTTCGCCCAGCGGTCCACCCAGCCGGCGCGCTCCTTGGCGAAGAACGCCCAGTCCGGCGCGAACAGCGATGCGCTGTCGGGAAAGCCCGCCGGCTTCGGCGTCGCCTTGTTGGTGGGCGCGACGAACGCCTTGTCGGCCAGGATGGTCTGCGCCGCGGGGCCGAGGAACTCGTTGATGACGGCGTCGGCGAGGTCGCTGGCCGGCGCGCCCTTCACCTTGGCGATACCCGACGGCATCGCAAAGCCGCCGTCGGCTGGAATCGCCAGATCCACCGGCGACCCGTCGGCCTTGCGGATCAGCGTGTAGGCGGAAAACTGGCCGGCGATCATCCAGGCCTCGCCCTGCTCCATCAAGTTGATGGCCTGCGGCGCGTTGGCATAGACGTTGAGCAGATTCGGCTTGAGGCTTTTCAGCTTCCTGAAGGCGGCGTCGATCTCGTATTGCGCGTCCTTGTACGGCTTGCCGGTTTCGAGATGCGCCGCGGCCAGCAGCGTCCAGAACCCTTCGGTGTTGGAGAGCGACGGCACGATGACTTTCTGGGCGAATTTCGGATCCCAGATGTCGGCCCAACTCGCCGGCGGCGTCTTCATCCGCTTGGTCGAATAGGCGATGCCGGCCCACGGCTTCTGGTAGTTGGCCCACATGCCGTCCTGATGCACCGCGCCGTCGACCAGGTTGCCGAGGTTCGGAACGCTCTTGGCGGAGATCGGCGTGATCAGTTCTTCGGCGGCAGCCGGCAGCATCACCGGGTCGTCCATGACGACGACGGAAATCTTCGGGCTGGCCTTGTCGGCCTTCATCTTCTGCAGGTTGGTCAGCGAGTTGGTGCCCTCGTAGAGCACCTTGATGTCGAACTTTCTTTCAATCACCGGGAAGAGATCGGCATTGAAATATTTCGCCGCGCCCGCCGGGCCGCCGATCACGATTTCGGTCGGCGCGGCGCGAAGCAGTGCCGGCATGCCGATGGTCGCGGCCAGCGCGCCGCCGGCTTTGAGAATGCTGCGCCGGGATACAGATTTTTCCGCCATCTTCTCTCTCCAAGTGCTGACGTGAGCCGGATGGAGCAGAGCAAGCGTCGTGCCAAATGTGCACAATCAACAAATATGTCATATTATCAGTAGCTTAAAAAAACGAAGATATTCCGCGACGCGAGCTAAATCGTAAAATGTGCACATAATTTGGGGGTGACTGTGCACATAATTTGCGCGTAGCTAGGCCGATGACGACGACTCAACCGAAGCGCCGCCCGGCCAAGGCCAACCCGGCAATCGACCAGGCGGTCTACGACGCGATCTTTCGCGCCATCCTGGAAGGCAAGCTGAAGGCCGGGACCAAGCTCGCCGAGCAACCGCTGGCCGAGATCTTCGCGGTGTCCCGCGAACGCATTCGCAAGGTGCTGACCCGGCTCGGTGCCGAGCGGCGGCTGGAGATGATCCCGAACCGCGGCGCGCGCGTTCCGCAGCCGACGCTCGAGGATATCCGTGGCGTCTATGAAGCACATCGGATTCTGGAAGCCGGCATTGTCCGGCAACTCGTCGAGATCATGGACGATGCGTTCCTGGCCAGGCTCGACGCCCATCTTGCGGAAGAACGCCTGGCCGCCGCGCGCGGCGACCGTGCCGCCTCGGTCAAGCTCTCGGGCGCGTTTCATCTTTTGCTGGTCGACCGGCTGAACAATCCGGATCTGTCGCGCTTCCTGCGCGACCTGCTCAGCCGTTCCTCGGTGATGGTGTCGGTTTACGAATCCGCCTCACAGTCGGTCTGCGGCGTCGACGAGCATGCCATGATCGTCGAGGCGCTCCGTTCGCGTGATGCGGCGCGGGCCGTCGAGGTCTCGCGTCATCACTTCCTGCATGTCGAGGAGCGTTTGCGCTTCGAGGGCGAGACGGCGGCGGCGCCGGATCTCGCCGCCGTGTTCGGCCAGGAGAAGGCGCGAATGCGAAGCAGGAAAGCCGGTCTCGCCTCATCGCAATGACGGAATGAGGCCTTTGGCAAAGGCGCCGCTCATGCCGACTTCCGAGCGGTGCGATCACGCGAAAAGCGCGGCTGCAGGGATTGCACGCGCGCCAATAGCTCGTGGCAATACGCGGGCGTCAGTTCGCGCTTGCCGAACAGGATATTGTAGATGATCGGCGCGATCACGACGTCCTCGACCTCGTCGATGTCGAAAGCGGCCTCGCCGCGGGCCTTCGCCCGCGCGACGATCGTCGCGAGGTGATCGCAGGTGAAGGTCGAGCACTGGGTGGCGCGACCGTCGCCGAGACCGGAGGCAAAGACGTCGCGGATCAGCGCGCGGCCGACATCGGACGACATCTCCTCCAGATATTCCTCGATGAAGACGCGCAGGTCCGATGCCACCGAGCCTGTATCGGTGGGATCGGAAATCGGCCGCAGTCGTTCGACCGCGACATCGGCGAGCAGCGAGCCGAGGTCGCCCCAGCGCCGGTAGATCGTGGACGGCGTCACGCCGGCTTCGGCGGCGATCTGCGGGACCGTGAGTTCTTCGCGAGACGTTTCGGCGCCAAGCTTCCGCACCGCGGAATGGACGGCATCCTGGATGCGCGCGCTGCGCCCGCCGAGCCGAACCCTCTCCTTGACCACCATCAAACGCTCCACCGCAGCCGAGCCATGCGAAAAAGCTTAACGCAAATTATTTGCTTTAAGCCGTGATCGGCCTATATCGCTAAGTCTACATATTAGCTTTAAGGAGCCGCCATGCAAGGTCAAGCGCTGAAATCTCTTCAAAAACAGGACCTTGTCGGGCGTGGATGGTCTCCAGGGGCGATGACGATTTTCAGTTTCCTGACAGCCGTGCTGGTCGCCGCCAGCAGCGCCGCGCCGACCCCGCTCTACCGGCTTTATCAGGACTCGATGCATCTTGGCCCGGCGATGGTCACGCTGGTGTTCTCGGTCTACGCCGTCAGCCTGCTCGCCGCGCTGCTGACGGTCGGCGGATTGTCCGATTATGTCGGGCGCCGTCCTGTCATCTTCGGCGCGCTGCTGCTCAATCTCCTTGCCATGGTCCTGTTCGCCACGGCGTCCGACGTCGCCCAGCTGATCCTGGCGCGGGTGATCCAGGGCATCGGTGTCGGTACCGCCACCACCGCGCTGGGTGCTGCCATCCTCGACACCAGCCGCGCGCGGGGACCGCTCTTGAACAGCGTGACCATCTTCCTGGGCTTGACGGTCGGTTCGCTGGGCTCGGCCGTGCTGGTGACCTTCGCGCCGAATCCGTTGCACCTGGTCTACGAAATCCTGTTCGGCCTGACCGTGGTGATGATCGCGCTGTTGGCGGTCATGCCAGAAACCGCCGCGGGCAAGCCCGGCGCCTGGTCATCGCTGCGGCCGCACGTGCACGTGCCGCACCAGTCGCGATCGATTCTGCTCAAGCTCACGCCGGCCAACGTCGCCTCCTGGGCGCTGGGCGCGTTCTATCTCTCGCTGATGCCGACGGTGGTGGCGAAGGCCATGGGTATCTCCTCGCCGCTGATCGGAGGCATTGTCGTCGCGACATTGATGGGCACCGGCACGATCGCGGTCGCCGCCTTCAGGGAGTGGCCGGCGTCGCGTCTGCGACTGGGGGGCACCAGCGCCTTGTCCCTCGGCGTCGCGGTTTCGCTGTTCGGCATCGAGCAGCAGCGCGTCGGGCCACTGCTGGTCGGAACGGTCATCGCTGGGCTGGGATTCGGCGCCAACTTCTCCGGCACACTGCGGACGCTGCTTCCGAGCGCGCATCCCGATCAGCGGGCGGGGCTGCTCGCGGCGTTCTATGTGCAATCCTATCTGGCCTTCAGTCTGCCGGCGGTCGCCGTGGGCCTGTCGGTCCCGCTGATCGGGCTTGCTCCGGCGGCCTATTGGTATGGCGCGGCGGTGATCAGCCTTGCCGTCATCTCGATGGTGGCGTCGCTATGGAACGCACCGGTGACGAAGCAGGCTTAGGCAGTTCTTGCGTCGAGAGAAAGCGAAACGCGACCGCGCGCTACGCGGTCGTGATCGGCTTGTCGAGCTTGCCCGGCGACAGCGTAAAGATCTCGACGCCGTCGGTGGTGACGCCGACTGAATGCTCGAACTGCGCCGACAGCGAGCGGTCGCGGGTCACCGCGGTCCAGCCGTCCGAGAGAATCTTCACGTGCGGCTTGCCGAGATTGATCATTGGCTCGATGGTGAAGAACATGCCGGCTTTCAGCGGCACGCCCTCGCCGGGCCGGCCGACGTGGATGATGTTCGGCTCGTCGTGGAACATGCGGCCGAGGCCGTGACCGCAGAAATCGCGCACCACGCTCATCTGCTGCGGTTCGACGAAACTCTGGATCGCATGGCCGATGTCGCCGGTGGTGGCGCCGGGCTTCACCGCGGCGATGCCGCGCATCATCGCCTCGTAGGTGACCTCGATCAGCCGTTCCGCCTTGCGCGAGATCGCCCCGATCGCATACATCCGGCTGGAATCGCCGTACCAGCCGTCGACGATGAAGGTAACGTCGACGTTGACGATGTCGCCTTCCTTCAGCGCCTTGTCGCCGGGCATGCCGTGGCAGACCACGTGATTGATCGAGGTGCAGGTCGAATAGCGGTAGCCGCGGTACATCAGGGTGGCGGGGTAGGCGCCATGGCTGAAGGCGAAATCGCGGACGAATTCGTCGATGCGCGAGGTCAGGACCCCCGGCTTGATCAGCGGCGTCAGTTCGTCCAGACAGAGCGCCACCAGCGCGCCGGCCTTGCGCATGCCGGCAAATCCGGACGCGCCATGCAGCTTGATCTGCCCGGTCTTGCGCTGGGAGGTCTCGGTCGCTTCGACATAGCTCATCGGCGGGTCTTCTTGGATTCAGGCTGCTTGAATAAGTCTGATTGGGCGGGAAATCAGGTGATTTGTGGCCCCAATTTAATGATCGTGGCGCTCAGCGCAAGCCAGAGCTGCAGCGCGCCAGGCTCATGACAGGATCGGAACCGGGTCCGCCAGCCGGGCGCCGTCATGGCTGAGCCGGCAGGTATAGGCCAGCGCCTCGACCCCGGCGGCGCGGGCGCGGTCGAAAGCCCGCCCATAGGCCGGATCGATGTCGCGGGCCAGCGAAAAGCCGCGCGATGACCCGATCTGGATCACGAACAGCATGACGGCGCGGGCGCCGGAACCGGCCATCGCCGCCAGTTCGTCGAGATGCCGTGCGCCGCGTGCGGTGACCGCGTCGGGAAATTCGGCGAGGCCCGGCCGGCGCATCATGTGGACGTTCTTGACCTCCAGGTAGCATGGCGGCCGGACCGGATCTTCGAGCAGGAAATCGACCCGCGACGCCTTGCCGAACTGGCCGTCGCCATATTTCACCTCGCGCCGGATGCTGGCATACCCGGAAAGCTCCGGGATCGCCTGCTCGGCCAGCGCCTCGGCGACGATCGCATTGGGGTGCATGGTATTGACGCCGACCAGCTCGGTGCCGGCGCCGAAATCGGCTTCGATCAGCTCCCACGAATACGGCAGTTTTCGCGTGGCGCTCGGCGATTTCGACAGCCAGACTCTGGCGCCCGGCGTCTGCAATCCGAGCATCGCGCCGGGGTTTGCGACGTGGGCGGTGATCATGCTGCCGTCCGCAAGTTCGACGTCGGCGAGAAAGCGCTTGTAGCGCCGCTTCAGCGTCGCCGGGATCAGTTCTGCCGCAAAGCGCATCGCCGTCAGTTCGAAACTTCGACCGTGGTGTCGATCGGCAGCGTGCCGCCGCCGCGAACGCGGATCTCGCGGACCGGATAAGGCACGCGGATGCCCTCGCGCTTGAACGCCTCCCACAGCGACAGCATCACGTCGCTGCGTACGTTGTCCATGCCGGCGTCCGGATCGGAGATCCAGAAGGTCAGGGAAAACCGCATGCCGGCCTCGGCGAATTCGGAAAGCAAACAGGTCGGCGGCTTCAGCGAGGTCACTCGCGGGGTCCGGCTCGCGATCTCCACCGCGAGCTTGCAGACCAGCTGCGGATCGGCGTCGTAATTGGTGGCGAACACGACCTTCACCAGGGTGTTCTTGTCGGTGTAGGTCCAGTTGACGACCTTCTGGGTGATCAGGTCCTCGTTCGGAATCAGGAACTCGCGGCCGTCGCCGGCGGCGACGGAAATATAACGCGTGTTCATCGCGCTGATGCGGCCAAAGCTGTCGCCGATGGTGACGAGGTCGCCGGGCTTCACCGATTTGTCCGCCAACAGGATCACCCCGCTGATGAAGTTGGAAACGATCTTCTGCAGGCCGAAGCCGATGCCGACGCCGATCGCGCCGGAGAACAGCGCCAGCGCCGACAGGTTGATGCCGACCGCGCTGAGCACGATGGCGATCGAAATCACCATCAGGCCGATCCGCACCATCTTCACCAGCAGCACCTGGATCGAGGGCGTGAGATCCCGGGACTGGGTGATGCGGCCTTCGAGGAAGTTGCTGGCGAGATTCGACAGCCACAGCGCCACCGCCAGCAGCACCGCCAGCTTGATCAGCAGCAGCGGCGTCAGGCGCAGCCCGCCGAGGTCGATCGCCACGGAGTCGAGCATCTCGATCACGGGCGTGAGCTGGCCCAGGATGCTCAGCGCCGCCACGCACCACGCCGCCAGCGATATCAGCTGGACGAAGAACGGATTGCGCAGCACGCTGGTCACCAGCCGGATCGCCAGCCATGCCAGAGCGAGCTTGGCGGATACCACCAGCAGATAGCTGCGGCTCGGCCAGGTCGCGCTCAGCATGACGACGCGGGCCACGACCATCAGCACGGCGAAGGCCGCGGTCGACGCGCTGTCGATCAGGACGCGCAGGAACAGCCGCAGCGGCGCCGGCCAGCCCATCGCCAGCGATGTCAGGTCGAAGCGCGAGCGCACCGCCGCGCCCGCCAGGAATGCGAGGCCCGCGCCCGCCATGATGAGGCCGAGCTGCAGATAGAACCATGGCGAGGTAATCTCGGCGCCGACCGAGCGGGCGGCGGCGATCAGCCAGGTGTGGATCTCGTTGAAGTCCAGCATCGTCAAGATGTCATCTCGCGTCTTCGTGCGTCATTTGATTCGAACTTCGCGCAGGTTCCCATAGACGCCGCGTCGGCGCCATTGGTACGCCCTGCGCATGCACGCAAAACCCTTGTAAATGGGCCACATTGTCGCTGCGCCGAGAAAGTGATTGGCGTCCCGCCGGGGCAGCGATAAGGATGCAATTGCAGGCATTTACGTACAGCATGATCCCGCAAAGCATGCCCTCGGGCTTGACCCGAGGGTGGATCCGGCTTTCGGACGGCATTGTGCTCTAAAGTCAGACGGACACTTACGGAGGCCCATTGGCATCGCTGGATTCGGTCGGCATCGCCATTCTGCTCGGCGCGATTCTGGTGATGGCCGGCATCCTGTCGAGCCTGCTGGCGCTGCGCTTCGGCGCACCGTTGCTACTGATCTTCCTGTTCATCGGCATGCTGGCCGGCGATTCCGGTCCGGGCGGGGTGGCGTTCGACGATGTGCGGACCACCTATCTGGTCGGCTCGGTGGCGCTGGCGCTGATTCTGTTCGACGGCGGGCTGCGGACCCGGTTTCAAAGCATCCGCGCGGTTCTGGCGCCATCGATGGTGCTGGCCACGGCCGGCGTGCTGCTGACTGCGCTGCTCACCGCGCCGGTCGCCAGATACGCCCTCGACCTGAACTGGACCGAGGCGTTTTTGGCCGGCGCCGTGGTGGCGTCGACCGACGCGGCGGCGGTGTTTCTGCTGGTGCATTCGCAGGGGCTGCGGCTGCGGCCCCGGGTCGGCGCCACGCTGGAGGTCGAATCCGGCACCAACGATCCGTTCGCGGTGTTTCTCACTTTGATGCTGGTGGAGTGGATCTCGATCGGCAACAGTTCGTTCGGTCACGTTGCGCTGGAATTCGCCCAGGAAGCCGGTCTTGGCGCCATCGTCGGCCTGGTCGGTGGCCGGCTGGTGGTGCTGGCCTTGAACAAGGTGGCGCTGCCGCAGGGGCTGCACGCGCCGTTTGTCTGCACCGCGGCACTGGTGATCTTCGGCATGGCGCAATTCGGCCACGCCTCCGGCTTTCTCGCGGTCTACCTCGCCGGCATCATCATCGGCAACCGGCCGACCCGGGCGCACAATTCGGTGGTGGCGTTTCTCGATGCCGCGACCTGGCTGGCGCAGATCGTGATGTTCGTGCTGCTCGGACTGCTGGTGTCACCGCAGCGATTGCCGGGCAGCATCCTGCCGGCGCTGGCCGTCGCCCTCGTGCTGATGCTGGTGGCGCGGCCGCTGGCGGTGTTCATCTGTCTGGCGCCGTTCCGTTTCAACTGGCGGGAAAAGCTGTTCATCGCCTGGGTCGGGTTGCGGGGCGCGGTCGCGATCTTCCTGGCGTCGATCCCGATGCTGGTGGGCTTGTCCAAAGCCTATCTCTATTTCGACGTCGCCTTTGTCGTCGTCATCGTCTCGCTGCTGTGCCAGGGCTGGACGCTGGCCGCCGCGGCCCGGCGTCTCCATGTGGCGCTGCCACGCTCGGATCGCGGACCGCGGCGCATCGAGCTCGACCTGCCCGGCCAGCTCGAGCAGCAGCTGGTCGGCTATTCGGTGCGGCCCAAGAGCCTGTATCTGCGTCGCGGCCTCATTCCGTCATGGTCGAAACCGACGCTGGTGATCCGCGACCAAAGAATCCTCTCGCCGGCCGAGGCCGAGCCGGTCGCTGCCGGCGATTACATCTATCTGCTGGCCCCGCCGGAAAAGGCCGAAGCGCTCGATCGCTTCTTTGTCGACATGCCGCCGAGCGCGGCCCCCGATCCGCATCTGTTGGGCGACTTCATGATGTCGGGCGAGGTGCATCTTGGCGATCTCGCGCAGATCTATGGCGTCTCGGTCGATCCGGGACAGTCCGGCCTGACGCTGGCCGACTACTTCGACATTCATCTCGATCGTACGCCCAAGGAGGGCGCGACCCTGCCGCTGGATTCCATCGTCCTGGTGGCGCGCAGCATCGGTGGCGGCCGGGTCAATGTCGTCGGCCTGCGCCTGCCCGAGGACGAAGCGCCGGCGCCGGCATTGACGCGCGTTGAACGGCTGAAACGCAAGATCGCGCGGACCTGGGATTCCGTCGCCGGGATTTGATCCGCCGGCAGCCTGGCCAGTCAAGTGAGCCACAACCGTTTTTTGCGGTAGACGACGGCAAACAAATGACGATCAATATGCTCCTGTGACAGGATCGGCCCGGAAACCACACGTACCGGCAAGATCGATCGGCCTGGGAGGATGTCATGCGAAGCGATGGACACGAGCCGCTCGCGCGTCACGCGCTCGCCTTCGTGCTGGCCGGTGGCCGCGGCAGCCGGCTGATGGAACTGACCGATCGGCGCGCCAAGCCGGCGGTGTATTTCGGCGGCAAGTCGCGCATCATCGATTTCGCGCTGTCGAACGCCATGAACTCCGGCATCCGCCGCATCGCGGTCGCCACCCAGTACAAGGCGCACAGCCTGATCCGCCATCTGCAGATGGGCTGGAACTTCTTTCGCCCGGAACGCAACGAGAGCTTCGACATCCTGCCGGCCAGCCAGCGCGTCTCCGAGACCAACTGGTATCTCGGGACGGCGGATGCGGTCTATCAGAACATCGACATCATCGAATCCCATCGCGTCCGCTTCATCGTGCTGCTCGCCGGAGACCACATCTACAAGATGGATTACGAGCTCATGCTGCAGCAGCATGTCGATCAGGGCGCGGACGTCACCATCGGCTGCCTCGAGATGCCGAGATCCGAGTCGAGCGGTTTCGGCATCATCGACGTCGGTGACGACGATATCATCCGCTCCTTCCTCGAAAAGCCCGCCGATCCGCCCGCCATGCCGGGCAAGCCGGACAAGTCGCTCGCCAGCATGGGGATCTATGTGTTCGATGCGAAATTCCTGTTCGACGAACTGCGACGTGACGCGGCTGATCCGAATTCGAGCCATGACTTCGGCAAGGACATCATCCCCTACCTCGTGAAGCACGGCCGGGCGGTGGCGCATCAGTTCAGCCGCTCCTGCGTCCGCTCCGGTGACGATCCGCGCAGCTACTGGCGGGATGTCGGAACGGTGGACGCCTATTGGGCTTCCAATATCGATCTCACCGATGTTCTGCCCGAGCTCGACCTGTACGACAATTCCTGGCCGATCTGGACCCATGCGGAGATCACGCCGCCCGCCAAGTTCGTCCACGACGAGGACGGGCGGCGCGGCGAGGCGGTGACGTCGCTGGTCTCCGGGGGATGCATCATTTCCGGTGCCGCGATCAGGCGCTCGCTGCTGTTCACCGGCGTGCAGCTGCATTCCTACGCCAAGGTCGAAAACGCGGTGGTGCTGCCGTATGTCAGCATCGGTCGTGGCGCGCGGCTGAAGAACGTCGTCATCGACCGGGGCGTGCGGATCCCGGAGGGGCTTGTCGTGGGCGAGGATCCCGGAATCGACGCCGCCAGATTCAGAACGACGGAGCAAGGCATCTCCCTGATCACCCAGGCGATGATCGACAGGCTGCCGGCATGATGCCGATGAAGGTGCTTTCGGTCGCTTCGGAGGTCTATCCCATCATCAAGACCGGCGGCCTCGCCGACGTCGTCGGCGCCTTGCCGGCGGCATTGCGGGCGGAAGGCATCGACACGCGAGCCCTGGTGCCGGGATATCCCGATGTGCTCAAGGCGCTGGGCAACGGGCCGGGAACGGCTGAAGAAATCATGCGTCTGCCGGATTTTTTTGGCGGCGCCTCACGCTTGCTCGGTGGTGCGTGCGGCGAACTCGAGCTGTTGGTGATCGATGCGCCGCATCTTTTCGCGCGTCCGGGAAATCCCTATGCCGCGCCCGACGGGACGGACTGGCCGGACAATGCCGTTCGTTTTGCGGCGCTGTCGCGAATCGCGGCCGATATCGGCCAGGGAGCGCTGCCGGCCTTTGTGCCGGATGTCGTGCACGCGCATGACTGGCAGGCCGGACTGACGCACGCTTATCTGCAGTACAGCGACCGGCCCCGGCCAGGAACGGTGATGACCGTTCACAACCTGGCCTATCAGGGGCAGTTTCCGCGCGAATTGCTGGACACGATCGGCTTGCCGCCGGACTCCTTCACCATCGACGGCGTCGAATATTATGGGGCGATCGGATATTTGAAAGCCGGCCTGCGGTTTGCGGATCGCATCACCACCGTGTCACCGACCTATGCACGCGAAATCCAGTTGGCTGAGGCCGGCATGGGGCTCGATGGCCTGTTGCGCGGACGGCAGGACCGACTGAGCGGCATCCTCAACGGCATCGATATTTCGGTGTGGAATCCCGCGACCGATCCCCACATCGCGGCGGTTTTCGACGCGGCACGGCTCGAGAACCGGGCAGCGAACAAGGTGACGCTGCAACAGCGCTTTGGCCTTCGCCTCGCGCCGGATGCGCTCCTGCTGGGTGTCATCAGCCGCCTGTCGTGGCAGAAGGGGCTCGATCTGTTGCTGCAAAACTTGCCGGGTATCGTGGCCGACGGCATGCAGATGGTCGTGCTCGGAACCGGCGATGCAGACCTGCAAAGCGGTTTTCGCGCGGCTGCGCAATCCGCTCCGGGTCAGATTGGCGTGCTGATCGGCTATGATGAAGCCTTGGCGCATCTGATCCAGGCCGGCGCGGATGCCCTGGTGGTGCCGTCACGGTTCGAGCCCTGCGGGCTGACCCAGTTGTGTGCCTTGAGGTACGGCGCGGTCCCCGTCGTCTCCCGGGTCGGCGGCCTGGCGGATACGGTCATCGACGCCGACGATGTGGCGATCGCCCGCGATGCTGCGACCGGCGTGCAATTCGGGCCGGTGACGCGGGAAAATCTGGCCGCTGCGTTGCGCCGCGCCAATGCCTTGTTCGGCAACAAGCCGGTGTGGCGTAAGCTGCAGAAGAACGGCATGGCCGTCGACGTGTCGTGGCGCAATTCGGCGAGACATTATGCCAATTTGTATCGGCAGGTTGCCAGGCCGTAGCGTAGCGCTATCCGTCTTGTGACTGTCGTCCGCCCGGGGGTCGTGATATCATGACGCCGGGAGCAGCGCCCATGGCCAATCACGACAAGGGTCTGGCAAGCGAGCGGCTGACCGGGAGTTTTGCGTGGCCGGAATCGGTTCGCGACTTCGTGCTGGTTCCGGAAGCAAAACCGCCGCCCCGCATCGAACTGGCACGCGAGCGAATGCTGATGTGCCGGCTGTATATCGGCCTGATCCGCAGCATGACCGACGACTACGGCGCGGAGTTGGCCGCCCATAGCGACAGTGCGACCGTCCGGACCATCGGCATCTACGTGTTTCTTCGCACCGTGATGTGCGCGCCGGTCCGCGCCGGCACCATCGCGCATGCCCTCAAGCTGCCGCGGCCGGTCGTGCTGAGGCGGCTGCAGGACATGGTGAAGCGCGGTTATATCGAGCGGGTCGGCAATGCCTATCGCGTCACCGACAAGGTCAACATTCCCGACCTGCAGGACAAGCTTCAGCAGCGCATCGACATGCTGATCGATACGGCCAGGGAACTGTCCAGACTGCGGGCATCCGCATGAGGGGCCGCTATCGAAACGCGATCGGCGCCGTAGTCGTCGCTGTGTCATTGGCGGGTCTTCCGGGTGTCGCGCGGGCGCAGATCGATTGCAGCACGTTCCCGGTCGGCCCAAGCCGCACCGACTGCTACATCAATGTGAGCCGCGGTGCCGGGCTGCAGTCGGATATCGCCGCGGGGCAGGCCCGCGTGCAATCCGACGCCGCGCGCTACCGGCAGGTCGTCGGAACAAGCCCTTCAAAGCCGCAAAGAGCCCGACGAAAGAAGATCGCGTCACCATTCGGGTGAGATGCAGGATCAAGCGCCCGACTGCCCCAACACTTCGGCGCCGCCGAACGCCGCCACCCGGCCGCGCTTCAGGATCACGATCTGGCTGGCCAGTTGGCGCAGTTCATCCGGGTCGTGGCTGACATAGACCATCGGCACGCCGGTCTCGTCGCGCAGCCGGATCAGGTAGGGCAGGATTTCGGTCTTGCGCTCTTCGTCCAGCGAGCCCAGCGGCTCGTCGAGCAGCAACAGCCGTGGCTGCGCCAATAGCGCGCGGCCGAGCGCGACGCGCTGACGTTCGCCGCCGGAGAGCTTTCCGGGGCGGCGATCCAGGAGATGGCCGATGTCCAGCAGATCGACGATGCGGCCCTCGCTTGCCGCATCGCGCGCCAGCGCGTTCATCCGCCGGCCGTAGTCGAGATTCTGCCTGACATTGAAATGCGGAAACAAGCGTGCGTCCTGGAACACGTAGCCGATGCGGCGGCGATGCGCCGCGACGTGCAGGCCCGCGGCGGTATCGTCGAGCACCTCGCCATCGATCGCGATGATGCCGCGATCGGGTTTGAGCAATCCCGCGATCATGTTGACCAGCGAAGTCTTGCCGGCGCCCGAGGAGCCGAACAGGCCGGTGACGCGGCCTTCGCTGGTGAAATTGGCGTCGACGGCAAATCCGCCGAGTTGCTTGAAAACCTCGACCCGCAGCATCGTCAGTTCCCGTGCAGGCGCTGCGTCGCGCGGCGCGCGAACACTTCGGCGGCGATCAGCGCCGCCATGGCGATCACCACCGAGACGATCACCAGCCGCAGCGCTGCGGTGTCGCCGTCCGGCGTCTGGATCAGCGAATAGATCGCGGAGGAAATCGTCTGGGTCTCGCCGGGAATGTTGGAGACGAAGGTAATGGTGGCGCCGAACTCTCCGATCGCCTTGGCAAAGCCGAGCACCATGCCGGCCAGCACGCCCGGCAGCGCGAGCGGCAGCGTCACGGTGGAGAACACCCGCCAGGGTGCGGCGCCCAGCGTGCTCGCGGCCTGCTCCAGCCGCCGGTCGACCGCCTCGATCGACAGCCGGATCGGCCGCACCAATAGCGGGAACGACATCACGCCGCAGGCCAGCGCCGCCCCGGTCCAGCGGAACGCGAACACGATGCCGAGGTGATCGGCAAGCCAGGCCCCGACCAGTCCGCGCCGTCCGAAGGTCAGCAGCAAGAGATAGCCGGTCACCACCGGCGGCAGCACCAGCGGCAGGTGGATCAACGCGTCGAGAACCGGCTTGCCCCAGAAATTGCGCCGCGCCAGCAGCCAGGCGACGCCGATTCCGATCGGCGTGGCCACCAGCGTGGCGATCACCGCGACCCGCAGCGACAGCTGGATCGCGATCCATTCCGTCGGAGAGATGTCGAACACGCTCTCAGGTCGTCGGGCTGATCAGGAAAGTAAAGCCGTATTTTTCCAGGATGGTTTTGGCCGCCGATGAACGCAGGAAGGCGAGATAGTCCGCGGTCTCCGCCTTGGCCGTGGTGGTGGCCGCGACCGGGTAGATGATCGGCAGGTGCGAACCCGCCGGAAAACTGCCGACGATCTTGACGCCGGGCTCGACCTTGGCGTCGGTCGCATAGACGATGCCGAGCGCGGCTTCGCCGCGCGCCACCAGCGTCAGCGCGGCGCGAACGCTGTCCGCCATGGCGAACTTCGGCTCCGCGGCGCTCCAGGCGCCGAGCTTCTCCAGCGCCGCCTTGGCATATTTGCCGACCGGCACTGCCTTGACGTCGCCGGTGGCGATCTTGCCGTCGCCGGCCAGTTTCGCCAGGTCGAAACCCTGCCCGATATTCACCTTGTCGATTTTCGAATCCTTCGGCGCGATCAGCACGATGGAATTGCCGAGCAGGTTGACCCGGCTCGGTTCGTTGATGTTCTTCTTCGAGATCGCGTAGTCCATCCAGTCGGTGTCGGCGGAGACGAAGACATCCGCCGGCGCGCCCTGTTCGATCTGCTTGGCGAGTGCCGAGCTCGCGGCATAGCTCGCTGTAATCTTGACGCCGGTCTTCGCGGTGTAGGCGGCATCGATGTCGTCGAGGGCGTTCTTCATCGAGGCGGCGGCGAACACCGTCAGGCTCCTGTCCTGCGCCAGCGCGGGCGCGGGGATCGATCCGAGCAGGATCGTGAAAGCCAAGGTCGAACTAACGAAAAATCCAGCAAGACGGTGCATTGGGCGCTCCATGCATGATCGCGGCGGTTGCGCGCGCAATCAGGCGTTAATTGGAATCATGGGATGCGACATGCGGAAGCGCCGTTCCGTCAAACCCTGTGGACTTACGGTCCAGCAGGGCTATCGCGGAACGACATTAACAGGCCGAGAGGGCGAGGGTAAAGGCCCGTGGCGGCGATCCCCCGGCGACGAAATGTCAGGTCTATTCCGAAGGCAGGATCGCCGCCGAGATCGAATCGTCCCGGACGCCGCTGAACTGGAGCACGAACGGGCTCGCCGCGAGTTCATATTTGACGGTCTTGCGGATGCCGTCGCAGTCGGTGGCGCCGCTGAACGCCTTTGGCTTTAGAACATGTCCATCCTGCACGACGTCGATCCAGCCGCCGGCCGACAGGCTGACGGTGTAGACGCCGGGCTTCGGAGGAACCGTGAAGCGGGCAAAGCCGGCGAACGTGCCTTCCTTCGGCGTGCGTTCGGGTGGCGAGGGCAGCGCCGCTTCCCCGGGCGGACGCAAGGTGATCAGCATCGCCGACGGTGCGGCCGCGGCGATCTCGGTGCCGGATGCAAGCTTGGGCCGGTCCGGCGCGGTCAACGCCGCACGTTCGCGGTCGATCGGCCATTTGAACTTGTCGCAGCCGCTGGGCTCTTCCGCTGCCCGGGCGGACGCCGGTCCCAACAGCGCCAAGGCGACGAGGAGTGATGCGCGCATGCTCAATCCACCGCGATCATGACGTCGGACGCCTTCACCACCACGGTGACGGCGCTGTTGGCCTTGATGCCGAGATCGTCGACCGCTTCGTTGGTGATCGACGAAGTGACGATCTGGCCGTTCCCGATGTCGACCCGGACATGGGAGGTGGTCGCGCCCTTCTTCACCTCGACGACGGTACCCTTGATCTGGTTTCGTGCACTGATGCGCATGACATATCCTCGATGTTCGAACACGCGCGGCAAAGCCGCACATCCGCAAAGCGGGTTCAAATGGAATCGGGACCGCCGTCCCCTGAGGAGTCGCATGCTTACGGCACGGGACAGCCGATGCTAGCGCATTTCGATCTCGCGGCGCCAGTCACGTTTCAAAAAGCCGCTGGCGTCAGGGCGCGTTGAGAACCTGCCGGCACGCCGCCGGCAGCTCTGCCAGGGTCATCGGCGGCTTCGGCTTCGGCGGGATCGGCGGCGGTTTCGGGTGCAGCACCGAGTCCTTGAACCAGTAAGCGAGGTCGCCGGCGCTGCAGCCTTCGCCCTCCGCCGGCGGCGGCTGCGCTTCGCATTCGCTGCCGCCCGGCGGGCAGGTGATGCGGATGTGAAAGTGGTAGTCGTGGCCGTACATCGGCCGCACCTTGGACAGCCAGCCGCGGTCCCCCCTGGCGTCGCGGCACATTGCTTTCTTGATTGCGGCGTTGACGAAGATGCGTTCCACCCGGGGTTCCTGCGCCGCGGCGCGGATCACCGCCAGATGGCCTGATGTAAACACCTTCGGATCGACGTCGAGCCGGTCGGGCCGCACCATCATCACCGCGGACATCTCCTCGCGCTCGTTGCGCGACAGCCGATGGCCCGGCATCGGCGTCAGCCAGACATCGGCGTCGAGCCCGACCTGGTGGCTGGCATGGCCGGTGATCATCGGTCCGCCGCGCGGCTGCGACATGTCGCCGATCAACAGCCCGGGCCAGCCCGCGACCTGGCGCGCCTTGGCCGACAACCGCTCGAGCAGCGCAACCATGTCCGGATGCGCCCAGTTGCGGTTGCGTGACAGCCGCATCACCTGCCAGGTGTCGCCATTGATCGGCAGCGCTTCCGCGCCGGCAATGCAGCCCTTGGCATAGAAGCCGACCACGCGCGTCGGCATTTTCGCCGGCAGGACCTTGCGGCCGAACAGCTCCTTGGCGCCGATCTTGGGATCGTCGGGATTGGCCAAGGGCGGCAACGGCCTGGGGTCGACGCTGCCCTTGTCCTGCGCCAGCGCCAAAGGGGCCGTCACCACGGTGATGGCAACGGCCAGCGGCAGGATGAGCAGGACGGGAATCAGGCGGGGGTTCATCGGCCAGATGTATAGCAACAGGATGCGGATTCGTCAGACCGCAGAACCACGTTGCCCCACAGCGTGGTGACGGTGGTGATGGGTATCCAAGGCAAAGCCTTGCAAGATTACGAGTGGCCGAGGCCGGCGACAACCTGTTCGTGCAGTCATGCAGCCGTCGGGTGGCCGTTTTTAATCGAATGGCAACCATGCCGACAGATGGCGCAAATTCGTGCGGGTGGTCTGCTTTGGCGGTCTTGTGCCGCGCGCCGTGAAAGTTTTTTACGTGTGATTCCGTGGTTTTAACCTCATTCGCCGGTTTCCGGCGCTGGCGCGGCGGCGTTCCCGCCGCCTGGCTCGCGGGATTGGCGAGGTGCAGCGGGATTTCGGCAACTTATACAGGCACGTCTTTGTATGCATCGCCCGTTGAGGTGGCCTTCCGGAGCCCAATCACGGTCAGGTGATACCGTTTTTTCAGACACTTGTTGGAAAACTACGCCCGCAGAATGCGAACGAGGCGTGCCAATGCCGAAGATTCGGCCACGAACCCGGAAACGACTTAAGTCGCCAGTGACACCACGCATCAGACCGGCTGGCCGGTTGGGAAAGCCTGGTCCCAAGCTTCCGATGAACGGCCGCCAGGCCGTCGCGGTCAGTGAGGTCGTGCGCAAACGCGCCGAGGCCGAGGCGGCGATCGCCGAGGCGCGGAAGTCCCATGAGCGGTTGCGCGAAGCGATCGACATCCTGCCCCAGGGCATCGTGTTTCTCGATTCCGACGGCCGCTACATTCTCTGGAACAAGAAATACTCCGAGATCTACAATCGCAGCTCCGACCTGTTCGAGCCCGGTGCAAGGCTGCAGGACACCATCCGGATCGGCGTCGAGCGCGGCGACTATCCGGAAGCCATCGGCCGCGAGGAAGAGTGGATCGCCGAGCGGGTCTCGAAACTGTTTCACCCCGGCGAACGGCATGAGCAGCTGCTCGCCGACGGCCGCTGCATCCTGATCGAGGAACGGCTGACCGGCGACGGCGGCATCATCGGCCTGCGCATCGACATTACCGAGCTGAAGCAGCGCGAGGCCTCGTTCCGGCTGTTGTTCGACAGCAATCCGGTGCCGATGATCGTCTGC
>Ga0102590_1002883_pt1 | contig 18837 bp, 17 predicted proteins | sample AraplaMF_Col_mMF_FD_76859 | JGI IMG/M metagenome (GOLD analysis project Ga0102590, IMG submission 76859) | Arabidopsis root microbial communities from the University of North Carolina, USA - plate scrape MF_Col_mMF | ecosystem: Host-associated > Plants > Roots > Endosphere | place: USA...
CCGACGGCACCGTATACTGGGCGGTCGCGGAGTTTGCCGTTCCGCGTCATGCGCGCGACGGCAACCGCGCCGACAACAAATACATCGACAACGGCCCGACGTTTCGCCAACTGACCGACGACAACTCGATCGGCGTCGAGTTCGTCGGCAATTACCCCAATGTGAGACGGCCGGTGACCGAGGCGCAGGTCGCGGCCTGGCGGATGCTGGTCCGGGTCCTGCAAACCCGCTACGCAATTCCCAGCGAGCGCGTCTATGCGCACAACTGGATCGACTACAAGGACAGCCGCTATTGCGAAGGCTGCGAACTGGCGAAGATCGCGCGCACGCAGAACGTCGAGACAGCGTCCCGCGTGGCAAAAGCGCCGTGAGCTCCTTGCAGTGATGGATTTAGCGCGGCCTTAGATCATCCCCTAAAGCATGATGGGATTAGGCTCAATCGGTGACATCAGCCCCGTCATTGCGAGCGAAGCGAAGCAATCCAGTGCCCCAGGCAAAGAGCTGGATTGCTTCGTCGCAAGAGCTCCTCGCGACGGGGTTAGCTATCCCGATTCAACTTTAAGCCATCACGCTTTAGCTCACGCTGCAGGCGGTCACCAGCCGCCTGGCGTGCCGGAGGGTGGCGGCGCCGTTCTTTGCCACCTTCAACGTGACGTCGCCGCGCACGTAGCGCGCGCCGGATAGCGAGAGCCTCTTGGACAGCGCAAGTGCCCTGCCGTCGAGCTGGACATGCGCCCGCTTGTCGTACTGGTAAAATGCCACGATGAACTTCGATCCGTCGGCACAACTGTAGTTTTGGAAGGTTTGGGCGGAGGCCGGCGATGCCGCGGCTGCCAGGGCCGCCGCTCCCAGAATGACCAAAGCTTTGTAACGCGTCATGACCGATCCCCTTGGAGGTTTATCGTGATAGCGCAAGGCAGGCGCGCTTTAAAAGCAAAGATCGGTGACGCGCTGACCGCTCTTGTTCTTGATGACGATAGGGCAACTGGCGCGCTTGAGCGCGGCCTTGGCATCTTCATTGCCGAGCGCTGCGGCGCGCTCGTAATACGCCTTGGCGGCGTTTGAATCCTTGGCTCCGCCTCGTCCGCTCTGCGTGAAGTCGCCCATCCGTTCCAGCGCGCCCGGATGGTTTTGCGCGGCAGCCTTCTCGAACAGCGCCCTTGCGCCGGCATCGTCCTGCGGACCGCCGACGCCGTCGGCCAGCATCGTGCCGAGCTGATACTGCGCCTCCGCGTTGGTCTCGGCGGTCTTCGCCAGCATGGCGCGGGCCCGCACCGGATCGGCAGGCGCGCCGGCGCCGCCGGACAGCGCCGCCAGGTTGGTGACGCCGCGCGGGTTGCCGGCCTCGGCGGCGCGCTCGAACAGTTTGCGGGCCTGGGCTTCGTCCTGAGCGAGCCCCGCCCCGGTGCCGTAAGCCACGCCGAGTTCGACCATCGCCGAGGTCGAACCCTTGTCGGCCGCCTTGCGCCACGCGGCGATGGCCTCCGGCAATTGCTGATTGGCGGCATAGGCGCGGCCAAGCTGATACAGCGCCCGGCGCGACGAGCCCGCCGCGGTCCTGCAGAACTTGATGGCGGTGGCGATATCGGCCTTGGCGATATCGGCGGCGCCCTTGACGTCGGCCGGCTTGTCCGGATCGGTCGGATCGGCGGCGACCCGGTCGCACAGCACGAGGTCGGCGGATTGCGCGCGGGCGGTTGACGGGGCGCCGATGATCGGCGCCAGCAGCACGCCGAGGATGCAGGCAATCGAGGATGAGCCGGACGACTTTACCATCCCCTCAGCCTAGCGCGATTTGCGCCGAATTCAAATTCCGCGAGGACCCTCACGCCACGCGCGCCGCCGCAACCGCGATCGCCTCGCATAGCTCCCAGGCGATCCGTCGCGCGCTGTAGTCGCTCTGATGCAATCGCCTCTCGTCGCCGAGATCGATGAGTGTATCGAAGGAGAATTCTTCGATTCTGCGCCATTTCTCCATCATCGCAAAACGGTGAAATACATTCACGCCGGGTCTTGCGGCGGCGGCCGCGGTGATCCCCGCCAGCATGCGCCGGGCCGCATCGATTTTGTCCGGCGTGAGGAGGGCCGGCGCATATTGCAGGTCCATCAGCACGACATCCGCCGGCTGATCGGCGAGCAGCGTCAGCCCGGCTGCGATCGCCGCAATGACATCATCGAGATTATGGCCGGGTTGCCAGACCGCGTTGGTACCGACCTGCCAGATCACCAGTGCCGGATGTTCATCGATCACGTCCCGCTTCATGCGGGCCAGTTCGGCAGGAGCCTCCTCGCCGATCTGCCCCTTGTTGAGCACTGTGACTCGGCCGTTGAATTTGAGCTTCATCAGGTCGTCCAGCCGGCTCGGATAGGGTACGATGTGTCCTTCGCCCGCCGTCGATGACGAGCCGATGGCAACGACCTTGATCGGATCGTGGTCGGTCAGCCTCCTGGCAAAATGAGGAAGGGGATGGGCGAACGCATCGGCGTGAACGGGGATGTATAAGTTTTCCTGCATCGCGGCCATCCTTCTCACGCCGGTCGCACCAGCTTCAAATCCGCGGTCAGCCGGAGACTGCGCTTGCCGGCCAGCGCGGTCGCCTCCAGCCTTGCGCCATTCTGGTCGCAGCTGCCGGAAAAGCCGATTCCAACCTCATGGCCGCCGAAGATCGGAACATTGCCCCTGGCCGGCGTGTGCTCCTGGTTGAGCATCTCGCCCTTCCAGCGGCCATGCGCCGAGGTGTAGCTGCCGATGTAGTAGAAGAAGGCGTCGCCGCCCAGGATGCGCCCGTCGTTGAGCAGCATCACGCCGCTCAGGCCGTTGTCGTCGAGACCGTCGAGCAGGCGCATCTCCACCGCATACAGCCCGTTGACGATGCCGCCCTCGCCGCCCGTCGCCACGGCCGGCGGAATCTCGTCGTTGATCGGGGTCATGATCGCCTGAAATACCGAACCGGGAAATTCCACCAACGTCCCCTCGAAGCGAACGAGATCGCCGTCCGCCCTGCCCCGCAGTTGCAGCGTGGCGGCATCGCTGCCCGCCAGCGGCCGATAGTTCGGTACGGTGTGGTGACGTTCGGTCCTGACCTCGGCGACATATTCGCCGCCGCTCTCGTAGAACGTGCCGATATGGGCGAACGACGAGTTGCCGCCGAGCATCTTGCCGGCGTGCACGTACATCACGCTGCGGCCGGGCGCATCGTTCAACTGGAACCAGACCTTGTAGAACCCCTGCAGCAATAGCGAGTCCCCGCGCCATCCGGTCCCAATCTAGCGCGCAATGTCTTGCGGAGAAAACCGATTTGATTGGCCGCGGGCAACCGACTCACGGCTCGAGCCCGGACTCCCGGAGCGCCGAAGCCGCTTCCGCCGAGGCCAGGAATTTGAGCAGTGCGTCCGATTGGTCCGGCAGCCCCGTTCCGGCCAGGCGGCCGGCGGAAAACACCATCGGGGTCTGGTTCTCCGCAAGGATCGGCCCGACGACGTCGATGCCGGACACCAGCTTGAGTTCGCTGATCTGCTGCACGGCGAGGTCGGCCTCGCCGGCCACCAGCCGTTCGGCGGTCAGCCCCGATGGGATGATCCGGGCCCGCGCGTCGACCTCAGATGCGATGCCCATTTGCGCGATCAGCTGCGCGAAAAAGATGCCGCTGGCGCCGATCCGCGAATACGCCACCGCTTCCGCGCCGAGCAGCGCGGCGCGCAACGCCGCCTCGGTCGCGATATCCGGGCGCGGCGCGCCGGCCCGCACCGCCACGCCGACATAGGAGCGCGCCAGGTCGACACAACTGTCCGCCGCGACCACGTTCCGCGCCGCCAGATCGTGCAACGCCTCCCGTGTCAGGATCACGACATCGGCCTGTTCGCCGCCGCCCAGCCGTTCCAGCAGCGCCACGGTGGGCGCGAAATCGGCATCGATCCGCACGCCGGTCTCGGCCTCGTAGCGCTGGCCCAGACTGCGGAAAGCCCCCATCACCGCCAGCGTCGAAAGCATCCGGATGGTCTGCATCGGCTATCCCTCATTGCGCCGCCGCGGTGACGTCGTAGTGAGGATCGAACAACAGGATCCGGTCCGCCGCGCGGCTGAAAGCCATCACCCGGCTGAAGGTGGCCGGCATCATCTTGACCATCCTCCAGACCGTCACGGTGTTTCTGATCTATCTCATTCGGAGGCGACCGCCCACTCAGCCGCGGTTCTTGTGCTTCTTCGGCTTCTTGCCGAAGGCCGGCTTTGCAAACGGCGCCCCGCCGTCGCGTTTCGCCTTGGCGACATAGGGCGGCTTGCCGCGCTTGTTGTCGACGCGCTGATTCGGATCGCGCAGCGCCGCATCGGCACGCGGGCGCGGCTCGAACTTAGGTTTATCGCCGAACGTCGGTCTGTCGTCGAATTTCGACTTGCCCTGGAATTTCGGTTTGCCCGCGTAAGCCGGCTTGCCGTCGAACTTCGGCTTCCCCTCGTACTTCGGCTTGTCCTCGAATTTCGGCTTGCCCGCATAGGCCGGCTTGCCCTCGTGACGCGGCCCTCCCGCATCGCGGGGCCTTTCGTCGTAGCGCGGCTTATCATCATAGCGCGGCTTGTCGTCCCGGCGCTGCTTGTCCTTCCAGGATTTCTCCTTGTAGGAGCGCTTCTCGGACGTCTGGTGGTCGTCGGGCTTCGGCCGCCCCGGCGCCGCGCCCTGCGGACCATTCGGCAGCGCCTCGATGCGGATGTTGTCTTCCTTGTCGGGTCGCTTGATCATTTCGGCAAACGAGGCAGCGGCGGCCGCGGAAATCTCGAACTCGGTATTGGCATCATAGATCCGGATCGCGCCGATGTCGTTCTTCTCGATACCGCCGCGGCGGCAGATCATCGGCAGCAGCCAGCGCGCTTCGGCATTCTTCTGCCGGCCGATGGCGGCGCGAAACCAGACGCTGCCTTCAGCCATCGCGTCGCGCGGCTTGGCTTTGCCGCGCAACGGCTTGGCGCCGGGCGCACGGTCGTCATGGCCGGTCTCGCGTCCCCGCGGAGCGCCGCGCTCGCCGGGATCGAGGATGTCTTCCGGCGACGGCAGCCGCGAGCGGTAGAGCCGCGCCAGCGCCGCCGCGATGTCCTCCGGCGAACGCTCGGCAAGCAGCGCGCGGGCCAGCGTCAGATCGTCCTCTGTCGACTCCTCGGTGAACAGCGCGTCCTGCAGCATGCGCTGCTGGTCGAGCGTGCGGATCTCCTCCACCGTCGGCGCGGTGCCCCAGGCGGCGTCGATGCCGGCGTCGCGCAGCAGCATTTCGGCGCGGCGGCGGCGGGCCGGCGGCACCAGCAGGACGCTGACGCCCTTGCGCCCGGCCCGGCCGGTGCGACCGGAGCGATGCTGCATCACCTCGGGGTCGTTGGGCAGGTCGGCGTGAATCACGAGACCGAGGCTCGGCAGGTCGATGCCGCGTGCGGCCACGTCAGTGGCGACGCAAACCCGGGCGCGGCCGTCGCGCAGGGCCTGCAGCGCCTGGGTGCGCTCGTTCTGGGTCAATTCGCCCGACAGCGCCACCACCGAAAAGCCGCGCTCCTGCAGGATCGCCTGCAGATGGCGGACCGCCTGCCGGGTGTTGCAGAACACCAACGTGGTCGAGGATTCGAAGAACCGCAGCACGTTGACGACGGCATGTTCGAGATCGCTGGGCGCGATCCTGATGGCGCGATACTCGATGTCGACGTGACCGCCCTCGCCGCCGGTAACTTCGACGCGAAATGCCTGGCGCTGGTATTGCTTGGCCAGGGCTATGATGCCGCGGGGCAGCGTGGCCGAGAACAGCAGCGTGCGGCGGGTTGCCGGCGTGGTCTTGAGGATGAATTCCATGTCCTCGCGAAAGCCGAGATTGAGCATCTCGTCGGCCTCGTCGAGCACCACCGCCTTCAATTGCGAAATATCCAGGCGGTTGCGGCGCAGATGATCGCACAGCCGGCCCGGGGTGCCGACCACGATGTGGGCGCCCTCGGCCAGTTCGCGCTGCTCGCGCCGCGGATCCATGCCGCCGACACAGGACACCACCCGGGCGCCTGCATGCCGGTATAGCCAGGAGAGTTCGCCGTGGACCTGCAGCGCCAGTTCGCGGGTCGGCGCGACGATCAGCGCCAGCGGCGCCGCGGCACGCTCGAGCCGCTCGGCATCGCCCAGAAGGTCGGCGGCGATCGCCAGCCCGTAGGCGACGGTCTTGCCGGAGCCGGTTTGCGCGGACACCAGCAGATCCCGGCCGGCTGCGTCGTCGGCCAGCACGGCGGTCTGCACCGGCGTGGGATCGTTGTAATTGCGCTCGGCCAGGGCACGGGCGAGCGGCGGAGAGGTCGGCAGGAATGACACGGAATGTAAGCCTTGGTTGGCGGTGCCGTCCGAAAGACGGCAAATGGGGGAACCGAACGGATCGAGGTTGCGCGCCCACGACAATGGGCGGCCACGCTGGACCTGCGGATCGGATGAATTGGCACTGCTTTAGGCTGAACCGCGCCAAAATGCCAATCATTGCTGGCGAAATCAGGCGATTTACCGTTAGACAGGGTTATTTTGCGCCTGCCGGCGCCATTGCCCGCCCAAAACCGCTCCATTAAACCTGAAAACCCGGTGGAGCACCCGTTCCGGCGCCGCGGAGAGATCGGCCTTGCACGTCACAGCACCCTCGCCGGCAGCGCTTCGGACCGGCATTGATCCGACGCACCGCGACCTGCGGCTCGACGCCTGCCGCGGACTGGCGTTGTGGTTCATCTTCCTCGATCACGTCCCGAACAATCTGCTGGCCTGGCTGACGCTGCGCAATTACGGCTTCAGCGATACCACCGAGATCTTCTTTTTCGTCTCCGGCGTCACCTGCATGATTGCCTATGGCGGCGCGCTGCCTGCACAAGGGTGGCCCACCGTCACCGTCCGCGCGCTGCAGCGCGGACTCGAAATTTACATCGGGTTTCTGCTCGTGCTGCTGAGTTACCTGACACTGGTCCAGCTTGCCGGCGGCAAGGCCGAATATCTCGACGCCACCAACACCGCGGCGTTCTTCAATCTCCCCGGGATCGCGGTAATCCGCGCCATGGCGCTGCAGTACATGCCGGTCAATACCGACGTGCTGCCGACCTTCGTGCTGCTGCATTTGTCTTTCCCGGCGCTGCTGTGGCTGCTGCTCCGGCGCGCTGACCTCGCCCTCGGCCTCTCGGTCCTGCTCTACGCGGCGGTGCAGGCATGCGACTGGAATCTGCCGGCATGGCCGCGCGGCACGTGGTATTTCAACCCGCTGGCGTGGCAACTGCTGTTCGTGTTCGGGGCGTGGGTTGCCGCCGGAAACGCAAAGCGCCTGCACCGGCTGCTGCGCTCAAGGATCACGCTGGCCGCGGCGGCGCTTTACCTCGTCTTCAGTTTCGCGGTGGTCTTGACCTGGCACGTGCACGCGCTCGAGGCCTTCATGCCGCAAATGCTGGCCAAGCTGATCTACCCGGTCGACAAGAGCAGCCTCGCGCCGGTGCGGCTGCTGCACTTTCTCAGCCTCGCCGTGATCGTGGCGCGGCTGGTGCGGCACGACTGGCAAGCACTGTCCTCGCCCTTGATCATCGCGATGATCCGCTGCGGCGAGAATTCGCTGGCGATCTATTGCCTCGGCGTGCTGCTGTCGTTTGCCGGTCTGGTGGCGCTGCAACGCATCTCCGACGGGTTAGCGATGCAGATCGTCATCAGCCTCGCCGGAATTCTCGTGATGATTGCGGCAGCCAATGCAATGACCTGGGTGGCCAAGCTCGACCGCCGCGGACCGAAGCTGTTTTAGGCGGCAGCCGCCATCACTTCAGGTTGGACTCCATCATCGCCGCGATTTCGGTATAGGTGGTCACCAGCGGTGCCACCACCTTGTGCATCGCGGTCTTCGAGATCAGCGTGTCGTGCAGCACGAGATGGTCGATGCCGGTGGTCAGAAAGCAGATCATGGCATCGCGTGGCGTCTCCACGATCGGTTCGCCCTTGACGTTGAACGAGGTGTTGATCAGCACCGGCACGCCGGTCAGCGCCTCGAACTCCTTGAGCAGCCGGTACAGCACCGGATTGGTCGCCTCGCGAACCGTCTGCACCCGCGCCGTACCGTCGACGTGAACGACCGCCGGAATCTTGCTTTGCCATTCCGGACGGACCCGCTTGGCGATCAGCATGAAGGGCGAGTCTTCCTCGCCCTCGAAAACGTCCATGGCGCGCTCGTGCAGAACGATCGGCGCGAACGGCCGGAACGGCTGGCGATGCTTGACGCGCTTGTTGAGGATGTCCTTCATCTCGGGCCGGCGCGGGTCCGAAATCAGGCTGCGGTTGCCGAGCGCACGGGGCCCGAACTCGGAACGACCCTGAAACCAGCCGATCACCCGCTGATCGGCAAGCAGCTTTGCGGTGTCGCGGCAGATGTTGTCGCTGTGGACCGCGGAGGTCTGGATACGGACCAGCGGCTTGCTGGTCGCCGCTTCGACCTCCTGCTCGGTGTAACTCCGCCCGACATAGGAATGCTCCATGACGAAGGAGCGAGGTTGTTTCAGGACCTCGATCTGGCCATAGACGGCACAGCCGATCGCAATGCCGTCATCGCCTGCCGCCGGTTGAATCCAGACGTTCTCGAAGCCCGCCTCGCGCGCCAGGCGGCCATTGGCGACGCAGTTGAGCGCGACGCCGCCCGCCATCACCAGGTTCTTCGCCCCGGTGGTTTCGCGAAGCCAGCGCGCGCGGGCCAGCAGCACATTCTCGGTATCGTCCTGAACCCGCCAGGCGACGTCTTCCCAATGGCGCATGGCCGGATCGTCTTCCCACTTCCGGCCGGGATCCTGCACATAGGGTTGCTTGAAGTCGGTGGTCCAATGCGGCACGCGCAACGTGCCGTCATTCATCTCGAGCAGATGACGGACCTGATCGCGCCGCCCATAGGGCGCGAGCCCCATCAGTTCGCCGCATTTGTTCCAGTCGCCGAACACGTAGGTCGAAGCGCGGCTGTAGAGCGCGCCGAGGCCGGGCATGTTGTAGAACTCGTCGCTGAGGAAGCCGCGATCCGGCTCCATCCAGACCTTCTTCAGGCATTCCAGTCTGGTGCCGCTGAACCTGTAATAGCTCTCGGACTCGCGGGCGAGCGGGGTCGCCACGTCGGCCGCCGGAAACGGCTCGACGACATCCGACCGGTAGCTGCCGACGCCGTCGACGATCATGACGACGCCCTCGTCGAACGGCGACACCGCAAAGGCGCTGTAGGCGTGCGCCAGATGGTGCGAGATCGACACCACCTTGTCGGAACGCGACAGATACAGCGGGTGCTTGGCGGCGTCGGGCCGCTCATAATCGCGCAGGAAGCCCTGCATGTCCTGGTAGACCAGCCGCTCCTCCATCTCCGGCACCGGCAGCAGATAGCAGTTGCGGACCACCAGATCGACGTCGTCCAGCGTGATGCCCTCGGCCTCCAGGCAATAGTCGATCGCCTCCTTGTAGAAGCCGCTGGCGTGCTTCTCGCGGGTGATGCGCTCCTTGGCGATCGCAAACGCGATGACACCATCGCGCAGCAGGCAGGCGCTCACATCGTGGTCGTAGGTGTTCAGGCCGAGGACGTAGGTGTGTTGCTTGGGCATGAGCTCTTCTGAGGGAGATGAATGGAAGATGAATGGCGGGTTCAGATTTGAAACGATCAGGTTCCGGCGTGCGGATCGCAGATGGTCATACGTTGCCGGCTCTCCTCTGGCGAGTAAACCGGATTGGTTCCGCGCTGCAACGCAAGGCAACGGCCCGTTGCCTCGCGCCTTAGTGGACCGCAACACGCTTTCGGTTCAAAGGCCAATCTGCTTGACCGAACACGACAATTCACCCTATTCTCGCCCCGTATTCGTGTGCGCCACGCGATAGACACATTACTGTTCTGATTTCAGAACGTGCTTGATTCAGGTGTTGTTTTGCACGTTCGACACGAGAACCATTTACACGAAACTGCTTCACGGAATGGGAGATCATAGATGGCTCAAAAGACTACCCACCGCAACATCGTCACGCGCTGCCTCGCGGCGATGGCCTTGCTCTTCGTTTACTTCGTCAGCACGTCTGCCGTTCTGGTCGGCACGGCTACGACTCCGGCGATGGCCCGTGGCGGCCGCGGTGGCGGTTGGGGGCGCGGCGGTGGCTGGGGTCGAGGTTATGGCCGCGGCTGGGGTCGCGGTCGCGGCTACGGCTTCGGCGGCGTTTATGTGGCGCCGGTCGTACGCGGCGCGGGCTGCTACTACAGCCGCCGCTGGGGCCGGGTGATCTGCCCGTATTGATGCACCATCGAGATTGTCACTGGCATCAGTGACGTGCGAGATCAGGCGTGTCGGTCCCCGGCACGCCTGATTGCTTTTCAGTGGCACGTTGGCGGCGGAGCGCGCCGCCCGGCGATTGTAACCGACCAGATCCGGAGACCGCTCATGAACGGGAAAGTCGTTGTCGTCACGGGTGCCTCCGGCGCGCTTGGCAAGGTCGTCGTGGAACGCGCGATAGCCGGTGGCGCGCGCGTTGCCGCAGTGGACCACGCCTCCCCGCCGCAACCGGCAAGCCGGCCCGACCGGCTTGATATCGGTGGCGTCGACCTTTCCGACCCGGCGCAGGCCGGCAAGGCCATCGATGCGGTGGCAGCGCATTTCGGCGGGCTGGATGCGCTGATCAACGTTGCCGGCGGCTTTGTCTACGAATCCGTCGCCGACAGCGCATCGCGCACCGCGCCGAACGAGAGCTGGGACAAGATGCATCGGCTCAATCTTTTGACCGCGCTCAACGCCTCGCGGGCGGCGATCCCGCATCTCGTCAAATCCGCCGCCGGGCGGATCATCAACATCGGCGCCATCGGGGCGCTCACCGCCGGCGCCGGCATGGGCCCCTACGCCGCCTCGAAGGCCGGCGTGCATCGCCTCACCGAAACCCTCGCCGCCGAGCTCAAGGGCAAGGTGACCGTCAACGCCGTGCTGCCGTCGACCATCGACACCGCGGCCAACCGCGCCAGCATGCCGGACGCCGACTTCGCCAAATGGGTGACGGCGGAAGAACTGGCCAACGTCATCCTGTTTCTCGCCAGCGACGCCGCCAGCGCCGTCACCGCCGCGCTGCTGCCGGTCAGCGGGCGGGTGTAGGGTCTCCGGAACGATGCGGTTCGCGTCGAGAAACACGCCAGAGCAGAGAGGCTTTCTTCGACGCCTTGCAGTTGCTATATTGTTTGGATGACGACTGCCGAAGATGTCGAAAAGGCTGTTGAGCAGCTCACCCCTCGTGAGCTCGCGCGGTTTCGCGCCTGGTTCGAGGCGTTCGAGGCCAGCCTGTTCGATGCCGCGATCGAACGCGACGCGCGGGCCGGTCATCTTGACGCGCTTGCGGAAGAGGCCCATGCCGCGCACCGCGATGGCAAATCTCGCGAACTATGAGGCACTTCGCTTCGCCGCGCTTCTGGGCGGCGTACGCGGTGTTGCCGGCTTCGGTAAGAAGTCTCGCTGACGCCAATTTCGCACTTCTCAAACGTGATTCACGCCATCCATCGCTGCAGTTCAAGAAAGTTGGACGCTACTGGTCCGCGCGGGTCGGGCTTCGCTATCGCGCTCTGGCCGTTGAGACCGATGGCGGATATTTGTGGTTCTGGATCGGTTCCCACGCCGATTATGACCGCCTCATTGGCTGATGACAGACGATATGTCCCGCTTACGCCGGCACCAACAACTTCAGCATCGCCTTGAAACGAATGCTGCGCTTGCCGACCAGCGCGGTCGCCTCGCCGTCGGCGCCGGCATCGTCGTAGCTGCCTGAAAAGCCGATGCCGACTTCATAGCCGCCGAACACTGGCCGCTCGCCCTTGGCCGGCGTGTGCTCGAGATTGATGATCTCGCCCTTCCACCTGCCATTGGCCGAGATGTAGGAGCCGATATAGCCGAAGTACGCATCGCCGCCGCGAATGAGGCCGTCGTGCAGCACCATCACGCCGGTGTTGCCGCCATCGACGCCGTCGAGCATCCTGATGTTGATGGAATAGAGTCCGTTCGTGATGCCGTTCGGTCGGTCTGCCGTGGGCGGCGCACTTCCCTCGTCGCTGATCGGCGTCATCGTCGATCTGAAGACGACGCCGGGCGCCTGCTGCGCGCTGCCTTCGAGGTCAATGCGGTCGCCGCGCTGCCTGCCCGTCAAGGCCAGGGTAATGGAGTCGCATCCGCACAGCGGCCGGTCGCTCGGCTCGTCATTGTGACGCTGCCTTGCGACCTCGATCGAAATCTCGTCGCCATTTTCATCGTAGCTGCCGGTGAACGCGAATGCCGAATTGCCGCCAAACAGCTTCCCGGCATGCGCATAGAGCACGCCGCGGCCCGAACCATGCACGGTCTGGAACTCGACCTTGTAAAGTCCCTGCACTGATCCTGCTCCGGCAGCGCCATGCCGGACCCTGTTGCCCCTGACCACAAACCCAACTCGCCCAAACCTGCTCTCGCAGATATGTCCCGCGGCGAGGAAGCTGAAACGATAGCACTTCCCGGCTACAATTGGCAGGTGAGTCGCGCCCTTGCGACGAGGAACCGCGCCCCGTGGAAACCACGCTCTATTCGCCAGTCAAACGTTTCCTCGAAGGCCTCGGCTTCGTCGTCAAGGGGGAAGTCGGGGGCTGCGACCTGGTAGCGCTCAAGGGGGACGATCCGCCGCTGGTGGTGATCGGTGAGTTGAAGCTCACCTTCAACCTCGAACTGGTGCTGCAGGGCGTCGACCGCGCCGCCGCCTGCGACGAAGTCTGGCTCGCGGCGCGGATGTCGGCGCGCGGCAAGGGACGCGAGAGCGACGCGCGCTACCGCAATCTATGCCGGCGGCTTGGTTTCGGCATGCTCGGCGTCACCGCGTCAGGCGGCGTCGAAGTGCTGGTTCAGCCGGCCACCGTGAGCCCGCGTCGCAATCCAAAAAAGCGCTCGCGGTTGGTTTCCGAACACCAGCGCCGCAAGGGCGATCCGGCGATGGGCGGCAGCACGCGCGCTCCGATCATGACGGCTTATCGCCAGCAGGCACTGGCCTGTGCATCGGCGCTGGCACTTGGCCCGCGCCGCGTGCGCGACCTGCGGCCGGAGATTCCGGATGCGCCAAAAATCCTGCTGCACAATTATTACGGCTGGTTCGATCGCGCCGAGCGCGGAATCTACCAATTGACAGCCGCCGGCCATGCCGCGCTGATGCGATGGCCGCAACCGCATGCCCGGGAATCGCGTGATGTCATACAGGGTTAACAATCGCAGGCGGATTTCCGCCGGCAAAATCAGTTCTGCAAAATACAAAATCACAATTGCATGGCTGTGTTGCCTTACCAATTCCTACATTGCAATGCAGCATTCCCTCCCCTAGGTATCTCATCTCAACACGGGGCGACCGATGAGCGAAGACTGGAATACCAAGTACGGAACGCGGCGGGTCAGGCGCGATCCGCCGACGCTGGACGAAGCGATTTTCGCTGCCATGGGGATTACCGATGATCTCGATCAGCAGGCCGAGATCGCCGCGTCGCTGATGGGCCTGCCGATCGAAGCCGTGCAGCCCGAAGTCAAGAAGGCCGGCCGCACCGCGGCGCGTTCGACCCGGGTCATCGCCGGCGAACAGGGCGCTCAGCGCTCCATCGTGGTCGAGCGCCGCGTGGTGCGAAAATTCGGCAACGACAAGCGGGTCTGATCAGGTCCCCGCGCACCGCCTTTGGTCAGGCGGTTCGGCCGAAACCGGCCATTCTCAGCAACAACCTCCAATAAGCGCGATTGAAACTCATCATCGCGCGTGCGGCATCGGCAGGCGTCGTCACCGCCGGCGACAATGCGGCGCTCGTCTTGCCTTGAATTCCGCCTTGGGTGAGGTCGATGCTGCCGCTGGACTCGCCGCGACGGAACGTCAGATGCGCGCCGAATTTATGCGCCAGCGCCCGCATCGCCTGGTTCTGCGAACCGGTGGTGATCCGCAGACTGTCGTAGCCGAGCGCCTTCGCCGCCTCGATCAGCCGGGTGAACAGGATGCTGCCGATGCCCTGCCCGCGCAGCTGTGCCTCGACGCTGAAGGCGACTTCCGGCATCGGATTGGCGAGATCGGGCTGATGCAATTCGGCGGCGCCGCGCACCACGCCGTCTTCGATATAGGCAAGGATGATCGTGCCGTCGGTCCGGCACTTGGCGGCATAGCGTTCGATGAAGCTCTCATCGATATAGCCGTTGAAGCGATCGTGCCGGCTTTCCGGATCGAGCCGCAGCAGGTGCTCGCGAAGCAGCGGCAACTCTTGCTGCGTCAGCGCCCTGACGGCTGTGGCGGGCGCAATCTGGTGGTCATGCATCTTCAAAACTCCTCGGGTGGCCCTCGAGGAGGCGTATCGAATCCCTAGACCATCTATATTGTGCAATGCACCATGAAATGCAAGGCCACCTGTCGCCTCAAATAACGGCAGTCTTTGCAAAGCCTTAACGCAGCGGGAAAGCGCGCTGCACGTTAACAAAGCTTAAGATTTCGGCGGTCCGGCTGCAGCTGATTTCGGCGCGGTGCGATGAAGCTGCGGCTCTCGAGCTGTTGCACGTATCGCGCTTTGGACAAGGCGGTGCGCCGCCGCGATTGCGCGATGCGTAGTCCGACACACGATCCGCATATCGAACCGATGTGAAACGTACCGCGCGCTTTCGCTCGCGACTGGACTCGTTCCAATCCATCGCGCTGGGATGGAATGCATGATGACGAGCACGTTCGCTGATAGGTGTCTGTACGAATTCTAAGCGCCAGACGCTCACTTGTACCTATTCTAACCGCTGCACCGTTGTCATCCCAATACCGCTCAATCACCAAGCCCCGGGCAAGCTGAAGCATTTCAGCAGAGTCAGTGGGGCGAAGTATGAGCATGAGAGCGAAGCGACCGGTTCGCGCGGTTTGTCTGGCAACGGTGAGCTGTCTGGCGCTGTCGCTTGATGTTTCATCGGAGCTCCGCGCCCAATCCTCGCCAACGGCGCTTCCGCCGGTGACGGTCGACGCGCCTCAGCAACAGAGCGTGCGGCGCCCACAGCGCAGCCGAAGCGCCGCCGCATCGCGATCCAGCCGACCGGCAAGTGCGAGAGCCGGAAATCAGCAGGCCCAGTCGATACCGGCATCGCGCAGCGCCGGGCGAACGACGGAATCGGCGTGGGGACATGTCGATGGCTATGTCGCCACGCGCAGCGGCACCGGCACCAAGACCGATACGCCCTTGATCGAGACCCCACAGGCGATCTCCGTCGTCACGCAGGATCAGATCCAGGCGCAGGGCGCGCAGAGCATCGCACAGGCCGTCCGATATACGTCGGGCACCAGAGTGGAGCCTGCCGGTGCCGACGCGCGAACCGACGCGGTCTACGTCCGGGGCTTTCTCGCCGACCAATATCTCGATTCACTGCGCCTGGTGAATTTCGCCATCTTCAATTACCCGATCATCGAACCCTACAACCTCGAACGCGTCGAGGTGCTTCATGGTCCGGCTTCGATCATCTACGGGCAGGCGTCGCCGGGCGGCATCGTCAACATGGTCAGCAAGCGGCCGACCACCGAGGCGCTGCGCGAAGTCGAAGTCACCCTCGGCAATTACGACCTGCGCCAGGCCGCGTTCGATTTCGGCGGCCCGCTCGGCGACAGCGGCCAGTGGTTTTATCGCCTCACCGGCCTGGCCCGCAACAGCGACAACGTGGTCGATTACGTCCACGACGATCGCTACTTCTTCGCCCCGGCGCTGACCTGGAAACCCAGCGACGACACCTCGTTGACCGTGCTCGCGCGTTACCAGAAGGCCGACACCGCCCAGGGCGGCGGCTTCCTGCCGGCCGACGGCACCTTGTTCGCCAATCCCAACGGCAAGATCCCGCGCAGCCGCTACACCGGTGAGCCGGGCTGGAACGATTACCTCAAGACCATGAAGTCGGTGGGTTACGAATTCAGCCATCGCTTCAGCGAGGCGCTGACGTTCCGGCAGAACCTGCGTTACGGCAAGGCCGATGTCGATCACGACGCCGGTGTCGGCGCGTTCGGCTTGCAGGCCGACCAGCGCACGCTGACGCGCTATTACTTCCCGCTGGAGGAAAGCTCCAAGTCCTTCGCGGTCGACAACAACGTGGAAGTGAAATTCGACACCGGCGCATGGCGGCATACGCTGCTCGCCGGCCTCGATTACCGCCGGCTGGAAAGCGACTACGCCTCGGCGTTCGCGTTCGGCGCACCGTCGCTGGATATCTTTAATCCGGTCTATGGCGCGCCGATCGTCAAGCCGGCCTACACCTCGCGTCAGGACAAGCTGCAGCAGCAGCTCGGCGTGTACGTGCAGGATCAGATCAAGATCGACCGCTGGGTGATCACCGCGGCTGGCCGCCAGGACAAGGTGCGCACCCGCACCGATCAGCTGCTGGCCACGCCGGTCACGCGCGAGCGCCAGGACGACAGCCAGTTCTCCGGCCGCCTGGGCGTGAACTATCTGTTCGATTCGGGCTGGGCGCCGTATCTCGCCTGGTCGCAATCGTTCGAGCCCACCGTCGGGGTCAATTTCGCCGGGCAATCGTTCAAGCCGACCACCGGCGAACAGATCGAGGCCGGATTGAAATTCCAGCCGGCGAGCGGACGCGCGTTGGCGAGCCTGGCGGTGTACGAGATCAAGCAGGAAAACACCCTGACCGTCGATCCGAATCACACCTTGTTCTCGGTCCAGCAAGGCGAAACCCGGGTGCGCGGCGTCGAGCTGGAAGGACGCTGGAATTTCCGCAACGGCCTGAGCGTGTACGGCGCCTACACCTACACCGACAGCGAGGTGACCCAGACCAACGACGCGGCCGCGCTCGGTAAGCAGATCGCCCTGCAGCCGCGCAACGTGGCCTCGCTGGGCGCGGACTACACCATCGGCTACGGCGCGCTGTCGGGCCTGGGCATCGGCGCCGGCGTGCGTTACACCGGCGAGCATTACGGCGACATCTACAACCAGTGGAAGACGCCGTCGTACACCTTGTTCGACGCCTCGCTGCGCTACGACCTGGACACCTGGCGCTTCCAGCTCAACGCCAGCAACCTGACCGACAAGGAATACGTCAGCGTCTGCAACAGCGCGATCTGGTGCTATTACGGCTATCCGCGCACGGTGACGGCTACGGTGCGGTATCGCTGGTGAGTTAGCTGCCGACAACGATGACGGTGTCGTCGGTATCGGCGATGCAACATCGGCAGTGAAGTGACGCACGCGCTTTTGCTGTTCCCCCCTTTGAAAAAGGGGGTAGGGGGGATTTGCTTTTACGCCCAGATCGCCGCGTCGGATCGAAAAGCGAATCCCCCGCGCTGTGCCTGTGATCTGCCTTCGTGCCTGCGCCGGGCGCTCGCCCCCTTTTCCAAAGTGGGCTATGTGATTGCGGATGCCATCTGCATGCGGCAACGACAGCGACGACTATGACGATGTCAGCGGTGTGGGCGGTGTCAGCGGTGTCAGCGATGCGACATCAGCAGTAAAGCGACGCCTGCGCTTTTGCTGTTCCCCCCTTTGGAAAAGGGGGGCAGGGGGATTCGCTTTTGCGCCAAGATCGCTGCGCACTACCCTAAAAACAACAGGCCACGACGCCAGCGCCGCAGCCCGTCAAACCACCCTCAGCGCCCGATCAACGCCATCCCGACCGCGGTATAGCGATCGCCCGCGACCGCTTCCGGCGCGAACAGCGTATCCAACTGCGCGCGTTCGCCCGCCGACAGCGACACCTGCAGCGCGCCGACGTTGTCCTCCAGGTATTTGCGGCGCTTGGTGCCCGGAATCGGCACCAAGTACTCGCCGCGCGCCAACACCCAGGCCAGCGCCAACTGCGCCGGCGTACAGCCCTTGTCGGCCGCGATCGCCTTGACCTGCTGCGCCAGCGCCAGGTTGTGGGCGAAGTTGTCGCCCTGGAAGCGCGGCGTGGTCAGGCGGAAATCGTCGCTCTGCAACTGATCGGCGCTGGTGATGTTGCCGGTCAGAAAGCCGCGGCCCAGCGGGCTGTACGGAACGAAGCCGATGCCCAGGCGTTCGCACACCTCGAACACGCCGTTGCGCTCGGGGTCGCGCGTCCACAGCGAGTATTCGCTCTGTACCGCGGTGATCGGATGCACCGCGTGCGCGCGCTCCAAGGTTTCCGCCGACGGTTCGGACAGGCCGAGGTAACGCACCTTGCCCTGTCGCACCAGTTCGGCCATCGCGCCGACGGTCTCCTCGATCGGCACCGAGGCGTCGATGCGGTGCTGGTAGTACAGGTCGACGTGATCGGTGCCCAGGCGCTTGAGGCTGCCTTCGATCGAACTGCGCACGTACTCGGGCTGGCCGCTGACGCCGCGCGCCTGCGGCCGCGCCGGGTCGAACACGATGCCGAACTTGGTCGCCAGGAACACTTGCTCGCGGCGGCCCTTCAAGGCGCGGCCGAGCAGTTCCTCGTTGCTGTGCGGGCCGTAGATGTCGGCGGTATCGAGGAAGCTCACGCCCAGCTCCAGCGCGCGGTCGAGGGTGGCCAGCGATTCGGTTTCGTCGGCGGCGCCGTAGGCGAAGCTCATGCCCATGCAGCCCAGGCCCAGGGCGGACACGGTGGGGCCGTTGCGGCCGAGGCGGCGGGTCGGAAGGGTGCTCATGGTGTGGCTCCTGATCGGAAGGGACGAGGCGCGGTGGGGGAATGGCCGCGCGCCCGGGAAAGGCGTGGACGCACTTTAGGCCGATCTGATTGCGCGAAAAACCGGCGTTATCCGAATAGCTCTTGAAGATTTGCTTCATAATTGAGGCTCGATCATCGCTTCGGGGAGCCGCCATGGCCGCCCATCCCTTGCCCGCCGTGCTCGCCTTCGCCCGGGTCGCCCACTTCGGCAGCTT
>Ga0102590_1002884_pt1 | contig 18836 bp, 15 predicted proteins | sample AraplaMF_Col_mMF_FD_76859 | JGI IMG/M metagenome (GOLD analysis project Ga0102590, IMG submission 76859) | Arabidopsis root microbial communities from the University of North Carolina, USA - plate scrape MF_Col_mMF | ecosystem: Host-associated > Plants > Roots > Endosphere | place: USA...
GCATGTACGAGATCGCGCATGAATCGACCGACATGGTCGAGGAGCTGGTCTCGGAATACGGCATCGCCAGCGCCAACCTGACCCGCACTGGCCAGGTCAAGGCCGCGCACAACGAGACCACGTTGAGGGCTGCCATCGACGAAGCCAACTGGATGGCGCGCGAGATGGGTTCGGCCGAGACCCGTATCCTCGACAGGCACGGCGTGCGCGACGAGACCGGCTCCGACATTTTCGTGGGCGGCGTGCTCAATCCCGGCTCGGGCGGCATCCATCCGCTGAATTACCTGCGCGGTCTCGCGGATGGCGTGGCGCGCCGCGGCGTTCCCATCTTCCAGGAATCGCCGGTCATGAGACTCAGGCGCGCTGGCGACGGCGTCGTCGCGGAGACGCCGCAAGGCGCGGTGCGCGCCAAACAGGTGATCATCGCCACCAACAGCTATTCCGATTTGACCGGTGCGACCGCGCAGATGCAGCGCACGCTGATTCCGTTCCGCAGCGCTCTCATTGCGACCGAAAAGCTGCCACGCAATCTCGCGGGAAAATTGATGCCGACCGGCCGCACCTACACCGAGACCAAGCGCATGATGCGCTGGTTCCGTATGGTCAACAATCGCGTGATCTTTGGTGGCCGCGGCGCCTTCGGCAAGCAGGATTCGCAAGCGGCGTTCGACGCACTACGCAAGGCGATGGTCGGTATCTTTCCGGATCTCGCCGAAGTCCCGCTGGAATACAAATGGTCGGGCCTCGTCGCCATGACCTTGGACTCGGTGCCGCATATCGGCCGGATCGACGATCGCACGCTCGTCTCGCTGGGGTACAACGGCGCTGGCGTCGCGATGTCGAGCCTGATGGGCCGCTATCTCGCCGCCTTCGTGCGCGGCGAGAGGCCGGATGTCGGGCTGCTCGACGTCAGCCGCATGAAACCCATTCCGTTCTATCCGCTGCGCGAGCCCGCCGTGCGCATGGTCGCCGGCTGGTACCAGTTTCTCGATGCGATCGGCCGGTGAGATTACTTTGGAGGAGGCGAGGATGACGACGAAGCAGACAATTGGATTGGGATGCGCGCTGCTGGGCGCGATCGGATTGACCGGTGCGGCAAACGCGGCCGAGCAGATCACCTTCGTCTCGCAGGGCGGCGCCTATCAAGAGGCGCAGACGGTGGCGATCCTTGATCCCTCCGCGAAGAAGCTCGGCATCACCATCAACCAGGATTCGATTCCCGATGCGTGGCCCGCGATCAAGACCCAGGTCGGCAGCGGCAAGCCGATCTGGGACGTCGTCGACACGCCCACCGGCTATTGCCTGCGCGGCGGTGAGCAGGGTCTGATCGAGAAGCTGGACTTCTCGAAAATCCCGAATGCGGCGGCGATGCCGGAGGCTTATCGCAGCCCCTATTCGGTCTCCTACGAATTCTATTCCAGCGTGCTGGCCTTCAGCCAGAAGACCTTTCCGAAGGGCGCGCCGAACAGCTGGGCCGATTTCTGGGACGTGAAGAAATTCCCCGGCCGCCGCGCGCTGCGTAACCATCCGATCGCGACTCTCGAGGCCGCGCTGATGGCCGACGGCGTCGCGCCCGACAAGCTCTACCCGCTCGATGTCGATCGCGCTTTTAAGAAGCTCGAGGAGATCAAGCCGAGCATTACAGTTTGGTGGACGTCCGGCGCGCAGTCGGCGCAGCTCCTCAACGACGGCGAGGTCGACATGGAGATGGCCTGGAACGGCCGCGTCAGCGCGGTCGCCAAGGAAGGCGCCAAGGTCGCCTTCACCTACAACCAGGGCATTCTGCAGAGCACCTCACTCTGCATCCTCAAGGGCGCGCCGAACCTCGACACAGCGGTGAAATTCCTCAACGAGGCGGTCGATCCCGTACACCAGGCCAATCTGCCGCTCAATATCGACTACGGCCCGGGTAATCCGAAGGCGTTCGAGACCGGTATCATCAAGCCCGAGCGCGCGGCACAATTGCCGAGCGAGCCGGCGAATGCGTCGAAGCAAGCGCTGATGTCCTACGCCTGGTGGTCCTCGCCCGCGGGCGAAGCCGCCGAAAAGCGCTGGGCGTCCTTCATGCAGAAGTGAGCCAGCCGGTTCGGCGGCGGCCGAACCGGACCACTCAAACAGCCGAGGCAGCGTTGACGAGATTAGTGCCAGATCCCTCCCAAAAGCATCAGCGCCGCGAACACGGCCTGATGCTCGCGCTGGTGTCGCCGGCGCTGCTGGTGATCCTGGCTCTGATCGTGCTGCCGGTCGGCTGGCTGGCCTGGCAGTCGATCTACCATGACGGCTTCACGCTGGAGAATTATCGCCGGGTCTTCACCGAGGACATCTACTGGCGCAGCTTCGCACTGACCTTCGAGATCAGCCTTGGGGTGACGGTGATCGCGCTGCTGCTCGGCTATCCCGTCGCGTACCTCGCCAATTCGGTGCCGAAAGGCTGGAGCATCCTGATCCTCTCGCTGGTGGTGCTGCCGTTCTGGACGTCGGTGCTGGTGCGCGCCTACGCCTGGTTGGCGCTGCTCCAGCGCACCGGTGTGATCAATCAATTCCTGCGCTATCTCGATGTGATCTCCGAGCCGCTGGCCATGGTGCACAACACCTTCGGCACTGTCGTCGCGACAGTACACATCCTGCTGCCGTTCATGGTGCTGCCGCTCTACGCCACCATGCAGAAGATCCCTGGCGATCTCATGCAGGCTGGCGCCAGCCTGGGTGCGAGCCCGTCGCTCACCTTCTTTCGCGTGTTCCTGCCGCTGTCGCTGCCCGGGGTGCTCGCAGGCTGCACCATGGTGTTCGTGCTCTGCCTCGGCTTCTACATCACGCCCGAGCTGTTAGGTGGCGGCCGCACCGTGATGGTGTCGATGCTGGTCAGCCGCAATGTCGAGCTCTACAACCAGTTCGGCGCCGCGAGCGCGGTCGCGGTGGTGCTGCTCGTCAGCGTGCTCGCGATCTTCGCCGTCGTCAGCCGCTTCATCTCGCTCGATCGCGTGTTGGGGCAGAAGTGACACGGATCTCACCCGCTCGAATCGCCCTCTATGTGATCAGCGCGCTGGTGCTGGTCTATCTGATCCTGCCGGTGCTGATCATCGCGCCGATCTCGTTCTCCAGCGCACGTTTCCTGACGTTCCCGCCGCCGTCGTTCTCGATGCGCTGGTATCAGCAGTATTTTTCGAATCCGGCCTGGATGCAGGCGACACGGGTGACGCTGACGGTCGCGTTCCTGACCGTGGTGGTCGCGACCCCGTTCGGGGTGGCCGCTGCCTATGCCATCAGCCAATCAAGACTGCGCATCATGCGGATCATCCACATGGTGCTGCTGCTGCCGCTGGTGGTGCCCATCATCATCACCGCGGTCGGCATTTTCTTCGTCTTCGCCAAGATCGGGCTGGTCGCGACTCTGCCCGGCCTCGTGCTGGCGAATGTGATGCTGGGTTTGCCCTACGTCGTCATATCTGTGCTGGCGGGTCTGCAAAGCTTCGATCCCGCGCAGGAGATGGTGGCGCGCAGCCTCGGCATGAACCGCCTGCGCAGCTTCTTCGCTGTGACGCTGCCGCAGATCAAGTCGAGCGTGGTTGCGGGAGGCATCTTCGCCTTCATCTCCGCGATGGACGAGACCATCGTCGCGCTATTCATTTCCGGCGGCCAGTATCAGCCGCTGACAAAGCGCATGTTCACCGCGCTGCGCGACGAGATCGATCCCACGATCGCAGCAATCTCGACGCTGATGACGGCGGCTTCCTTCGTGCTGGTGCTGCTCGCAACGGGAAGACGCCGCAGGAATGCTAATGTATCGCGAATATGAGAGAGCCGGTCGCTGGGCGCGTCAGGGCTGATTCATGGCGAAATGCCTGAAGCTACAAAAACGCTTGCGCCGCAATCTGCGGAGCTGACCCGCTCGCGGAAGACGCCAAAGAGTTCGCGGCCGATCCCGACATGCGCCGCGCGGAGATCGGCTTGCGCGCAGGTTCGCGCGGCCCATTCGCTCGGGGCGACGAGCACGTCAAGCCGACCGGTTTCGGCGTCGAGTCGAATGACGTCGCCATCGCGAATCCGCGCAATCGCGCCGCCATCCGCCGCTTCAGGAGTGACATGAATGGCTGCGGGAACCTTGCCTGAGGCGCCCGAAAGCCGCCCATCTGTGACGAGCGCGACTCTCGATCCGCGGTCCTGAAGCACGCCAAGGAGCGGCATCAGCTTGTGAAGCTCCGGCATTCCGTTTGCCTTCGGGCCCTGGAATCGGACCACCGCGACCACATCGCCCGAGAGCTCACCTGCGGCGAAGGTCCGCTGCAGATCGTCCTGAGAATGGAATACGCGAGCCGGCGCTTCGATGACGTGGCGCTGCGGTGCGACCGCAGATGTCTTGACGACCGCGCGTCCGAGATTGCCGGTCAGAAGCTGAAGGCCGCCGGTGGTTTGGAACGGGTCAGCGGTTTTGCGAAGCACGGCAGAATCGCCTGATTCGGCCGGTCCGTCGCACCAATTCAGCCTGCCCTCGGCATCGAGCAGCGGCTCCTGCAGGTACGCATCGAGACCGTCGCCACAGACGGTCAGGACGTTGCGGTGCAAGAGCCCGGCAGCAAGCAATTCCCGGATCAAGAAGCTCATTCCGCCGGCGGCATGAAAATGGTTCACGTCTGCGGAGCCGTTCGGATAAATGCGCGCGATCAGCGGCGTCACCTGCGCGAGGTCGGCGAAATCGTCCCAGGTCAGCGTGAGGCCAGCCGCCGCAGCCATGGCGACCAGGTGCAGCGTCAGATTGGTCGAACCGCCGGTGGCATGCAGTCCGACGATGCCGTTGACGAAGGCGCGCTCGTCGAGCACCCGACCAACCGGGATGTATTGATTGCCGAGCGAGGTGATGTCCAAGGCGCGCTCGGTCGCTGCACAGGTGAGCGCATCGCGCAAAGGCGTGTTCGGATTCACGAAGGATGCGCCCGGCAGCTGCAGGCCCATGATCTCCATCAGCATCTGGTTGGTATTTGCGGTCCCGTAAAAGGTACAGGTCCCCGCGCCGTGGTAGGCTTGCGCCTCGGCTTCCAGCAAAGCGTCGCGACCGACCTTTCCCTCCGCGAAAGCCTGCCGGATTTTCGCCTTTGCGTCGTTGGCCAGACCCGAGGTCATCGGGCCGGATGGAATGAAGACCGCGGGCAAGTGCCCGAACGACAACGCGCCGATCACGAGACCTGGCACGATCTTGTCGCAAATGCCGAGAAACACCGCGGCGTCGAACGTTTGATGTGACAGCGCGACCGCGGTGGACAGGGCGATGACCTCCCGCGAGAACAGCGACAGCTCCATTCCCGCTTCGCCCTGGGTGATGCCGTCGCACATTGCGGGAACGCCGCCTGCGACCTGGGCAACACCACCGGCTGCGCGCGCGCTCCGTCGGATGAGCTCAGGGAAACGCTCGTAGGGCTGATGCGCCGAGAGCATATCGTTGTAGGCCGTGACAATTCCCAGACTGGGAACGTGGCCGTCCTGCATCAGAGTCTTGTCGTGTGCGCCGCAAGCCGCGAAGGCGTGGGCCTGGTTGGCGCATCCTAGCCGTCGCCGCACCGGCGTGACGGCCGTCTCCGCAATGCGGTCGAGGTAGCGTGTCCGGCGCTCGTGGCTCCGCCGAGCGATGCGGTCCGTCACTTCGGCGACCCGCGCATTGACCCTTGCATCGATCGTCATACCAGACTCCTGTTTGCGGGTTGAGCATCGGTCGTGCGCTGCTCCGCGGTCACGGACCGTCCTCCATCCATGTTCGGCCGTCGCGCTCGATCAGCGCGACGGCGGCGGAGGGGCCCCAGCTGCCGGCAACATAAGGGCGCGGGAGGTCATTGATTTGGCTCCACGCCTGGCGGATCGGATCGATCCAGCGCCATGCCGCTTCCACCTCGTCCCGTCGCATGAACAAGGTCGCATCTCCGCGGACGACGTCCATCAACAGCCGCTCGTATGCGTCGGGCACGGAGACGTCGAATGCTTCGGCAAAGCTCATGTCGAGAGGAACATATTGCAACCGCATGCCGCCCGGGCCGGGCTCCTTGATCATCAGCCAGAGCTTGATTCCCTCGTCGGGCTGCAGACGGATCACCAGCCGTGTCTGCAACGCCTTTCCCGAATTCGAATTGAAGATCGAATGCGGGACTTTCCTGAAGGTCACGACGATCTCGGAGCTGCGCTGTTGCAGTCGCTTTCCGGTGCGCAGGTAGAAGGGAACGCCGGTCCAGCGCCAATTCGCAACCGCCGCCTTGAGCGCGACGAAAGTCTCGGTCGAGCTTTGGCGATCGTCGATCTCTTCCGCATAACCGGGGACGGCGATGCCGTTGCAAGCGCCGGGGCGATATTGACCCGGGACGGTCAGGGATGCGGCGTTCGTTTCGTCGATCCGCTCGAGCGATTTCAGGATCTTGAGCTTTTCATCGCGTACGGCGTCGGCTTCGAGCGAGTGTGGCGGCTCCATCGCCACAAGGCAGAGCAGCTGCAAGAGATGGTTCTGAACCATGTCGCGCAGCGCGCCTGACTTGTCGTAGTAGGTGCCGCGTTCCTCCACGCCGATGGACTCGGCGACCGTAATCTGCACATGGTCGATGTGGGCGGCATTCCACAGCGGTTCGAACAGCGCATTGGCGAACCGCAGCGCCATCAAATTCTGCACCGTTTCCTTGCCGAGATAGTGATCGATCCGGTAGACGCGTTCCTCCGGAAAAATCATCCCGATGGTTTGATTGAGCCGGATTGCTGATTCGAGATCCTTGCCGATTGGCTTCTCGATGACGATGCGGGAATCGCCTTTTGAAAGACCGTAGTGGCCCAGCCTTTCGCAGATCGGCCCGAACAGATGCGGTGCCGTCGCCAGATAGTGGACCTGGATGCGGTCCGCACAGGCCGATAGAACGGTGGCGAGTTCGGTCCAGCCGCTCTCGCCTTCCGCATCGGCAGCCATGTAGGATATGCGGGCCAGGAAGCGGTCGAGTTCGGGGCCCGTCGTTTCCGATGCCGGCACGTGTTTCACGATCGCCGCACGCACCATCGCGAGGAAGTCATCCCGCGACATTGCACCGCGCGCGACGCCGAGAATGGCGGCTTCATCCGGCAGCTGGCCGGCAAAATCGCGGCGGAAAAGTGCGGGCAACAGCTTGCGACGCGCGAGATCACCGGTCACGCCGAAAACGGTCAGGACGAAGGGAGCCACCGGGATTACGCGGCTTGTCATACTTGCCGCCTTTTCGATTCGAGCCCCTCCGACGTGCCGTGTTCCGTCCGTCACTCTGTCAAGCATGGCATGGCTCCGTACTCACATCGATGTCGGCTGCGGTCGGCAGGTCGGCTCCTTCGCGGGATACCGTGATGGCCGCAGCAGCCGTTGCGTAAGCCAGTAACTCGCGGATTGCCGGCGGATCGAGCGCTGCGATCGCCTCGGGACGGAGACGGCCGGTTTTCGCAAGCCGGGCAAGCAGCGCGGCGTGGAATGTGTCGCCGGCGCCCACGGTGTCGCGCACGACCGCGCAACGACCGGGCACCGAGACGCTGCCCGTGGTCGAGAAGGCGGTTGCTCCCTTTGCTCCCTCGGTCACGACGACCAGGTGCGCGCCGCACGCGAGCCAGTAGGCGGCTGCGTCTGCAATCGAGGCACGACCACCCCACGCAAGGCGGATATCCTCGTCGCTCGCCTTGATCATCGTTGCGGTCCGGTAGAAGCGTTCCGCGGCGACCGCCCAGCTCTTCATGTCGCCGACGACTGCCGGCCGCACGTTCGGATCGACGCTGATGACACGGCGTCCATGCTCGCGCTCGGCGAGCGCGGCAAAGGTGGTGCCGACCGGCTCGACAGCCATGGAATAGGAGCCAAAGGTCAGAGCCTGAATATCGTCCGGCAGCTCGCGGGGCAGGTCGGCAAGCCGAAGCGAGCGATCTGCCGCGCCTTCGCCGTGGAAAGTGTAGTTCGGCTGGCCGTCATCGGTCGTTGCCACGATCGAAATCGGGGACGGCCGATCGGTGCGCACGATGAAACGACTATCCACGCCTTCGCGAGCGAGCCTGTCCACGAGGAATGCGCCGAAGTGATCGCGCGAGATGCCGCTCAGGAAGGCCGTTTGAACATCCAGCCGAGCGAGGCCAACAGCAACATTGAAGGGAGAGCCGCCGGCAACGGCGTGGGTCGACATATCGGACCCGCCGCGCGCCCTCACAAATAGATCGATCAGGGCTTCGCCACAGACAAGAATCACGATTCCTCACCCTGGTTCATCACAATAAGCCTCGAGGCGGTTCGGCACCTGCGGGAAGACGGATCCGCGCCAGGCACGCTCTTGCGTTCGGAGCGGAGAGCCGTTTCGTCGATCATGCTCAATCCTTGAAGAGCACGTCGTGGTCGCGAGCGAACGCCGCGAGCAATGGCAGGGCCGCGCCGCCGATTGCCCGAGCATCACGGCCGATCGAGCCTTCCACCACCACAGCGTCGGTGAGACCCTGCCGGTCCATGTGGGCCCAACATTCGTTCGTGCGCTCGACGAGGCGACGGCGCACTTCGATCGGAAAGGCCCCGTCGATGACGACGGCTTCAAAGTCGATCACGGCGAGCAAGGCGGTGATTGCCTGCGCCAGCGCCTCGGCCGCATCCGAAACCCACGCTTCCAGCGGTTCCTCGAAGCTCGACCAATCGTTGGGCGACAGCCAGATATCCGTGCCGGGTCGACCGGCGGCGATCAGACGGCGCTCCAGCTGATAGATGGAAGCGGTGCGGATCAGCTGCTGAAGGCTCGTCTCACCGTTTTCCTCACGTCGCATGATCGGGATCGAGCCGAGTGCGCCGGCATTGCCGCTGCGGCCGGGGAAGAGGCTGCCATTCAGAACGATGCCGCCGCCGATGAAGGCGCCGATATAGAAATAGGCGAAATCCCGATACGCGGCGCCGGCACCGAAGGTGAGTTCGGCTGCGCATGCTGACGTCGCGTCGTTGCAGACGCGCACCGGCCAAGGGGCGAAACGGCGCGACAGTTCAGCGGCAACATTGAATTCACGCCATTTGCCGAGCGCGCCAGGTGGTGTCTGCAGATCAGCTTCCCAGTTCCATAGCTCGAATGGCATTGCGACGCCGATGCCGCTGATCCGGCCATGCCGGGCTTCTGGTAATTCGGCGAGAAGACCAGGCATCTCGCGTTCGACAAATGCCATGATCTCTTCGGGTGCCGGGAAGGAATAGATCATGCGTCGTCTGGCCCGGATGCCGGCGGCGAAGTCCATCAACACCAGATCGGAACTGCGACGCCCGATCATGAGGCCCAGTCCAAAAGCGCCGTCCGGGTTGAGCGAGTAGGGGACAGAGGGTTGGCCGATGCGGCCTCGCTGCGGTTCGCCCGCAAGGAGCAGCCCATCGGCTTCCAGCCGATTGATGATCACGGTCGTGGTTTGAGTCGAAAGGCCGGTGAGGCGGGCAATCTCGACCTTGGCGAGACTACGGTGGCGCCGAATGAGGGACAGGACCAGGCGCTCGTTATACAGCCTCACGCCCGTCTGGGTGGTGCCTCGGCTGTCGCCCGCCAAGGCCACCGGGAGGTTGGCTCCCGCAACCGCTGCTGTTTCGTCCATCCTCGGCTCCGCAAACTCGGGTCTGCTGTCGCGACAGGTTATCGGTAACTGTTCCCCGGCAGCCGATCACTACAATGGACGCGTTGGGCTCCTGGTGTCAATTAATAAGTCGGGATGATTTATTTATTGACAAGGTCGTTCGGCCCTCTCTAGGATGTCCCACACGCGGTCGAAACCGCACGGGCCAACAAGAACGTCCAATCGGAGGGAATAAATGCGTCAATCACTCGGACTCATCGCGGCGTTCGCGCTGGCTTTGGGCAGCACCAGCAGTTTCGCTGCCGACAAGCCCATCGTGGGTCTCATCACCAAGACCAACACCAATCCGTTCTTCGTGAAGATGAAGGCCGGCGCCGACGAGGCGGCGAAGGCGAACGACATCGAGCTGCGCTCGTTTGCCGGAAAGGTCGACGGCGACAACGAGGGCCAGGTGGCGGCCATCGAGAATCTGATCGCCGCTGGTGCCAAGGGCATCCTGATCACGCCGAACGACTCCCGTGCCATTGTTCCGGCTGTCGAGAAGGCGCGGGCGGCTGGCATTTTGGTCATTGCGCTCGACACCCCACTCGATCCGCCGAACGCGGCGGATGCGACGTTTGCGACCGACAATTTCCTGGCGGGTCAGATGATCGGCCAATGGGCTGCCAAGATGCTGGGTGCCAAGTCGGCGTCGGCGAAGATTGCGCTCCTCGACCTCAACGTGAACCAGATCTCGGTCGATGTTGCTCGCGATCAGGGCTTTCTGAAAGGTTTTGGAATTGATCTCGGCAACCCCGCCAAGATCGGCGATGAGAAGGATGCGCGCATCGTCGGTCATGATGTCACGCTCGGCAGCGAGGAGGGCGGCCGCAAGGCGATGGAGAACTTGCTGCAGAAGGATCCCGGTATTTCGCTCGTCTACACCATCAACGAGCCTGCGGCGGCGGGAGCCTATGAGGCCTTGCGTTCGGTCGGCCGCGACAAGGACGTGCTGATCGTTTCCGTCGACGGTGGTTGCCCCGGCGTGCGCAATGTGAAGGACGGCGTCATCGGTGCCACGTCCATGCAGTTCCCGCTGCTGATGGCGGCGAAAGGCGTCGAGGCGGTGAAGGCCTTCGCGACCGAGGGCAGCAAGCCGAAGGCGTCACCGGGCCTGGACTTCGTCAACACCGGCGTCGAACTCGTGACCGACAAGCCGGCCGCGGACCTGCCGTCGATTGACAGCGCCGCCGCCTTGAAAAAGTGCTGGGGCTGATCGCGCCCTCCACTTGGAGCCTCTGAAGGACTGGCGCCCGCAATCCGGGCTCCAGATAAAGGTCGAGGGCGCTCGCCCGAAATTGAATCGGGCAGTGCCCCGCATGCAACGAGGAAACGGCCATGACCGATATCGGCACTAGCCGCCCGGCTGCCCAGGCCTTCGAGCTCGTGCTCGACAAGGGCGAGAGCCGCGTGGCGGAATTTGAAGTCCGTGCAAGATCGCCGCTGCAGAAGCTTCAGCACTTTCTGCACGCCAATCCGACGGCGGTGCCGGCGATTGTGCTCCTGCTCGGCGTTGCGGCGTTCGGCTTCACCGTCGGCCCGCGCTTTCTTTCGATGTTCAACCTGTCGCTGATTATCCAGCAGGTCACCATCATCGGCGTGATTGGGGCGGCACAGACGTTGATCGTGATCACCGCCGGCATCGATTTGTCGGTCGGAGCCATCATGGTGCTGTGCTCCGTCATCATGGGCAAGCTCGCGGTGACCATGGGACTGCCGGCACCAATCGCGCTCCTTGTCGGCGTCGGCGCGGGTGCCGGCTGCGGCGTGCTCAACGGTACGCTCGTGACGCGGCTCAAGCTGCCGCCTTTCATCGTCACGCTCGGGACGTGGTCGATCTTTTTCGCGCTCAATCTTTGGTATTCGGCGTCCGAGACCCTTCGTTCGCAGGAGGTCGCGAAGATTGCCCCGCTGCTGCAGGCACTGGGAACTCCGGTGAACGTTCTCGGCGCGCGCTTCACCTACGGCTCGTTCTTCATGCTCGGTCTGGTGGCATTGATCTGGTTCGTGCTGAATCGCACGGCCTTCGGGCGCCATCTCTATGCGGTGGGCGACGACCCTGATGCGGCGCGTCTTGCCGGCATCCGGACCGACCGCATCCTCTTCAGCGTGTATGTGATCGCCGGCGTGATTTGCGCGCTTGGTGCGTGGGCGCTGATCGGGCGCATTGGCTCGATCAGCCCGCAGGCCGGCCAGACGGCCAATCTGGATAGCATCACAGCGGTGGTCGTCGGCGGCGCCAGCCTGTTCGGCGGGCGTGGTTCGATCATCGGCACGCTGATCGGCGCTCTGATCGTCGGCGTCTTTCGCAACGGGCTCGCATTGTCCGATGTCGATGTGCTCTGGCAGGAATTCGCCGTCGGCTGGCTGATCATCATCGCCGTGGCGCTTGATCAATGGATTCGCAAGGTGTCAGCATGAACGCAGGACCGAACGTTCCCGGGACAGTACCGCTCCTTCAGGCACGCGGCCTCAACAAGCGCTATGGCCGCGTGACGGCGCTCGATCACGCAGACTTCGATCTCTACCAAGGCGAAATCCTGGCCGTGATCGGAGACAATGGTGCCGGCAAGTCATCGCTGATCCGCGCGCTCTCGGGCGCGCTCGTTCCAGACGCCGGCGAGATCAAGCTCGCCGGCAAGCCGGTGGCATTCCGTTCGCCGCTCGACGCGCAGGCGGCCGGCATCGAGACTGTCTACCAGACGCTGGCTCTATCGCCGAGCCTGTCGATCGCCGACAACATGTTTCTCGGCCGCGAATTGCGCCGTCCCGGTGCGCTCGGCACGTTCTGCCGCATGCTCGATCGCAAGGCGATGCAGCGCATCGCCCGCGAGAAGCTCACCGAGCTCGGTCTCATGACCGTGCAGAGCATCAACCAGCGTGTCGAAACGCTGTCGGGCGGTCAGCGCCAGGGCGTGGCGGTGGCAAGAGCCGCGGCCTTCGGCTCGCGCGTCGTCATCATGGACGAGCCGACTGCGGCGCTCGGCGTCAAGGAATCGCGTCGCGTGCTGGACTTGATCCTCGATGTGCGGGCGCGAGGCGTTTCGGTGGTCCTGATCAGCCACAACATGCCGCACGTATTCGAGATAGCCGATCGCATCCATATCCATCGCCTCGGCAGGCGGCTCACGGTGATCGATCCCAAAGCCTACACGATGTCGGATGCGGTTGCCTTCATGACCGGCGCAAGGGCACCGATAGACGTCGCAGCGTGACGGGACTCGAAGACGCCGTCTTCCCTGGCCAAGAAGCTATTGAAATTGCTAGTAGACGGAGCTTTGTCCGCATCTTTCCAAATGCGCCTTGACACTGCCGGGCGAAAAGAACAGAAGTCGAACATGCACGCCCACGAATCAAGGGTGGCCGGCGCCTCCGCCGTCCGCGCAAGTTTGACCAAAGCTGGATTTCAGTGCGCCGCGCCGAGGGCGAAGCGTCGATGAGCCTGCCGGTCCTGCCGCTCTACTACTATCACGACCACTTCACGGAGATGTTGAGCTTCGTTGGCGAGACGTACGGTCCGGTGTTGGCTGAAAGGCACCACGCCTTCGTCGCTCGCTTCTCGTCGCTGTCGAAAGACGCCCAGTGCCTGTTCATCCGGATGGTCAATCGGAACGGCACCGTGTTCAATCCCACGACGTTCAAATACACGGAGATCGCGGATCCCGTCGGCGCGCTGGGGGAGCTTGCTGCCGCCGGTCATGTTCGAGGCCTGGTCGAACAGGATTACGCTGCCTTCGTGGCGTGCCTCGCCAAGCCGGTGCTGTTCGAAGGCGCGAAGGCTGCCGGCATGAGCGAGGTCAGGGCATCGTGGCCGAAGGGCAAACTGGCGGAGTATTGTCTCGCTCATTTGTCGTTTGGCACGGCATTCCGGCACTGTGGTGGCGAGGCGTTCGTCGCGCTCGGCGACACCGAGCCGCTGGAGTTTCTGCTCTACCTCTACTTTGGCAAGACAGAGCACAACCTCAAGAACTTCGCGCTGCGCGACCTCGGCATCCTGCGCACCAACGACCAGGCGGATTTCAGCGCCCGGTTTGCCGACGCGGATGAAGCGAGGGCCTGCTTCCACTACGCCCGCCTGCTGCGCCACCTCGAGACCAAATCGGACGAGGTCTACCGCAATTCCGTTGCTGGCATTCTCGGCGGCCCCGTCTGTCCGACGGACTACGCCGGCGATCTGAGGAGCCGCGCGGCGCACAAGGCGGGTCTGCATTTTGAAAAGAAGGGCGAGGCCGGGCTCGCCGTCCAGCTCTATCGCGCCGGCTCCTCCGCCGAATGCCGCGAGCGCCTCGCGCGCCTGCTTTATGCGGAAGGCGACAGGGATGCCGCCGAGGACCTGCTGCGCCGTATGATCGACGATCCCGCAAGCGACGACGAATTCGTCTTTGCAAGCGATTTCTATGCCCGCAAGTTCGATGGGCGCCGGACCGGGCTATGCACCGAGCTGCTGCGCGCAGGGCGGACACTCAGGGTCGACGATATCTGGCGCGGCTATCCGGAAGCAGGAATCGCAGGCGTCCTGCGCCGGCAGGGCCTTGAGGTCTTCCACGCGGAAAACACGCTCTGGCATTGCCTGTTCGGATTGCTGTTCTGGGACGAGCTGTTCGAATCCGGGCAGCTGCACAGCGGCTTCGATTGGATGCCCCATTGCCTGAAGGACAGAACTTTTGCGCTGATGTTCTCTCCCCAGATCGAGACGAAGCTGGAGGCCATTGCGTCGAACGCCGCGCTGCCCCAGATCCTGCGCATCGTCGCCGGGAAATGGGGAAAGCCGAACGGCGTGTTCGCCTGGGACCATGTCGATATGGATGCCCTCCGGGCCCTGCTTGCAGGCGCGAATGCGACCGGCCTCGCCACGATGCTTCGCCTGATGTGCGAAGACTATCGCGCCATGCGCGATGGCTTTCCCGATCTCATGCTCGTCGCCAATGGCGCGGTCTCGTTCATGGAAGTGAAGGCCGAGGGCGACGTCATCAGGCGCAACCAGCTGACGCGGCTTCGCCAGCTCGGTAATTCAGGCATTCACGCGGAGATCGGCCGTGCCGACTTCCGTTTCGATCCGCACCAGGATTTTGTCGTGGTGGACATCGAGACCACCGGCGGCTGGACCGGGGGCGATCGCATCACCGAGATCGGCGCCGTCAAGATCCGCAATCATGAGGTCGTGGCGGAGTGGCATTCGCTGCTCAATCCGCAGCGGTCGATCCCGGCCAAGATCGTCGCGTTGACCGGCATCACCAACGACATGGTGCGGTGCGCGCCTCTGTTCGCGGAAATCGCTGACAGCTTCATGCAGTTCATGGGCGACGGCGTTTTCGTCGCCCACAATGTCAACTTCGACTATGGCTTCATTGCCGCCGAATACGAACGCCTCGAACGGCGCTTCCGCTTTCCAAAATTCTGCACCTGTGCGGGCATGCGTCGGCACTACCCCGGCCACAAATCTTACGGACTCGGCAAGCTCACCCGTGCCTACAATATCGAGCTGAAAGACCACCATCGCGCGCTCTGCGACGCCCGCGCGGCCGCGCATCTTCTCAATCTGATCAATGCAAAGCGCGACGAGGGACGAGACGGGTCTGAAGACATTGCTGCTTGATCGAACTGCGCGCAGCGCCCGTCAAATTCCCAGCGTCAATTGTGGCTCCGCATCGTCTCCAGCCTGGAGGGAAGACAGCGCGACGCCGAGCAGCCTGACGGCCTTGGGTAACGGCATCTCGACTTCGAGCAAGCCGCAGGCGAGGCGCTCCAGTTCATCTCGGCCCGCGACCGGCGCGAGCAGGGAGCGGCTGCGCGTGATGATCTCGAAGTCGGCGAACTTGATCTTCAAGGTGACGGTGCGGCCCCGGCTGCCCGTGGTCTCGCAATGGCGCCAGACCTTGTCGACGAGAGGCCTGAGCCTGGCTACGAGCGCGTCGAATTCGGCGAGGTCGCTCGAGAACGTGGTCTCTGCGCCGATGGACTTGCGGATCCGGTTGGCCCGCACCGGCCGGTCGTCGACGCCGCGCGAGATCCAGTAGTAATAGGCGCCCGACTTGCCGAAGTTGGCGTTCATGAATTCGAGCGTCTGGTTACGGATGTCGAGACCGGTGAACAGGCCGAGCGCGTTCATCTTCGCACTGGTCGCCGGTCCGATGCCGTGGAACTTGCCGACGGGCAGCGTCTCCACGAAGGCGGGTCCCATCTCCGGGGAGATCACGAACTGCCCGTTGGGCTTGCGGTGGTCGGAGGCGAGCTTGGCCAGGAACTTGTTGTAGGAAATGCCCGCCGATGCATTGAGGCCGGTCTCGGCCTTGATCTTCTCGCGGATCAGCCGCGCAATGTCGCGGGCGAGCTCGATGCCCTGCAGGTTTTCGGTCACGTCGAGATAGGCCTCGTCGAGGGACAACGGCTCGATGATGTCCGTGTGCTCGGCAAAGATCTCACGGATCTGACGGCTGATCGCCTTGTAGACCTCGAAGCGCGGCTTGACGAAGATCAGGTCCGGACATTGCCGTCTCGCGGTGACCGACGGCATGGCGGAGCGAACGCCGAATTTGCGCGCTTCATAGCTCGCCGCCGCGACCACGCCGCGTTCAGCCGAGCCCCCAACCGCGACCGGTTTGCCGCGCAGCTCCGGATTGTCGCGCTGTTCCACGGATGCGTAGAAGGCATCCATATCGATATGGATGATCTTGCGAACGCGTGTCGCCTCGCCTTCCACGGTGTCCGAGTCGCCCATGCGCGGATGATACAATCGGCCCGCGGAAATCGCGAGGTCACATGCGAACGCGAAGGACGCTGTTGGCCTTGTCCGCGGCGCGCTGCAGGACCGGGAGGAAACGACGCTGGAGATCGTCGATCGAGGCCCGGCTGGTCGGCGCCACCACTTTCATCGCGGCAACGATTTGCCCGTTCCGGCCCAACAGCGGGACGGCGATCGAGCGCACGCCCTCTTCGAATTCCTGGTCGCCCAAGGCCCAGCCGCGTTGACGCGCAAGCGCGATCGCCTTCTTCAACCGCGTCGGGTCCGTGATGGTGTTGGGACTTCGCTTCGCCAGCTTCGCCTTGCCAAGCAGTTCATCGAGCGCCGCGGCGTCCAGGGCTCCCAGCACGACATGCCCCAGAGAGGAGGCGTGCGCCGGGATGCGCGATCCGATGCTGAGGGTGGCATTGACCACCCGCCGGGCCTGGACACGCGCCACATAGATGACGTCAGGCCAATCCAGCACGCCGACGGTGCAAGATTCGTTCAGCTCCTTCACGACCTCCTCGACGAAGGGCTCCAGCGTCTCCCACATGCTTTGCGAGGACAGATAGGCAAAGCCGAGATCCAGCACCTTCGGGCGGAGGGTGTATGATTTCCCGTCGAAGCTGGCATAGCCGAGATCGGTCAGGGTAAGGAGGAAGCGCTGGACGGTGCCGCGGCTCAAGCCGGTTTGCCGCGCCGCCTCGCTGACCGTCAGCGAGGGATGATCACGATCAAAGGCCCGGATCACCTCGAGGCCGCGCTGCAGACCCTGGATGAAATAGCCCGGCTGTTTGTTCTGGCCCGTGCGCTTGACCGTCTTCATGCCCCGATGTCCTTCGTCCAATAATCGGACAAATTGTCCAATTCTTCAAGTTCGTCCGATTATCGGACATTTGTCCGAAATGTTGACGGGTGCGAGGCCGCCCGCTACCCTAGGGCGCACGAGAGATCACGGACATTCATCCCGTGTCGAAACCATCAAGCTCCGACTATTGGCGTGGCTCGCTCTACGGGCTTGCGACCGTCTGCATCTGGGTTTCCTGGATCGTGGCCGCGCGGCTTGGGCTGCGGACGAGCCTCACGCCCTGGGACATCACCGCCATTCGTTGTGGTGTCTCGGGACTGATCCTGCTGCCGTATCTGCTGAAAGTTGGCGTCCCTCTACGTCAGCTGCGGGGATCGGGGCTGGCGGCGATTGCAGTCGGCGGCGGGGCCCCGATGGTGCTGGTTGCCTATGGTGGTCTGCAGTTCGCTCCGGCCGCCCACGCTGCATCGCTCTTTACCGCACTGATCCCTCTGCTTGTCGCGATCCTCGCCGCGATCGTCCTTGGCGAGACGTTCACGCTTGCAAGGCAGGTCGGGCTCGCCCTGATCGTGACGGGAGCGCTCCTCATCGTCGGCGGCGCGGGCGGCACCATCGGGTCCCGGCAGAACATCGGCCATGCCATGTTCATCGGTGCGGCCACATTGTGGGCCTGCTACACGGTCGCGATGCGGAGGGCGAGACTGGATGGGCTCCACGCGGCCGCGATCGCGGCGGTCGGATCACTGCTGGTCTACGTGCCGGTGTACACCGTCATGTCCGGGGCCGGTCTGTTCAACGCGCCCTGGGGCGATGTCGCGCTGCAAGTCCTTGTCCAGGGAATTCTCACGCCCATCGTGTCGTACTGGCTTTATGGACGCGCGGTCGCCATGCTTGGCGCATCGAACGGCTCGGCGTTCGCAGCCTTAAGTCCAGCCATGACGGCACTCGTGTCGATCCCGCTGCTCGGCGAGTGGCCGGCAGCGGGCGACTGGATCGCAATCATTCTGATCTCAGGTGGCGTGTACGTTGCAAGTGGAGGCTTGGTCGCGGTTCGGCCCGCCGGATCGTGAGCGGCTGGGGTGCAGTCATGGCAGGTGCGACGATGGCCGACGCTGCGAACATCGTGTCGGCAGAAGACGGGATTGAGGCGTTGGCCCAGCTCGTGGCCAGCCGCTGGCTTGAACGCAGGTCTCTTCCCCTCATCGACGAGAGACTGTCGATGGAGACGGCGCTGCGCGTCAGAGACAAATTTCTCGGTCTGATTCAGCCGCTGCTTGGGGCGCCCCTGGGATACAAGGTGGCGGCGATCACACCACCTGCGCAAAGAGATCTGGGCATCAGGGAACCGCTGGGCGGCATCTATCTCGCCGGCATGTTCAGTTTCGCGAACATTGCTCCGATTCCCGTCAGCTACGGCAACCGACCGATCGTCGAGGCGAAATTGATGGTTGCGGTCGGCAATGACGCGATCAACGACGCGGAAACGGTCGAAGACGCGGCGAAGCATATTGCTTACATCATCCCCAGCATCGAGCTCGGGGATTCGCTCGCCGATGTCGGGCAAAGGCTCACCGCACCGATCCTGATGCTCTATAATGTCGGCGCGCGCGCGGCGCTTCTCGGCCCGCCCATCGCTTTCGACGGCTCGGATGAAGCTGTGCGTGCGCTCAACGCGCTGGTCGTGACCACGACGGATTCACGCGACGGGCG
>Ga0102590_1002886_pt1 | contig 18825 bp, 15 predicted proteins | sample AraplaMF_Col_mMF_FD_76859 | JGI IMG/M metagenome (GOLD analysis project Ga0102590, IMG submission 76859) | Arabidopsis root microbial communities from the University of North Carolina, USA - plate scrape MF_Col_mMF | ecosystem: Host-associated > Plants > Roots > Endosphere | place: USA...
TTACCTGAAAGCGGCCGATCACTACTACAAAAAAGCAGACTACAATTCTGCCACCGAGTATTATGAAAAATACCTGGCCTCCCGTAAGACGATCATTCGTCCGGCAGCCTATAATCCATATACGGCGCAAACCCTGAGCAAGAAACCGGTGACAGTAGTGAGCAGCGAGCAGCAGGCCATTTACTACCTGGCTGAAAGCTACCGCCTGCTGCATAATTACAAGAAGGCGGCGCCTTACTATGAAGAAGCGCTGGAATTTGATAAAGCACAGTTCCCGCTGGCAGCTTTCCATTACGCCACTGCTTTGCGTGCACTGGAAAAATATGAAGCAGCAGAAAAAGCCTTCAGCTATTTCCTGAGCATTCACGAAACACAGGACGAATACCGCGCGGCTGCTGAAAGAGAGGTGAAGAACCTGCGCTTTATCGTGGAGCAGCTGAACAAGAAAGATCTGAATCTTTATTCGCTGCAGAAAGGTACTTCCGGTATCAACAGCACGGGCGCCAGCTATGCACCGGTGTGGCTGAATGATAATACGCTGGTGTTCACTTCTACCCGTCCGGATAGCGGCAGCAGCAAGAATTATGTGCACCTGAACCGTGTATACCAGGCGGCTGTTAACGGCGGCAGCGCCGGCAACATTAGCCGGGTAAGGATACCCCAACCTAAAGAAGAGCATCAGGGTGTGATCAGTGTTACGCCCGATGGTAATACCCTGTTCCTGACCCGCTGGAAAATAGTGGATGGAAAGAAAATATCCGCTATTTATTCCAGCAGGAAGATCGGCGAAGCATGGAGCGAGCCGGTAGCATTGGATGAGCAGGTGAACGCATCCGGCTTCAATGCACAACAACCTTATGTAATGCCTGATGGCAGGTACCTGCTGTATGCCAGTGACCGTAAAGGCGGTTACGGCGGCTTTGACCTCTGGTATGCAGAACTGGATGCACAGGGTAAGCCCATGAACAGCAGGAACCTTGGCAGCACCGTGAACACTACCTACAATGAACAGGCGCCTTTCTTTCATGCAGCGTCCGGTGTGCTGGTGTTCTCCAGCGATGGTGGTGTTGGCATGGGCGGATATGATTTCTTCTATAGCAAAGGCGGTTTTGACAGTTGGGAAGCACCGGTGAATTTCGGTTATCCTGTCAACTCCGTAAAGGATGATATCTATTTCACCAGTCATGGTACGGCTAAGAACATCCTGCAGGACGCATGGCTGGCCTCCGATCGTTCTGCCGACTGTTGCCTGGAACTGTTCTCTCTTAACAAAACTGTTCCGGTAGAACCTCCACCTCCGCCGCCAGTGCCTGAAGTAGTGAAAGAAGTGCCGCCGGTAGAAACGCCGAAAGTACTGGAGAATGTGTACTACGATTTCAACGTAGCCACCCTGAAGCCTGAATCTTACCCCGCATTGGATGAACTGGTAGATATGCTGAACAAACATCCTGAAATAAAAATTGAGCTTAGCGCGCATACAGACAGCAAAGGCTCTGACAAATTCAACCAGCGCCTCTCTGAAGCCCGCGCCAAGAGTGTAGTAGAATATCTCTTAAGCAAAGGGATCGATGCCGCCCGCCTGCAATCCAAAGGATATGGCGCCACCCAGCCCATTGCGCCCAACAAGCATGAAGATGGAACGGATGATCCGGAAGGAAGGCAGAAGAACAGAAGAACGGAGTTTAAAGTGTTAAAAGATTAACAAACCTGCTAAAACTAAAGGTGATGATCTTAAGAAAATGCCTGGCTTTTGCCCTGATATGTATAGGAGCGCATGCAGCCAATGCACAGCAACAGCCGCATTATACGCAGTACATCATGAACCCTTTCATTATTAACCCGGCTGTTGCAGGTATCGAGAATTACTGGGATGTAAAGGCCAGTCACCGGCATCAGTGGGCCGGCCTGAACGGCTCGCCCGTAACAACCTACCTGACGGTGCACGGACCGCTTCGCAAATCTGATTACCCGCAGGCATCGCCTACCGGTTTCGATATAGAAGGGGAGAACCCGCGCGGCAGGGCATACTGGAAGGAGTGGGAAGCGCCTGCATCGCATCCCGGTGTGGGGCTCACGATCCTCAATGATAAAACAGGGCCGCTGAATCGTTTTTCTTTCAGCGGCACCTATGCCCATCATATCGGTCTGGCGCCAAGAACCAGCTTAAGTGCAGGCATTTCCGTTGGTATGCAGTCTATCACGCTGGATGCCGGTAAGCTGCAGCTGCAGGATCCCAACGATCCCGCGATAGCAGGCAGCAGCGCCTTGCTGAACCGCTGGAAGCCTGATGTGAGCGCTGGTTTGTGGTTGTACTCTGCAGACTATTTCATCGGTGTATCTGCCCAGAATATCATCCCTATGAACCTGGGTTTCGATGATGGTAAGGTGGTAGGCGATTCTGTTTACCGTGGTAAGCTGATTCCGCATCTGTTCCTGACCACCGGTTACCGCCTTTGGCTCACAGATGATCTTACCCTGCTGCCTTCTGTTATGGTGAAATTCATTACGGCTGCGCCTGTAGGTGTTGATCTCAATGCCAAAGTGCAGTTCCGCGACCGTGTATGGGCAGGCGCTTCTTACCGGCTCAATGATGGTGTAGCGGGTATGCTGGGCATTAATATCAGTTCCACTTTCAACATCGGGTACTCTTATGACTACACCAGCTCTTCCCTCAATACGGTGAGCAAGGGCTCACATGAGATCATGATCGGTTTCCTGCTGGGCAACAAGTATGGAGATCTGTGTCCCCGTAATGTGTGGTAAGTAAAATATGTTTTTTCATTTTTCAACCTAAATACAAACAAACAAGAGTTTATGAAACGTTTCTTCCAGATGTCATGCGGCATTTCCTATGCACTGCTGTTAACAGTTTTATTTGCGATGGTATCCTGTTCCAAGGATGGTGATGCCGGACCTGCTGGTCCCGCTGGTCCTGCAGGCCCTAAAGGCGATGCGGGTCCCAAAGGCGATGCCGGTACTGCGAATGTGATCTATTCCGATTGGCTGGATGCCACTTATGAAACAGATGCCGATTCCGCTACCTGGATAGCACAGATCGGCGCAACGAAATTAACCGCCGACATACTGTCAAAAGGTGAAGTGAAAGTTTATGTGAACCTGGGCCTTGCAACTGCTCCGGTGGTTGCGCCGCTGCCCTATTTCGATGGCAGGTTTATCATCAATGTGCGCCTGGCTGCATCAACGATCGCCCTGATCAGCAATGCGAACCTCTCTACATTTGTTGATGAGGAATCAGGCGCGAAAGCGCAGCAGGTAAGATATGTGCTGATCCCCGGTGGTACCGCTGCCCGCCAGGCTGCAGGTATCGACTGGAACGATTATCAGCAGGTGAAGAAGTATCTCAATTTAAAAGACTAGGTATACTAATAACTCCATCACAGATTAGATTATAGGATAAACGGCTGCCTTTTTTAAGGCAGCTTATTCTTAACCTTAATTTTTCGAACTCCATATAGCTATTATGAACAGATATTGTGATTTTACTGACGAAGAATTGATCCGGCTGTATTTATCGGGAGATAACGCCGCGTTTTCCTGGCTTGTTGACCGGCATAAGGATAAGATCTTTACCACCATCGTATTGCTGGTAAAAGACCGGAGCCTGGCAGAGGATATTTTCCAGGAAACCTTTATTAAGATCGTCAATGCATTGAAGAAAGGCCATTATACGGATAACCGCCGTTTTCTTGCATGGGCGGCCAGGATAGCGCATAACTGCTGCATCAATCATTTCCGGAAACAGCACGTTTCTCCCGCAATAGTACTGGGATATAAGGATGGCGTGCTGTCTGTTATAGACGATCAGACCGAACAAAGCGAAGAACAGCGCCTGATAGCCAGGGAATGGGCGCATGAGCTGCACGGGATGCTGGACAAACTTCCGGAATCACAACGGGAGGCCCTGATCTTACGCTACTACGCCGATATGAGCTATAAAGAAATAGCGCAGGTAGTTAATATCGGTATCAATACCGCGTTAGGGCGTGTGCGTTATGCCATCATGAACCTCCGCAGGATCATGGAGCGGGAACAGGAGAATGCTATTATCTAAACAATAATGTTTTAACCCAACAATCACTAAACCATGAGAAAATTAACCATTCAATTAACCGCAACGTTCTCTTTATTGTTAATTGCTGCTTTTGCGCTGCAGTCGTTCAAACCTTCTGAAAAAGCTGCTAAAACAGCCAATGTTGATTTTCTTTTCACCAATTCCAGCGGATGTACTGTCAACATCCTGGGCGGAGTAAGTTATGATACACCTCCCCTGGTAGTAAGCTGGGCCAGCGGCCGCGTAAGCCTTGCCGGGTCATGCAAGCCGGGTGCAAGAACGGCGGACCTGTTGTATGAGGTTGTTACAGATAGCCACGGACAGATCATAGATATTAAATGGAACGTACCGGAATCACGGGATGTGGAGAATTATTTAGCAGATCCGGAAATTGAGGATGCGTTTAAAGCATATTTGCAGCAGTTGTTGATATAAAATCTTTCATTCCCCCGAATTCGGGGGATTTTCATTTTTAAACCTCTCGAATTCGATACCTTTAAACAGGAAGAGCCCGTCCCCCTTAGCACACTATTTGTTGCCTTCTCTCAAAAAGCAACAGATCATGATAGCAAACAGATTATCCGGAAAAGTAGCCATCGTTACCGGCGGTGGCACCGGCATTGGAGAGGCCGTATGTAAGAAATTTGCTGCAGAAGGCGCTAGTGTACTGGTAGTTGGTTTCGCAGACGATCCTGTAGAAGCGGTGGTAGCAGAGATCATTGCCAATGGTGGTGAAGCGCGTTCCTATATGGGCGATGTATCAAAAGAGATAGAGGCCCAGGCTGCTGTAAAAGCTGCTGTTGAATATTGGGGCGTGCTGGATATATTGGTGAACTGTGCTGGCGTTTACCCGGCCACTGCAGAAACACAGGACCTGGATGTGGAAATATTTGACCTGCTGATGAAGAACAACCTGCGCAATACCTTCCTGATGACGAAGTCAGCACTTCCTTTTTTACAGAAGACACACGGCTGTGTTATTAACACCGGCTCGGAAGCAGGCTTCCTTGGTACAGCCATGCTAACGCCTTATGGCGGTACGAAATCATTTATTCATGCTTTTACAAGGGGCGTTGCGCTGGAGCAGGCTAAGTATGGTATAAGGGCCAACTGCGTTTGTCCCGGGCCGATAGATACGTCATGGACGCACAAGGAAACAGGTCCGATGGATGAAAAAATGGAACAGTCATTTTTGCAAACTGTGGCCATGGGCAGGAGAGGCACTACCGAAGAAGTAGCCAATGTATTCCTGTTCCTCGCTTCGGACGAAGCTTCTTTTGTAACCGGCTCTACCTATAGTGTGGATGGCGGTATTATCGGTGGTAAGGGCATAGGTAAAGAAGCTCCTGAAAACGTTAAGCAGGAACCTGAACCGGAGTTGGCATTACAGCATGAGCACGATGGAAAAACAGGCAGGCGGAATTAGCAGAATAAACACAAACGGAATAAAAAGCATAAAAGGGCTGGCCTCCCGTGCCGGCCCTTTCAATAATGTTTAGGCGTTGGTCTCTTTAGTGGTAGCGGCAGCCTTCTTAGCGACCTTTGCTTTCTTCACTTTTGGAGCGGCTGCTTTCTTCTTGGTAGCAGGCGCTTCTTTCTTTTTAGCCGGCAGGCCTTTGCTCAGCAGTTTAGCGGCCTTCTTGATCCGGTTATTGAATTTCTTTTCACCTAATTGGTCTTTCCACCCGGTCAGCAGTGTGAATAACTGCTGTTCGATATTTTTACGGGTATCCTTACCGGATAGTTTCCCGTTTTCCTGTTCCTTATTCGTAACTGACATTGATAAATAATATTTAATGTTTATGGTAACATAAAATTAACGATAAGTTAATACAGTCAATGTTAAGTTTTTCGATTAGTGGCTTAAAGTTATGTTAACATGTTTGTTGTCAGGGGGAATTGCATGAAATGTCAATTAATGTGTATGTGAAGAAGGATCAGTACGCTCCTTTCATCCTTTCTTTTTCTCATCCCTCATAATTCCATTGGCAGGCTGAATACGCTTTGGTAGATTCCCTTTAAATATCCCCAGTATGAAACGACCTTTTTACCTTGTTATCTGTCTTGCCTTTATCCCCGCTATGGCCTTTTCTCAGTTTCTCACGATCGCGCCGGAAGGCGGCAATAAAGAAGCCTCCGTTACGGAAAAGATCGGCCTTACGGATGTAACCGTTCACTATAACCGTCCCGGCGTAAAAGGCCGCGAAGGAAAGATATGGGGGCAGCTGATCCCCGTAGGGTTTACCAACCTGGGTTTTGGCAGCAGCAAATCCTCTCCCTGGAGGGCAGGCGCCAATGAGAACACCACCATTGAATTTACTAATGATGTAAAGATCGAAGGACAGGCCCTTCCCGCAGGAAAGTATGGGTTCTTCGTAGCCTACGATCCGCAGGAATGCACCCTGATATTTTCTAAGAATGCTCATTCCTGGGGCGCCTATTATTACGATCCCAAGGAAGACGCGCTAAGGGTGAAGGTGAAACCGGCCCCCCTGGACAAAAGTGTGGAATGGCTGAAATACGAGTTCCTTGACCAAACGGAAAGCGCTGCTACTATTGCCCTGGAATGGGAAAAATTAGTGATCCCCTTTAAAGTGGAAACAGATTATATAAATGACCAGGTTGCCTCCTTCCGCCAGGAACTGAGAACCGAAAAAGGCTTTACCTGGGAGGGATGGAACCAGGCAGCCCTCTGGTGCGCCCAGCGCAAAGTGAACCTGGATCAGGCCCTGCTTTGGGCAGATTCTGCCACCAGTGCAGGTTTCGGCGGCGACCGGAGTTTTGCTGCCTACAGCACTAAAGCAATGGTATTACAACAATTGGGACGCGGCGCTGAAGGAGATGCGCTCGTTAAAAAGGCAATGCCCCTGGCTACCATGATAGAACTGCACCAATACGGCCGGGCCCTGCTCCAGCAGAAAAAGCAGAAAGAGGCCCTGGACGTCTTCAAACAGAACTACCAGCAGCATCCCGGGGAATTCACTACCCTGATGGGTTTAACCAGGGGCTATTCCGCCAACGGCGATTATAAATCGGCCCTGAAATATGCCAACCAGGCATTGGCCCTTGCGCCGGATCCCGCTAATAAAGCCTTCATACAGCGCATGATAGGTACGCTGAACGAAGGGAAAGATATTAACTGATCAACAGGGGCCGCTGCCATACTGACGCGCTAAACCGGAAGAGCCTGCCGTTTGTTCAACAGGCCTCATTTTTGAGGTACTGTCTGGAAAAGAGCGCAGATGGAAACTCAAAGCGAAAAAAGATCATTCCAGGATATCATCAACGGTAGTAAACCGGTATTGGTTGATTTCTCGGCAGAATGGTGCGGCCCCTGTAAAATGATGCCCCCCATCCTTAAAGAACTGAAAGGGATGACCGGGGATGATGTGATCATCCTGAAAATGGATGTGGACAAAAACCCTGCTATCGCGAATGCTTACCAGATCCAAAGTGTGCCTACCATGATCGTTTTCCAGAACGGACAGGTGAAATGGCGGCAGAGTGGTGTAGTGAATGCCCGTGCACTGAAAAGCGCTATTGACCAGGCTACCCGATAATTCCGGTATCCATTGTACCTTGCGGTCAATATGCCGCTTATTCAACATTCAGATTATAAGGCTCCTTTCTTCCTGAAGAACCGTCACCTGCTGACGATCTATCCCACCCTGTTCCGTAAGATCAGCAACGCTGACTACCAGCGTGTACGCATCCCAACGGCAGATGAAGACTTCCTGGATCTCGACTTCAGCTATGCTGACAGCGACCGGATCGTGATCATCCTGCACGGCCTGGAAGGAAGCGCTGACCGCAAATATGTGCTGGGAATGGTGCATATTTTCAACAACGGAGGATATGATACCGTATCACTGAACTTCCGCGGCTGCAGCGGTGAGCCTAACAAAAACCTGCGTTTTTATCATAGCGGGGAAACCGGCGACCTGGCCCAGGTGGTGGAATACCTGGCGGCTACCGGGCGTTATCGATCCATACACATTGTGGGGTTCTCCCTTGGCGGCAATGTGACCCTTAAATACCTGGGAGAGCAGGGTGCCAATATTCATCCCCTGATCCATTCGGCAGTGGCCTTCTCTGTACCCTGCGATCTGCGGACCAGCTCACAGGAGCTGGAAAAAAGGCATAACAGCATCTACATGCAGCGTTTTATCCGCGCGCTGGGATATAAGCTGGAATTAAAAGCCCAGCGTTTCCCGGATATGATCCGCCTGGATAATTACCAGGATATCAGGACCTTCCAACAATTTGACGACCGTTATACGGCTCCCATACACGGCTTCCCGGATGCCCTGACCTACTGGGCTGCCTCCAGCTCAAAGCCTTTTCTGCAAAAGATCAGTGTACCTACGCTGCTGATCAATGCCCTTGATGATCCTTTCCTGTCCCCCGAATGTTTTCCTTATGAAGAAGCTGCACAAAGCCGGTACTTTTACCTGGAAACACCCCGTTACGGCGGACATGTTGGCTTTGTAACATTTGGGCAGCAATGTTACTGGTCAGAGAAAAGGGCCTTTGCATTTATCAGTGAGCATCATTAATTTTAAGGAATGCTCCCGATAATCCCTGTATATGTCAGAAACAATCACCTATCAATATACCAGCCCCTCCTTGCTGGATAAAACAAAGGACCAGGAAGAATTATTCCTTTCCAGGTTCAGTGAAGTACAGAAGAACGAAGCGCCCTGTTTTTTCTGGGGCCGTCTGACTGATCCTTATATCACTGCCCGTTGCCTGGTCACCCTGTCTAATGTGGTACAATCCAGCTTTAATCTCTCTCCATTCCAGCTGGCCCTGCTGAAAGATCCGATCGTGACGGCGGGCAATGAAAAAATAAGATTTGAAGGCTTTTCTCATTGCTGCAGTGTATACGCCAGGGTAGATGTGTTACCGGGAGGATATGACGGAGAGTTTCCTGCCAGCGGTACTACTAATGTTGATTTCAACCAACCCATGATCTCTGCATTGAGTGGCATTGGCAGAAATGAACAGGTGATGCTGTCTGTAGGTAAGAAAGAAGTAGCCCTGCAGAAGCAGGGGAGTGGTAAAATAGTGGAGAGAAAAGTGCCGCTCCCGGTGAAATGGATCAAAGGCTTAACCACTGTGCAGTTGTATATGGCTGCATCAGAGAAGGTGTTTACCTTTAACCGCATGCAGGCTTTGCAGCTGTTCCAAAGCATTCCTGCCGGAAAGCCTAAAGCAGATTATCACCTGGTGATGCGCGGTAATAAACCCTCCTTCTCTCCGGTAAGCACTATAGACAGTATTTGTGTAGGAGGCGTTCATCGGTTGAAGCTGATGGAACCATTGTTGCCCTTAGCAACACTATTGAAAGTATTTCCTCATCCAGACATGCAGTCTACCACCTGGCAGCTGTACTTTGGTAATACCTGTTTCAGTTTATCGCTCTCGCGTGATTGCTGGCGGGGATTTTCAGGGGAAGGTGCAGCGCTGGAATCACTGATCGAAGATGTACCGGACCAATGGATAGATGCGGTAGATAAGTACAGTTATGCCAACCAGGTATTTAATCCCGCCCTGTTGTCATTAGAAGAAGGCATTCAGCTGGAAAGGGTAGATAATATCACTGCACGTTTAGCCGCGATGGGACTACTGGGCTACGATGCAGATGAGAACCACTTTTTCTACCGGAGGCTGCCCTTTAAGCTTAGTCGTATACTTAGTCTGAATCCCCGTTTAAAGGATGCAGAAAAATTGCTGGAAGAAGGTAAGGTGAATATCCTGTCCCGTTCTGCTGATAAAGTGGAAGCAGTCGTAGCAGGTACCGACGTAGTGCATACGGTCATGCTGGAAGGAGAAAAAGAACGTTGCACCTGCATGTGGTTTAGCCGTAACCAGGGTGAAAGAGGGGCTTGCAAACACATCCTGGCTGTAAAAAAGAAACTGATCAGCTAATATATCCCTATGACCCTGCAGGAACAATTTGACAGGATACTTCAGCATGAACTGACGGATGAACTATTGCCATTTCTGAAAGCGCTGGACAAACAAACGAAGAAATCACTGCTACCGCATATCAGGCAACAGGCCAAAGATTACCTGGAATACAAGGAGGTGCAGGTAAGGAAGGGCCTCCGCTCTTTTACGCAGATGGTCAGCCCAAAGCAGCGGGAGATGCTTGATGTGATCGTGTTTGTCTGCTGCGATCGTGCTGACATGCAACGCTTATTCTTTGGAGGGTATTTGCCGGACAGGCAAAAGCTTGATGGCATACTGGACTGGTATTGCCCTAACTGGTTCAATGCATATGTCAACGATTTTTCGACACGCACATTTAGTTCCCTGAATTATGAGTGGATGATCTCATTGCAGGAGCGCGGCTTCCTGGATCCACGTCCGGAGTTGATCGTACGCCTGATCCCACAAATGATTTATGAGAATCAGCCTGGAACTGAGTACTGGAAATTCGATCCACAAAGACTGTTGAAATATGATATCACCCTCAAAGAACATATCTGGTACATCTTCCAGTTTGAATCCAATATTGCCGGATCAGATATGTGGTTGAGGACTTACGCACCTGAGAAGACCGGATGGAAGGAGGTGTTGATGCAATTTGTAAACGAAGGAAAGATAGATAGGGCACGAATGTTGAAAGAAGCGCTGTCAGCCAGCATCCGTAATTTCGATAAAACCTTATCCGGCTGGTTTGCAGGGCTCTTCTCAGAAATGGATCCCAGTGGTAAGGAACTGCTGGACCTGCAGCCGGAACTGTTTGTAGTATTGAATTCGCCCCATGGAAAGCCATTAGGTATAGCCCTGCAATACTTTAAAAAATTGAGCGGGGAGGAGGGATTTGACGGGGCTGCTTTCCTGGAGCATACGCCCATACTGCTATCCTCCACAATAAAATCCGTGATCACCACCACTTTATCTATACTGGAGAAACTGGGCAGACAACACGCAGCACATCGGGATGAGATCTGCATTGCAGCCTGTCAGGTGTTTATGCAGAATGATGATGGGCTGCAGTCGCGCGCAGCCAGACTGGTGCAGAAATATGGTGATCCCGCGTCAGATGCGCTTCGCGACACTTTAGCACAATACCAGGAGACCATCATGGTGGGCGCGCGGAACATATTACAGGGGCTGGCTGCGCCCGTAGCAGATGCACAAGCAGCTCCTTCCCCGGTACAAGCTACAGCGGCACGCGCATTGCTGGATGAACAATCCCTCATAACGCCTGTCGGCAATTTTGATGAACTGCTCTTCCTGGCGAGCCAGGTATTCGATAATAATCAACTTTATCATACAGACCAGTTTCTTGCCGCACTGATAGCCTGGCAGCATGCAATAAAAGGCGGCAATATCCGGAAACTGGAACCAGCTTTTCAGCGGGCTTACGCATTAATGTCGGTAGGGGTTTCCGGTGCGGGAGAACTGAATGGATTAGTGGCTATCTTCTTTATGGACTATGGTATGCGGCTGGTCCGGCAATATCCAGAAGATGCAGCCGGCATTCTCGCATTGAACAAAAAGTATGCTAAGCTGGATGAGGAAAACAGGAAAAGCCACCACCTCCGCACCCGTCCTTTAAGCGAGTGGGCAAAGGGATATAAGAAAGATATATTCGGCTGGTATCTTCGCTTTTTGCAGTTTGTTTTAAACAAGATCACAACAGGAGATACCTTACCATTGCTATCTACTCCTACCCATACCCCTGCCTGGATCTCGCCTTTCACGCTGATAGATCGTCTATACCAGTACCAGCAAGGCAATCGTACACCGGATGAATTGGATATGCAGATCGCGATTTCCAGGGTGGCGATGGAACAAACAGCTGCTGCTTTGGCTTATGCTGCTGAAAAACTGAAGAACGAATATCTGCGCCTGATGCAGTTCTTATTGGAACCGGGCACAGTTCCGCAGGGGCCATTTGAACATCCTTCCTGGTGGATGGTGGCCGCAGTGACCAAAACACCGAAGCAGGTGCAGGAAGCATTTGCAGTATTCCCTCAGCGGCATATTTCCCCTTCTTATCTTAGCGGCCAGTGTAGCTGGAGCATCGTAGTAGAGCAGCTGAGCAGGAAAGTATACGATTATAAGCAAAGAAAATACATACGGGAGCCCTATATCGAAAAGACCCTACGGCTGATCCCGGAGAAGTCTGCAAGGGAAAGTTCACCACTGACACGCACTCAATCTTTCTTTTCGTCGCTCTTTTCATTTGGGAAAGGGAGATCGCAAACGGAAACAGCACCGCTGATCTATGAGCAATTGAGCGTTGGTAACAGCGATTTCGCCGCGGAACCCATAGATATCCGCTTCCTGCTATTGTTTACGCCCAATAATCCGGAGCCGATGCTCATGCGCTTAGCACACCGTTTCCTCCGGTATGGCGCATTTGCCGAAGAGGGTGGAAAGAGGGCTGTTATCAGTGCACTGCAGGTACTGCATGAACTGCCGGGGGTATGGGGAGAGATGGGGCATCTGTTCATAGCTGCCTGCATGGTGAGCAGCGATAAAACAGTAAGCGCCTTTGCCGCTGAAATATGGATCAGCCGTGTGCCCTTCGGCACGATCCAAAGCCAGCTGATTGGAGAAAGGATCGGCAGGCTGCAGGATATTGAGTTTGTACCATTAAAGCGCTTTAATGACCTGGTCATGAGCCACCTCTTCCGCTTGTCTGATCAGCACAATGCTGAACTGGAAAAGCTGTTGCTTGCGCTGCTGGCCTGCTTGCCCGAAGATCCGGTAAAGCACCTGAAGAAGCTGCTGGAGATATTTACCGAGGTATTGTCCATGAACCGTTCGTTTGTACAGGACCCACAGGTGATCAAACTACTGAAAACCTGGAGTGCGACTACTGGCTTAAATAAGACGATTAAAAATCTTGTAAAAGAATAAACCCGGCCAGGATCCCGGCCGGGCTTAATAATATTCACTCTGTTATTTTTTGATGTGCAAATCTGCCGCGCCGGAGATCTCTGTAGAGATCTCTCCCAGCCAGCGGTCAGGATTGGCAGGATCAGCGGAGAGGTCTCCATTGCTGTTTTGCCCGGTGTATACTTTTATAAAGTCGATATATTTCAGTGTTACCGTATTGCCCTTGCTGTCAACTGCTTTGGAGATATCCAGCCCGTTATAGCCGCGTCCTTCCTTATCAATAGCGTCCAGCAGTTCGGGTGAGCCGCTGTCGGCATATCCCCAGCTGAAAGGCAGGTTGGTTACCAGGTCTGTCTGGTATACCGGGTCAAACTTTTTCTGAATGGTATTAGCCAGCAGGGTGCCTTCAAATGTGATGGAATCAGGGTTGCTGGCAAAGGAAGGGTAGTAGGGTTGTGTATGGAAATAGTTAGCCAGTACATAGCCTGACTTTCCAAGATTATCTTTCCACAACACATCTGTTGCTTCTTCTTTTTTAGGGTTATAATAGGTAATGCGGTATTGTTTGATAGTAGCGGATTTTGCGTACTCGCTGCCTGCCAGTTCATACCATGCTCCGTCATCCGGTTTGCCATTACCGTTTTTATCCTGCATGACCAGCACAATACCAGGCTCTGACCATTCCTGTCCGGGGTTGGTCAGGGGGTTGCCATAAAGGCCTATATCATTGCCTTCCTTGTTCTCAATGGAATGATCAAATCCGGCAACAACATATCCTCCGTAAGCGCCCAGGGAAAGCAGTCCGTCGCTACCGCCAATGATGCCTTTTGCACCATCGGGTGTGCCGGTTGAACCATCGTTCACAAATTGTCCGGGGGCAGGCAGGTATTCAAATACCTGGCTGATATAAGCGCTGCTGGAGCTGTTGGCAGGCCTGAAATGATCAGGCTCCGGCGTTACCGGTGCGTCATCTTTGGAGCAGGCAGCTAAGAAAGCCAGCAGGGTGAATAAGAGCATACGCTTGATTCCTGTGAAGTCCATTGTACTATTGATTTTTTTTAAGAAATACAAAGTGAGCGGGGATGTCCCCTGTTTCTACAGACCACTTCTTTTTGCCTGTTTTGTCAAAGCAGTAGAGGATGCCGGGTGATACATAATCCAGCGCGTCTGTTACATATACATCTTCTGTATCCGGGTCTACTGCAATGCCGTAGGGAATATCTATCTGTTTATCGGTACCGTCGGTAATGAAGGAACGGTTCAGGATCGTTTCATCCTTTACGTTGATCAGTGTATAGGAAATAGTATTGGAATGCGTGATATAGCTCCATGCTACGCTGTAGATATAGGCGAGGTCTTTATAGATGCAGATATTGCTGGCGGCTACCTCAAACTGTTTTTTAACCTGGTCGGTATGGGTATCGATCACGTACAGACGGGAGGGGACGTTATAATAATCTCCGCGAGAAGTGACATACAGATCGCCATACTGGTCTAATGCAAGGCGGTGCAGGTTGATAGCCACATCAATGCGTTTGATCTCGCGCTGCGTTTGCAGATCGATGACGGAAACGGTGCGTTCGTAATTAGGCGGACTATATCCGCCGGAGTTGGCTACATATAGTTTGTTATTGGTAATAAGCAGCTGTTCGGGATTGCGGCCGGTGGGGATCCTGGTGGTTTCTGTGAGCGTAGCAGTATCTATGACGGATACATAGCCATCGTTAGAAGTAATGTAAGCGTAACCCTTATCAAATGCCGCATAACGGCATTGGCGGATATTCAGCTGTTTGATCCGCGTGACGGTAGCGGCATCCACTACTTCTACTTTATTGGAATTATTGACTACGATATACATTTTGCTGCCGTAGATCCTGATATCATTACCCACGTCTCCCAATCCTTTTGTGACCTCCGGGTTATAGGCTTCGAACAGGCGGCGGCTGTAACGGCCAGTGCTAAGATCAAGGTAATCCAGCGAAGCCTTGTTCATATTCATATTGCCTTCGTTCAGCAGGTATACGCCCAGTACGCCGGGCTGTTCTACCTGTGTGCGGCTGTAGCCAGGGATCTGCACGGTGTCCAGCCGGGGAGGGGTGATATCCTTCCGGCAGGCGGCGAGTAATAGTATGATGAACGTATATCGTATACTGTTATATCGCATGTCCTTGATTATCATCGGCTGATGCTCCAGGTGATCCTGTAGTTGCGGCCAGGCATGGGAAAATTCAATACCACGTCGTAATACTGGTTTAAGAGATTATTTACTTCCAGGGACAGGCGGGTAGTATAGCGGCTTAGCTTACCAGACCAGGCCGCAGCAAGATCACTGGTATACCAGGGCTGTACATAATTCACCGGGATGTTCCGCTTCTGGCTGTAGCGTTCCCCTGTATAAATGAAACTGTAGTTCAGCGTGAATGTCCGCCAGTCAACACCTGCTGTCAGCGATCCGCTGTGCCAGGGGGTATAGGGGATCTGTTGGCCATAGTTGTATCCGCCTTTACCTGCTGTTACATCCTGTGCCTGTTGCCAGGTATAGTTAAGGCCAATGTTCAGCAGCAATGATGGTAAGGCCTGGTAAGCGCTGCGTATCACCACATCTGTTCCTTTAATATCAACGCGGCCCAGGTTCATCATAGACCAGCCGAAGAGATTATCAGACGGAACGGCTACGATCTTATCCTTTACGCGGTTATAATATCCGTCAGCCTGCAGGGAGAGATAGAGCCAGCGTCCGCGTAGCGCCTGCCGCCAGGTAAAGCCTGCATCGTATTGTTTTACATATTCAGGTTCCAGGTTGTTGTTGCCGATGAAGGTGTAGTATAAGTCATTGAAAGTAGGCATGCGGAAGATGTTCTTGTAAAAAGCCCGCAGCCAAAGATCTTTGTGGGGGAGGGCCTGCCAGGCAAGGGAAATGGCAGGTGTAAGTACTCTTTTAGGGCCTGCGCCCTGGTAAGCTTTTACTGATTCGTTCACAATGGTGGTCAGCAGGTTGCCCTGCAGTTCCAGGCGTTTAAAGTGTGCACGGCTGGCCAGCGCTAATAAAGTGGTATAGCGGCTGGGGTAAGGGAAACGGTAAAGATTGGCATCCATCGTATTCATAATGAAGTCGGCTGCCAGGGAGCTTTCCCACCAGGAGTTGATAGTATACTGGTTTGCGAGAGAGAGATAAGCTTCCCGCTGGTGATAGTAATTATCAAGCAGGTGTTGTTCATTGGGATATTCCGGGTCAATGTACCGGCTGTACAGGTCAGTATATTTCGCATTGGCAATGATGCTGTAACGGGCCCCTATATTTTTACGGAAGGAGGCTTGTACAAACTGGTCCCTGTCTTCCAGGTGCTGTCCGTAATTAAAATGGTTGGCTACAATAGCGCCGGGTAGTCCACGGGAGGATTGATAGATGTAGTATTTAACAGACCAGGTGCTGCTATCTGCCAGCTGGCCATTCAAACCAGCTTCTGCGCGAACAGCGTTCACGTTGCCATTCTGCCGGATGGCGGTGGTGTCATACACACCGTTGGTATAGCGGAATTTGTAACGGCCGTTGGCATTGATCCATTCTGTACTAACTGTGCTGTATATACGGTCACTGATCTTTTGCTGCCATAACAGGGAAGGATTGATCAAGCCGGAAGAGCCGGTCTTGATGCTTATTTTTCCATGCCAGTTTTCTCCATCTGTAAAATGCGGCGTACGCGATTGCAGGGCCAGTACATTAGCTGCCGCAAAGGCCCTGGCTGGCTGCAGGATGGTGTTTTGTTGCCCGTTATAAAGGGCGACGGTTTCGATATTGTCCAGGGAAAATTTCCCCAGGTCTACCTGTCCGTTCTGTGCATTGCCAATCGTCAGCCCATCGTAGGATACTGCAGTATGATTAGTGCCCATGCTGCGTACGTTGATGGTTTTCAATCCGCCGATGCCGCCATAGTCTTTCAGCTGCACGCCGGAGAAATAACGTGCGGCATCTGCAACAGACAGGCTGTTCAGGCGTTCGAGCTGTTTGCCTGTCAGCACTTGTGCGGCGTTAATAGGCTGGATACTGGCCGGGATCCGTTTGGCGTCTACCCTTACTTCCTGCAGGGTATCCTTTACCTGTGAAAAGGCGGCGCTGCCTGTAAACAGACAGACGCCACCCAGGGTTAGAATAGGTATGGAAGACCTTTTGCGCAATGCACTATTCATGGAATACAGGCATAGCTGGGAAATACCAACCGGTGTAAGTAAGTGTTTTCTTTAGCGTAGCAGTGGTAGCATCATAGATCAGCACCCGGTTGATATCGCCGGTGAACTGGCCATTGAGGGTAGTGATCACGAGCTCGTTGGTATGCTTGTTATATGCCGCGCCTGCGCCATAGAAATACTGTCCGGAAGGCAGTGTAATGAACGGTGTAGACAGCGAAGCGGTGTTGCCGATCACATAACGATACAGTTGTGTACCACCTGCGAAATTGTTATTACGTGCAATGTAAATGGCATTCTCTGTTGTGGAGGCCGTAATACAGGCATGACGCCAAGCACCCCATGGAGAAGGCACCGTGAAGGGCAGCTTAACAGCAGTGCGGGCCAGTGTAGCCGGATCGATCCTGATCAGGGAATCTGCGGTGGTAGCATATACGCCGCCGTCTTTACCCGCTGCAAATGCAAGGTTAGCAGCGCCGAAGCTTTTCACAAAAGCATATGTGCTGCTGTTCAATGCGACGATACCATCAGTTTGGGAGAGCACGAAAACATAGCTGCCCGCTTTCAGCATATCGCCGGTGTAACCGCTTACGCCTGCAACTTTTGTACCTACTGTCAATGCAGGTAAGGTGATGGGATACACGCCATCTTTCGCGCTTAAGAGACCATGCGTAGCATCGATACCGATGAAGGCATGTCCGTCGTTACCAGGCAATGAGGTGATACGGCTGCTTTCTATCAGCGTACCTGCATCGGTTACTACCATGGGGCCCCCTGCTTTTACCACGATATACATCTTACCATTGAAGATGGTAGCGTACTGCAGGGTGTTGGAAGCACCGCCTAATGTTTTTGTGGGGTTTTCTTTCTGGTAGATATTTAGCACCAGGCTATCACCAGCATTGGAATAAAAATGCAGATCACCCGTACCGTGGCCAAACCATCCTTCATTGGCAATAAAGAAGCCGTCTGCATATTTACCGGTCACTAACTCGGTATGTGCGTTGCGGACATTGTTCTGCTGCTGCCCGGGCAGCACGGTGTCCTCCTTCTGACAGGAGGCAATAAAGAGGGCCAGTGTAACAAACAGTGAAGAGAGTAGATGCTTTTTCATATATCGTTTTTTGAATGAACAATACAGGACATAGCTTTCCCCCCGGACTTTCAGCCCGGAAAAAAAACAACATTGACGACGCCGGTGATAAACGGCGCAATACGCGCAAGGGTAAACGATACTAACAAAAAGAATATATGCCTGGCAGGCTTACATTCCTGGCCTTTCACCCGAAAGCGCTTGAATGATAGATCACATCTGGCAGGTCTTCTGGCTTTCCTGCTTTTCCGGGAACCTTCCCATCCCGACTTCAGTCGGGACAGTGGTATGGAGTATTATCCGGAAAATCGCTTCACGATGAGGTGAAGGCAGGATCACAGCTACGGGGATAGCTCCGGTATTACACCGGATTCCCTTTTAATCCCGATTTTGACATCGGGAACCAGTTGCGGATGCAAACGTACATCAAGTATTAGTAAAATCCAATTAAATTAGCGTTACAAACACCTATACCAAGTATAATATCCTTTGCCTGATGGGACCAATTGGCATTATTAATATTGTATTGATTATCACTAACGTTGTTGTTACCAATAGGGGACTGAAAGATCATGACTTTTTTGATAAGTATGCTTTCCAGGTAGACAAGATC
>Ga0102590_1002888_pt1 | contig 18807 bp, 16 predicted proteins | sample AraplaMF_Col_mMF_FD_76859 | JGI IMG/M metagenome (GOLD analysis project Ga0102590, IMG submission 76859) | Arabidopsis root microbial communities from the University of North Carolina, USA - plate scrape MF_Col_mMF | ecosystem: Host-associated > Plants > Roots > Endosphere | place: USA...
CAACCCGCTGGGCGTGGGCATGCACGCGGTGATCCCCGTGCTGTTCGTGGTCGCCGTCGAGGCGGCCCGCCACGCGATCGGCCGGATCGCGGACATCACGGCGGACAAGCACATGGAAGGCGTCCGCCCCACCCGCTGGCTGCTCTCCCCCATACCCACCCTCCTGCTCTGGCGCCGGATGAAACTGTGGGAGCTCCGCTCCTACGACCAGGTCATCAAGCTGGAACAGGAACGTCTCGTCTACCAGGCCCGCCTGCGCTCCCGCTTCGGCCGCGCCTGGCGCCGCAAGGCACCGGTGGAGTCACTCATGCCACTGCGGCTGGCAAAGTACGGCGTCCCACTGATGGACACCACCCCCGCGAGCCCGACGGCACCAGGTATCACGCCCGCGTCAGTGCCAGACGTTGCACCCCCCGTCCACACCCTCGCGCCAAAACAACGGGGAGGACCCGAGGCGGCTGGCACCGAATCCTCGCAAGCTGGGGCACAGTCACGCAGTGACGACCAGCAGTCACCATCCGTCTCAGCTCAAGCGCCTGGCCTGTCAAGCCTGCGACGGATAGGCAAGGAGGAGGCCGAGGAGTTTGCCAGCCGCTACAGCGCTCATGCTCGCAGCCACCCCGATCAACTCGGTCTAGCTGACGCCGCGTACGAGCAAGGGCACACCGCGGCTGCTGACGCACCACCTGTAGCGGACAAGGACCACGAGACGCTCGTCGCGGATTCCGAGGAACGCGTAGCGAACACCGGCATAGCCTCGTCGACCGCGCAGGGCACCGACCCTGCCGTGCAGGCACTGCACAAGTATGGCGCTACCGAGGAACGCCCGGTGCCCATCCTTGCCACTCCCGGCGCACACGCCAGCCGGGAAAAGCGTCCCCCACAGGTGAAGGCCACGATTGACGACCTTTCACCGCACACGTCGGCTGAAGGAGGGCGCCTCACCCTCGTCGACCGCTACTACCTCGCATGGCAGGAGTACCTGACGCAGCACGGCGACGAACCCACCGGCCAGCAACTGTCCGCCTATCTCGCTGGCAAGGGCATGCGCAGCCGGAGTGGAAAGCCTGTCAGCCCGTCCACCCTGCGCCGATACCTTCTGCCTTTCCGGCTCTACACCATCTGGGCCAAGCACCGCATAGGCAGCAGCACACCGGCATTGGAGGCCATCGCCCACGACTGCGCAGCCCACGGGATCACCGCCCAGTACAACAGACCCCTCACCATCCACGACATCAGCGAACACGTCGAGGACTTCGAACGACGCTGGCAGGCCACCACCCAGCACCACGCCGACCCCCAGCGATCGCACGTCAATGGCTGACGCCAATCACGGGGAGGCGTCACGAGGGAGATCCAGCCGTGCCGGCCGGGCTCCCTCGGACATCGGAGCGTGTGAGGTCAGGCGATCACGATCAGCATGACCGCCATGCCCAGTGCCATGAGGTCGTGGTAGGACAGGGCGTGTGGTAGGGCCGTCATCGGCGTATGCGGCGTCCTCGCCGTCGGCTTGCTCCGGGCGAGATCGAACCCCGGGGTGAGCCAGCGCAGTGCGAGGGCGACGGCGACCATGGTCAGGATGATCGTGGCGCTGGGGTCCGAGCCGGTGAGCGTCATGGCGGCTGCACTTCCCGGTGCACTCATCTGCATGCTGGGCATGTCCGCCATGCTGGAGCCGCTTTCGCCACCACCGACGGAAGAACCGGCGCGCATCGTATGGGCCATCCAGGCGGTTGCGGCCATGGTGAGGGCGTGCGGAGCGGCGTGGAGGAGCCGGTATGGCAGCGGCGCGGTCGAGGATCGAACGAAGCACGCCGCGGCCAGGAACCAGACGGCCGCGAGGGAGAAGAAGGTCACCTGCGGTGCGACGGGGACGCTCATGCCCCACGGCCAGGTCATCACGGCCATCGTGACGGCCATCAGGGCGTGCAGCGCGTGTGCGACACGCTCGAGGGCAGGATCCCCGGCCGACGCTCCACCGTCGCGGGCCGCGCCCGCACGCCACGCCGCACGCCCGGCGACGGCGGCGAAGCAGATCGTCAGCAACCAGTGCAGAGCAGTCACCGCGATGTCCTTACCCTTCTCCTGCGCCGGACGGTGTTGATCGAGCAGGTCGGTCAAAGCACCGGGCGACGGCCTCGTCCGGTGCCGATGCACGAGGGTCTCGAGGATGTCGCCGTCTTCGTCGAGGGCCTGCCACGGGTACGTGCCCATTCCGCTGACCGCGACGAACACCTCAGATGCCCTTACTCCAGGCCGGCGCCGGCCGCGACGCGGTCCGTCGTCGTAGGCTTGCGCAGACGTGGTGCACGATCGCCGGAGCGTCTCATGGGAGGCGATCACGCCGCGGTGGAGGACAAGCGCCCCCACCTTGCGGCGGCCGAGTGCAAACACAACGGGAAATCATCTCAACTGCACACCGGGGCCCGTTGTGTGACGGCGGGTGCTTCCCACGGACGATCCCCCTCACCATGATCAGCCCGTGGATCTTTCATGTCATCCGCCAGTGTGACGGCGTCAGGGAAAAGGCTCGGCAGCAAGCCGACAAGCACTCGCGAAGGATTTCCGTCGAACATCAAGTCAGGGATCGTCGCAGCTGTTTCACTGAATGAACCGGCCGTTGCGACCTGATGAACCCCGAGTGCCACGGAGCGGCCAAGGTCAGGCCGTCGAGCACCGGACCCGTTCGCACATCGCCGCCCCGGACAGCATCTTCACCGAGTCGCGGGAAATCCTTTAGGACGACGCCACCGGAGGCATTCGGCGAGAATATTCCTCTATCTCCACATTCGGGTATCGAAACTGGGAACGCTCTGCGATCTCAGCTTCGTCAAGGAATGTGGTCATCGGTACCCCCGGAGCGCAGAGCATGAAGACCACGAACCGACTCGTGATGTCGTCTCGCAGATTGGATGCCCGATAGTGAACGACATCAGCGGGCTCCCAGAATCCCTCTCCGGCTTTGATCGTGTAGGGCTTTCCGCCTTCCAGCTCGAAAAGCATCTCCCCTTCGAGCATGTACCCGAACAAGGGGCCGGAGTGACGGTGCGGATCCGGGCCAGGATCGCCCGGCGGAAGTTCCACGACCTGCACCATCCCGTGCGTCCCTTCCGGGAGGGGCGGGATCCCCTTCATGCAGATATCAAATTTCTGCATCTTCGACTCTGAACCCGGTTTGGCTTCCACTTTTCACCTCAAATTCAAGTTTGGGTCATGCCGGCTGAACGCACTGCTTATACGTGCCGGCGTGTGCGGCCTATGCCATTCCGCACGATCGATGCCGCCTTCCGGCACTTGTTCTGCTCGTCGCGCGTTCCCGCGCTCTCATCAGGGAGACGAGGTAGCCCTTACGCGTGTGACAGCTCAGACGCGCACGAAATTTGTCGGACTGAAACGCCTGGCCGATGCTGGTCCCAGCGGTCAGCCCTCACCCGCCCCCACCCAGCACCCAGGCCGCGGCCGGGTCGTCCTCGGCGGCCGCGTCCAGGAAACGCAAGTGCCCAACCCCTCCGGCACCGAAGCCCGCGAACGGGCGGCGATGTCCGGCGTCCCCGCCCAAAGCGAGGCCGGCCCACCCCTGCCCAGCCGAGCGCACCCGAACCCCGCCCGTTCAGATGTCCGCGGTAGTCGGCGAGACCGCACGAAGGCCGGCGTGCCTGACCGCCCGGTTCTGATCCGACGTCAACCCGTGCGGCACTTCCCGCATCGACATGGACAAGCAGCTCGACCTGGCTCCCCTGGCCGTTCCCCGTACACGTACGCCGTCGGACGCCTCGGCTTGCGTGAGCCGGGCAGCTGGCACAACCTGCCCGACTGATTCCACCATCACCTACACAACGGGGTTTCGGCAGCCGCTATCACCGGCGAGGTCAGTTGCCGACGGGGTACCGGCTGGTGATCGCGACGCGGTTGAAGGCGTTCATCACGGTTGCCAGCCAGGCGACTGCCGAGATCTGGTCCGGGGTGAGTACGGCCGCGGCGGCGGCGTAGTCCTCGTCGCTGACGTGTCCGTCCGGCACGCGTGTGATCGCCTCGGTGAGGCGGAGGGCTGCGCGGTCGGTGTCGGAGAAGTGGCCGGTCTCCGCCCATGCCGGCAGCACGGCGATCCGGTCGGGGTTCTCGCCCTTCTTCAGGGCGTCGCGGGTGTGCATGCGCAGGCAGAACGCGCAGCCGTTGATCTGGGAGGTGCGGATCCTCAGCAGCTCGACCAGGAGCGGGTCGAGGCCCGCTGCGGCGGTGGCCTTCTCCACCTCCGAAGACAGGGCGATGAGGGTCTTGTAGGCGGCCGGGTGCTGCTCGCCGATGTTGACACGCTGGGGTTCGGTCATGATTCCTTCGATCCGTTCGTGTGCCTGCGTCGCGCTCTTCGGGCGCGCGCCGTTTTGCGTTCTCATCAGGGAGACGAGGTAGCCCCTGCGGGTGTGACAGCTCAGACGCACGAGTTCGTCGGGGTTGATGCTCGCCGCCGACCTCGGCGAAATCGAGCCTTTCCAAGCTGCCCTGGCGGCGGTGCCGGGTCCCGTGGCGCGAGGCCGCGGCCCTCGCGTCCACTCGGAGAGCCCCCGGTCAGCAGCGCACACCTGGTTGCAGCAGCTCGCCCCGGGCGGCCGGCTCCTCGTCCCCGGCCTTTCAAGGCACGGTGTCCCGCTCCATCGCCTACGAGCAGCGCCGAGAACAGCACCATGGACAGCATCTGCACGAGGACGTTCTCGGTGGTCAATGCGCGTCGCTCGGCTCCCGCGACGACCAGAGCCCCCGATGCGAGCAGAGCGGTGACGGCAGTACGGCGGGTGTCGGCAAAGGCGGCGGCGAGCGCGAGCGGGATGACCAGCAGATGGGCGAGGTGGATGGCCGGCGGCAGGAACCGGTCGGCCACCGGAACCGCCGCGATCGGTACGGACCACAGGGTCACCCATCGGTAGCCCCGCCATCCGCTCGGTACCCCAGGCTCCCGCAAAGGCGGTCTGCTCCCCATGGTTCTCCCAGATTCCGCTGTGGGGTGGTGCGGTGGGGTACGTCCGCTCTTCAGCCACGTAAATGGTGCCTCCGAGTTGTCGGTTGTCTCGGGGCACAGGCACTGGACTCCAAGCGTTTGAGCTGGACAAGCAAGTGGTTTCACGCACTGGTTGGCAGTTGCTGATCAGCCCATATGATTTTGCCGTCCGGGGTGTGGCGGGTTCCCCATCGGCGGGACAGTTGAGTGACGAGGAAGAGGCCGCGGCCGTGTTCGTCGGTGGTGCGGGCGGGTCGCGCAAGCGGCTGGCTGTGGCTGGCGTCGGAGACTTCGCAGGTCAGCATCTCGTGTCGGATGAGGCGTAGGCCGATTGTTCGGTCGCTGCTGCGGTCGCTGTTGCCGTGGATGATGGCGTTGGTGAACAGTTCGCTGAGGATCAGCTCTGTGGACTCGGCCAGGTGTTCCAGTCCCCACTGGGTGAGCTGCCGGGTAGCGAGAGTTCGGGCACGGCTGACGATGGCGGGGTCGCTGGGGAACTGCCAAGAGGCGACCTGGTCTGCGTTCAGCGCGCGGGTCCGTGCGAGGAGCAGAGTGACGTCGTCGCTCGGCGGCTTGGCCCGCAGTGTGTCCACTGCGGACGTGCACAGATCGTCCAGTTCGAGGTTGGGCCGTTCGAGGGCCGTGCGCAAGCGGTTCATGCCGGCGCTGATCTCTTGGTCGCGGGCCTCGATGAGACCGTCGGTGTAGAGGGCGAGCACGCTTCCTTCGGCGAGTTCCAGGGTTACGGACTCGAAGGGGACCAGTCCGAGGCCGAGCGGTGCTCCGGTGGGCAGGTCGGGGAAGGTGACGTGGCCCGAAGGGTCGATGATCGCGGGTAGGGGGTGGCCGGCCCGTGCCATGGTGCAGGTGCGGGTGACCGGGTCATAGACGGCGTACAGGCACGTGGCGACCATCGTGGTGGTGGCCTGATGCCGGGGCTCGGCTTCCGCCTCGGTGAGGCGGATGACCTGCTCGTCGAGGCGGGACAGTACCTCGTCGGGAGGCATGTCCATGTCGGCGAGGGTGCGCATGGCGGTGCGGAGTTGTCCCATCTTCGCCGCCGCGTTGATGCCATGTCCGACCACATCGCCGACGACCAGGGCGACACGGGCGCCGGAGAGGGGGATCACGTCGAACCAGTCACCCCCGATGCCGTGGTGGCGGTCGGCCGGCAGGTAGCGCCAGGCCACATCAGCGGCAGAGCCGCCTGTGGCGCGGTGCGGGAGCAGCAGCCGCTGCAGGGCGAGAGCCGCGGAGCGTTCGCGCACGTATTGGCGGGCGTTGTCCAGGGCCAGCGCTGCCCAGCTGACGAGTTCCTCTGCCAAGAGCAGGTCGTCCTCCTCGAACGGCCTGGCGTCCTTGGTCCGCACGAACACCGCCACACCCAGCATTACGCCCCGGGCCATGATCGGAACGACCATCAACGAATGCATGGCGTGCTCGCGCAGCTTCTGCGCCCGCGCGGCGTCGTGGTGATCCAGCCACGAGCCCGGGGATGCGTCCAGTATGGGCTCGAAGTGGGATTTCCCGGAGCGCAGGACGCCGGTGAAGGGCGAAGTGGGCGGAACGAAGACCGGCTCTCCGCGGGCGAACAGGGACTCCGGCGTTCCCGGGTGGATCGAGGCCAGGCCCGCACGGCGGAAGACGGGGATCCGCCCGCCCTGTGGGCTGAGATGGGCCAAGGGCTCCTCGCCAAGTGGGACCGACTCCGCCAGATCGACGGTGGCGTAGTCCGCGAGCAACGGCACGGCCAGGTCGGCCAGTTCCTGCCCGCTCTGCATGACATCCAACGTGGTGCCGATGCGCCTGCTGGCCTCGCCGAGGATTGCCAGACGCTCTCGCGCCCGCCGGCTGTCGGTGACGTCCACGCTCACGACGCACACGCCCAGCGCGCGCCCCTGCGCGTCGTCGAGGCGTACGTAGGACGCTGTCAACATCCGGTTGCTTCCCACATTGGCCGGCAGGAAGGCCTGGTAGTCCACGTTGATCGCCGGGTCGCCGCTCTCCAGCACCTGCTGCATCACTGCTTCCAGCATTTCGGCCTTCGCCCCAGGCGCCGCCTCCGTCAGCCTGCGGCCCAGCCGCTTGTGGAGAGGGATGCCGTCCTTGGAGCCCTGGGTGTCGTTCGCCTGGATGCAGCGTAGGTGCGTGTCCCGTATGACGACGCCGATCGGCAGGCGGCTCGGCAGCGGCAGCCTGGCGTGGAGCGGCTCCGCCGCTGTGGCCTTGGCCGGCCACGCGGGAAGCGAGGCCTTGTCGGCCGCGCAGAGCACCCACCAGTCCCGGCCGTCATGCCCGGACAGCGATGACACGCACAGGCGCACGTCGATGATGTGGCCGTCGCGGTGGCGCACCTGCGCAAGGTCGGACCAGCAACCCCGGAGGGTGCTCTCTTGTGCGGCTTGTGAAGCCCTTGCTCGGTCGTCAGCGGCCACCAACAGGAAACCGGCGGACCGCCCCACCACCTCCACGGCCGAATAGCCCACGAGCCACTGAGCGGCCTGCGACCATCCGACCACCGTCCCCTGCTCGTCCAGGAGAGCTATCGCTGGGCGGACCCTCTCGATGGCCGTCTGAGCCTCGGAGACTGCTGTCGCTGCGGAACTGCCCACCGTTTCTCCCTTCTATGTCCCCGGGCGATGTGGCCCCCCAACTGCTCGGCTGTCTGGTGGATGGACAAATCCAGAGCAGGGGAGTGATCGAGCTACCAGCCACGGCGGCCAGCAGTCCGTTCATACCGCCCCCGACGGTGGCTGCGGCGGTGATCCCAACCCGTCAGACGTGCTTCGGCGGGACGCTAACGGGGCCTGGGTGCGGTGCGGTCAATCAGCGCGTGTGCTCGGGGAGGCCCTGTATGAGGCGGGTGGCCTCGGCGACCGCCGCCGTTTCAGGAATCTCAACCCCCGCGATGATCTCGCTCATGACCTCTGCTCCTCCCGGTATCAGTTGGACAGTGCATCCGTCTTCCACACTGCCCACCACCCGGCGTCCGGCGCTCCCTCGGTCCGGCCATGAGTCACCCGAATACAGACAGGCGGGCAGCGGGGTTGTGGGCTCCGCCACGCATCGGGTGCGATCCTCGTCCATGGCGGATGAAAGTCCTGGACGTCCCATCGTGGACAACCGACTGTGCCGATGTTTGCCGGGCGGTCGTGTCCTGACGCCAGTCGTACAGCAAGAGGAAGACGCATGATGGAACACCAGCACGCCCGACCCCTTCATGACCGCGTCGTCATCGTCACCGGAGCCGGTACGGGGATCGGCCGGGCAACGGCGGTCGCGATGGCCGAAGCGGGGGCGCACGTCCTTGGTGTCGGACGACGCCAAGTGGTCCTGGAGGAGACCGCCGCCATGCACCCCGGCATCGCGACTCTGGCCACGGACCTGCGCTTGGAGCATGCCCCTGAGCTGATCATCGGTACGGCGATCGACCGATGGAACCAGCTTGACGTGGTGGTGAACAACGCTGGCGCCACCGCACGTGTCTCGTTCGACGAGGTGACACGCTCGCGCATCACCGACCTGTTCGACCTCAACGTCATCGCCCCCACCATGCTCGCCCAGGCAGCGTTGCCTCACCTGCGCCGCAGCAAGGGCTCGATCATCAACATCTCCAGCACCTACGGCCATCGCCCCCACCCGGGCGGTGCCCACTACGGGGCGACCAAGGCCGCCCTGGAACAGCTGACGCGGACCTGGGCGGTCGAGCTGGCCAAGGACGGGATCAGAGTGAATGCCATTGCCCCCGGTCCGACCGAGAGCGAGGCTCTGTCCGTCAGCGGGCTAACCGAGGAGGAGGTGATGAAGGTCAAGAAGGAGCAGGCATCCCGGATCCCTCTGGGACGGAGGGGAGAGCCGGGGGAAGTCGCGTCCTGGATCGTCCGCTTCGCAGATCCCACCGCAACGTGGCTGACGGGGCAGGTTCTCACGATCGACGGAGGCCTCGAACTGATCTGAATACGCTTTTCCGGTGAGCCACCGGGCATCAGGCCCGAGCAGAAATGCGACGGCTGCGGCGATCTCGTCGGCCTCGCCCATCCTCTGAGCGCGACACCTATGCTTTTGGCACGCCCTCGGCGAGTACCTTGTCGGCCGTCGTCTGTGCAGCCCGGCGTGCGGACCGGTCCGGGCGACACCGCCTCGGCCCGGATGCCACAGGTCGCGGACTCCTCCGGCACGCGGTCGACGACCATGCGGATGGCGGCCGCGGTAAAGGAGGTTGGTCAGCTCGGCCGTGTGGTGCTCCGCGTCGGGTCCGTACATGTCGCCAGATGGCCGCCGTCACTGCTGCCTCGAGCGCAGGGTCACCGGCTTTGGGGAAGGAGCCGAAGTCCAAGATCGCCGCCGGGCCTGCGGCGTCGACGACGTGGACGTTGGACGGGACCAGATCACCGTGGATGGCGATTAGGTAAGGGGTCGTCGGCAGGGCTCGCAGCGATTCAGTGGTCCACTCAACCGGCCAGGAAACCGGGGCACCGCCGCGGTGAGCACGTTCCGGTGGTGGGCGGGCGGCACGCTCGGCCAGAGCGGCCAGTGCCTCGGGGGGTGCGGGTGTGACCGTCTCGCAGCGGGCGGTCGTCGCCCTGCACGGTCAGCCGCCGCATCCCGGGCGATCCCGGCACAGACGCCGTTGACACGGCGGCCGTAGGCCGTGATCAAGTTGCTCTGAGGCTGGTGCGGGCGTACGGGGGTGTTTCATGCTGGGGCCACTCTCCCTGGGCCAACCGCAGCCGGAACCGACTCGATGCGGCACGCTCAGCAGCGGGTCCGTTCGCTGTGAGGCTCGCATTCCCGGGCCGTCCGCATCGGGTCGCCGGTCGGCCGATGAGCACGCGATCGTCCGGCCTGGAGGGCCGCAGCCACGGACAGCGCCCCGACGAAGCCGACGTACAGGTAGCCCGTGGTCTCCAGTCCCCATGAGGGCGCCGCGACCCCGGCCGCCAGGGACGGAAGACTCAACGCCGCATAGCTGATCACGTAGACGGCCGAGAAGACCTCCGAGCGCGACTTCGCGGTGGTGACCGCGCTGATGGCGCGGAGGCTCCCGTTGAACGTCAGGCCGACGCCCAGCCCTGCGACGACTGATCCGCCCACGTATACGGCTGGCGACGCGACAACGATGGCCACCGCCAGCCCGAACGCACCCAGAGTCAGGAGAACCGCCCCCAGCAAGGTGGCGAGCCGTGCCGTATTCCGAACGGAGCAGAAGCCGCCCACGCTGTTGGCCAGAAACAGCGCCGCGATGCTGAGCCCGCCCGCAGCGCCGAACCGCACATGCAGAACGTTGCTCACCAGGGAGGGAGTGAGTGAGAGGAACAGACCCGTGACGGCCCACCCCGCGACGAGGGCGGGAACCGAGGCGAGGAACGTCGGCCGGACCTCTCGAGGAACCCGGACTCTCGGTCGCAACGACGCCAGCCGAAACGCTCGCGGGGCGCGTGTCTCAGGGATCCTGAGGATGACCGCGGCCAGAACGACGAAGGTCAGCGTAAGGACCGGAAAGACATATGCATCGGGACGTGAAGTCAACTGAACCAGCACCCCCACGACTCCAGCACCGGTGGCCATGCCGATACTCGTGCCCACCGCTGTCATCGTCGGCCCCAGCTGAGGACGTCGCTCGGGTGAGAGGTCGACCAGTCCGGCGGCAAGAGCGCCCGTGGCCGTCCCCGTGGCGATGCCCTGCACCACCCGGGCGATCAGCAGGGAGACGATACCGTCGGCCGTCCAGAAGATCGCCGTGCTGGCCGCCGCCACCAAAAGGGCGACGACCAGCACGGGGCGGCGCCCCAGGTGGTCGCTCAGCGATCCGACCGTCAGCAACGCGCCGAGCAGACCGACGACGTACACCGCGAAGACCACCGTCAGCATGGTGACCGACAGGCCCCAGCGCTCCCGGTACAGCGGGTAGATCGGTGACGGTGCGCTTGCCGTGGCCATCATCACCACATTGGCGCAGACCAGAACGGCGAAGGCCGCACCTCGTCCGAGATGACGCCCGTCGTGATAGCGACTCACACGTTTCATCACGTTGCCTTTATGGCGTCCTGATCAGCTCGGCCAGGGAGCGCCCAGCATGCGCTCGACGGTGGTGGTGCGGCGGAAACCGGGAACGAAGTGCTCCAGCACATCGGAATTCACGGTTCCGTTCGTCGTCTCGGGGCGGTGCTTGAGTCCGTCGACATAGGCCTGCAGGAACTCGCTCTTGAAGTCGCCCCGCGGATGGACGGCGGTGATCTCGTCCACCTGGCTGCGATCCAGCTCGTCCAGACCGAAGCCGAGCACGTCGGTCAGAACCCCGAAGTACGTGATGGCGATCTCCGGGCCCATCCGGTTGGGAATACCCGGGGTCGTGTGCAGCGCGATCGCCGTCCACACCACATCGGCGGCCGCGGCCGGAAAACCGCGATCGAGCATGAATTTACGTGCATGGTCAGCCCCATCGACCTCGAAGCGCTGCTCCACGCCGGAAAACGGCGTCAAAAGACCGGTGTCATGAAACATGGCGGACAGGTAGAGAAGCTCCGGGTCGGGCTTCAGGCCGAGCCTGTGAGCATGCAGGGCGCCGAAAACGAAAACGCGCCGGGAGTGGTGGTAGATGAGGGGGCTGGTCATCCCCTGCACGAAGCGGGTGGCCTCGGCGACCGCCGCGGTCTCAGGAATCTCCACCCCCGCGATAATCTCGCTCATGACCTCTGCTCCTTCCGATTTCGGTGTGTTACGAATGGACGGTGCGTCCGTCTTCCACACTGCCAACCACCCGGCGTCCGGCGCTCCCTCGGTCCGGCCATGAGTCACCCGAATACAGACAGGCGGGCAGCGGGGTTGCGGGCTCCGCCACGCATCGGGTCGCGATCCTCGTCTACGACGGGGTCAAACTCCTGGACGTCGTCGGCCCCGCGGAGGTATTCGGGGAAGCGAACCGGCTCGGCGCCGACTACGAGATCGTGCTGGTGTCACCGACCGGTGCCGATGTCACCTCCTCCATCGGGATCCGGATCGCGGTCGACGCCGCCGCCACCGAGCCTGCCCCTGACACGTTCCTGGTGGCCGGCGCAGACCTCTACCCGCGCACACCTGTGCCCCGTGACCTGATCGAGGCCACGCGAACGCTGGCGGGCCGAGCCGGCCGGGTCGCGTCCATCTGCACCGGAGCCTTCATCCTCGGCGCCGCCGGCCTCCTGGACGGCAAGCGCGCGACCACGCACTGGAAGGTCGCGCACGAGCTCGCCGCCCGCTGCCGGGCCAGCCGCGTCGAACCCGACGCGATCTACGTCCGTGACGGCACCACCTACACCTCGGCGGGCGTGACCGCCGGCATCGACCTGGCCCTGGCACTCGTCGAGGAGGACCACGGCCCCGATCTGACCCGCGACGTCGCCCGCGCCCTGGTGGTCTATCTGCAGCGTTCGGGCGGCCAGTCACAGTTCTCCGCACCACTCCAGGGACCGCCGCCTCGATCTCCGGCTATCCGCAGAATCACCGACGTGATCACGGCGAATCCCGGGGGAAACCACTCGCTCGGCGAACTCGCCAAGCACCTCAATGTGAGCCCCCGGCATCTCACGCGGCTCTTTCGCGAAGAGCTGTCCACCACGCCGGCCAGGTATGTGGAGATGATCCGGTTCGACATGGCGAAAGCTCTACTCGACCAGGGGCATACCGCGACGCAGACGGCATCCCTTGCCGGATTCCCGAATTACGAGAGTATGCGGAGAGTTTTCGTGAGGGCATTGTCGCTCAGCCCCGCCGCCTATCAGCGCCGCTTCAGCACAGCGCACCGAGCCCACGAGGGACAGCAGTAAGACAAAGCTGTCACTGCGCGGATACCTACCCCGCAACCAGGGCTTCGGCGTAGTCGGCGGGCGTCCGTTTCGTGATCACTTGAGATGACGAGAGGGAGAGCGGGCGGTTCCTGCTCATGCCCATTAGCGCCCCGGAGCCCTTGTGTCTCTCGCACCGTCGGGTGGAGTGAGCTGACTGCGTTAGGAGATGATCCCGTGCGTGGCTGAAGAGGCAGGTACAGACGCGGACGACGCTTGTGCATGGGCTGAGCTTGATCTTTAACCCTGCTGCTGTTTCGAGCGGACGTGTTCGGTGAGGGTTGCGACTCGTTTCACGGTCTTGCCGGGCTCGTGGTGTGGTGCTGGCCTGCGGTTTTTCGATCCCGTGGGCGTCCGGGGCCGGGCTTCGAGGGTTTCGGCACCGCTGCCGGGCGGAGCGTCTTCGCGCGGAGGTGCCGGAACCCCCGGCGGACGCGTGCAGGTGTGAGCCGGCGAGGTTCGGCAGGTCGTTCCCAGGGGCGGCGGAGGTCCTCGGCGAGGGGGCGGGCGAGACGGAGCTGGGTGTGGGCGGCGATGATCAGCCAGGTCCACAGGTCGGCGGTGTGTGGGTCGCGAACCTTCGGGACGATCCAGCCGAGGGTCTGTTTGAACAGGCGGAAGGTGTGTTCCAGGTCGAAGCGCCGGAGGAACGCCTGCCAGCGAAGGTCGACGTCAGCGTCGGTCATGCCAGTGTGTGAGGACCACAGCCACACCGGCTTGGGATCGCGGTCGCCGGGCAGGTGCTCGACCTTGAGCCGAATCAACGTGCCGTGAATGAGGGGGAGTTCGCCGCAGTGGTCGAGCCAGGGACCTCGAGCCTGCAGACGGGGGTGCATCCGGTCCCATGCCAGGGCTTCGGCGGTGCCGTAGCGGGTGGTGACGGTGGTGATGGTCTGATCGGGGGTGTGCCACGTGTCGGGTTTGGCGAAGGTGAGGACGCCGCCGTGTTTGCGAGGCTGACCGCCGCGCGGAGTCGAGCGGCGCGGGCCGGCGTCGCGGAGCATGACCCGGTCCGAGCGCAGCCGGCCGACCAGCTCGACAGGCAGGTCGGACAGCACGTAGGCGAGGCGGGTGACGTCGTAGCCGGTGTCCATGACGATGAGAATGTCCGGGTCGCCGGGCTTCCACTGTTCGGCTTCTGCCAATCGCTCGACCACAGAGCGGAGTTGGTGGGCAGTGACCGCGGTGGCGTCGTCGGCCGGGCCCAGCCGGATCGCGTCCAGCACAGCGGTCCATGATGTCCGCCCGGTCTCCAGGGCGGCGACGAAGGAGTAGGGCCAGCCCGGGATGAACTGGTCGGCGCTGCGGCCGCGGCCGTAGACGTGGCAGAACAACCGGTCCGGGCTGGTCGGGGCGTCGGGACGCAACCAGTTGCTGACGTCGACCCCGAGGACGATTCGCCCGTCGGCGGCACGTGGCAGCGGGGTGGAGGCAAGCAGGCGGCGCAGGCGGCGCGGTTCCAGCCATCCGTGGTTGACCGCGTCGTATATCGCGCCGTGCCCGCGCCGGTGCTCGGCCGTGAGTGTCAGTGAACCGCCCCGGGTGAAATAGAGACTCGATTCCGTGTAAGGATTGAGTCATGGCACGACCCTCCCGTTATCCGCTTGAGCTGCGCCGACGTGCGGTGCGTATGGTCGCTGAGGTCCGCGACGACCACCCGAACGAGACGGCGGCCCTGCAGGCCGTCACCGACAAGCTCGGCATCGGTTCCCGCGAGACGCTACGGAACTGGGTGAAGCAGAACGAGGTCGACACCGGGCAGCGGCCGGGTACGACGACGGAGGAGTCTGCCCAGCTCAAGGCGTTGAAGAAGGAGAACGCCGAGCTGAAGCGGGCGAACGAGATCCTGAAGGCCGCGGCGAGTTTCTTCGCGGCCGAGCTCGACCGGCCACACACGCGCTCGTAACGTTCATCGACGAGCACCGGGACCGCTTCGGCGGCGTCGAGCCGATCTGCAGGACACTCACCGAGCACGACTGCAAGATCGCCCCTTCCACCTACTACGCCTACAGGAAGCGCCTCGCAACCCCCTCCGCCCGTGCCGTGCGCGACACAGAGCTCAAAGAACGGATCCAGAAGGTCTACACGTCCAACTACCGTGTCTACGGAGCCCGGAAGATCTGGCGTGAGCTGAACCGGCAGGGTCACGAAGTGGCCCGCTGCACCGTTGAGCGCCTCATGCGCGAGCTCGGCATCCAGGGCGCGGTGCGCGGCAAGCGCGTCATCACCACGATCCCCGGCGGACAGGCCGAGCGGGCCCCCGATCTCGTCGACCGCGACTTCGTCGCCGACGCTCCGAACCGCTGCTGGGTCGCGGACTTCACCCATGTCAAGACATGGTCTGCGACCGTCTATGTGGCATTCGTCGTGGACACTTTCTCTCGCAGGATCGTCGGCTGGTCGGCGGCCACCATGAAGGAGACCGTGTTTGTCCTGGACGCGCTGGAAATGGCACTCTGGCAACGCGACCGCGACCAACGCCCGGTCCGGTCAGGCGAGTTGATTCATCACTCGGACAGTGAGTATGTGGAGTACCGGATGTCCCGGGCCTCTTGACTCGCACAGCGATGGACGCGCCAGGATGCCGGTGCCGGGATGCTCTCGCGGCCTCCTGACCCGCACTCGGATCGACCGTGCTGTCCTTCCTCGGACATGTCGGTGGCCCGGGAACATCCCGGTGAGGCGCTCGCCTCGCCGACGGGAGTGACTTAAGGAGAGCCTGGCCAAGGTCCCATCACTGTCTTGTCCGCCGCCTCGGTGACCGCGCGCCGACCCACCGCGCTCTCGTCCGCGAGGAGGCCGACATGGCCAGCATTCCACCCCTCTCCCGCGTCGTCATCGGCGGCGTGGACACTCACAAAGACCTGCACGTCGCCGCCGTGATCGACACCGACGACCACGTGCTGGGCACCCAAGCGTTCTCCACCACCCGCGCCGGCTACCGCGCCCTGCTCGCCTGGATGCGCACCTTCGGCGACGTCCGCCGCATCGGCATCGAAGGCACCGGCTCGTACGGCGCCGGTCTCCTGCGCCACCTGCAACTGGCAGGCATCGAGATCCTCGAGGTCAACCGGCCCGACCGCTCCGACCGGCGGCGCCGCGGCAAGGACGACACCCTCGACGCCGAGAACGCCGCCCACGCCGCGCTGGCCGGCAACCGCGTGATCACTCCCAAGACCCGCACCGGCATGGTCGAGTCCTTACGTGTCCTGCGGATCGCGCGTTCCACCGCCGTCAAGGCACGCCGGGTGGCCCTGCAGATGCTGCGCTGCCAGATCATCTCTGCGCCCGAGGAACTCCGCGACCAGGTACGCAACCTGACACGGATGCAGCTCATCCGCACCTGCGCTGCCTGGCGGCCGGACGAGACCGCCTTCCGGGACCCCGTCTCAGCCACCCGCATCGCGATCAAGTCCCTGGCCCGCCGCTACCTCGAACTCAACGACGAGGTCGCTGATCTCGACGCGATGATTGAGCCTCTGGTTCGTGAGCTGGCCCCCTCACTGCTGGAGCGGACCGGCTTCGGGATCGAGAACACCGCCCAGCTCCTGGTCACCTGCGGAGACAACCCGCAGCGGGTCACCGACGAGGCCCGCTTCGCCAAACTCTGCGGCGTCGCCCCGCTGCCGGCCTCCTCCGGGAAGGTCCAGCGGCACCGGCTCAACCGCGGTGGCGACCGCCAGGCCAACTCCGCTCTCCACATGGCCGTGGTCTGCCGCCTGCACTACGACGAGGCCACACAGAAGTACCTCGAACGCCGCACCAGCGAAGGCAAGTCGAAGATGGAGATAATCCGTTGCCTCAAACGATACGTCGCCCGCGAGGCGTACTACCTGATCAAGCAGGACAGCACCCCGAACCGGTCAGTCCAGAGGGGTTGACGCACAGGAGAGCGTCGCCGGGTCGCAGTACACATCATTCAAGCTCGCCGAGCATCTGGACGCCGCCGGCAGCGCGAGCCAGGGCGGCTGGGCCTCGATCAGCCACGTCCCGGCACTGAAGGCGTTGCCCGACTTCGAACTCCAGGCGATCAGCACATCGCACCGGGAGTCCGCCGAGGCGGCCGCGGCCGCGTTCGGGGTCGAGGCGGCCTTTGACAACCATGCCGACCTGCTCGCCCACCCGGGGGTCGACGTCGTGGTAGTGGCGGTCAAGGTACCCCACCACCAGAAGCTGATCTCGGCCGCACTCGACGCGGGCAAGACCGTCTACAGCGAATGGCCGCTCGCCCTGAACGCCACCGAGGCGGCCGAACTGGCTCGCCGTGCGCAGGCCGCCGGGGTACGCACCGTCATCGGCCTGCAGGGCCGCTACCAACCGGAGCTGCGCTATGTCCGCCGCATGATCGAAGAGGGTCGGATCGGCCGGGTCATCGGCACCACCATGGTGGGCTCGGGCATGGTCTGGGGACCGGAGACCACACGGGCACACGCGTACTGGTACGACCGGGACCAGGGAGCCACCCCGCTGTCCGCCGCAGCCCTGCACGCAATCGACGCGCTCCAGGTGACGCTCGGAGAGTTCACCCACCACTCGGCCAACCTCGTCGTCGGGCGCAAGGAGGTCACCCTGACAGAGGACGGCAGCGTCCTGCCGGTGACCGTCGCCGACCAGATCGCCCTGATCGGTACGTTGGAGAGCGGCGCGGCAGCGTCGGTCTTCTACCGCGGCGGCACCTCGCGCGGTGACAACTTCCGTTGGGAGATCAACGGCACCGACGGCGACATCGTGCTCACCGCCGCCTGGGGCAACATGCAGGTTGCCGACCTCGCACTGCACGCCGGCTTCGGGAAGGACGCAACCGTCTCCCCCATCGAGGTGCCCGCTGAGCACCGCGCCGGCATCCCGGACGAGCTGACGGGCCCGTCGCGGAACGTCGCCGCGCTCTACACCCAGCTGGGCCGGGACCTGCGCGAGGGTACGCACACCGTCCCGGACTTCGGCTACGCCCTCACCCGCCACCGCCTCATCGAGGCCATGGAGCGCTCCCAGGCATGATTGGGGCCAGCCACCGCTGGCTGCCTTGACCTGCCACGTCCCGGCGCCACGGGACGCCCCTTGGCTCCGTCGGCGCCCGATCGGCAGGCACCCCACCTCAAAAAATGGAAGAACCAATCAAGATCTGGTGCCCGCATCTCGGCGCTGCCAAGAGAAGAGGAAGCATGAAAGCGGTGGGAGTGTCCCGATTCGGAGGGCCGGAGGCCTTGCAGGTCTTCGAGGTGCCCGAACCCCATGCGGCACCCGGCCAGGTACGCATCCGGGTACACGCTGCAACGGTCAACCCGGGCGACCGGTATCTGCGTAACGGCTCACTGGGCCGCAACGCCTCGGCTCCGCCGTACATCCCCGGCATGGAGGCCGCCGGGATCTTGGACGAGATCGGCCCGGACACGGTCACCGACCTTCGCATCGGCGACCGCGTGATGGCGATGGCGGTACCGACCGATCCTGGGGGTGGTGCCCATGCCCAGTACGTCACGCTGCCTGCACCCTGGGTGGCCCGCGCACCGGCCGGTACCAGCCATGCCGAGGCGGCGACGCTGCCCATGAACGGCCTGACATCCCGACTCGCGCTCGACCTGCTCGGCCTGAAGCCCGGTCAGACACTCGCGGTCACCGGCGGAGCCGGCGCGGTCGGCGGATACGTGATCCAACTGGCACGGGCCGACGGACTCACGGTCGCCGCGGACGCTTCCCCGGCCGACGAGGAACTGATGCGTTCCCTCGGCGCCGACATCGTAGTCCCCCGTGGCCGCGGCGTCGTCCAGAGCCTACTCGAAGCCGTTCCGGGCGGTGCGCACGGGCTGATCGACGCAGCCATCATCGGATCTGCAGCGATGGCCGGAGCCGTCCGCAACGGCGGAGGCATCGCCACACTCCTCGGCGAAGGCCCACGAGCCATCAGCCCTACCGAGGCCCAACGCCGTTCACTGCGGCACCACGTGGTGTTCGTACCTGACTACCTCGGCGACTGCAGCAGGCTGGACCGCC
>Ga0102590_1002890_pt1 | contig 18798 bp, 14 predicted proteins | sample AraplaMF_Col_mMF_FD_76859 | JGI IMG/M metagenome (GOLD analysis project Ga0102590, IMG submission 76859) | Arabidopsis root microbial communities from the University of North Carolina, USA - plate scrape MF_Col_mMF | ecosystem: Host-associated > Plants > Roots > Endosphere | place: USA...
CCTACCCTGGTTTTTACAGTACGATGGCGGCGCTGAGCGGTCACCCGGCACTGAAGGCGGTAAGTCCGCAGGCGCCTGTAACAGATTGGTTCCAGGGCGATGATTTTCACCATAACGGGGCTTTCTTTGTGTTTGATGGCTTTTCTTTCTATACGGGCTTTGGTCAGCCGAGGCCTAAACCAACTACCGTAGGGCCTAAAGATTTTACATATTATACCCGCGACGCTTATAAATTCTACCTGGAAACAGGGGCTTTGAAGAACTTTGCCAGGTTAATGGGCGACAGCATTGCTTTCTGGAAAGATCTGTACAGTCATCCTGATTATGACGAGTGGTGGAAGGCCCGTAACGTAAGGCCGTACCTGCAGAACGTACAGCCGGCTATGTTAGAGGTAGGTGGTGTGTTTGATGCGGAGGATTGCTTTGGCGCCTGGCAGACGTATGCGGCGATTGAAAAGCAGAGCCCGCGGGCTAACAACCGCCTGGTGATGGGGCCCTGGTATCACGGCCAGTGGGCCAGCAAAAACGGCGATCACCTGGGTAATGTACGTTTTGGCAGCAATACTGCGGAGTGGTATTTTGAGAATATAGAGCTGCCCTTCTTCAATTATTACCTGAAAGGGAAGGGTGCAGAACCGGATATTGCAGAAGCAACTATTTTCTTTACCGGCGAAAATCAATGGAAAAAATTACCGCAGTGGCCTCCTGCAGATATGCAGCCGCAGCCTGTGTACCTGCAGCCGGATGGTAAGCTGGGACTTTCCAAACCTACTGCCGGTAGTTCCTTCAGCGAGTATATCAGTGATCCCGCCAAACCGGTGCCGTATACAGAAGACGTTCACTTTACCCGTACCATTAATTATATGACAGATGACCAGCGTTTTGCTGCCCGCCGTCCGGATGTACTTGTATTTGAAAGCGATGCGCTGCAGCATGATGTCAGCCTGGCGGGCCCGGTAGTAGCGGACCTGGTGGTGAGTGTCAGCGGTACGGATGCGGATTTTATTGTAAAGGTGATAGATGTGTTCCCGGATGATTTCAAATATGAGGATAATGCATCGAGCGAGCATCGCAGGGTGCCTTCTGCTACTTACCCGATGGGGGGTTACCAGATGCTGGTACGTGGAGAGGTGATGCGGGGTAAATACCGTAACAGCCTCGAAAAGCCGGAGCCGTTTGAACCGGGGAAACCTACGCAGGTGAAATTTACGTTGCCGGATGTGGCGCATACGTTCCAGAAGGGGCATAAAATTATGATACAGGTGCAGAGCAGCTGGTTTCCGTTGGTAGACAGGAATCCGCAGGTGTTCACGGATATCTATCATTGCGATGATAAGGATTTCAAGAAGGCGACGATAAGGATCTACCATGATGCGGAGCATGCATCGAAGGTGGAGTTGCCGGTGGTGAAGTAAAAAAGTAGATTTTAAATCTTTAGAAACGGGGCAAAGGCGGGACCTTTGCCCCGTTTCTTTTAAAGTATTGATTATAAAATATTTGCGTTTTCGTACCCTTTTACCAATTATGGATAAAGACCAACTACTCATTCGATTTGAGGGGAGGTCGAACCCGGCCCTTATCCTTGTCTCTGATCCTGCTTAAAGAAGCCTGGCTCATGCCGAGATAGGACTTGATGTGCGTAAGCGTCAGCAGTCGTGCCAGTTCTGGTTGCTTTTCAACAAGCTCCTGGTATCTTTCTTCTTTTGTTAATACTACAAGGTCTACTGACCGCTGATAGAACTTAGCATAATATTCCCCCAGCAGTTTAACGACCATTTTTTGGAAAGCAGGGAAAGCATCGCAGAGCAAACAGTAGTCCTCATGGGACAGGCATATCACTTCGGTTTCCCCACACGCTTCAATGCACTCCCTGCTGGGGATCTGTAGAAAGAAACTGTCGGCCGCTGCCGCAAGGTCGTTTTCCAGCATGCCCCAGGTGGTGATCTCCTTTTCCCCTTTTAGTATGTAAGCCCTTAATCCCCCTTTTACAATAAGGTAAATGTAACGGCAGGTGTCTCCTTCTCTGAGGATAAGTTCTCCGGTAGAAAAATGCTTGAAAATAATGCGGCGTTTAAGTTCCAGTAACAGTTGCTCGGAATAGGCGTTGCAAGCCCGTAATAGTTTAATTACCGGTTTAATCATAAGAATAGTATTTTGAGTAATTAATGATTATTATCACAGGGCTAAGCAAAAATATGATATCGTAAGTTATTAAGACTTGATCTAAATCAATAAATTGGGGACGTTTAATAAAAGTTCGATTTGTTTACATAAAACACCTGTCAGCTTTCAACTCACATCTATCGTCTGACATGATACATCTGTCAGCTTACGACGCACATCTGTCAGCTTTCAACTCACATCTGTTATCTTACATCAAACACCTTCGATCTATCACGGTACATCTGTCAGCTCGGAACGCACATCTGTCAGCTTGCATGATACATCTGTCTGCTGGTGGCGCACATCTGCCATCTTACATCGACCAGCTTCGATCTGTCAAGATACTTCTGCTATCTTAAATAGCTAGCAGGAATATTTCTGGAAAGCTCCGGTACCAAAAACAGGCCTATACAAATTTTTTTATTAAAAAACTGATCCCGATTTTCTCAAATGAGAAAACCATCCATTTTTCTTTGTTCTACCATTGCACTATCAACGTTGATCTCATGGCCTATACAACTGCAGATGTAAAAACGATGCTGGTAGGTCCTGATGAAGGACTTCTCCGCCAGCGCAAAAAGCAAACATTTATTAACAATTAAAATTTAAAAAAGTGACAAGACGTCAATTAAACCTGTTGGACATGTACCAGGCTGTATTATCCCATTTGGATAAGTTTCCCACTGCCTGGAATCAGTTGACACCCATAACACCGGTTGTCGATAAGCTGCGTAAAGCGGTAACTGATATATTAAGCCAATCGCAATTACAGGCTACGCACGAAACACAAGGGTACACCAGAAGAAAAGATGCGCATATGATGCAGGTAGTTGAGCAGGCTTTCCAATTAAGCCTGAAGCTGCGATCTTATGCAAAAGTGAGTAATGATCACGTACTACTACAGGCAGTAGATCACTCATTCACTGCATTGGGAAGCGGAGCAAACCAGCTGGTGATGCAGCGCTGCCAGCGTATAGCGCAGCACGCCCGTAATCATCTTGCTGATCTTGCGGCATACCAGGCAACCGAAGAGGAAGTGGCCTCTTTAGAGCAACTGCTGACTACTACAGAGCCTATGACGCCAGCCAGGAATGTGATTCTGGGAGCACGGAAAACCGCGACTGACAGTATTCCTGAACTGATAGGCCAAGCCCGTCAGCAGCTGGATGTGCTGGATGACCTGGTAGAGGCGATGGTGAATGATGTCGCGTTTGTAAGCACGTATTTTAACGTGAGGCAAATTAATGAACGGGTGGGAAGAAATGCGAAGGTGAAAGAAGAGGAGAGCTAACAGGTTGGGATTATTAAACAGCCGGCTGCTGCAGACGTGTGGTGGTTGGCTGTTTTGTTTAAATAAGCCACCTGATTATATTGAGATAGTGAATTATGTATATTTACTTCTTGGATGGGAAAAAATCCGCCAATAATTCCGAAAGCGGGAGATCCAGTCCTTGGATAAGTTTAATAAGGGTTGTAACTGCAAAGTTTTTCTTTCCGTTCTCTATTTTGGATATATCGCCTTCACTGATGCCTGTTAGGACTTCTAGTTCAAGAAGAGTAAGCTTCTTCTGATTTCTAGCTTTACGAAGGGTTTGCCCTAGCTTTAGCAATATTTCTTTAGTATCATTTTCCATTCAGGACAAGATGAAAGAATTATTTTTAAAAAAACTTGGTCGATCTCCTAAGTTTTAAAAAATTCCCTTAACTTCATAATTACAAAAAATCCATTGTTATGAAGTCCGAAGAAAAAATTGTTTACTACACGGAATTGAATGAAAACGTTAAGGAGCCGCTGGCGGTTATACGGGAATTTTGCGATTGGAGCGATGTGGATACGGTAAAAAAGCAGATGTGGGAATGGTTGATGGCGGCCATGGGCGCGCAGTATGCCGGGTATGAAGAGGCAGGAAAAAGATGGGAGGTGATGTTTTTGTATAAGAGGCTGGAGGAGTTGGTGGAGGCGGCGTATTTGATTGGAGAAGAATAGACTCCACTACCTAGAGGCTTATAATACATTGACTATGCTTTTCAAGAGGATACTAAAATTTGCTTACTTGACAATTTTATTCCAATTTTATCGCATTAAACAATACCAACTGTTAATTATACTATTTTTGATGTATAATTCTTTATTGGGCATATTTTTAAAGGCAATTGACATGTGATATGACCACTGGCAATTAGCAGCATCAATATCTCACTAAATCCAGTGGCGTTTGCAAAGATTAAAATACATATTCAATGCGGCATGACACCTTCGATCTCAATAAAGTGGAAAAAATTCATGTTGGAAGGTACATTTTGGGAATATATTATCACCTTATACCGACGGTTAGAATGTAAATATTTGTCTTTCACCCGAGTATGTAATTAATAGCTTATAACTATACCTCAAAACAAACTTCTTAGAATCCATGAAAACACCCAAAGAGAAGTCCACAAATCATCAAGTTAAATACTTCAAACAAAGAATCTATGCAAATCCAAGAATTGCCAGGCAAGTTCTTAATAGCCTCAAAGATGATTTTCCCATTACCACTATAAAAAAAGTATTAAGGGAATTAGAAACACATCCTCTCGTCAAAAAATATTTCTATGGAAATCCATTTCCCAGTGAACTGAAAGATCTAGGAGACACATTCTATACATATAACAGTGAAATAGAGAAGGAACTGGAGTTCCTATCCTTGGCTTTAGATAAATTTTCCACAAAAATTAGCACCTTCCTACCATTGAAAAACCTCTTTGAAAAGAGGTTTATTTTGGGAGAATATCAGCTTGCAAATGACACACTAAATGAAATAAAAGATAAGTTTGGGTTCTCTCTGTGGTTAATCGAAAATAAACTATTAGTTGAAGAGTATACAGGCGGACTAAAGGGAAACAAAGAATATCTTACATATATAAATAGGAACAATACCGATCCATTCCTTACTACAATTGCATACTTTCTCAGTATTAGAGCTGAAAAGAAGATCTCAGCCCTAAATTATAAAAATAAGTTTTCTACACTAGTTGCCGATCTTAATATAAAGATTAAAGACTATTTAATTGCTAAACTAAATTTCCTCGAGAATGAATATGAAGTATCACAATTCTCAAAAATAGTTTCATATGACTCGACCTTCTCGATGATTGATAGATATTTATCCTTTTTGCAGATTTGCCAGATCATGGTCACCTCAAGCAAGTGGATGGACAAAAAAGCTCTCTTAAAAAACATCCTATCTGGGTTAAATAAAAAAATAGCAGATTCTCGGATCACACATATGCTAATTGTCTTGGGAGATAAAGACCAAAAAGTTTTAAATGAACTAAATGAAAAAGTTCTTTTAGCATTTGAAGCTTATACAATAGGAAATTATCAGGATTCATTTTACCAAGCGAAAGAATTACTATATCAAAATCCAACCGAATTTTCCCTGTATGAGCTCTATATCAGATCACTATTCTATATGAAAAGCCCAATGGTCAAAATTGGTGATAAGCCAGAAAGTTTTTTAAACTCGATCCTAGAAAACCTGTATCACGTATACGCCAAAAAAAAACAAACAAAGCCTTCTATTCTAAACATGCAAAAAATCATTAAACAAATAGAGGGATTTAGTATCGGTATTCAAATGTATACCACACTCAAAAGTTTACTGAACAATGATTGGCCTAATGAAACAAAAAGGTTAAATTTCATAAATTCTTCTATACATAATCCTATCCATTTTAACATATGTCCAGCGCTCAATAAGTATGAGACCCTAAATGTTGTCAAATTTTTCAAACAATACAATTCCATAACGTCGAAGTCGGAAATTGAAACATTATCCTTTACTGACATCCCCCAGTCTAGGATATATCTATATAAAGCAAAGAAGCTAATTGAGCTTGGTGAATATGAGTTGGTTATCTCATTTATCGAAAATATTATCAATGATGATAGCGTTCCAATCCACCTTTATGAAGAATGTATAACTATTTTGTTTGAATGTCACTACAAAACAAATAATATCGACAAATGCATTGACGTTTATGTCGAAAATTATCTAATTAATCCGAATTTAATAACTAGAATTAATTACATTGACATTCCAATCAAGATCAAGTCAACAAAATTCAAGACAGCCTATCCAAGCATTAACTTACCAATTTTCTTCAAAATAACAAATCAAGATAATCACCTAATTAACATCGCCTCCAGGTTATTTCTTAAAGCAAAGAATTGCGAAAGGCCTCAAGAAATAGTAAAACATAAAGATAGCATCGATGCAGCAGCCCTAATTTATTTCCTTGACTATGTTTGCACGCCTGAAGTGATAAAGTACTTTATCCATCTTAACAGTACTAAGGAAATTTTGTTTGAAAGAGCAATGATTTATCTGCAATTAATCAAGCTAGATACATCCAAAAAAGAAAATTATTGGGAAGAAGTATACCAGATCACTCAAAACCTCGCCATCCTCGATGGTATACAACAAATTGATGAAGGAAAAATATTCGTCGATGAAAAAAACCTAATTGCGAATGAGCTTAATGAAACCAAAGCAAATTTTGCACGCTATATTGAAATATCAAATCTAGCAACCGAGGTACCTCTCCTATTTATAGACTTAATAAACAACAAAAAAATACTTGTTAACATTTCGTTAGATAAGATGGCAGAAGGAGATGCTGAAAAGTCCAAATTAGCAGAAAATCTAAAATTTGAATTATTTAAAGAATTGTTCAACGAGATAAAAAATGCTTTTCTTTTTAGTAACAAGTATGGCCTTGAGTCCTATCTAAGCACGAGAATACGCCATGGCACTTTACTCGGACAGATACGCAGCCAATTTCAAGAACAACGATTAATTACAAAAAAGAATAAAGAAAATGACAAGTACTACGAAAATGAATACTGGGAATCTAAGCTCAATTATCTCGAGCCGCACCTTATGAATTCATTACAATTCACATTTTCAGAATTCTCTGGAAAGATAGATCAACTAATAAGAAAAATCACCAACGACCTAATTCAAATAAAGACTGGTAATAAAAACCCTATCGGCCTTTTTGATTACACATTTCCTAATCAAGATCTCCTAATTCTATTTAAATTAAAGTTTGACAAAATAAATGACTATGATAAATTTTTAGAGGATATTTTCAAAGAATTATGGAAGCAAACAGAAATTTGCTTGGATATCATTCGTGCACACTTTGTTTCCACCATCAAAGAAGAGTTCAATAAGTATCTCGATACTTTATACACCGACATCAAGTCCCTCTCGGTTGAAACCAAGGAATTTCAGGAAATATACAATAACATCATCAGCTGCAAAACGAATATCAATAACGAAGTTGATACTATTGCTAACTGGTTTCACCTAAGGCATACATCAATTGACAATTTCACTATTGATAAAGTAATCAACACAAGCCTCGAAATTACTAACAAAATCTCTCAAGGAATTCGAATTGCGCCAGTCACAAAAGATATACAAAGCCAAACTTCAATACAGGGAAAATTTTTCATACACTTCTTTGATTTAATTAGAATATTTTTTGAAAATATCGTCAACTATTCAGAGCTTAGTTCTGAAGCATTAAGAGTATCAATTTACGCAATTGAAGATGCAGAAAAGCTTAATGTAACCATCGTCAATAATTTAAACGACACAATAAACAAAGAAAAGCTTCGCTTCACCTTAAATAGTCGAGCAATAGAACTTAATAATATTAACTGGAATATGGAGCTGACTAAAAGAGAAACAGGAGGAACAGGGTTTTACAAAGCAAAGAAAATCCTTTTATTTGATCTTTTAAACGAAGACAATACATTCAATTTTGAACTAGATGAAAATAATGAAGTAAAAATAACCATTCAAGTTGACTTAAACCCGATTAGATATGAAGAAGATCCTATTGATAGAAGATGATCAAAATAAGATTATGGAAATTGAGTCTTTTTTAAACCAAATCAAGAGTGAGTTAGCACCATTCACATTGGAAGTCAAAAAATCTTATCAGAGTGGATTGCAAGCAGTATTAAAGTCTAATTTCGATCTTCTTTTACTGGATATGAGTATGCATAATTTTGAGAAAAGCCTACATGAAACAGGTGGAGAGTTTATGAAATTTGCTGGGGAGGACATTCTTAAAGAATTACAATGGAACGAAATTACGACTAAAGCGGTTGTCGTGACTCAATACGACTTGATTGGCGACAAAACATTAACTGAATTAAAGAATTATTGGAAGCAGGAATTCTCAGAAAATTATATAGAAACTGTTTTCTACAGCGCAAGTGAGTCGAAATGGAAGAATGAACTCTTATCCCTCCTAAAGAAATACATCTCATGATCTCAATTCTTTTCGTTGATGACGACGCATCGAAGATAAAAAATGTTCGAAATTCGCTATCAGAACTGCCCGATTTATCTGACGATGACATAACAGTAGTTACGGATAGACTATCCGCCAAACGCATGCTGACGGAACGTCAATTCGACTTGTTAATCTTAGACCTTTCACTTCCAGAAAGATATGGTGATACACCAGAAAGCGATGGAGGAGTGAAATTTTTGGAAGAAATTTCTGTTGATCCACAATTAATTGCGCCATTTCACATTATAGGATTAACCGCTTTCGCAGAACTCGGGAAAGAATACGAAGACAGATTTAACAATCATGTATGGCAGATAGTTTTCTACGAACAGGAATATAATAGGTGGAGCGACCAATTAAAGAACCATATTAATTATTTGATTAAGTCAAAACTAGAACTAGTAAACCCATCGAATGTAAAGTATCAATACGATCTAGCAATCATTACTGCTCTTCACAAAGTCGAATTAGAAGAAGTTCTGAAATTGGATGGTAGATGGACTGAATTCAATATTAGTAATGACCATACAGTCTATTATAAAGGGATCTTTACAAAGGGAAATAAAAAAGTAACTGTTATCGCTGCTTCCTCCGACCAAATGGGATTAACAGCAGCAACACTAACTTGCCAAAAATTGATTCACAATTTCCGCCCCAAGTATTTGGTAATGACCGGAATTGCTGCCGGAATTAAGGGGAAAGGTAACTTTGGTGATATTTTAGTATCAGACCTATCCTGGGACTATGGAAGCGGAAAGATAGTTACAGGAGAAGATGGCACACTAGAGTTTAGACAAGATCCAAGACCATTACAGCTAAAACCGGAAATAAAATCATTGATTCAAAAAGTCGAATTAAACAATGGATTCCTCAATGAGATCTTAACTAAATGGAATAAAATGCGAGGAGGAAACATAGATCATATTTTAAACTTAAAAATGGGGCCGTTAGCATCTGGTTCTTACGTAATTGAAAATATCGATAAAGTTCAAGAAGTTATTGATCAGCAAAGGAAGTTGATTGGAATAGATATGGAAAGCTATTCAGTATTTTACTCTGCGGAGTATTGTACTAAGCCCCGCCCCGTAGCTATGTCGATAAAATCAATTTGTGACTTCGGCGATGCCGCTAAAAATGACAATTACCAACAGTACGCAGCATTTACCAGCGCGAATTTCTTATACCATCTGGCCGTAGACTACTTAGACTTTGAGTTTTAGGAAGTATGAAATGAATTTTGAAAAATTCAAAAAAGGCTTCCGTATAGAAACCAGTTTTACCGTTATAGATCAATTTATCCGTATTCAGTCTCCAGTTTATGAGAAATAATCTTTTGAACTTCAGATATATTACACCTTATGGCCACTTGCCTAGATAATCGGCCAAGAGCTAGCCTATCCGCATTTACTAGCTTTTCCCCCAAACTTTCCTCCATTCTACAAATTCCGATGGCCTAATCCAATACCGTGCAAAATTCCCCTCATGCAAAGACAAAAGCTCCGTATCAACAACTTCAACAAACTTCGCCCAATCCGCTGCTGGAAGTGTTGCCGCCTTATTGCGAATCATTCTCCCTGCTTCATCCGCCGGTATAGCATTAGACACAATCTGCGCCACAAGACTGCGAATATCATCACGATACTTCAGCCGGAACATATCTGGCTCCCCTAACGATTGACGCAAGGCGGCATACCGAAATGCCGACCGTTCATAGGCCCAAATAAATACATCCTTCAATAACTCGATCCGGTTGAGTTCATAAACACCCAGCATTCCCTGAACATAAAGATCCTCTGGAACATCCACGAATGCAAGGGGAGCCAGATTGTGTGCGTTCAAAGAAATATTGGCGGCAAGGCGTGACACACGTTTATTGACATCATCGAAAGGCTGGAGATATGGTAATTGCACCATGATGAAAAATGCCTGTTCAAAAGGATCCTGGATTGCCCCGGCTTTTTCAAGTATGATCTCAAACATTTCCTCAATACGCTGCGGTATGCTTAACGGTGTGAAAACGGAATTGCCTATGCCGACACCAAAGCCCCGTAGCCGGCCTGAAGCAGCCGAATCAGGTAATAGGCCGTTTGAAAGCAGCGCATGCAAGTTTGTGATCGTATAGCGGTTAAAGCCGATTTCATCAGCTGATTGCACGATAAATTCAATGGCATCTTTGTGGTTGAGAATCATCTGTGCTTCCGCTGCCGTTTTATCATCGGCGATCTTTCCCAGTGAAATAAGCTGTTGCGTATCGAGTAAGCTGTAAGTGTTACCTTCCAACCGGCTTGAGTTCCAGGATAAATCAATAAGTAGCCTTTGCAAGATCTCCTTTGCATAGGTACCTGCAGGTTGGTCCAACCTTGCGGTTTTTCCCAAATCGGCCAATTTGCGCTTGTCATCCGGTGTTAGATAGCTGTCTTTATTGGGACGGTAGGAAAGTAGAAATTCCCGATCATATCCAACCGGCCGGCGGACAGCAAGAGGGCCTGAAACAGCCCTTCGTACTTCTTTACCGCCATGTGATAATGGAATAGGAATAACACGCTCTTCATTTACGACATTATTCTCTTCAACTGAAGGTTGAGTCAGATAATAAAGAGTTGATCGTGTTTTACCGGAAGTTGCGACAATGCCTGCTTCCTTTAGTTTGTCCAATCGTCTTTGTAGAGTGCGGGCCTCTATTTCCAGCCCTGACGCCTCCTTGATTGTATCAAGTGAGATTCCTTCCCCGAAGCGTTCAAGCGTTTTTCGGATGATCTCCAATTCCTGGTTAATATTAAATTGACTACTTTTCATTACGACATATTACGACATTTATTTGACGAATATACCAAATAAATGTCATAAATCTATCAATTACGACACATAAAACTTTTTATTTGTCGTAATTACCCTGTTTTAAGAGAAAATTGTCGTAATCACTCAGCTTATAAATGCTCCTCACCACCCAGCCATCGATAGAAAAAACGCCTGCACCGGTAATCATAAGTGCGATCAATCCAGCGATATACAGCAAATTGATCTCATATCCCGGAGGCCCAAATACCGGCCCCTCAGGTGTCAGTCCAATCGTTTTAACAGAACTGAAGCCATAATTGATCTGAATGGTAAACATGGCAACCAACATGGTGACGATAAGCGGAATGGCAGTTATACTTACAAAAGCCCCCAGTAGTATTGCAAGTCCTCCAAAAAGCTCTGTCAGGGATGTTATCCATGCCATAACATGAGAAAAAGGAACTCCAATCTGGAGAAGCAATTTTCCAAAAGTTGCCGGTCCTCTGCTTAATTTTGCCCAGCCATGCACTATACATCCTGTACCTATAGCTAAGCGTAAAAATAAAGGCGCCCATTGGCGATAGTTCTTCTCTGCAATAGAAAACACCTTGCTGATCATAGTTTCCGTAATTAATAGTTCAAGTTGTTGATGATTTTTGAACTATTAGTCGCATGACCTATACAGTCCTTACAATTCAGTCAAGGTTTTTTCTTAAAATTTATCTACTCCGCTTCTTAGTTAAAAAATAGCATATGTAGCTTCTACAAACTGCATTTGCTCGATCAACGGTTCGGCTTCCAAGTGCTGATCCCGCTGCTGTTGGAATAACCTGAATGAAGGCAGCTCCAATAATCTTTTCTGCGCTTCGTCGCTATTGTATTCTGAAAAATGGTAGAAGGTTTTTCCGTCGCTGCCCCGGTATACATGATACCGAAGATCCGGATCGTTGATTTCCTGCAAATCTTTGAAAAATGCCTGGATGTTTTCCTGGTTCTTTTGAACAAATGCTGCTTGTACCGTATAGCTTACTTTAAAGACTTTCATTTTTTAGAATTTCAAGGTTTAATAATCTTTTCAGTAGTAAGACACACAGGTACAACAAAACGTGACAGGAAGTAGATTTTTTTTCTGTTAATTAGGAATTAACTATTTGGACCGTGAACTTATAATAAATTCCACCTGGAAAACATGATCTTATGTTCACATTTAAACCCATCAAGCTCGGAATCGACAACGAGAGATTATTATCATGTAAGCAGTATGTAAAGCTGTTTGAAACCAGTCGGCAATCTATAATCTCTGCCAGGTTTGTTCCCCCAAAACCAGGTAGCCGAACTGTAGGAGCTTATGTGCAGGTCAAACTCAGACCCACAGCAGCGGATTACCCTTGAACAATATAACAAAGCACTTGAAAAAGCAGAAAGGCAGATAAAAAAGGAAATTTTATTCGGCAGGAAGAATTGGAAAAGGAAATGAAAAAATGGTAACCAATTAGGCACAGAAGCACCCTGCCATCTCACACCTCCTCCAACCTAAACGGCACCTTCCGTACCCTTTTCCCCGTCAAATCAAAAATCGCATTACACAAGGCCGGCGCAAAAGCAGGCAGTCCCGGCTCCCCTACCCCACCAGGCTTCTCATCATTCTCCATAATATGCACCTCTATCACAGGGATCTCATTGATCCGCGGCATGGGATAATTATGAAAATTCGTCTCCACTGCTTTGCCGTCCTTAAAATGAGTAGCATGATTAACTGTTGCCCCCAGCGCCATGATAATACTCCCTTCCAGCTGCGCCCGAATAATATCAGGATTTACATACCAGCCGCAATCTATCAACGCAAACACCTTATCAATCCTGATCCCTTTATCCGCCCGGCGGGATACTTTCACTACCTGTCCTACCATACTGCCAAAGCATTCTGTAATAGCCACTCCCCATCCGTCGTTCTTAGATCGTGATGACCAGTTACTGATAGCTGCTAGTTTATTGATCAACGCCTGGTAACGCTGGGAATTGAGATGTGATTTCCTAAATTCAAGCGGGTCTTGCGCAGCAAGATGCGCCAGTTCATCTATAAAACTTTCGCTGGCAAATGCATCTGTATTTGCACCAGGTGCACGCCACCACATGGTTGGTATAGGAGATTTAGTAGAGATATTACCAAAACTATAATGGGGTATTGATTGATAATAATCACTCGCCATACCAGCTACCTGGCCGGTATTCAATGTTACAGGCTGCGGTGTTGCATCTTCATCCTGGCCGTGCCCGAAGCCCTGTGCAGCGGAAATAATTTGGAACGCAGCTATTTTCTTCTGCATATCAACACCTCCCCGGCAGCGGTATAATGCTCCCCCTCGAAAAGGCCCGGCGCTCATATCATCCTCTCTTGTCCACATTACCTGCACCGGCGCTTTGATCTCTTTTGATATCAACGCCGCTTCCATGGGGTAGTCCGGGAATGCTTTTCTTCCAAAGCCTCCACCGAGGAAAGTCATATGCACGGTTATGTTCTCCGCCGGAATCTTCAATCTTTCGCTCAGGTCTGCCTGGATCCAGTTAACTTCCTGTATAGGCCCCCAGATCTCTACGCTATTCTCCTTTACATCAGCCACGCAATTCAGCGGTTCCATACAGCTGTGCGATTGATAAGGCATTTCATATACGGCTTCTATTGTATGCGGAGTATTCCTGAGCGCTGTTTCAAAAGTATCTGATGGTAACGGCTTGTAAAGGTCCTCCTTCATCCGGGCATACAGCTGTTCAGAATCCAGGTGTTCAAAGCCATTATCATCCCATTCCACTTTCAGCAGTTTACGCGCTTTCGCGGCTATCCACAGTGAATCAGCCACTACCGCCACGCCTTCAAATAATAAGCCGAAAACAGCCCTTTGTACCTTAAAGACATGCCTTACACCGCTAATAGCCCTGACAGCCGAATCATCAAAGCTTTTTACTTTTCCCCTGAACCTTGGGTTGCGTTCCACTACCGCGTATAGCATACCGGGTAGTTTCTTATCAAGTCCAAATACTGCAGCACCATTGGTTTTAGCCATGGCATCATTACGATGCAGGGGCTTGCCAATGACCTTATAGTCTTTACGTTCTTTCAGCTTTACCTGCTGCGGTGGTTTCATCTTCGCGGCGTCTTTTACCAATGCACCGTAGCTGAGCCGCTTCCCGGTACCCCGGTGTATTACCTCCCCGTTGTCTGCATAACATTCGCGGGTATCCACCTTCCACTGCTGCGCTGCCGCTTCAATCAACATCTCGCGAGCGGAGGCGCCTACACGCAATAATTGCTGATACCAGCCACGTATGGAAAAACTCCCGTCCGGCGGTTGCCCACCGTATTTCTGCGGATTGGCCACCACAGACCGGATGGTCACCTGGTCCATATTTACTTCCAGTTCTTCAGCAATAATTTGTGGAATAGATTGCCAGGTTCCCTGGCCCATTTCTGAGCGGTGGTTGAAGATGGTTACCTTACCGGAGCTATCTATTGAGATCCAGGCCATCAGTTCAGTGGCTGTATCTTTCACATCACCTGCATGGATGATCTCACCAAGACTTTCCCCTAAAGACGGCCAATAACAGCCAATAGTTAAAGCAATACCACACAAACCTGCCTGCCGCAGGAAAGCCCTTCTTGAAAAATCCGGTTTATGTCTCATTGCTGAGTGATTTTAGAATGGAGCCACTGTTTCGGCCGTTCCATAATATTATAAATAAAAAACGATTGTTGGCATCCGCTCATCACGCACTATTGACATTCCCCCTTAAACCTCCTATCTTCACCTCAAATCCACATTATGAAAAAGGCTATTCTCCTTATCACCCTCTCTTTTGCATTCGTTGCCATTATGTTACTTACAGCTATAGCTGCTACGGCATAATTTCCCTATCTTGCCGGCCAATATAGAATCCAAGAACATATGATCAGAAAAATCCTATTCCTGGGAGTATTGGGCCTGGCTAGCCTGCAAGGCTTTTCACAAGCCAAACCCAAGGCAAAACCTGCCGCTAAGCCTGCTGCACTGAAAACCAGCATTGATTCAGTAAGCTATGCTATTGGCCAGGATATCGGCAACTCCCTCAAAGGTCAGGGCCTTACCAACCTGAACGCGAACCTGTTAATGAAAGCCATCCAGGACGTGCTTAAAAATCAGCCTTTATTACTATCAAAAGAACAATGTGATATGAGCATAAGAGACTTCCTGCAGAAAGCAGCATCAGAAAAAATTGCCAAGAACAAAGCCGCCGGAGAACAATTCCTGGCCGCCAATAAAGCAAAACCAGGCGTAACCACCCTGCCCAGCGGTTTGCAATACCAGGTGATCAAAGAAGGCACCGGGCCTAAACCCGCGCTGACAGATAAAGTGAAAACGCATTACCACGGCACCCTGATTGACGGTACCGTATTCGATAGCTCTGTAGACAGAGGCCAGCCCATCAGCTTTGCCGTGAACGGGGTAATTCCCGGCTGGACCGAAGCCCTGCAGCTGATGCCCGTAGGCTCCAAATGGAAGCTGTTCATCCCCTCTGAGCTGGCTTATGGCGACCGCCAGGCAGGACCGAAGATCGGACCAGGCAGCACCCTGATATTTGAAGTGGAACTGCTGGAGATCGTAAAAGAATAGAACAAAGTATTATTATATACTACAGAGGGGAAGCTATTCATTAGCTTCCCCTCTGTATTTTTAGTACAAAACACTATTGTCGTTAATTGATCTTGATCCTGGAGATCTGCCCATCCAATCCATTGTTACGAATCCATGATACCACCACATATTCATCCTCATACGATCTTTCAAAAGTATTAACGGTATATTCCGGTGAGGTCCTCTTCACATTAACAATACAAAAATCATCGTTCATAGCACCTTCCGGAGAATCAAACAGTGATAATTCGCAACCAGGCCTTACGCCATACAATTTAGCAGATCTGATGACGTCATTATTGATAGGTCTGAAATTCTGGCCTGGAACATCTTCAACGGTCTGAACAATGTTCCCGGAACCATTATTTCCTTCATAGAATACGATAATACCCATAAAAAAGTGATTTTAAGGTGAAGAAATGAAAGGAATTAAAGCAATGATTTGACTATTTATTCTTTGGAGCTATAGTTTTTAGGATAGTTAGCTATTTTGAGTATTGGGTTTATAACATTCTCTCATTCAGGAATTTCTACGACTGCATTCTTATAAATGAAGTTAACTAAATTCAATAAAAAAGCAAAAAAATAAGGCATGCCTTCCCAAAGAAAGAGATGCCTTTAGAAAAAGCTACTGCGTATAGTTAAGCATTCCAAACCCTTCCTACGCGCTGTTCCAGCAGCATAAAATCTGCCAGTACCATCGCCGTTACGGCTTCCAGCACTACGGGCACACGTAAAGCAATACAAAGGTCATGACGACCTTTTACACTAAAAGTCTCCACCTCCCCGCTCTTGATATTCAGCGTCTGCTGCTCTTTGGGTGTACTGCTGGTAGGCTTTACCGCTACCCGGTACACCAGCTGATTGCCATTGGTGATACCGCCTACTACACCGCCGGCATGATTAGTAGCTGTTTTACCAGTAGTATCTATAATAGGGTCATTATGTTCCAAACCTTTCATTCGCGCGGCAGCAAAGCCGGAGCCGAATTCTACACCTTTAATAGCCGGAATAGAAAAAGCAGCATGCGCCAGACAAGATTCAATAGAATCAAAGAAAGGCTCTCCCAACCCAATAGGCAAACCATCCACCACACACTCTACAATACCACCTACGGAGTCTTTGGCAGCAATCGCTGCTTCCAGGCCTTCTTCAGGATCCGCATAACCGCCTACTTCTTTCAGCTTAGCCGTAACAGAAATGCCCGTGCCTAATAATTTCTTGGCAATCACACCCGCTGCCACCAGGTTGAGGGTGAGGCGGCCACTGAAATGCCCCCCTCCCCTATAGTCTTCAAAGCCGCCGTATTTTTTTGTGGCTACAAAATCTGCGTGGCCCGGACGGGGAAACTCTCGCAGCTTCTCATAATCAGCGCTACGGGTGTTGTTATTTTCGAATAGAATGGTGATGGGCGCCCCTGTAGTGCGATCGTTGAATACACCGGATTTAATGTACGGAAGATCTTCCTCCTTACGGGGCGTAGTGCCCCTGGAACCGCCCTTGCGACGCTCCAGGTCTTCTAAAAAATCTTCCTGTTTTAACGGGAGGCCAGCGGGCACCCCATCTATATTGACGCCTACACTGACGCCATGCGACTCTCCAAAAACATTAACCCGGAATATTCTACCAAAACCATTCATTGAAATCAGATTTAAAAATGAAACTGCTTAATTGATCTTAACTTCTTCTTTCTGTACAATACCGCCGATCTTCTGCAAATGTTCAAAAAATTCAGGGTATGATTTGTTAATGGCCTCTGCATTGTCTATCTGCACCGGCTGATCTGCCGTTAAAGCAGCTACCGCACAAGCCATGGCAATACGGTGGTCATTATGGGAGTGCACCCTCACGCCTTTGATACCAGTACCCCCATGTACCAGCATTTCATCGCCCTGCAGGTCTATCACAATACCCATCTTGCCAAACTCTTCCTGCAAAGTGAGACCACGGTCGCTTTCTTTATGCGCCAGACGGCTTACACCCCTGAGCCGGGTAATGCCTTTACAGTTGGCCGCCAAAGCTACCAGCGGAGGGAACAGATCCGGACAATCAGTTGCATCGAATTCAAATGCCTGCAGCCTGCCTTTCTCTACGATCACGGTGAAGACGCCGGGCGCCAAGTGTGCACCTGCTTTCTCCAGCGCTTCCAGGATGGCTTTGTCAGACTGTGCAGAGTGAATGTTCAGGTGATGCACTTCTGCTTTACCCGCCACCGCTGCTGCTACCAGTAAGAAGGCAGCACCGCTCCAGTCGCCTTCTACCGTGTATTCGCCAGCGCGATACGTTTGCTTTTTACCGAAACGGAAATGCTCGAAATTCTCCTGCTGCACCTTTACGCCAAACTGCTCCATCAGCTGCAGCGTGAGCGCGATATAAGGCTTGCTCTTCAGATCCTTTACGGTAATGGTCACATCTTCTGCAACGGAACCGTAAGCCATCAGCAAACCAGTGAGGAACTGAGAGCTCAGGGAACCATCTATGGTGATATTCTTTGCCTTCAAAGGACCTTTGATATGCAGGGGCAGCTTACCGTTATTGGTAGAGCACTCCACATCCAGCTGCGGCAGCACCTCTTCAAAAAAGCCCATGGGCCGGGTGGCCAGGCTGCCATGTCCTTCAATGGTGATGGCGATATCTGCCAGGGCAGCTATGGGCGTAAACATACGAATACCTAAACCGGATTCGCCACAGTTGATACTGTCGTAGAAAGGTTTTACGCCATTGCTGGTGATCTCTACTGCCTCATCTACCCGTTTAATTTTAGCGCCCAGGTTCTCCGCTACTTCCAGCGCTGCCAGGCAGTCGTTACTTAATCCGGGGTTATGAATAACCG
>Ga0102590_1002891_pt1 | contig 18794 bp, 15 predicted proteins | sample AraplaMF_Col_mMF_FD_76859 | JGI IMG/M metagenome (GOLD analysis project Ga0102590, IMG submission 76859) | Arabidopsis root microbial communities from the University of North Carolina, USA - plate scrape MF_Col_mMF | ecosystem: Host-associated > Plants > Roots > Endosphere | place: USA...
GAGCTGACGCCGAGGTCCTTGAGGATTTGCGCACCGAGACCGATCTCCAGCCATTCGCTTTCGCGGCTCTTGGCTTCGGCGTGGGATTCGCGGCCCTGGCTGCGCGTCTTGCGCCCGTTGTCGTAATGGCCGACGCCGACGGAACCTTCGCGGAGATAGACGATGATACCGCGGCCTTCCTCGGCGATCTTCTGCATGTAGTGATCGACCGGGCTGCGCTTGCCGAAGAGGTCCTCCGCGACATTTTCAGGGTGCAGGCGGACTGGAATATCGATGCCGTCGCGAATGTCGCCAAAGACGACGGCGAGGTGCTGCATCGGATCCCAGGGGAGCGAGTAGGTATGGGCCTTGGCCTTGCCGAAAGGCGTTTCGATGTCGAAGCTGGCGCCGAGTTCGATCAAGGTTTCCTTGCGCTGGCGATAGGCAATGAGATCGGCGACTGAGACGAGCTTCAGCCCGTGTTTTGCGGCGAAGTCGACCACCTGCGGGCCACGCGTGACGGTGCCGTCGTCATTGACAAGCTCGCAGATCACGCCGACCGGCGGCAGCCCGGCAAGCTTGCAGAGATCAACCGCGGCTTCCGTATGGCCGGAGCGCATCAGCACGCCGCCCTCGCGAGCGACGAGCGGGAAGATGTGGCCGGGACGGACGAAATCTGCCGGGCCGACATTGGGGTTCGCCAGATTGCGGACCGTCAGCGTGCGGTCGTCGGCGGAAATGCCCGTCGTCGTGCCATGCTTGAAATCGACCGAAACGGTGAAGGCGGTCGTATGGGCCGAATCGTTTTCGGCAACCATCGCATTCAGGTTGAGCCGGCGGGCCTCCTCCTTGGGCATCGGCGTGCAGACGATGCCGGAGGTGTGACGCACGATAAAAGCCATCTTCTCCGCGGTGCAGTGAACAGCCGCAACGATCAGGTCGCCTTCGTTCTCGCGGTCGTCGTCATCCATCACCACGACGATTTCGCCGGCCTCGAAGGCTCGGATGGCATCGACGACGCGCTTTTGATCATAAGGCATGTCAGTGTTCCTATTTCAGTCGGCCGGTCTGGCCGCGGTCACGGAGGTAATGGTCGGCGACGGCGCAGGCGACCATCGCTTCGCCGATCGGCACGGCGCGAATGCCGACGCACGGATCGTGCCGCCCCTTGGTGCGAATATCGACATTGTTCCCATCGGCATCGATCGACCGGCGCTCGGTCAGGATCGATGACGTCGGCTTGATGGCAAAACGCGCGATAACAGGCTGACCGGTCGAGATGCCGCCGAGGATGCCGCCGGCCTTGTTCGACAGGAACAATGGCTTGCCGTCATTGCCCATGCGCATCTCATCGGCGTTTTCCTCGCCGGTGATCTCAGCGGCTTCGAAGCCGTTGCCGATTTCGACGCCCTTGACGGCGTTGATCGACATCAGCAGCGAGGCGATGTCTTGGTCGAGCTTGCCATAGATCGGGGCGCCGAGACCTACCGGCACGCCTTCGGCCACTACCTCGACGACAGCGCCGATCGAAGAGCCGTTCTTGCGGATGCCATCGAGATATTCTTCCCACACGGGAACGATCGCGGCATCCGGCGCGAAGAAGGGATTCTGGTCGACCTGATCCCAATCCCAGTTCTGGCGGTTGATCTTGTGTTTGCCGATCTGCACCAGAGCGCCGCGCACCTTGACCCCGGGCACAACAAGACGAGCAATGCCGCCTGCTGCTACGCGCGCCGCCGTTTCGCGGGCCGACGAGCGGCCGCCGCCGCGATAGTCGCGAATGCCGTACTTTACATCGTAGGTGTAGTCGGCATGGCCAGGCCGGTACTGTCGTGCGATCTCGCCGTAATCCTTGGAGCGCTGGTCGGTGTTCTCGATCATCATCGAGATCGGCGTGCCAGTCGTGATCATCGTCTCGCCGTCGGCGTCCAGCATGACGCCGGACAGCACCTTGACCAGATCAGCCTCGCGACGCTGCGTCACAAAGCGCGACTGGCCGGGCTTTCGCTTGTCGAGCCAGATCTGAATGTCCTCGAGCTTGAAGAGCAGACCGGGTGGGCAGCCGTCGACGACGCAGCCAAGCGCCGGCCCGTGGCTTTCGCCCCAGGTGGTTACACGGAAGAGATGACCGAATGTGTTATGCGACATGTGTCCCGACCGGATCGCGCCAACCGGTCGTCACCGGCGGCGTCCTTCATCTGAAAAATGCGCGACACTCATAGGCCAAAAAAACGCAGCGGCAAAAGCCTTTCTTTGCTCGAAACCGTCAACGAAAGGAAATGGTGTTTCCGCTGATTGTAAACGATGGTGTCAGGAGGCGATACGCCAGGAACTTCCGGCCGCCATTTGCGCGAAGTCCTCGAAAGAAAGCGGGCGGGAGAATGCGTAGCCCTGCAACAGGTCACAGCCGAGCTCGTTGAGGAGGGCGGCATGCGCCGCCGTTTCGACGCCTTCCGCCACCGTTTCGACACCGAGCGAGCGGGCGATGTCGATGATCGAGCTGACCAGCGCGCGCTCCTGGGGCGAATTCATCACCGGTTGAACCAGCTGTCGGTCGATCTTGAGCCGCTTCGGCTTGAGCTTGAGGAGGCTGACGATCGAGGTATGACCGGTCCCGAAATCATCAATCTCGATGTCGATCCCAAGCGCCTTGATCTGATCGAGGTTATGAGCGGCCACATCCTCGCTCTCGTCGAGAAAGATCGACTCGACCAGCTCGAAGGACAGCTCACCGGGGCGGATCTGCAGGCCGCGCAGTGACTCTGCGAGGGTTTCGTCATGCAGCCGTCGTGCCGAAACGTTGACCGAGATCTTCGGAACGGAAATGCCCCTTGCCGTCCAGCGCATCTTGTCCTTCAGCGCGGTGTCGAGAACGATACGGTCAAGCGTTTGGACGACGTTGATCTCGTCGGCGATCTTCAGGAATTTGTCCGGCGTCAGCAGTCCCCGGGACGGATGCTGCCAACGAACCAGGGCTTCGACGCCGGTGAGTTGCATCGTGCGCGCCGAGAACTGCGGCTGATACCAGGCGATAAACTCGCCGTTCTCGATGCCGGCAAGGATCTCGTCGGCCAGGCGCTTGTTGTTGATGATGTCGGCCTGGAGATTGTGATTGAAGAACTCGTAGCGGTTCCGGCCCTGGCTCTTGGCGCGGTAAAGGGCGATGTCGGCATTGATCAGCACCTTGCGTGCATCGACGTGCACGCCATTGGCGAGCGCGATGCCGATGGAGACGCCGCAGCGGCAGGCAAAGCCCTCGAAGTCGATCGGCTGGCGCATCTGCTCGATGATCCGGCCGGCAAGGGCAGACATAACCGCATCGCTGGCGTTGTGTGCCAGGATCACGAACTCATCGCCACCGATGCGCGCTACGAGGTCATCTCCGCGCAGGTTCCTCGACAGCACGCGCGACGCATGGATCAGCATCGCATCGCCGGCGGCATGACCGAGTGTGTCGTTGATCTCCTTGAACCTGTCGAGGTCGATGTGGAGGATTGCGAATTTCTGCCGCTCGCTCCGGCCGTCGAGCGTCAGCTTCTCAAGTGCGATATCAAGTTTGCGGCGGTTGGCGAGCGCCGTCAGCGGGTCGTGCAGCGAGTTGTGCTCGATGCGGTTCTTGGCAAGCTCGAGCTCGATATTCTTGGCGATCGCCTCGTCCTTGGCAGCCTTGAGCTGCGCTGTCATCAGCGCATCCTCGGTAACATCGAATGCAACGCCGATGATCTTCTGGTGACCGCTCGGGGTTTGGTGAACTTTACCCGTCGAGCGAACGTAGCGGATCGAGCCGTCCTCGGTCGGAACGCGACAGATCAGGGTATGAGTGTCACCGACCTGCTTGAAATGGCGGGCGCTTTCGAGGGCCAAGTCGCGATCTTCAGGCAGAATGCAGGAAAGCCAGACCGGTTCGGTCATGAAACCGGCTCTTGGCGTCAGCCCGTAAAGCTCGTGCATTCGCTCGTCCCAAATGGAGCCCTCGTCGTCGAGCGTCGCTTCCCAGATCCCGCATTGATAGGAGTCGAGCGCCAGATCGAGCTTGCCGGAGAGCTCGGAAAGCTCGGCCTCGCGTCGTGACAGTTCGTCCAGCGCCATCTCCAGCTCGGCATTCTTGATGTCGCTGACATCCTTTGCCTTGCGTAGGATTTCGGCCGCTTCCGCGTCGGCTGTGACGTCCCAGACGATGCCGATAGTCTTTTCGTCGCCTGCCGCGTCCGTGTAGAAGGAGCCGATGGAGCGCAGGTGCCGGACAGTGCCGCCCTCGGCTGTGACCCGGTATTGTGTTTCGTAGGCGGAGCCGGCGACGTTGTAGTTGAAAAAGTGGACTTCCGCGATGTGCCGGTCTTCGGCAACGATCGCAGCAAGCCAGTCTTCCAGCGAATGACTGCCGTCTTCCGCGGGTTTGCCGTGGAGTGCTGCGGCCCGGGCGTCCCAGAACAGGGTGTGGCCGTGCTCGTGCAGCTCCCATATGCCGATATTCGACGATTCCAATGCCAGATTGAGGCGCTGCGACAGCTTCAGCAGCGTCGCCTCGCGCACCTTGAGCTGGGCAATATTGCGATTGCGCTCGCCGAGCAGCAAGGTCGCAAAGAAGACCGGGATGATCGTGATACAGGCGGCGGCCGCGATGATCAGGCGAAGCGTTGACTGGTTCTCGGGAACGGCGTTCCAGCCCGTCTTCGGGACCGCCGCAATCTGCCAGCGCCCGCCGGCAAAAGCGACCTTTCGCGTTATCGGTTGCTTTTCGCGCAGATCCTGTGCGCCGAAAAAGGGCGTGGCCGAGTCTGCCATGGAGAGGTCGCGCACCGCGATCGAGAGGTGATCGAGGTGCGGATACTTCTCCTGATTCTCGCTGTTGCGCGCCGGCTGCAAGCCGGTGTTCTGATAGAACATGTCCGCATCGATCGTGACTTCGACTGCTCCCCAGACCCGCCGCTGCCCATTCTCTTTAATGAAAACGGGAAAGAAGATCGCGAAGGCCTCCGCACCATCGCCGGCGGCGATCGGTCCATAGAAGCGCGCCTGCTGGTCGCCGGTCGTGCGCATCACCGACTGACGCGCGGCAAGAATGTCGCGGACGTCTTTCCCGATTCGTCCTTTCCCGGCCTGTGGCGGATAGACGGCGCCGACGATGAAATCCGGTGCGACGGCAATATTCAGGAAGTGGGGGTTCTGGATGAGCAGCCAGTTGATCTGCCGCTCCATCTCCTCGGTATTCACGCTCGAACTGACCGCCACCATGTTGGCCAGGTCGCGTACGACGGTGATGTCCATGTTGATCTGCGCAGTCATCCGCGCCCGGATCAAACCTACTTCGTTTTCTGTCCGTATCGTCACTTCACGCCGATGAGCGGCAGTATTGGCACGGTCCAGCCCGAAGCCGACGATGACCACAACAATAGCAACGAGGCCGGAAACCAGGAGGGCGAGACGGGTATTCCTGAAGACGCGCCGCAATGTGTTGCTGTCTTTAAGGCGGAATAGCAAAACCCAGTCTCCCATGTTCGGGACGACTGTAGATAGAAGCAGTTAATTTACGATTGCCCGACCAATACCCTTTGCCGAATGTGGAAACGTACTGGAAATGCAACTTACGAACCGATGCCGTTATTGTTAAAATACTCTTCACCAATTTGACGCGGCAGGTCATTCTTCAGGGCAAATTTCGCCATATTCGGGAGGTTATCTGTGCGCAGTTGGATTATCGAGTCGTGTTTTCGAGGGAATGCTGTCATGCGCTTCGTAGTCGCTACGCTTTTGGCCACAGCCAGTTTCTTGTCGCCGATCAGCGGATTTGCGGAGAGCGCGGACGTCGAGGCGACGATCAAGAAGGTCGATATGACTAACCTCAGCCTCACGCTGGATGACGGAAAGACCTACCAGGCACCGGAAGAATTCAATTTCGAGGGACTGAAGGCGGGCGTGAAGGTTATCGTCTTCTACACCGAGGTCGATGGCAAACGTGTCATCAACGATCTCGATATCGTCCAATAAGCCAAACTGGGAATCATCGCGCCGCACTCGCCGTAGCCGCGATTTCCGCTTGCTCTGCTTTTCGCCAGCGCCTCGCCACGAACTCCCGCGCATACAACCTGAAAGATAGTAAGGCAGCGGAAATCGTCTCTCTCTTAACCATTGGTTGACAAGTCTCGGCCTGCCCGGAATATTGTTGCTGGGGAACCGGTGACGGGGAGGCGCTACGTGTCTTGTTGAGGACCGAGGCTATCCGCAGGCAGTGGCCATCACGACGACGGATGGGCCCACGGCGATCGACGACTCGCGATCATAAAGAAAGCAAAACATATCGCGACACTGGCGATCGCAGCGATCTTCGCTGCGGGGCAAGAGGCTATACCGTCGGGCGTTCGTTCCGGATGCGAGCAACCACAACCGCATTGACGTTTCTTGCGGGGTCCATTTGGTGGTTTCCGGAGATAGCCAGAGCGGATTGCACCGTCAGCGGCATTAATGTCATCTGCACGAATGGAGATGACGTCCTTGTATTGCAGAGCCCGCAGGTGGCCACTGCAAGTTCTACCGTCAACGGTCAGCTTGGTAACGACACATTGACGCTGCAGGGCGTGGCAGTGCTGGACGCCAACCGATTCGTGAACTGGGAACGGATTGTTCTGGAGAACGCAACGCTCACCATGGCGCCCCACAATCAAGTCGATGGCATTCTGACGCTCGGCGATGCGGGTACCGGGACCGGCGAGCTCGTCATCGGTGTGGGCAGCACAGTATTTGCTGGCGGTCGAAACGCGGCGGTTCTGTCGTTTGACGGCACGGGGGTCACAGTTACCAACTTCGGAACCATCAGCTTGGTCGGAACCGACAATTCCGCAAAGGACGTCTTTGTCATTCAGGGCGACTACATTGGCGGTGTCGGCAGCAGCCTGTCTCTTAATACCGAACTGAAAGGCGACGGAGCAGCATCGGACAAGCTCGTGATCGACGGCGGAAACGCTTCGGGCAGCACCAAGCTCCACATCGTGGACGCCGGCGGTGGCGGCAAAGCGACAACCGCGAACGGTATATTGGTCGTGGAGGCAATTAACGGCGGCACCACCGCTGGCGGGGCGTTCGTCCTTGACGGCCCTGTCGCCAAGGGGGCTTTCGAATACAACCTTTTCCGCTCAAGCAAGGACGGCAGCGGCCTCGACAATTGGTATCTGCGTACGGAGGGAGGAAGCGAGGCCCCCTGTGAACCGGAGGACGGCAGCGGTGACAGTGACGGCGACGGCGGCGGCAATGGCGGCGACGGCGGTGGTGGCGGTAGTGGCAATGGCGGTGGCGGTAGTGGCGAGACAATCGGTCACGAGGGGGCGTTTCGACCCGAAGTCGGACTGTATACCAGCAGCCCGCAACTCGCTCTGAGATACGGTTCGATGCTTCTTGACACGCTCCACCAACGCAAGGGCGACGACAAGGCGGCAGGCAGCGGCATGTTGAACGCCTCTGGTCCACCGTATGTCTGGGGCCGCACAATCGGCAGGCACGGCTATGAGCGTTGCGCGGTCAATCGCGGCAAGCAGCTGGATTACAATCTGTTCGCCTTTCAGGGCGGCATCGATCTCTACAGTGCTGAAGGTGCAAATGGTACGAGTGAGATGGCGGGCATTTATGCTGTCGTCGGCAAGGGCCACGGCGACAGTAGTCTGTTCGGGGCATCGGTTGGTTCCAACAGGTTGAATGCCTACACGCTCGGCGGCTATTGGACGCATTACGGCAAGGACGGCTGGTATCTGGATGGCCTACTGCAGGGTACATCGTATGATATCAACGCCGATTCTGATCGACCGTATTCGATTTCGCCAAATGGTCTCGGCTTTGGCGCCTCTATCGAGGTAGGCTATCCACTTCATCTTGAGGACGGATGGATTATCGAGCCGCAAGCTCAGGTCAGCTACCAACACATTTCCATCGATGATGCGAGCGACTCTGCTGCGACCGTCAGTTTCTCTGACGTAGACAGCTTGCTCGGCCGGGCGGGCGGGCGCCTCGTCAGGATCTGGGATCTCAAGCCGGAGGAGGTAAATCCTCTGCCATTGACCGCGTGGTTGCGCGCAAGTTTTGCCTATCAGTTTCTAGAGACACCGACGATCGGATTCTCGGCGGACGGGGAGTCACAACCGTTCAAATCCGATTTTTCCGGTCCCTCTGTGATACTGAATGCTGGTCTCGACACAAGTCTCCGCGAAAATGTCTCGCTTTATGCCAATGTGGACTATCAGATCGAATTTGACGATCTCGGCCAATCGATCGGCGGTGAGATCGGCCTGAAAATGCGCTGGTGATGGCGTCCGCCACGTCAAACGGAACTAGATCCAGCCGATCAGTCCGTTGTCCCGATCGATCTTCAGGATGCGATCCTGCGGAATTTCGCCCTCGGCAGCCTCTTCCTTGGGCCAGGAGGCAATTGTTCTGAAAAGGGCGCGGATGACGCCGCCATGCGTGACGCAAACCGTTGGTTTGTCGACAGAATTCAGCCAGGATGCCACGCGCCAGGACATGATTTCATAGCTTTCCGCGTCGTCTCCCGGCGGAATGAAATCCCATTTGTTGAGATTGCGTTCGGTGACGCGGTCGCGGGCTGTGGCCTTCAGTTCCTTGATCGTGAAGCCTTCCCAATCGCCGAAGGAAACCTCGACCAGGCGCTCGTCCGTTCGGTAGTCTTTTGATGGGAGACCCATCGCTTCGCGCATGATCTCCATGGTGGCACGGGTGCGCGCCAGCGGGCTTGCGACGAATTCGAAGGGGATTGCCTCGACCTTGAGGATCTCGGCGAGGTCGATACCGTTCTGCCAGGCCTGCGCTCTGCCGATGGCATTAAGCGGGATGTCCTTCTGGCCTTGCAGGCGACGTTCTGCGTTCCAGTCGGTCTGGCCGTGTCTGACGACGTAGATAAGCAATGATCGGCTCCGTTTAGGGCACGCAACCCCTTAATCGCTGTCGCGAGGAAAGGGGTCGCGAGCGCGACGCAGCAAAGAGTGCGATCAGTCCTTTATGACGGAAATGTCGGGCGCGTCTACCGCCTTCATGCCGATGACGTGGTAACCGCTATCAGCATGGTGGACTTCGCCCGTAACCGAACGCGAGAGGTCCGAGAGCAGGTACAGGCCGACATCGCCGACCTCTTCGATCGTCACCGTTCGACGCAGCGGCGCATTGTATTCGTTCCACTTCAGGATGTAGCGGAAGTCGCCGATGCCGGAAGCTGCAAGCGTCTTGATCGGGCCGGCGGAGACGGCGTTGACACGAATGTTCTTCGGCCCGAGGTCGACTGCCAGGTATTTGACGCTGGCTTCGAGTGCAGCCTTGGCAACGCCCATGACGTTGTAGTTCGGCATGACCTTTTCGGCGCCATAATAGGTAAGCGTCAGCATCGAGCCGCCGTCCGTCATCAGCTTCTCGGCGCGACGCGCAACCGAGGTGAAGGAATAGACGGAGATCTGCATCGTCTTGGCGAAGTTGTCGGCCGACGTATCGACATAGCGGCCCGTCAGTTCGTCCTTGTCCGAAAAGCCGATCGCATGAACGATGAAGTCGATCTTGCCCCACAGCTTTTCGACGTGGTCGAAGACCGCATCGATGGTCGACTCGTCGCTGACGTCGCAATGTCCGGCAAGAACGCCGTTTACCTCTGCAACTAGCGGCTCTACGCGCTTCTTCAGCGCATCGCCCTGGTAGGTAAATGCGATCTCGCCGCCGTGTGCATGAATAGCCTTGGCAATACCCCACGCAATCGAACGATTGTTGGCAACGCCCATGATGACGCCGCGCTTGCCTGACATGAGGCCTGTTGCCTGAGCCATATTTCGCCCCCTAAGGAATTCTGATCGGTCCTGCCTATGGCATAGGCTGCTAATCGGTTCAAGATTGGCAGCAATCATCAACTGTTAGGGATCGTAACAAAGGGTGCGCGTGTCACCAAAATTTCACAGAAACAGCCCGTTCTTCATGCTTCGCATCAGATCGGTGACTTTGTCGTCGGGTTTTTCCCACAACATAATGCGCAGCTCGACGACGAGATCGCCCTTGCCGCCCTCGACGTTTGCCAGCCCCTGACCCGGAATCCGGATTGTCTTGTCGGAGCCAGACCAGGCGGGAACCGTGACGGTGACCGAACCATTGGGGCCATCGATGAGTGCCTCGCTTCCCAGGACGGCATTTTCGATCGTCACCGGCAAAACCGTATGCAGATCGAAACCGTTGACCGTAAACCGTTCATCGGGAGCAATGTGGATGTTGATGACGGCGTCGCCGCGTTGCATGCCGGTGAGCTTGTGTCCCTGGCCCTTGAGCCGCACCTGATGGCCTTCCGTCGTGCCTGTCGCCAGCGCGAATCCGATGTCGCGACCTTCACCGAGGTCGACTGTGACCCATCCGCCCTTGATGACCTCGTCGACGGTGACGGTCTTTGTCACGAATTGATCCGGCGCCTTTTCAGGCACGGCAGCGCTGCCGCCGGTAAAGCGGCGAACGAGCGAAGTCAGCAAGCTAAGTGGTTGCATGACCGCAGAAGCCTGCGCGGCGGCCTCCTCCGCGGCCTGCTGCTGTTCAGCCTCGGCTTTGCCGGCATCCGGCTGTTTGTCCGCGGTCGCAGCCTCCGCTTCCGGCCGCTTCGGAGCGCCGGCGGCAAAGCCCTGGGCGCGTCCGCCGCCGGCCGCAGTGCGCGCCTGCGTTCCGAATATGCGTTCGATCATTTCTTCCGGCGGCTCGGCCGCGCCGGTCTTCTGCTGCTTGGCGGCATCGGTCGCAGCCTTTTGCGCGGCGGCGCGGGCAAGCTCTTCCATCACGCGCTCTGCATTGGCCTGCGCTGCTCTGGCACGCGCGGCGGCTTCGCGAGCCGCCTGGCGCTGCTGCATGATCGTACCTTCGTTGGCCTTGGCTTCGGCCATGCGGGCGGCATTATCGAAGAGGCTCCGTTTCTTCGGATCCTTCAACGTTTCATAGGCGCGGCCGATCTCCGCAAAGCGGGCGCTGGCCGTCGGGTCGCCCTGATTGTGATCAGGGTGAACCGCCTTGGCCATGTTGCGCCAAGCTGCCTTGATTTCGTCTTGCCCCGCGTCCCGCTTGACGCCCAAAATCTTATAAGGATCGCGCATGTCCCAAACCGCCGGTGTTCCGATGCGGTGTGCTTGTTCCTCTGCCTAGCACCCCGAAGCCTCTCATTCGGCGCCCGAGTTCATCTTAAGGAGGAAACCGAGCGCATTTGAGGGCGGATTGTGGGGAGAAGTTGCTAATCAGTTCTTATTCGACGTGGGAGACGTCTCGCTTTTGTGCCGAATGGTTAGCCTTTTGCTAAACATCAAAAGAGAACGGCGTGTGCGTTAAGCGTGCCCCGTGTGGCATTCAGCTTTCCGGCTGGAAACTCATGAGTTGCCAATTGCCACCGCCGACGAGACAGGTCTTGCCGTAGAATTTTGCAATGCCGACATAAGAGTGGCGCGTCGTGCGGAACTGGCGGCAAACCTGGCCGGAATCCGTATTCTCGACGATCGTATCGATGACGCCGGCGCTGCCGGTCGAAGCGTTGGCCCAGGGGAGGGGGCGACCCTCCAGCCGCTGGATGTCGGCTGAGGTCACGGCGTTGCCGACGGTCATTTCGTCGGAGATCGAGTCGCTCGTCGGCGCGGGCTGCGGCACGGTGCCTGTCGCGACCGACCGATCGACCTTGGAGCTGCTGAAGAGATCCAGACCGCTGGAGACGCAGCCGGAGAGAGAGAGCACCGCCATACCGACGATGCAGAAGGCCGCGCTGCGACGCAGCAGACCCTTTGTATCACGATCTGACTTTGCTATGACTTCCACCCTGCGTCCTGTCCGGTAGCTAAAAGCTGGGCAAACTTTGAATAAACCCGGGGCATTTGAGCTAATATGTCGGCAAATGAGTTAATAAGCGGTGACTTCACCGAGCGAAACGAACCGTTCGATCTTTTTGCCGATTGGCTGAAGGAGGCGGAGGCTTCCGAGATCAATGACCCGAATGCGGTAGCACTTGCGACGGTCGACGAGGACGGCCTTCCCAATGTCCGCATGGTTCTCCTTAAGGGATTCGATCACGAGGGCTTTGTCTTCTACACGAATTTCGAGAGCCAGAAAGGTGAGGAGATCCTCGGACAGAAGAAAGCCGCCATGTGTTTCCACTGGAAAACGCTGCGGCGGCAGGTTCGCCTGCGCGGGCCTGTGGAAATCGTGACGGACGAAGAAGCCGACGCTTACTTCAAGACACGAGCCCGCGGCAGCCGAATCGGCGCCTGGGCATCGAAGCAGTCGCGGCCGCTGGAGAGCCGTTTCGCGCTTGAGAAAGCTGTGGCCGAATACACGGCGCGCTACGCAATCGGGGAGATCCCGCGTCCGGCGCATTGGTCGGGCTTCCGGATCCGTCCGGTGTCGATCGAATTCTGGAAGGACCAGAAGTTCCGCCTGCACGATCGCATCGAGTTTCGTCGGTCGTCGCCGGAAGGCGACTGGACGAAGGTCCGCATGTATCCCTGATCGGGGCATGAGCAGGCGCGCTCAAGGCCTGTTTGGTGTGAATCGGAACGGAATGCCGGAAGCGAGACCGGACACGTACCGTACGTTTTGATAGAGACCGTTGATCGAGAGCCTCGGCAGATAGGTGATGCTGCCGAGCGAGCGCTGGGTGACGACGCCGGGCTGTGTGGTCACCGCGATATCGAAACCGACATCGCGCGCGATCTCTGCCTGCCTGCGCATTACCGCCTCGCGCGTTCCATAGGGGTAAGCGAAGGAGCCTGGCAGGTCGCCGGTGATCGCAGCAACATAATCGCGGGACGCCTGCATCTCGTCGCGAACCTCCCGGTCGGAGAGACGCGACATACCCCTATGGCTGATTGTATGCGCACCAAGCGAGGCCAGCGGGCTGGCCTCAACGAGATTGAGTTCCGCTGGTGTCATGACGAGATCGTCGACGATTTCGTCCGGGTCAATTTCGTGTTTTCGCGCCATCAGGTCGATGGCTGCGACGGCGGCGCGTTCGTCCTGTCGATGAAGATGGTTGGCGATGCGCGCGAAAACGCGCTCCTTTGCATCGGTCGTCGCGACGTCGAGCATCTCGTGGCCGCTGCCGAAATCGAAGCCGATCTTCTCCTCCTTGCATAGAAGCGCTGCAAGCGTCTCCCACCAGATCGTATGCGTGCGTTCGGCGAAACCCTTGGTGACGAAGACGGTGAAAGGCGCCTCGTGCTTTTCGAAGATGGGCAGTGCGTAGACAAGATTGTTGCGGTAGCCGTCATCGAGCGTGAAGGCGGCGAAGGGTTGATTGGACCCGGTTTGCGAAAGCAGTGCCGGGATCTCTTCAAGCGCCACGAAGCGATAGCCGTCGCTCTTCAAGCGATCGAGAACGAGATCGAGAAATTCCGGTGTGATTTCCAGATGCGCATTCGGCTCGAACACGGCTTCTTCGTGAGGACGGACATGGTGGAGCGTGAAGATGGCGCCAAGTCCGCGAGCACCGCGCATCACGCCAGCTGCGCGCAGGAGATTGGCAGTCTCAAGACCGCCTGCAATCGCAATCCGCTTCGCAAGCCTTTTGATGCTCGCCGTCATCTCATTCGCCCGCTGGTTTCCGGAGCGGCGAAACTAGCAAGCCCGAGGTTAAGTCTTGCTGAATGAGGATTTTTGAGTGTCCTCTTTACGCGATTTTCACTATGAAGGATAAAACTCGTCAAAAATCATACCAGTCGCCGCAAAGTCGCGCCACATTGGCGGCTTCTGTAGCGGAACGGGACAAATCCGAATGGCGCCGGCTATTCGTTCATCGAGGGGAATTGCATGAAAAAGCTGTTGGCCGCGATTATGACCGCGACGCTTGTCGTTGCGGCGCCGTTGACGGCGATGGCAGGCAGCGCCTCCCTGATCCTGGATGCCCGAACCGGAAAGGTGCTCAGCGCCGAGAATGCCGACGTGCTGAACCATCCAGCCTCGCTGACAAAGATGATGACAATCTACATGGCCTTCGAGGCGATCAACCGCGGCAAGATCACCTGGAACACGCCGCTCGTCATGTCGAAATACGCCGCTTCGCGTCCGCCGACGAAACTCGGCGTTCGCGCCGGTGATTCCATCACGGTTCGCGACGCGGTCCTCGGCATGATCACCAAGTCGGCCAACGATGCCGCCGCCGCCATGGCCGAGAAGCTCGGTGGGTCGGAAAGCAACTTTGCCAGCATGATGACGCAGAAGGCACGGCAGCTCGGCATGAGCCGCACGACTTTCTATAACGCTTCGGGTCTCCCGGATGGCCGGCAGGTTACCACCGCACGTGACATGTCCACGCTCGCCGTGGCGCTCATGCGGAATTACCCGAGCGAATACCGACTGTTCTCGACCGCGAGCTTCACTTTCCGTGGGCGCACGATCCGCGGCCACAACAATCTGATGTACCGCTACCAGGGCATGGACGGCATCAAGACCGGCTATACGAATGCCTCGGGCTTCAATCTGGTCAGCGCCGTGAAGGATGGCGACCGCCGCGTCGTTGGTGTCGTGCTCGGCGGCCGCACCGCCCGCAGCCGCGACGACAAGATGGCCGGTTTGCTCGACAAGTATCTCGGCCGTGCGTCCTCGTCCGGCGGCGCGCGGCTCGTCGCAAGCACGAACGCTCGCCAGTCGGTGGAAGTCGCTTCCGCAGCGGATGATAGCGACATGCCGGTCCCGGAAACCGCGCCCCGCACCAATGAGCTGTCGCCAAAGGCGCTGGGCTATCTGAGCGAAACGACAGTACCGATGGAGCGTCCGTCCGCTCTTGCCGGCATTGCCAGTGTCGGCAAGCCCGCCGCTAAATCCGCTGGTGCGCCGGCGGCTTCCGGTGACTGGCAGATTCAGATCTCAGCGGCATCGAGCGACGATGCCGCCCGCGCCCTTCTTGCCCAGGCCAAGGCCGAGGGTGGTGCGGCCCTGAAAGCCGCGTCGCCCTATACCGAGGCTGTCGGCAATGGCGCGAACAAGGTCTATCGCGCTCGCTTCATCGGCTTCCAGAGCCGAGAGGCGGCTGCATCTGCCTGTGACGCCCTGAAGCAGCGTTCCTACGACTGCATGCTGCTGCCCGATCACGGCTGATCCATCTCGACTTTCCGACAGAATCAGGGTTCTCCTTTGTAAACAGAAGGAGAACATCATGCTGAATGATCTCGCTGAAAAGTTCGAGCGTGCTTCACGGAACTATGCCGATGCCAACGGCATCGAGCGCGACGCAGACTGGTTTCTGCTGAAGCTTCAGGAGGAAATCGGCGAGCTTACCCAGGCTTGGAACCGCGTCAGCGGTAGAGGACGCCGGAAGGGCCGATCGGATGAGGAACTGGTGCGCGATCTCGCTGACGAGGCGGCGGACGTGCTGGGCCACGTCCTTCTTTTTGCCCACAGGAACGATCTGGATCTCTCGGCGGCGATCAAGCGCAAATGGCTCTTCCAGCCGGAGCAGGCCTAGACGTTAGGCCGCAATGATGCTGCGTCGAAAGAATTTGCTGTCCACAGCCATCAGCGGAAACGACCGCGGCAGCTCGCCTCTCGAAACTTCGCCGAATCCGTTCTTTTCGTAGAACCGATGTGCTGCAAGGAATTTGTCCGTGGTTCCAAGGAAGACGTCCTTGATTCCCTCGGTCTCCGCATGTGCCAGCAGTTCCGCCAGAAGCCTTGCCGCGACGCCGTGTTCGTGGCCGCGTACGTCGGCCGCGACAAACATCTTGCGCAGTGCCGTCTGATCGTTGCCGATGTCCTTCAGCCCGATCGTGCCGACAATCTGACTGTTGCGCACGGCGACCCAGAACTGACCCTTCCCGGACTGATAGAAGTCAGAGATGGAGGAGAGGTCCGGCTGATCGTCGGCTGTGATCTCTATCCCGAATTCTTCGCGCTGGATCGGCAGGATCACCGAGAAAACATCATCGACATCGGAACCAACGAAAGGTCTGATTTCAATTTCGCTCATCGCCGCTTCTCGTTCTCGACTAAGCCTTCGTGCCGCCCACGGTGATCTGATCCATCCTGAGGTGCGGCTGGCCGACCCCGACAGGAACCCATTGACCGGCCTTGCCGCAATTGCCGATACCGGTGTCGAGCTGCATGTCATTGCCGACCATCGAAACGCGCTTCATGGCCTCGGGCCCGTTGCCGATCAGCATCGCGCCCTTGATTGGGGCGCCGATCTTGCCGTTGTCGATCAGGTAGGCCTCTGTGCAGCCGAATACGAACTTGCCTGACGTGATATCCACCTGACCGCCGCCGAACGAGACGGCATAGATGCCCTTCTTGACGGAGGAGATGATTTCCTCCGGCGTCTTGTCGCCGCCCAGCATGTAGGTGTTGGTCATGCGGGGCATCGGAACGTGTGCGTAGCCCTGTCGACGTCCGTTGCCGGTCGGGGCCATACCCATCAGGCGGGCATTCTGCCGGTCCTGCATGTAGCCGACGAGTTTGCCGTTTTCGATCAGCACGTTGTAGCCGGACGGTGTGCCCTCGTCATCGATAGTGATCGAGCCGCGGCGGTTGTCGATCGTGCCGTCGTCGACGACGGTCACGCCGGGTGCCGCGACCATCTGGCCGAGAAGGCCGGCAAAGGCCGACGTCTTCTTTCGGTTGAAATCGCCTTCGAGCCCGTGGCCGACCGCTTCATGCAGCATGACGCCTGGCCAGCCGGAACCGAGCACGACGTCCATGGTGCCAGCCGGCGCCTCGATCGCCTCCAGATTTACCAGCGCTTGCCGCAAGGCTTCGTCGGCGCCGTATTGCCAGTTGTCCTCGGCGATGAAATCGCCAAAGCCGATGCGGCCGCCGCTGCCGTAGGAGCCGCTCTCCTGACGATCGCCTTCGCCCGCAATGACCGAGATGTTGATGCGAGTCATCGGGCGGATATCGCGAACGCGGTGACCGTCGGCGCGTAGAATGTCGACGACCTGCCAGCTGGCGGCGATCGACGCGGTGACCTGGCGCACCTTGGCGTCCTTGCCGCGGAGATAGGCGTCGATGTCCTGCAGCACCTTGACCTTCTCCTCGAAGGTCGGCGTGCCGATTGGGTTCTCGTCGGAATAGAGCTTCTTGTTGGTCCGCTGGGGAGCCGCCGCATAGCTGCCGGAATGACCGCGGGTGACGGCGCCAACCGCATCGGCCGCTCGCTTCAGGGCGGCAACCGAAAGGTCGCCCGCATGCGCGTAACCGACGGCTTCGCCGGCAACCGCGCGCAGGCCAAAACCCTGCTCGGTGTTGAAACTGCCGCCCTTCAGGCGGCCATTGTCGAACATCAGAGATTCCGCCTGCGCGTGCTCGATATAGAGCTCGCCGTCGTCGGAGCCGGAGAGCGCCTCGGCAACGAGCTTGCGCACCGTCGCTTCGTCGGCATCGAAGAGCGTCAGGAGATCGGTATTCATGATGGTATGCTCCGCTTCAAAGCAGGAATGCTTTAAGCCGATGTAGGACCGCAGGGCAGTTCGAGCAAGCCCCTATCGGCCCGCCATCAGGGAAGCGCGTCGTAGCCTTCGGCAAAGCCCTTCAGGTCGACGGGAATGCCGATGCCTTCTTCCGGCGTCTGGAAGACGATGAAGGTGGCGCTGGTGCCGCTGCGGAAGGTCTTCAGGAGTTCGTCCTCGAGCACGACTTCGGCATAGCAGCCGTCGGCAAAGCAGCGAACGAAATAGGCGCGGCCGATATCCTTCCCGTCGACATTGAGGCCGAGGCCGTTCGGCAGCAGCACGCCGAGAGGGGCGAGCACGCGCAGGATCTTCGACTTGCGGTCGGCAGTCTTCAGAACGACGACCGAGAGGCCGACTTCAGGGCGGTCCTCGGCGATGACATTCTGCATCAGCGCGCATTGCTCGGCCGAAGCGCCGGCCGGCTTGTCGCAGACGACGGACCATGCGCCGTGGTTCGATTTCACCGTGCCCGGCGCCTGCGGCTGGCTCTGGCCGGGCGCTGCCTGCTGGGCCGGCGCCGGCTGCGAGGGAGCGGGCTGGGCCGGGGCGGGGGCTGCCGGCTGCTGGGCGAAAACGGGAGCTGCCGCTGCTGCTGCAAGAGTGGTGGTCAGAACAAACGACCGCACGAGGGAACGGAAACCCATGAAAACCTCTGGAATTCGAATCGGTGACGGTATTGTTGAAGGCCGTGACCGTAAATGAAAAGACCTGCCCCGTGAAAACCGGGGGACTACGGCAGAAATAGGACCTTTCCGCAATAATGTTGGAGCTTTGGATTGGCCCGCGTAAGCCTTTTCCGTATGATGGTGCAAATATTCGGTAATGTTTTGTGCCTGCTTGTGAATCGGCTTCTGGCAAAAATGCCGCATAGACAATCGCTCTGGCCTGTTGCGGTCAGTTGCAAACTGTGGTTTGAAGCGCTGAAGATGGCAAGGATTCTGCGTTCGATTTAAGGCAGGTCAAGCGCTCGAGGGAGATACTAAGGTGATTAAGAAGGCTTATGCAGCTCTGACCGCGCTGGTCTGTCTGCTTTTTGCTTCCGGCACATATGCCGATCAGCCGATGCCGTGGCAGGCAACGCTGCAGCCGGCGGCAACGCCGATTATGCGGGAAATCCGCTGGTTCGAACAATATACGCTGTGGTTCATCGTACCGATCACGCTCTTCGTTCTGGTCCTGCTCATCGTCGTCTGCTGGAAGTTCCGTGCGAGCGCCAATCCGGTGCCGTCGAAGACGAGCCATAACACCGTCATCGAAGTTATCTGGACCGTGGGGCCGGTCCTGGTTCTTCTCTTCCTCGCCGTTCCGTCGTTCAACCTGCTCACCGCGCAGCTGACGCTTCCGGAAAATCCGGATGTGACGCTGAAGGCGACCGCCACCCAGTGGCAG
>Ga0102590_1002896_pt1 | contig 18762 bp, 19 predicted proteins | sample AraplaMF_Col_mMF_FD_76859 | JGI IMG/M metagenome (GOLD analysis project Ga0102590, IMG submission 76859) | Arabidopsis root microbial communities from the University of North Carolina, USA - plate scrape MF_Col_mMF | ecosystem: Host-associated > Plants > Roots > Endosphere | place: USA...
GCCGAAAAGATTGATGTCGAAGGGGATGATCGCGATCGGATCGATCTCCAGCGGTTCACAGAAATCCGACGGCGAAATCTCCGGACGTTTCGGCATGCCGACCTGATTGAGGATGAGATGCGGCGGCCTGTCGTTCGGCCGCATCTTGCGCAGCGCGTCCAGCATGTTCTTGGCGTTGCGCAAGTTGGCGAGATCGGGAACCGCTGTGATGACCACCTCGTCGACGCTCGACAGCACTGAGCGCGTCCATTCCGACCATGCATGCGGAACATCGAGCACGGTGACAGGCGCGCTGCGCTGCAGAACATCGAGCACCGGCTGGAAAGCCTGGCCGTCGAAATCATAGGCCCGGTCGAGCAGCGAGGGTGCCGCAAGCAGCGACAGATGCTCGGAGCATTTCGTCAGCAGGCGGTCGAGGAAGACTTCGTCGAGACGATCGGGCGCGAAGACCGCTTCGGCGATGCCCTGGGCCGGATCCTGGTCGAAATCGATGTTCGCCGTGCCATAGGGCAGGTCGAGATCGGCGAGGATCGTCTCGGTGGAGAAGAGATTGGAAATGCCGAAGGCGCAATTATGCGCGATGGTCGAGGCACCGGTGCCACCCTTCGAGCCGATGAAGGCGATGCTGCGGCCAAGCGGCTCGGCGTCCGGATCGACGAAGATCGAGGCCATCGCCGCAAGGATATCGGGCATGGCGACAGGCTGGACCATATATTCGGAAATGCCGTTGCGGATGAGTTCGCGATAAAGGCCAATATCGTTGTAATAACCGATAATGACGACCTTGGTCGTCGGATCGCAGACGGCGGCGAGCGGCGCGAGTTCGGCAAGGAGGTTCGCGGCATTCGCCTTGGTCTCGAGGATGATGAGGTTCGGCGTCGGGGCGCCGGAAAACATATTGGCGGCAGCGGCGATGCCGCCGCTGGTGATGCGCATGCTGACCTTCGCCACACGCCGATCATTGGCGCAGCGTTCCATGACGTGCTGCAGGGCCTCGCTCTCGCAGAAGGCATGGACGGAGATGCGCGGCAGCGGCCGCATGTTTTCCAGATCCGCCATACGCACCGCCTCCTCGGCGTTGCGAAGCTCGCTGGGATTCCGGATTTCGTATTCGATCGCGCTCATCGTTCCGTTCCGCCTCAGAAGCCGCTGTTGCTGTCGGCAACATCTTCGATCGTGGATGTCGTCGTCCGGTATTCCTGGATCGCATTGTTGCGCCGCTGCGCGTCGATCGGAGTCATGCCGCGGGGTGCCACCAGATCCTCCGGATTGGCTATCTGGGCGGCCAGGTTGTTCTGCGAAGCGCAGCCGAAATTATAGTAATTCTGGTTGGTCAAATCGTTCGAGATGTCCTTGGGCCACTGACCGCATTGCGTGGTGATCGCGGTGGTGCCGGTAAAACTCAACCGGATCGGCGCCGCATCGCCCGCGCCGGCGGCGGCATAGGATGTGTTGACGATCTTCGAGCTTGCGATCCCCCGCGACGCCAGCTCGGCACGGACCTGATTGCGCAGCTGATAGGCTGCTGCCGAATTGGGCGAACCTTGCGGCGACAGCACGTAAACCGGGCCTGAGGCGCGCGAGATGTAGTTTGCGGCAAAGCCGCGGATGAGATCGCGCTGGGCGATGGTCAGGCGGCGATCGGTCGAGGCGACGGGTATATCCACCGTCTGCTCCGCCTCCGTGACGATGATCGGGTGGCGGGCGCGGTAGTCATCCGGAATGCCGCCGGTCGTCAGTTGGTCGTGCGGACCGGCGCATCCGGAAAGGACGGCCATCGAAATGGCGGCTGCGGCCAAAAGCGCCTTCGAGATTCCGAGGTGGGGTGTCGTCGAATTCATATGGGCCATCGCCTGATCTCTGTTTTCTGCCATTGCTGCCGATCGTGCCCCGCTCATTTGTAGATGAACCCGATCGAGCCGTGGAACTGCGCGTCGGCGACAGGCGCCTCGCTGCGGCCATAGACCTTGTTGACACGGTTGAGGAAGAAGGTTGCGCCATCGTTTTCGGGGCTGAAATTGTCGTCCGGCCGGTTGAGTTGATTGCGCGCCACCGGACGTACCAGATAGGGCGTTGCGATGATGACGAGCTCGGTTTCCTGACGCTCGAAACCTTTCTGGCGGAAGAGCGTGCCGAGCAGTGGGATCTTCGAGACGCCTGGTGTGCCGCCCATCGTCTGGGAAACGTTGTCGCGGATAAGGCCGGCGAGCGCGATCGAACCGCCCGAGGGCAGCTCCACCGAAGTCTCCGCCGAACGGCGCTGATAGGTGGCGTTGCCGCTGCCGGCCACCGGTTCGGAGACATTGGTCTTGATCTGCAGGCTGATGCGTCCCGATGACAGCACGACTGGTTTGAAGGCGAGGTTGATACCGTAGTTAAACGGCGTGACGGTGACATTGCCGTTGCTGTCGGTCGTCGAATAAAGTTGCTGGCCGCCGGAATTGAAGGTCGCGGCCTGGCCCGATATCGCCGTCAGCGTCGGCTCGGCGAGCGTCTTGACGACTTTGGCCTGCTCCAGCGCGTTGAGGTAGGTCGAAATATCGTATTTGCCGATCGAGCTCTTGAAGAGCGCCGCCAGGCCGCCGCCAACCGTCGATGTGGCACTGTCGGTGCCGGGACTGCCGAGTTGGGCGACCGTCATGCCGGAGGAATTGGAAACCAGATTGTCGAAGCCGAGTTGCTTCAGCACCTCGCGGCGGACCTCGGCGATCGTCACCTTGAGGGTGACCTGGTCCTCGCCCTCAATCTGCAGGAGGTTGACGACCTGCGAAGTCTGACGGCCTTCGGCAAAGAGCGCGACGGAACTGTCGCCGCCGGTGCCGGATGCCGTCTCTGTTCTGGTCGTCGCCTCACCACCCTTCAGGAAGACCTGCGCCAGATCGGCCGCCTGCGTGGCATCCTGTGGCGTGCGCACGGTGCCGGTCAGCACGATGTTGTCGGAGACGATTTCGACGTTGATGTTGGAGTCGGGAATGAAGCGGCGAAGATTGACTTCGAGGCCGGAGACGTCGCGCTCGATCTCGATATCGAGATTGACGATCTCCTGTCCACCGGCGCCGAAGACAAAGATATTGGTCTGGCCGACCTTCTTGCCGAACAGGTAGATGCGCCGCGATGTGCGGGTCACAGCATCGGCCATGGTCGGATCGGAGACGAGGATATCATGCGCGTCCTCCGGCAGATCGACGACGACGGCCTTGTTGAGGCCGAGCTTCAGCCGGCGATGGGCATTGGAGCCGGTCTGCGAGATCCGGACCAGGCTATCGGAATCGGCGCGCGCCTCGCCTGCGCCGAGAACCGGAACGAAAGAGGCGGGCACTATACCGGAGACTCCGATTGCCAGCGAAAGGCAACCTGTCAGGAGAGGTCCGGCGCGCCGCGTTGAATTGCCCATTTGCACGTCCTTTTACTCCGCCTTCGGTGCTGCGCTGGCATCCGTGACGATGGCGCCCGACTTGATGACCTGAATGATCGCACTGCCGTTGTCGCCGCTCAGGAGATAGTCGGCTGCACTTGTATCCTGCTCCTGCGCATCGGCGACTGAGCGCAGCGCGAGCGACAGCCGGTCCGCCATCTGCTGGGCGACAGCCAGAACCTTCGTTTGATCAGGGGTGAGCTCGAGTGTTGCGGTCGTGCCGACCACCGATTTCGAGCCATCGTCCTTTTCCTGGATCTGCTGGTCGATGGCGAGAACGCGGACATTGCTCAGCACGGTTTCGGTAATGAGCTTGTCGGCTTCGGTACCCTTGCGGACCATGATGACGTCGACGCGGTCGTTCGGCAGGATGAAACCACCGGCGCCGGTTGCCACCGATATCTCGGTCGCCACGGCGCGCTTGCCGGCCGGCAATAGCGAGGAAAGGATGCGGCTGCTGGAATCGGCGACCTTTTCCGGCCGGATCGGTTCGCCTTCGAAGATCGGAAGACGCACGACGGCGCCCTGCAGATCCTTGATCGCATCCGGCTTGTCGGCTTCGGTGATGAGGCCCGGGACGACGCCGCCCTGCGGCCAGGCCATCCAGTGCACCAACTTGTCGTCCAGCCTTGCGCCGACCGGCAGATTGGCGCTCGAGACGAGGATGTTGACGGTAGGCTCCTTCTCGACGACCGAGCGGACCTGGGTGACGACACCGCCACTGCCCGCCATGCGCATTGCCAGGAGGCCGGCGAGGCCGGCTGCCACCACGGCGACAGCTAGGATTATAAGGCGAGCCGGTTTCATCGATCATTCCTCAGGGCACGATATGTTCGCCCTGTAGAATGCTCAGCAATTGGTATAATTATGGTTAATGGAACGCTTACATTTTAAGTTAACGGGCATTTAAAATGCCGTTATTTCAGGCTTTCCAGCGCGGCGAGGAACAGCGGCGAGGAAGGAAAGGCCATGAAGCCGCCGATCGCGATCGCGATGCCGTAGGGGATCTTCTTGGCGTGGAGGACCGAGTTCGGCAGGGGTAGGCCGATTGCGAGGATGCTGTCTGATTGTGCTCGCACCAGCAGGATCAACGAGGTGACGAGGCCACCGATCATGGCAACGTCGGTCATCAGGAACGCAAGGGATTGATTGAGACCGAACCAGAGCGCGGTGGCGCTCAACAGCTTGGCGTCGCCGCCGCCCATCACATTGAAGGCAAATAGGGCGAAACAGGCGCTAAAGACAATGGCGGCAGCGGCAACATGCATGCCGATCGCCTCCAGGCCCAGGCCTGAGAGCGGCGCGAGTACGAGGAAAGAGGCGGTCAGGATCAGGGAAATACGGTTCGGGATCGTCATGGTGAACAGATCCGAGAAAGCCGCCATAGCGAGGCAGAGTGGCAGTATCACGAAGACAGCGTCTGCGATCATGCGTATACCCGATCATAACGAGATGCAAAAAGGCTCACGGCCGTTCAGCCTGTGAGCCCGCTCGGATAGTTCGGCCGGAGCAAATCCGGCCGGCATTGTGCGGATGCCGCTAGGCGGTCGCTGGCTCAGCCGCCACTCGCGGTGACGGAGCTGTCCATCTTGGTGCTCAGGCCGTTAAACGTATTGCCGATCTTGCCGCCGAGGCTCGTTGCGCCGGTGATGAGCGCTACGGAAATGAGGGCGGCAATCAGGCCGTATTCGATTGCGGTCGCGCCGGATTCGTCCTTCAGAAAACGGCTAAAAAGCTTGGTCATGGTAACTCCTAACTCCAGTTGATGTTCAGCACGTCCGCCAACTGTTTGCCGTTGATCGGATGACTTCAACCTAGCGAATGGCCGTTTCCATCGGCTTAAGGAAAAGAGTTAACGACATGTGAACGAGACAACAGGCCTTTGTAGAGTCAGTATTTTCTTACGCGCTTACCTCAATATTTAACAATATTCCGGGAATAATCGCTGCATTCATCCGGAAATAGCACAAATTCCGTCTCCAACCGAAGCGTGCGTCGCCCGGAGACCGTGCCAGATCGGAGCGTTACGCTTCATCCTGGAACAGAGCGGCAGACTTAAGGCTTCGTTCACCATTTTTTTCCATTCTATGTGCATATTGCGCTGTGATCGTGAAAGAGGACCAAATGTCATCGAGCGGCAAAACCATTTTCTTTGCCGGCATGATCGCCGTTTTCGGTATTTCGGGAGTTTCCGCGGCCGCAGACGATGACATGCTGCGCGTCTATATGGATCACGCGCGCGTATTGAAGCTCGACCGCCCCGTCAGCAAGGTGATCGTCGGCAATGCCAAGGTCGCCGATGCGACCGTCGCCGACGCCAAGACCATCGTGCTGACAGGACGCAGCTTCGGCACCACCAATCTGGTCCTTCTCGATGCCGACGGCAATGCGATCCTCGACGAGCGCATCCTGGTGTCGATCGACGAGGGCAATACGGTGCGCGTCTACCGACAGACCGAGCGCTCCGTGCTGTCCTGCACGCCGAACTGCGAGCAGCATGCGCAGCAAGCGGCCACCACGACCGCCTCACCCTGAGTACTATCTGGGAGCTTCCTCGACCATTCGTTAAAATCGTCGTGTCAGGTTGAAACGGAAAATCAACGAACAGACCGTAGTCTGACGAGTGGAAAATATCGCTCGGGTCCAGGCAATGACGGCAATTGATCAGCAGACGGATAAGCGGCGCGCCTTCGCCCCGTTCCGTTTCTCACGGTTTCGCGCTCTCGCCCGTTCGCGCGACGGCGCAGCGGCGATCGAATTCGCGCTGCTCGCCATTCCCTATTTCCTGGTGATTTTCGCAATCCTCGAAACTTTCGTCGCCTTCGCCGCCGAAGAACTCGTCTCCAACGGCGTTGATACGATGAGCCGCCGGATGCGAACCGGGCAGATCACCTATAATCTCGGCCGCACGACAGATATGAACCAGGCGCAATTCCGCCAGGCTTTCTGCGATGAGATCTCGATCCTGGTCCGCTGCTCGGCGAGCGAAGTCGCCACACCGAGCAAGCTCTACCTGGACGTACAGACGTTCAGTACCTTCTCGGCCATTCCGACGACGATCCCCAAGCTTTCCACCGACAAATATGCCGATATCAACACGGCGGCCTTCAAATATGCGCCGGGCGGCGCCGGCACGATCAACATGATGCGCGCCTATTACCGCTGGGAAATCATCACGGACCTGGTCCGGCCCTATATCACCACGATACGCCCCTCCGACGGTTCGATGCCGAGCCAATATCTGATCGTCGCAACCGCGGCCTTCCAGAACGAGCAGTATCCATAATGGCGTTGCGCAACCCGTTCACCAGATTGGTCCTGACGGCGCGGCGACTGGCCCGAGACCGCAAGGGCGCCGGAGCGATCGAATTCGCTATCCTCTTTCCCGTATTGATCATGCTCTATATCGGCGCTTTCGAGATTACGATCGGCCTCAGCGTCAGCAAGCGCGCGACACGCGCCGCAGGAACGGTGGCCGATCTCGTCACCCAGCAGCAATCCGTCACGAAGAGCGCGCTCGCGCAGATGCCATCGGTCGCAACGGCGATCTTCGTACCCTACAACTCGACGTCGCTAACGCTGAAGATCACCGGCATTACCATCGATGCCAGCGCCAATGCGAAGGTGCTCTGGTCCTGGGCGCAGGACGGGACGGTGCCCTATGCCAAGAACGCCACGGTGAGCAACGTGCCGTCTGATATGAAGACGGCGAACAGTTTCCTGGTCCGGACCGAGCTCAGCATCCCCTATACGATGTTCCTGTTCGCGCCGAACTTCATGCCGGACGGCATGCGCACGATCACCATCAGCCGCAGTTATTTCTACCGCCAGCGGCAAGGCGACTCGATCCCCTGCGGCGACTGCTGACGGCCCTTCCCACTTCTCGAATTTGCCAAGCCGGCCGCAGCATTATATGGCTGGATTTCAGCCGCCTCCGACATTCCAGAGGCCGGCGATCGGCTCTCTCGGGTGTAAAATGGCGCGTGCCTTTCTTTTCGTTCTGGATTCCTTCGGCGTTGGCGGAGCGCCGGATGCGTCGGCCTATGGCGACGAGGGCGCCGATACGCTCGGCCATATCGCCGAGTTCTGCGCAGCCGGCGCCGGGGACCGCGCCGGATTGCGCGAAGGGCCGCTTTCCCTGCCCAACATGTCGGAACTCGGGCTGATGCACATTGCGCGGTCGGCGTCAGGCCGGTTCCCGGCCGGCATGCAGGTCCCAGAAAAGGTCTACGGCATTTATGGCGCCGCCACCGAAATCTCACGCGGCAAGGACACGCCATCAGGCCATTGGGAGATCGCGGGAACACCTGTCAGTTTCGATTGGGGTTATTTCCCGATCGAGGGCGACGCCTTTCCTCAAGAATTCATCGACGCATTGTGCAGGGAGGCTGGCGTGTCCGGCATTCTCGGCAACTGCCATGCCTCGGGAACAGAGATCATCGCCCGGCTGGGCGAGGAACATGTCCGCACCGGCAAGCCGATCTGCTATACTTCCTCGGATTCGGTCTTCCAGGTCGCTGCGCACGAGGTGCATTTCGGCCTCGATCGTCTGCTCGCCTTCTGCCGTTTGGCCAGGGGGCTGCTCGATCCCTACAATATCGGCCGCGTCATCGCCCGGCCCTTCATCGGCCAGTCTGCCGCTACCTTCCAGCGCACCGGAAACCGGCGCGACTTTTCCGTGCTGCCGCCGGAGCCGACGCTGCTCGACCGGCTTATCGAGCACGGACGACACGTGCACGCGGTGGGAAAGATCGGCGATATCTTCGCGCATCAGGGTATCTCGCGGGTCATCAAGGCGAACGGCAACGAGGCGCTGATGGATGCGTCGCTTTCGGCGATTGACGAGGCTGAGGACGGCGATCTCGTCTTCACCAATTTCGTCGATTTCGACATGATCTACGGCCATCGCCGCGACGTGCCGGGTTATGCCGCCGCCCTCGAGGCCTTCGATGCGCGCTTGCCCGAGGTCCACAAAAAATTGAAGCCCGGCGATCTCGTCGTGCTCACCGCCGATCACGGCTGCGATCCGACCTGGCGCGGCACGGACCATACGCGCGAGCGCGTGCCTGTCATCGCCTATGGTCCCGGCATCCGGTCGCGTTCGATCGGCGTGCGCCGCAGCTATGCCGATATCGGCGAGAGCATCGCTCGGCATCTCGGCATCCCGACCGGGCCGCACGGAAGGAGTTTTCTGTGACATCGCATTTGAAGAAGGTCGAACTGCACTGCCATCTGGAGGGTGCGGCCCCTCCAGCTCTGACCGCGGCGCAGGCGCAGAAATATGGCGTCGACATTAGCGCTGAACTTCGCGACGGAGCCTATGTCTGGCATGATTTCGCAAGCTTCCTCGAATGTTACGACAAGGTTTCCGAGGTCTACAGGACCGAGGAGGACTATGCGCTTCTGACCGAAACCTATCTCGACGAACTCGCCGGCATCCATACGATCTACAGCGAACTCATCGTCTCGCCCGATCACGGCAAGCGCATCGGCCTGGGGGCCGACGCCTATATTGCGGGTATCTGCGAAGGCATCCGGCGAGCCAGGGAAAAGAGCGGCATCGAGGCCCGGCTGATCGTCACCGGCGAGCGGCATTTCGGTCCGGAGAGCGTGATTGGTGCTGCCGAATATGCGGCAAAGGCCGCCAATCCTTTGATTACCGGCTTCAACCTTGCCGGCGAGGAGCGCATGGGGCGCGTCGCCGATTATGCCCGCGCCTTCGATATCGCCCGCGATGCCGGCCTCGGACTGACCATCCATGCCGGCGAGGTCTGCGGCGCCTTCAGCGTCGCCGACGCGCTCGATGCGGTGCGCCCCTCGCGCATCGGTCATGGGGTGCGCGCCATCGAGGATCTCGATCTGGTGAAGCGGCTTGCCGATCTCGGCACCGTGCTCGAGATCTGCCCGGGCTCCAATATCGCGCTCGGGGTGTTTCCCGATTTTGCTTCCCATCCGCTGCGCCGGCTGAAGGAAGCAGGCGTGGGGGTGACGATCAGCTCGGACGATCCGCCTTTCTTCCATACCTCGCTTAAGCAGGAATACGAATTTGCCGCAGGGGTTTTCGGTTTCAGCGACGCCGAGATCGACGCGATGACACGCACTGCGATCGAGGCGGCCTTCGTCGACGAGCAGACGCGCAAGGTCTTGCTTGCCCGGCTTTGAGGGTAGAGGTTGGGGAAGATCGGCGCAAATTGACCACCACTCTTGCGGTCGGGCCGATTTCCGTGAAAGAAACATTCGATAGAAAGAATGAAAGGCTTCCCCATGGACGGCGTCACGGTCATCGATCATCCGCTTGTGCAGCACAAGCTCACCATCATGCGGCGCAAGGAGACATCGACGGGAAGTTTCCGGCGCCTGCTGCGCGAAATTTCGACACTGCTCTGCTACGAGGTGACCCGCGATCTCGAACTGACAATGGAAACGATCGAGACACCGCTGCAGACGATGGAGTCGCCGATCCTCGAAGGCAAGAAGCTGGTCTTCGCCTCGATCCTGCGCGCCGGCAACGGATTGCTCGAAGGCATGCTCGATCTCGTGCCATCCGCCCGCGTCTCGCATATCGGCGTCTATCGCGACCACGAAACGCTGCAGCCGGTCGAATATTACTTCAAGGCGCCGGAGGACGTGGCCGAGCGGCTGATCATCGTCGTCGACCCGATGCTTGCGACCGGCAATTCCTCGATCGCGGCGATCGACAAGCTCAAGGAGCGCGGCGCCCACAATATCCGCTTCCTCTGCCTACTTGCCGCGCCGGAAGGCATCCGCAACTTCCGTGCGGCGCATCCCGATGTTCCGGTTTTCACCGCCTCGATCGACAGTCATCTCAACGAGAAGGGCTATATCGTGCCCGGTCTCGGCGATGCCGGCGACCGCATGTACGGCACCAAGTAATTTCAGCCTTCCTTTACCAAATCGAAAGACTTTACGGCCCGGTGGTTCGCTCCGGGCCTTTCGGCGTCGATATTAGCAACTTATCAGCACTTGAGGTTTAGGAGGTCTGAAGCATGAGGCCCCGCATGAAGCGGGGTTTATACAGGAAGGATTTCTGTTTCATGTTCGTGCGTACCGTCCTATTCGCCAGCATCGCCACGGTGCTCGCCACACAGGTGCCTTCGTTCTTCGGAGGCACCAGCCAGCAGCCTGCTGACGCTCTCTCCGCCAATTATGTATCGACCGAAACCGACCAACCGGCCGCACCGGAGCCCGTCTACGGCAGCAATGCGATCCGCCTGCAGGCCGATGCACAGGGCCACTATACCGGCAGCTTCAAGATCAACGGCAAGCCGGTGCAAGGTCTGATCGATACCGGCGCCACCTATGTGGCGCTCAACGAGACGCTCGCCCGCCGACTGGGCTTCACCGCCAACCAGCTCGATTTCCGCTACGGGGTGAACACTGCGAACGGCCAGACGAAGGCCGCGCATGTGACACTCGACCGGGTCGAAATCGGCGGCATTCGCGTTCGCGATGTCGAAGCCTTCGTCCTGAGGGACGATGCGCTGACGACGACGCTGGTCGGCATGAGCTTCCTGCAGAAGCTCGCCTCCTATTCCGTCGCCGACGGTTCGCTCCGCCTCAAACAGTAAACTGCGTCAAACAAGGCCTGCAATCACCGGCGTTGTCTCCGGCTTGTCGTCAGTAATGCGGTAGTGCATGGCAAGCGCCGCAGCCGCCCTCTCCGCCGCGGCTTCGTCAGCGGCATGAACGAGAGCGATCGGTTCGCCCGCGGTCACACGGGTGCCAAGCGGCAGAAGTTCGGAGAAGCCGACACGATGGTCGATCCGATCCGACGGATGGCGTCTTCCGCCGCCGAGATCGATGACGCTGAGGCCGACACCGCGCGCATCACAAGCGGAGAGCCAGCCGGACCGGGCGGCCAGGACAGGTTTTTCCACAGGCGCCCTGACCAGATATCGGTCGGGATTTTCGATGAGATCGGCCGGGCCGCCGAGCATCGATACCATACGCGCGAAGACTTCAGCCGCCTTTCCCGATGACAGGGCCTGACGTGCCATCCCCTCGGCTTCATCAGGCGAAGCGGCGATGCCTGATTTCACCAGCATCTCGGCGGCGAAGGCGAGAACGACGATATCAAGCCGCGTGTCTCTTTTCCTGCCTGCCAGGAAATCCAGGCAGTTGCGCATCTCGACGGCATTGCCGGCACTATCGGCGAGCGGCTGGTTCATGTCGGTGATCAGGGCCGAGGTCTTCACGCCTGCGCCATTGGCCACCTCGACCAGCGACTGCGCCAGGATCTCCGCCTGGCCGCGGTCAGCCATGAAAGCGCCGTTGCCGACCTTGACGTCGAGCACCAGCGTCTCGAGCCCGGCCGCAAGTTTCTTCGAGAGAATAGAGGCGGTGATGAGGGGAATGGAATCGACAGTGGCGGTCACATCGCGCACGGCATAGAGCCTGCCGTCGGCGGGCGCCAAGGTGCCGGTCTGGCCGATGATGGCGCATCCCGCCTCCTTCACGACCTTGTGGAACAGGTCGGCGTCCGGAGTGATCCTATAGCCGGGAATGGATTCGAGCTTATCCAGCGTGCCGCCGGTATGGCCGAGACCGCGTCCGGAGATCATCGGAACGGCGAGGCCGCAGGCGGCGGCGATCGGCGCCAGCATCAGCGAAACATTGTCGCCGACGCCGCCGGTCGAATGTTTGTCGGCGATCGGGCGGTCGATATCGGCCCATTGCAGCCTGTCACCGGAATCGGCCATCGCCAGCGTCAAGGCCACGATTTCGGCCCGCGACATGCCCTTGAACCAGACGGCCATGGCGAATGCGCCGATCTGGCCTTCCGACAATCGACCGGCAGCGAGCGCAGCGATGAAGGACCTGATATCGGCGGCGTCGAGTTCGTCGCCATCGCGCTTACGCCGAATGATCTCCTGCGGAATCATTTCAGTAGCTCGACGCAGCAGCCGGTGCCGACTGTGTTCCACTTAGAACCACCAGGATATCGTCGAGCAGGTCGGAAGCGCCGAAGCGGAACGTCGACGGCATCGCCCAGTCCGGTGTCATGATGGTTTCGGCAAGGCTCAGATAGAGTGCGGCATCAGCCACCGAGCCGATACCGCCTGCCGGCTTGAAGCCGACCTTGCGGCCGCTTTCGCGGATAGCGCGGATCATGATATCGGCGGCTTCGAGCGTCGCGTTGACGGCGACCTTGCCAGTGGAGGTCTTGATGAAATCGGCGCCGGCTTCGATGGCGAGTTCGGCGGCACGGCGGATCAATGCCGCATCCTTCAGCTCGCCAGTCTCGATGATGACCTTCAGAAGAACGGGGCCGGCGCATTCGGCGCGCACGGCCTTGACCATGTCGGTCACCGCCTTCTCGTTGCCGGCGAGCAGCTTGCGGTAGGGAATGACCAGATCGATCTCATCGGCCCCATCGGCAATCGCCTCGCGTGCTTCGGCAGCGACATCGGCCACTTCCATATCGCCAGAGGGGAGGTTGACGACGGTCGCGATACGCACGGCATGGCCGGTGCCAAGGATATTGCGGGCCTGAGCGACGAACCGCGGCCAGATGCAGATCGCAGCACTGTTGCCGTAGGGCGTCTGCGCGCGGGCGCAGAGCGCGTCGATCTGCGCCTCGGTGCAATCATCCTTCAAATTGGTGAGGTCGAGAAGAGAAAGGGCGACAGCCGCCGTTTCCCGGTTGGAATAGCTATTCATCTTCGCTTCCTCTAGAGCATGAGGCCGAAAAGTGTGCGCGGTTTTCGGACGACATCATGCTCTAACTATATAATTTAGAACAGGATTCAGATTTTAGGCCGACCCGGCCTAAAATCATCCTGTTCTAGCCGCAATCATGTCTTTCAGTATCGCGGCGAGACGGGCGCCGCCGATGGGCGCCATGTCCTTGGTTTCTTCATGGCTAAGCTCATTGCCGGTCATGCCTGCCCCATAGTTGGTGATAACGGAGGCGGCGGCAACCCTCAGACCCAGCATTCTTGCGATGATCACCTCGGGCACCGTCGACATGCCGACGGCATCGGCGCCAAGGATGCGCGCCAGGCGGATTTCCGCCGGCGTTTCGAAGCTTGGACCGGAGAACCACATATAGACACCCTGCGCCAGCTCGATTTTAAGCTTTGCCGCTGCCCTCTGCATCGCCGCGGCAAGTCCGGCGTCATAGGCATTGGTCATGCCAACGAAACGATGATCGCTTTCCTCACCGATCAGCGGGTTCATGCCGGAATAGTTGATGTGGTCGGTGATCTGCATCACCGAACCGGGCGGCATGTCGTCACGCAACGATCCGGCCGAATTGGTCAGGATCAGCGCTTCGACGCCGAGCGCCTTCAGCACCTCGATCGGCAGGCGCATGGCGTTGGCATCGCCCTTCTCGTAATAATGCACGCGGCCGGAAAGCATGACGACAGGCACGCCGCCGAGGCGGCCGGCGACGACTTCGCCTGCATGGCCGGAGACAGCGCTGACGGGAAAGCCCGGCAGATCGCGATAGGGAACACGGACGGCGCCGTCCAGCTCACCGACGAGGGAGCCGAGACCGGAGCCGAGCACGATGCCGTGGCGCGGCTTGATGCCGCCGAGCAGTGCGGCGAGCAGGCTGACCGTCGCCTTCATCCGAGTTCAGTCTCGAAGCTGAAGGGAAGAAGCTCTTCCATAGTCATGGTTTTCTTCACGCCTGCTTCATCGCAGAGGTAGATCTTCGTCTCCTTGGAGGCGAATTCGGAGATCTTCTGGCGGCAGCCGCCGCAGGGCGGGCAGAGCGGCAGCTTCTCGGCAATGACAGCCATTTCGACGATCTTCTTCGCGCCGCCCATGATCATGGCGCTGATCGCCGTCGGCTCGGCGCACCATCCTTGCGGAAAGGAGAGGTTTTCGATGTTGGCGCCGGTATAGACCTTGCCGTCCTCGGCGCGGATCGCCGCGCCGACCGGAAATTTCGAATAGGGCGCATGGGCAAAGGCCATGGCGCCGCGGGCGGCTTCGAACAGATCGTGAGACATATCAACGCTCCTTCGTATAGGGCACGCCACCGGCCTTTGGCGGAGTCGCGACGCCGATGAAGCCAGCAAGCAGGACGCAGGTCAGAACATAGGGCAGCGCCTGGAAAACCTGAACCGGCACTTCGCCGATCAGCGGCACCTGCTTTCCCTGCATGAAATTTGCCAGCGCATCGAGGAAGCCGAAGAGCAAGCAGGCAAACATAACGGGTACAGGCTTCCACTTGGCGAAGACGAGAGCTGCGAGCGCGATGTAGCCCTTGCCGGCCGACATGTCCTTGATGAAGGCGGCGGACTGGGCGATTGCCAGATAGGTGCCGGCGAAGCCGCAGAGAATGCCCGCACACATGACGGCGCGGTAACGCAGCCAGGCGACCGAGATGCCGGCCGTATCGACCGCACCCGGGTTTTCGCCGACGGCGCGCAACCGCAGGCCGAAACGTGTGCGGTAAAGCACCCACCAGGAAAACGGCACGGCGAGGAAGGCGAGGTAGGTGAGGACATTGTTGCCCGATATGACATTGGCATAGATCGGGCCGATGATCGGTATGTCGCGAGCAGTATCGGCGCCCGGCAGGATGATCGGTGCGAAACGCGACTCCGGCGACAGCTGCGGCGTGCGTCCGCCCTGGCCAAACCAGGCCTGCCCAAGCACGATGGTGATGCCGGCGATGAAGAAGTTGATCGCGACACCGGAGACGATCTGGTTGCCACGGTTGGTGATCGAGGCGAAGCCATGCACCAGGCTCAGCGCCACCGAACAGAGGATGCCGGCACCGAGCCCGAGCCAGGCCGAATCGGTGAGATAGGCAACGCAGGCCGCGGCAAAGGCCGAGCCCAGCATCTTGCCCTCAAGGCCAATATCGAAGATACCGGCGCGCTCCGAAAACAGACCGGCAAGGGCGGTGAAGATCAGCGGGATCGACAGGCGGATCGTGGAGGCCAGAATACTGATGAAGATGTCATAATAATCCATCGCCCGCTCCTTAAGCTCGTTTGAACTGTTGATAGAGGCGCACAATCGCCGGCCGGAACATGTATTCCAGCGCGCCGGCAAACAGGATCACCAGACCCTGAATGACCAGGATCATTTCACGGGTAATGTTCGGCATTTCGAAAGAGATCCAGTCGCCGCCCTGATAAAGAATGCCGAATAGGATCGCCGCGAAGATGATGCCGAGCGGATGATTGCGGCCCATCAGCGAGACGGCGATACCGACGAAGCCGGCGCCGCCGACAAACCCAACCTGCAGACGGGCGGAGGCACCCATAACAGGATTCAGCGCCATCATGCCGGCGAGCGCGCCGGAAAGCATCATGGCGATCATTACGATCCGTACGTAGGGAATACCGGCATAGGAAGCGGCCGTCGGGCTGACGCCTAGCGTGCGCATCTCGAAGCCGAGCTTGGTGCGCCAGATAAGAAGCCAGACGAGGTAGCACATGACCAACGCAATGATGAAAGAGACGTTCAACGGAGCAGCACCCAGCTTTGTCCCGAATAACTCCATCAGCCATGTCAGCTTCGGCAACTGCCCGCCCTCGAGGAATGTGCGTGTTTCCGGCGCCATTTTGCCGGGCACGATCAGTACGTGCACGAGCAGGTAGTTCATCAACGAGGCGATGATGTAGTTGAACATGATCGTCGTGATGACGATATGGCTGCCGCGCTTCGCCTGAAGCCATGCCGGAATGAAGGCGGCAATCGCGCCGAAGAGTGCGGCGCCGACAACCGCGACCGGCATCGTCACATACCATGGCACGTAATTGTCGAGTGAAAGCGCCACCAAAGCGCAGCCAAGGCCACCAAGGTAGGCTTGGCCTTCAGAGCCGATGTTGAAGAGGCCGGCATGGATTGCCACCGCGACGGAAAGGCCGGTGAAGATAAAGCTCGTCGCGTAGAACAGCGTGAAGCCGATGAATTCGCCATTGCCAAGCGAACCTTCGATCAGCAGCGATAATGCATCCAGCGGGCTTTCGCCGATCAGCCAGACAACGAAGCCTGAGATCAGGAAAGCGACGACCAAGTTCAAAAGCGGGATCAGACCGTAATTGATCCAGTTTGGTAGCGGAACGGAAGCAGTGCTCATAAAGGCCTCACGCGGCAATGCCGGCCATCATCAGGCCGAGGGTCTGTTCACCGGCATCGGGCGTCTTCTCGCCGACGATATGGCCGGCAAACATGACAAGGATACGGTCTGAAAGGGAGCGGATTTCATCGAGTTCGACGGAGACGAGCAGGATCGCCTTGCCCGCGTCACGCATTTCGATAATCCGGCGGTGGATGAATTCGATGGCGCCGATATCGACGCCGCGTGTCGGTTGGCCAATGATCAGCATCTTCGGATCGCGTTCGATCTCACGGGCAACGACGATCTTCTGCTGGTTGCCGCCGGAGAAATTCGCCGTCTTCAGCCGCGGGTTCGGCGGGCGGATATCGTATTTTTCGATCTTTTCCATTGCATCCTTGCGGATCGCATCGAGATCGAGCAGCGGGCCTTTGCTGTAAGCCGGGCGGCGATGGTAGCCGAGCACGGAATTTTCATATTCCTCGAATTTCAGCACCAGGCCCATATGGTGGCGATCCTCGGGAATATGAGCGAGGCCGAGATCACGCAGGCGGGCGGGATCGGCCTTGTCGATCGTCTGACCGTCGAGAAGAATTTCACCGGAGGTCGGCTTGCGGATGCCGGCAATCGCCTCCAGCAATTCGGACTGGCCATTACCGGCGACACCGGCGATGCCGACGATCTCACCGGCGCGCACGTCGAAGGAGACGTTGTCGACCATGGTGACGCCGCGATTATCCTTGACCGTGAGGTTGCGGACGGACAGCACGGCGGCTTGCGGGTTCGCCTCGCCCTTCTGCACGCGCAGCAGCACGCGGCGGCCGACCATCAGCTCGGCCAGTTCCTCCACCGTCGTCTCCGACGTCTTGCGGGTCGCGACCATTTCGCCGCGGCGCATGACCGAGACCGTATCGGTGATTGCCATGATCTCGCGCAGCTTGTGGGTGATGAGGATGATGGTCTTGCCCTGATCGCGCAGCACCTTGAGGATGCGGAAAAGGTGATCGGCCTCGGCCGGGGTCAACACGCCTGTGGGCTCGTCGAGGATCAGGATCTCGGCGCCGCGATACATGGCTTTCAGGATCTCGACACGCTGTTGCAGGCCGACCGGGAGTTCCTCGATCAGCGTGTCGGGATCGACCTCCAGGCCATATTCCGTTTCCAGCCGCTTGAGCTCGGCGCGGGCCGAGGCAACACCCTTGGCCAGCAACATGCCGCCTTCGGCGCCAAGCATGACGTTCTCGAGCACCGTGAAATTGTCGACCAGCATGAAATGCTGGTGCACCATGCCGATGCCGGTGGCGATCGCCGCCTGGCTGTCACGGATGGTGACGTGATTGCCGTTGACGCGGATCTCGCCGCTGTCGGCATGGTAGAAACCATAGATGATCGACATCAAGGTCGATTTGCCGGCGCCGTTTTCGCCGATGATGCCGTGGATCGTCCCCTTGGCAACGGTGAGGTTGATGTCCTTGTTGGCGTGGACGGCACCGAATTTCTTGTCGATGCCGACAAGCTCGATAGCGGGCTTATCTGTCACTGCAGACTCCAAATAAGAAAAGGGCGTATGGCGAAAGTCCCCTCCGCCATACGCCCGATCTCAATCGTCGATCACATTCGGGCGAGGATCACTTCGGGCAAGCGTTGTCCGAGGTGTAATCGTGAACCTTGATGGTTCCCGCAATGATGTCGGCCTTGGCCTTGTCGACGGCAGCCTGCATTTCCGGCGTGATCAGCGACTTGTTGTGCTCATCGATCGCCGCGCCAACACCGTCTTCCTTGACGCCGAGCGCCTGGACGCCACCGGTGAACTTGTCGTTCTTGGTGTCGTTATAAGCATTGTAGACGGCGAGGTCGACGCGCTTGACCATCGAGGTCAGGACCGAGCCCGGATGCAGGTAGTTCTGGTTGGAGTCGACGCCGATCGACAGCTTCTTGTTGTCGGCGGCCGTCTGCAGAACGCCGAGACCGGTGGCACCAGCTGCCGCGTAAACGACGTCAGCGCCCTGGTCGATCTGGTTCTTGGTGAGCTCACCGCCGCGGACCGGGTCGTTCCAGGCAGCGCCCGTGGTGCCGGTCATGTTCTGGAAGACTTCGATATCGGCCTTGACGGAGCGTGCGCCCTGCTCGTAGCCGCATTCGAACTTGCGGATCAGCGGAATGTCCATGCCGCCGACGAAGCCGACCTTGCCTGACTTCGACGCCATGCCGGCGAGAACGCCGACGAGGTAGGAGCCTTCTTCTTCCTTGTAGACAACCGAGCGGACGTTCGGCTTGTCGACGACGGAGTCAACGATGA